>Ga0074044_10002215_pt1 | contig 17054 bp, 14 predicted proteins | sample BogForMeECP23OM1_FD_94443 | JGI IMG/M metagenome (GOLD analysis project Ga0074044, IMG submission 94443) | Bog forest soil microbial communities from Calvert Island, British Columbia, Canada - Bog Forest MetaG ECP23OM1 | ecosystem: Environmental > Terrestrial > Soil > Wetlands ...
CCGAGGAGGCGGGAAATTGAATGCCCTCGTCCGGCGCTTTCTCAGTGCTCCGACTTCGCGCCCCTCGTCTCCATCGTGATGAAAGTTCTGTCACAACAAAGAACTCCAAGTTGCACGAATCAACACGGATTCAGGCATTCGTCCATCGCCTCGAATGGCGGCTTCAAACGCGGGATTTGAGGGCGCATCTGGCGCCGGAGCTCGATCTCCATGTTTTGCGCGTCCCCTCCGCCTGTTTCTCCCTGTTACGGCGAATTATCTCCCTATTACGGCGAAATTATCTCCCTGTTATTGTCCTGTTCCGCGTGCACCCGTGCACCGCCAAACTTTGCCCAACCTATTGTTATTCAAATTGATTTTCCTGCAAAAACCGGTCCTGAGACCGCCAATTCTCCCTGTTTTCCGCCTGTTATCAGGGAGTATCAGGGAGAATCAGGGCTCGAAGCCCCTCTTGATGACCCTGCCGAGTTCGCTTCTCCGCAAGCTCGGATGGAGCCCCGGCGACTTGAGATGTGTGAATGCCGTCGGGCGCAACCCGAGCGGGGGGTCGCGCGTTCATAACCGGCTTCACGCCGAACCGCGGTCGAAATAACTTGAACAGCGAAGACCTGCGTCACACGGCTTCGCTCAATCAGGCGTAAGCTGGGAAAAGGCGAGGAGCGCGCCAGGCTTTTGCGACAGAGCGCCGGCTCGCCCTCGGGCGGCGCAGGAACGGAGGATACGACGATGCAGCTTGGCATGATCGGACTGGGGCGGATGGGCTCGAACATGGCCGAGCGCCTGATGAAGGCCGGGCACGACCTGGTCGTCTACGACTCCCATCCCACGGCGGTGAAAGCGCTCGTCTCGCTCGGAGGGACCGGAGCGGGAAGCCTGCAGGAGTTCGTCTCACGACTCTCGACGCCGCGCGCCGTCTGGCTCATGGTTCCCGCCGCGGTGGTCGATCCGATCCTGGCCGACGTCGCCCGGTTGCTGGCGCCGGGGGACACCGTGATCGATGGGGGCAACTCCTATTATCACGACGACATCCGGCGGGCCGAGGAGCTGAAAGGCAAGGGGCTGCATTATGTCGACGTCGGCGTGAGCGGCGGCGTCTGGGGCAAGGAGCGCGGCTACTGCCAGATGATCGGCGGAGAGGGCGCAGTCGTGCGGCGCCTCGATCCGATCTTTCGTGCGCTCGCGCCGGGGGTCGGCGCCGCGCCGCGCACGCCCGGGGCGGTCGGCGAGCCGGACCAGGCTGAGGAGGGCTACCTGCACTGCGGCCCGAACGGCGCGGGTCATTTCGTCAAAATGGTCCACAACGGCATCGAATACGGGCTGATGGCGGCCTACGCCGAAGGCTTGAACGTCCTGCGCCACGCCAACGTGGGGCTCAAGACCCACGCGGCGGACGCCGAGACGACTCCGCTCCGGAATCCCGAGCTTTATCGTTACGAGCTCGACGTTTCCCGGGTCAGCGAAGTCTGGCGGCGCGGCAGCGTCGTCGGCTCGTGGCTCCTCGACCTCACCGCCCAGGCGCTGCGCGGCGACGTCGGCCTTGACCAATTCGCCGGGCGGGTGTCGGATTCCGGCGAGGGGCGATGGACGCTGCAGGCGGCGATCGACGAAGGCGTCCCCGCGCCGGTGCTGAGCGCCGCCCTGTTCGGGCGGTTCGAATCGCGCGGAGCGGCCGAATATGCGGACAAGCTCATGTCGGCGATGCGCTTCGAGTTCGGCGGTCATCACGAAAAGCCGGCGGAGGTCTGAATGAGCGCCGCGCCCTCCGACGCCCTCGTCTTTTTCGGCGCGACCGGCGATCTCGCCTTTAAGCAGATCTTTCCTGCCTTGCAGGGACTCGTGCGCGACGAGGGGGTCGATGTTCCCATCGTCGGCGTCGCCAAGTCGGGCTGGGGCCTCGACCAGTTTCGCGCCCGAGCCCAGGACAGTCTGCGCCATCACGGAAGCTTCGACGAAGCCGCCTTCACCCGGCTGCTCGAGCTGTTGAACTATGTCGACGGCGACTACAACGATCCGAGGACGTTTCAGCAGGTGAAGCAGGCGCTCGGTTCGGCTGAGCGGCCTCTGCACTATCTGGCGATCCCGCCCTCGCTGTTCGGCGTCGTGGTGTCGGCGCTCGCCGCGGCGGGCTTGAGCCGGAACGCCCGTCTCGTGGTCGAGAAGCCGTTCGGCCATGATCGGGCGTCGGCGCATGCGCTCAACCGGACGCTGCTCGAGCATTTTCCGGAAGAGTCGATTTTTCGCATCGACCATTATCTCGGCAAGGAGCCGGTCCAGAACATCGTCTATACGCGCTTCGCCAATGCGACCTTCGAACCGCTGTGGAACCGCCACTACGTTCGCGCCATCCAGATCACCATGGCGGAATCCTTCGGCGTGGACGACCGGGGCGCCTTCTACGACGCCACCGGCGCGCTGCGCGACGTCGTTCAGAACCACATGCTGCAGGTCGTCGCGAACCTGATGATGGATCCGCCGACCGGCGAAGAGTGCGAGGCGTCGCGCGATCAGAAGGCGGCGCTGCTGAAGGCGGTTCGCCCGTTGCACAAGGATGATCTGGTGCGGGGGCAGTATCGCGGGTACCGAAGCGTTCGCGGGGTGAAGCCCGACTCGACCGTGGAGACCTACGCCGCGCTCAGGCTCCATGTGGACAGCTGGCGATGGGCGGGCGTGCCGATCTATATCCGCGCCGGCAAGCGCCTGCCGTTGACGGCCGCGGAGGTCGTCGTCGAATTCCATCGTCCGCCGCACGAAGTGGTCGGCGAGATGGGCGCGCGGGGCCATATTCGCTGGAAGCTGAGCCCGGACGTCTGCGTGGCGATGGGATTGCGCGTCAAGCATCCCGGCGAGCGGATGCTCGGCGATGACGTCGAACTGACCCTGACGGAGCAGGCCGCGTGCCTGACCCCGCCCTATCAGCGCCTGCTCGGCGACGCGATGCGCGGCGACAGCGACCTGTTCGGCAGGCAGGACGTCGTCGACGCGCAATGGCGCATCGTCGATCCGGTCCTCGACGACCCGCCGCCCGTTCACGAGTATGAGCCCGGAACCTGGGGGCCGGAAGCGGCCGACGCGCTGATCGGCTCGGACGGCCCTTGGCGCAACCCGCAGCCGGCAGAGTAAGGCCATGGACGAAATCGTTTTTCTGTTCGACGTCGACAACACGCTGGTTGACAACGATAGGGTTCAGGACGATCTGAGCGCCCACTTGGCCGAATGTTATGGAGATGCCGTGCGAGATCGCTACTGGGCGATCTTCGAGGAGTTGCGCGGCGAACTCGGCTACGCCGACTACCTCGGCGCGCTCGAGCGCTATCGGATCGAGGATTTGCACGACCCGCGCCTGCTGCTGATGTCGAGCTGGCTGGTCGACTATCCGTTCGCCGACCGCCTTTACCCCGGGGCGCTGGACGCTGTTCGGCACGTTCAGAAGTGGGGCCGCCCCGTGGTGCTGTCGGACGGAGACGCCGTTTTCCAGCCGCGCAAAGTGGAGCGGTCCGGCCTGTGGAAGGCGTTCGACGGCGCGATCCTCATCTACATTCACAAGGAGGAGGAGCTCGACGACGTCGAGCGCCTCTATCCGGCGAAGCGCTACGTGCTGATCGACGACAAGCTTCGCATCCTGGCGGCGGTGAAGAAAGTCTGGGGCGACCGTGTGGTCACCGTCTTCCCCAAACAGGGGCGTTATGCGAACGATCCGAAGGCGCTCGCGGCCAATCCGCCGGCCGACATCGCGCTCGAGCGGATCGGCGATCTCGTCGCGCTCGACCGCGCTGCGTTCGCGCCCTAGGGTGTTTTTGCGTTCTAGCTGGAACCTCGGAGACAGAGCCATGACCGGGACCACGGCGTTGACGGACTTGCCGGAGTGGAAGGCGCTTCAGAGGCACTATGAGAGCGTCAAGGATCTGCATCTGCGCGCTCTTTTCGCGAGCGACGCCGGGCGCGCCGAGCGTTTCGCCGTCGAAGCTGCGGGGCTATTCCTCGACTATTCGAAGAACCGCATCACGGACGAGACCGTTCGCCTGCTCGTAAGCCTCGCCCGGGCGCGCGGGGTCGAGGCGCGGCGGGACGCGATGTTCTCGGGCGCAAAGATCAACGTTAGCGAAAACCGTGCCGTGTTGCATGTGGCGCTCCGGGCGCCGCGCGGTCAGCATATTTTCGTCGACGGCAAGGACGTCGTGCCCGACGTTCATTCTGTCCTCGACCGGATGGCGGCCTTTTCCGATGAGGTGCGGTCGGGCGCGTGGACCGGGCACAGCGGCAAGCGCATTCGCAACGTCGTCAATATCGGGATCGGCGGGTCGTATCTCGGCCCGGAGATGGCCTATCGCGCCTTGCGGCAGTTCAGCGATCCCTCCCTCGATCTCCGCTTCGTCGCCAATGTCGACGGCGCCGCCTTCACCGAGGCGACCCGGGACCTCGACCCACACGAGACCCTCTTCATTATCGCGTCCAAGACCTTCACCACGCTCGAGACGATGACGAACGCGGCGCTGGCGCGTCGCTGGGTTCTCGACGCGATCGGCGCCGAGGAGGGCGTCAAGCGCCACTTCGCCGCCCTTTCGACCAATGCTGAGGCGGTGGCGAAGTTCGGCATCGACACCGCCAACATGTTCGGCTTCTGGGACTGGGTCGGCGGGCGCTACTCGATGGATTCCGCCATCGGGCTCTCCACCATGATCGCCATCGGGCCGGAGAACTTCCGCTCCATGCTCGCCGGCTTCCACCTCATCGACGAGCATTTCCGCACCGCTCCGCCCGAACGCAACATGCCGATGCTGATGGGACTGCTGACGGTCTGGTACAACAGTTTCTTCGGCGCGCAGACGATTGGAATCATGCCCTACGCCGCCGATCTCTCCCGCTTCCCCGCCTACCTGCAGCAGCTCGAAATGGAGAGCAACGGCAAGCACGTCGACCTCGACGGGCGGGCTTTGGACGTCCAGACCGGTCCGATCATCTGGGGCGAGCCGGGCACCGACGGCCAGCATTCGTTCTACCAGCTCATCCATCAGGGCACGAAGCTGATCCCATGCGACATGATCGGCTTTTGCCACCCGTTGAGCCCGGTCGCCGGGCAGCACGACCTCCTGATGGCGAACCTGTTCGCCCAGGCCGAGGCGCTCGCCTTCGGCAAGACGGCGGAGGAGCTCGCGGCGGAAGGCTCGGACCCGGCGCAGACGCCGTTCCGCGTCTGCCAAGGCAACCGGCCGACCAACATGATCCTGGCCGATCGGCTGACGCCGCACGCGCTCGGCGCGCTGGTGGCGCTCTACGAGCACAACGTATTCACGCAGGGCGCGATCTGGGGGATCGACTCGTTCGACCAGTGGGGCGTCGAGCTCGGCAAGGTTCTCGCCAAGCGCATCGAGCCGGAGCTTGTGGCCGGACCGGAGCCCGCGCTCGCGCACGACGGTTCGACCAACGCGCTCATCCGGCGATACCGGCGCCTGCGCGACGCCGGCTGATGGATGTGGGGGGCTTCACCAATGCATGACACGATCTCCCTTGAAGCACCGGACGGCTCGCTCGCCGAGGCGATCGTCTATGCGGACCTCTCGACGCTGATCGCCGGCGCCGCCGACTTCGTCGCCGCTTCGGCGGCCGAAGCAATCGCCGCGCGCGGCTCCTTCAACGTCGCTCTGTCGGGAGGCAATACGCCGAGGCCGGTCTATCAGCGTCTGGCCTCAGCCGCGATCGACTGGACGCGCGTGCATGTCTTCTTTGGCGACGAGCGCTGCGTGCCGCCCCGCGATGCGCGCAGCAACTACCACATGGCGAGGGCCGCGCTGCTCGACCATGTCGCGATCCCGGCCGAGAACGTGCATCGCATGCGCGGCGAGGATCCGCCGGAAGCGGCGGCCGAGGCCTACGCGGTCGAGCTTCGCAACGCGCTCGGCGACGGCGGGCGGCTCGATCTGGTCCTCCTCGGCCTCGGTCACGACGGGCATACGGCGTCGCTCTTTCCCGGCCTGGCGGCGGTGACCGAGACGCGGCGCACGGTGATGGAGGCCTACGTCGAATTCGTCGGCATGTGGCGCCTGACGCTGACCCCGCCGACGATCAACGCCGCGCGCCGGGTCGTGTTCCTCGTCGATGGCGGAGACAAGGCAGAGGTCCTGCATCGCGTCTTGCAGGGACCGCGCCAGCCGGTCGTGCTGCCGGCCCAGGCCATTCGCCCGTCCGAGCGGCCCGCGCTCTGGCTGCTCGACGCCGCGGCGGCGGCGAAGCTCGACCGCCGGGCCGCGCGCGCCGGCGCCGCTCGCCCCGGAACGAAACCGTGACGGAGGCGCCGGGCCAGCCGGGAATTCCTCCCCGCTGGACGTCGAGCGCGAAAACGGGCGTCGGCACGGCGTTGTCCGACACGAGCCGCGTCTGGTTCACCATCAGCCACGGCATCCTCAACGAAGTCTACTACCCGAGGGTCGATCAGGCCTGCATCCGCGACCTCGGCCTCATCGTCACAGACGGCGCGACCTTCTTCGCCGAGGAGAAGCGCGATTGCGAGGTGGTCGTGGAGAGGCTCGATGACGGCGTCCCCGCCTTTCGGCTGACGGGCACGCATGTCGGTGGCCGTTTTCGCATCATTAAGCGCGTCATCGCCGACCCGCGCAGCGAGGCGGTGCTGATGCAAATCCGTCTCGAAAACCTCGGCGGCGGGAGCCTGCGGCTCTTCGCTGTCGTGGCCCCGCATCTCGTCAACGGCGGCGCCCATAACACAGGCTGGCGCGGCGACTACAAAGGCCACGGCATGCTGTTTGCTCACGGCGACAAAACCTACCTGGCCATGGCCGCCGATCAGCCGTTCGTCGCCAGCTCAGTCGGCTTTGTCGGCGCCTCGGACGGCTGGCAGCAGCTCTCGCGCCACCGGCGCCTCACCGACCAATACGACACGGCGACAGACGGCAATGTCGCCCTGACGGGCGAGCTTGCTGCCGGCGCGGACGGCGCCTCGGTTCTCGCCCTCGGCTTCGGCCGCACATCCTGCGAGGCGGCCTTCCACGCGCGTAGATCCTTGCAGACGCCGTTCGAGACGATCCTCAACGACTATGCCGCGGGCTGGCGATCCTGGCAGGCCGGCCTGCGCACGCTGGACCGGCGCGCCCGCGGCCACAATCTCTATCGCGTCGCCACGAAGATCCTGCGCAGCCACGAGGATCCGACGTTTCCCGGCGGCGTCATTGCGAGCCTTTCGATCCCTTGGGGATTCAGCAAGAGCGACGACGACATGGGCGGCTACCATCTGGTCTGGCCGCGCGACCTCTGCGAGACCGGCGGGGCGCTTTTGGCCTGCGGCGCGGATGCAGAAGTGCGGAGAATCCTGCGCTACCTGCGGGCGACGCAGCACTCTGACGGATGCTGGCCGCAGAACTGCTGGCTCGACGGCGCGCCCTACTGGCAGGGCTTGCAGCTCGACGAATCCGCGTTCCCGATGCTGCTCCTGGAAATGGCCTTGCGCGGCGGAGCGCTGCGGCCGCCCGACTTGCCGCCGTTCTGGCCCATGGTCCAGAGAGCCGCCGGCTTCGTCTTGCGAAACGGACCAAGGACCAAGCAGGATCGCTGGGAGGAGAATGCGGGATATACACCCTTCACGATCGCGGTCGCGATCGCGGCTCTGCTCGGGGCGGCCGAGATCGCCGAAGCCCTGGAGGTTGACGAGTTGCCGGCCCTGCTGCGCGACACCGCCGACGCTTGGAACGAGCAGATCGAAGACTCGGTCTACGTCCAGGATACGCCGCTCGCCCACGAAGCGGGCGTGTCTGGGTATTATATCCGCATCGCGCCCGAATCGCCGCTGACCCAACGCCCCGACGTTCATGCGCTTGTCCAGGTTAAGAACCATGAGGCCGGAACCGGTTCGATCTGCGCGGACGCCCTCGTCAGCACGGATGCGCTGGCGCTCGTGCGGTTCGGCCTGCGCGCGCCGGACGACCCACGCATCCTCAATACGATCACGGTGATCGACAAGCTTTTGAGGGTCGACCTCCCACAGGGGCCGGGCTGGCGGCGCTACAATCTCGACGGCTATGGCGAGAAGGCGGACGGGAGTCCGTTCGACGGCGTCGGCGTCGGCCGCGTCTGGCCCCTGCTGGCCGGAGAGCGCGCGCACTATGCGCTGGCGGCGGGCAAGCGGGCCGAATCGGAGGCGCTGCTCGCGACGATCGAAGCGCAGACCAGTTCCGGGGGCCTCATCCCCGAGCAGGTGTGGGACGGACCTCCGATTCCTTCCAGAGAGCTGGCGCCCGGCGAGCCGTCCGGTTCGGCGATGCCCCTCGTGTGGGCGCATGCGGAATACGTCAAGCTGCTTCGGTCGCTGGCGGATGGCGCGGTGTTCGACATGCCGCCGCACGTGGCGCGCCGCTATCGGCATGATAAGCATCAGGCCCGCTGCCGTCCGTGGCGCGAGGATTGCCCTGTTGCCGAGATTCCGGCCGGGCGCGCGCTGCGTCTGGACTTCGCCGAGCCGGCGATCGTGCTCTATACGCGCGACGACTGGCGCACGCAGGCCAACGCCAAGACGAAAGATACGGGGCTCGGGCTGTTCGTGGCGGAGATCGGCACGGACGGCATGACGGCGGGCCAGCGCATCGTTTTCACCTGGCGCGATCCGAAGACCGGCGCTTGGCGCGGCCGCAACTTCGAAGTCGCGATCGCAACTTGAGTCTCCGCGCGGCGGTCAAGCCGGGCGCCTTCGCTCGCGGATCCACCAAGAGAGGATCAGCAGCCCGATCAGCACAATCCCGATGAGCAGCAGCAGCAAGGCGGACCGCTCGACCCAAGCGACCATCGGCACGGCGACCGCCAAAAAGGCGCCGGTCACGCACAGTTTCCAGGCCCGCAGGTTGAGCCCCGAAACGAACACGCCGAGCGCGAGCAGCGTCAGCAGCATGAGACCGGTCGCGTTGGCCTCGAGCGACCCCCGCGCGTTGGTGACGGTGATCAGATACATCGCGATCAGCACCGCCACCCATTGCAGGACTTGGATCACGACCATAGCGACCCGCTCGCCGCTCCGCGTGTGACGCCAGCCCGCGATGATGCAGACGACCGCAATGATCGGGGTCACGTAGACCCAATAGGCGGTTGACGAAGTCTGGGCGAGGCTCGTCCAGCTGATGCCGATGAGGGCGACCACGATGATCGCGATGTAGGGAAGCTCGTCGATCAGTCCCCACCAGGACGGCCCGGGGTCGCGTGCGCCATTTTGGACGTTGGAAGCCATGCTGAAGCACTTTCATCGCCGCCGGCGTCGCCCAGCGGAACATTGCCGTTCGGGCCTCGCCACGGGGTAACCTAGCAAAGAATGGATCACAACTACGTTAGCTTCGTAGGTATCGTGCGCCTTTCATTTCGAGCCACCGACCATGCGGCGTACGCACGGCCCTCATGATCACGCCATCGCACTGGGTGCACCTTAGAACTGCTCCCATTTGCGCCGCATACAAGCGCAGTGAGCCTATGGGTCCTACGCAGCCGCATGCATCGCATTGTATCTGTGCGAGCGTTATATCAAGCGCGAAGAGTTCCTGAAGGAGCCCTGCGGCTGCGTTGCCGTCCAACACAAGGTCCGACACATTTTCGGTCATGGCGTCCTATACTCCTGAAGGTCCAAAGCGTTCCGTCTTAATAGTCAGAGGGTTATGACCAAGCTCCACCAGAAGGCTCGAAACGTGCTCAACGAAGGGAGTTGGCCCGCAGACAAAAATTCTCGGTTTTTTTTCAGGTGGAAAGCACTCCTTGCCGAGCAGTGCTTTGTCAATTCTACCCCGCGGACCTTTCCAGCCGTCAGGCTGTTTTCGGGTGAGTGTGTTGACAACGCAGAGCATACAATCGCGGTGGGCCATTCTATCGAGCTCTTGTCGATAGATGACATCTTCCAAACTCCTGGACGAGTACAACAGCAAAGCAGGAACGCGCGCGCTCCTTCTTTCACGGTGGCGGAGCATTGCCATGAGCGGCACAATACCCGATCCGCCTGCCATGAGAGATAGAGGGCCATCCATCTCGGTCGTCCAGACAAAATAGCCGCCAATAGGGCCTCTCAATTCAAATTGGTCGCCCGCACGAAGGTCGCCGACGAGGTAGGGCGAGACCTCGCCATCGGTTACTTCTTCCACGGTCAGGGTGAGCAATTCATCCTCTGGAGGGGAAGCGATCGAATAGCTGCGTTGAGCTTGATAGCCATCTTCCGCGGTCAGTCGGATGTCGACATGTTGCCCGGGCAAATGCCCTTGCCAACTTTTTACGTAGAGATTGATGCTCTTGACGCGAGACGTCTCGGCCACGATCCGACGCACCTCGGCCAGTTGCCATTCGAGACGCCGCCTCGGCGCTTCCGCTGCCTCAATCGCCTTCATATCTCTGTTCTTTCCAGGGGTCTCCGTAATTATGATAGCCTAACGATTCCCAGAAACCGCGGTCGTCTCTCTCCATAAAGCGCAGCCTGCGCACCCATTTGGCGCTCTTCCAGAAATAAAGGTGCGGGACCAGGAGCCTTGCCGGACCACCGTGCGCCGGCAGAATAGGCAGGCCCTCATAGCGGGTCGCGATCATGCCCTTGCCGCCAAGGAGATCCGCAACGGGAACGTTTGTCGTGTAACCTCCGTCGCAGTGAGCCATCACGTAGGGCTGCGGCGGCTGCGCCAGACCCGCGGCCTTCAATAAATCGTCGAATGTCACCCCTCGCCATGTCGTGTCGAGTTTCGACCATTTTGTGACGCAGTGGATGTCCCTCCTTATCGTAGTCTGCGGTAGCGCCTCAAACTCTGCCCAAGTCCACTTGCCCAGCAGTGATCCACCGAGTTGAAGGGATAAGTTCCAGTCTTCCACATTGATTTGCGGGGTAGGTCCCGCCGAAAGAACTGGAAAATCTGTCGTTACATATTGTCCGGGCGGTATTCGGCTATTTGGGCTTTGCTCTTGTCGTCTCGACTTGAAGCCGCGAGAGATGGGGGGATCGACCATCGTTATGCCTTTTGCTCTGGAGAAAGCCCGCACTGGCGTGCGAGCCTGCCTAAAGGTTCAACGAGCAAGAAATTATAGATGGCGCTAAACCGGCCGGCTGTCGACTAGCCGGGGTGGATTGCCGGGCCCCTCTTCAAGAGGCGGCCGCCCGAGTCGCCGACTGCGTCTGGCGCGGCGAGGCGGCCGAACTCCCCGCGATCAGGGAAAGAAACCGGCAGGTCGGGAAGAGAGCGGCGCACCGTCTTTGGCGCTCGTTGCGCTCTTATGTGAATCGACGGTTCGATCGGTCGGCCACGAGGCGCAAAGCTTTCACTCGACCTTCACCACCGACTTCAGCTTCTCGATGCCGAGCATGTTGAGGGCCATCGATTCGTAGAACGGCTCGCTCTCGCCCTTGCGCATCTTGCGCAGGAAATATTTCTCGAAGCCGATCTTGGCGACGTGCACCCATTTGCCTGACGACGACCAATTGACGTTGCGCGGCGGAATCTGTGGCTGAGCGACGAAGGCGATGCCGCTGTCGCCGAAGTCGGCGAGGCACACCGCGTTCCAGGTCGCCTGAAGCGTCGGCTTGTTTCCGCGCAGGAGCCGCCCGATGTTGTGCGCCGTCGCCGTCACCATCGATTCGATCATGAAGCCGGTCTTCGGCACGCCGCACGGCACGGGCGTCGGGCCGGTCGGCGGGATCGCCACGCAGACGCCGACCGAGAAGATGTTCGGGTAGGTGGGATTTTGCTGGTGCTTGTCGACGATGACGAAGCCGCGCGGATTGACGAGGCCAACCAGCCCGCGCAGCGGCGCGACGCCCCGGAACGCCGGCAAGATCATCGAGAAGCCGAACGGCAGCTCTTTGGTCGCCTTGACCGCGCCGTCGTCGCCGACCTCCTCCACCGTCATCTTGCCCTGCTCGACCTTCTTGATGCGGGCGCGGGTCATCCACTTGATGTGGCGGTCGCGCATTTCGCTTTCGAGCAGCCCCTTGGTGTCGCCGACGCCGTCCAGGCCGAGATGGCCGACATAGGGCTCCGCGGTCACGAAGGTCATCGGAACCTTGTCGCGGATCTTGCGGCGCCGCAGTTCCGTCTCGACAATGAAAGTGAATTCGTAGGCGGGCCCGAAGCACGAGGCGCCCTGCGCCGCGCCGATGACGATCGGGCCCGGATTCTTGCAGAAGGCCTCGAACTTGGCCGCCGCCTTCTCGGCGTGGTCGATGTGGCAGATCGAAGTGGTGAAGCCGTCGGGCCCCAGTCCATCGATCTCGTCGAACGCGAGCTCCGGCCCCGTCGATATCACCAGATAGTCGTAGCCTAGCTTCGATCCGTCCGCCGTCTCGAGCGTGTTCTCCTTCGGCGACAGCTTGGTCACCGGGCTCGCCTTGAAGCCGATGCCGCGCTTGGCGAAAGCCGGCGCGAGGTCGACCTCGAGCGCTTCGCGGCTGCGCCAGCCGACCGGAACCCAGGGGTTCGAAGGAACGAAATGATAGATGGGATCCTTGGTGACGACGGTGAGCTTGTCCTCCCGCCGCATCTGCTCCTTCATCTCGTAAGCCATGATCGCGCCGCCCAAACCGGCGCCTATGATCACGATGTCAGCCACGCGCTTTCCTCCGCAGATTCCTTTGCGGAGCGCTCAGCGGCCCCGCTGCAAGGGCACGATACAGAAATATTCAGATATGCCAATATAACATAGTGTCGCATGTCGGCGCCGCAGTCAACGCGGCGGCGATTGCCGAGCCTGGGCGCATTCGATCAGGCGCGACGTCCCAGTTCGATTGTTTTTTTGAGGTTCGCGCCTTCCGCGCGATTCGGCGTGATCGCTTCCCCGCGCGCAGTTCGACGCGGCAGGGAAAATGCGATTCATCACGGGCTCACGAGAGCCGCTTGATCAGGAAACTATAGGCGCCGCCTTCCTGCTTCCACTCGACGAGCTCGTTGCCGGTCGTGCGGCAGAAGGCCTGGAAGTCGGCGACGGAGCCGGGGTCGGTTGCGAGAATGCGCAGCATTTCTCCGGTCGGCACGTCCTTCAGCATTTTCTTCGCTTTGAGGATCGGCAGCGGGCAGTTGAGGCCCTTTGCGTCGAGAAGATGCTCAGCCATGACGATTTCCGGACTCTCTTTGCTTGGTGAAATAGGCTGCGCGAGTCGCGGCGGCGCCGCCGTCAAATGTAGAGATTGATGTCGGATTTCAGCGCGTTCTCCAGGTAGGTCGCGGCGCCGCCGAGGGTCGGTCCCTCGATCATGTCCTCGAGCTTGTATTCGAAGAGGTCCATCGTCATCTGGCAGGCGATCATCTTCACCTCCGATTCGATCGCCGCCTGGCGCAGCTCCTCGATCGAGGGGACCCCTTTCTTCTTGATGAGGTTCTTCATCATCGTGGTCGCGCCGGCCGTCACGCCGGGCAACATGCCGACCAGGTTCGGCATCGCCATATGCATGCCCATCATCGGCATCTTCATCGCGGGATTGCCGAGCGGCGTGACCTCGAGTTCGAGCTTCTTGAGAAGGAGCGGCAGGCCGTAGAAGGTGAAGAACATGGTGACGTCGACGCCCATCGCGGCGGCGGTCGTCGCCAGGATGAAAGGCGGATACGCCCGATCCAACGTGCCTTTGGTGACGATGATGGTCATCGTCTTCGCGGTCGTCGTTTCGCTGGACGACATGATCGCCCCTCTTTTCAAGCCGATGGAGATCAACGCGTTTGATCTCTTGACGACAATCGTCAATGGCGTGGCGCCCTGAGGCGGCGAAATTGCGTGGATTTCGGCCTCATTCGGCGCCTGCGGCCGGATCGAGTGGACCGTGCCGCGGCGCAATCGCCGCGGAGGAGGCCGGCGCGTACCAGTCGAGCTTGTCGCGCAGCGACACCACGGCGCCGATGATGACGATCGATGGGCCCTTGAGCTCGGCGGCGCGCGCCTTCGCCGCCAGCGTCGCGAGCGTGGCGACGACGACGCGCTGGTTGGCTCGCGTGGCGTTGTCGACGATCGCCGCCGGCAGCTCTGGGCTGGCTCCGCGGGCGATGAATTCGGCCATCAACGCCTCGAGGTTGCGCAAGCCCATGTAGATTGCGACCGTCTGGCGCGGCTGCAGCAGCGCCGTCCAGTCGAGGTCGATCTTGCCGTCGCGGCCGTGTCCGGTCACGAACACGCAGGCCTGCGCGTGGTCGCGGTGGGTCAGGGGGATGCCGGCATAGGCCGAGGCGCCGATCGCCGCGGTCACGCCGGGGCAGACCTGGAACGGAACGCCGTGCTCCGCCAGCGTCTCGATTTCCTCGCCGCCGCGGCCGAACATGAATGGATCGCCGCCTTTCAGCCGAAGCACCCGCTTGCCTTGCGTGGCGAGTTTGACCAGAAGCGCGCTGATGTCCGCCTGAGGCAATTCGTGATTGTGGGGCCGCTTCCCGACGTAGATGCGCTCGGCCTCGCGCCGGACGAGATTCATCACGCGCTCGTCGGTCAGGCGATCGTAAAGCACGACGTCGGCCTTTTGCATGAGCCTCAACGCGCGAAAGGTCACGAGGTCCGGATCGCCCGGCCCCGCCCCGACGAGATAGACTTCGCCCTGCGGAGAGGCCCGCTCCGCCCCCCAGCTGTCGATCGCCCGCGCGAGATGCGCGCCGGCCGCGCCTTCGTTGCCGGCGAGCGCGGCCTCGGCGATCGGGCCCTCGAGCACCGTCTCCCAAAACCGGCGGCGCATCGTCGGGTCGGAGATCGCCGCCGCGACGCGTCCGCGAAAGCCGCTCATCAGGTCGGCGAGCCGGCCGTAGGCGGCGGGGATCAGCGTCTCGAGCCGCGCTTTCAGCATGCGCCCCAGGATCGGCGAGGCGCCGCCGGTCGAGACCGCAATCACCAGCGGACTGCGGTCGACGATCGAGGGCATGATGAAATCGGAGATTTTTGGCCGGTCGGCGACATTGACGAGCACGCCGGCTTTCTTGGCCATCGACCGCGCCGCGTCGATCAAGCGCTCGTCATCGGTCGCAATGAAGCAGAGCGCGCGGCCGGCGAAATCCTCCTGCGCCGGATCTCGGGCCTCGTGACGGAAGTTCGGCCGCGCGCGCAATTCGAAGAATTCGTCGCTGAGTTCGCTGGCGAACGCCGTGACGCGCGCCCCCGAACGCACGAGAAGCTCGGCGCGCCGGGCCGCTACGACGCCGCCGCCGATCACCAGCGCCGGCCGGTCGCGCATATCGACGAAAATCGGCAGGTCGCGCATCAGAGCCGCCACTCTTTGCCGCACCAGCGGGCGCCACAGCGACCCCGCCCCCCATAGTCCGTCGCTATAGGATTTACACAAGTCATCGAGTTGAAGGCGGTCGGCGAGTCCCCCCTTCTCCGCGAAGCGGAGGTGGCCCGAAGGGCCGGATGGGGTGTGGAGAGCAGGGACGGATCCGATGCAGGTTCGCGCTGACGCTCGTGCAATCCGACTCGGGTAGATGCGGCGGGCCACACCCCATCCGGCGCTCCGCGCCACCTTCCCCAGCAAAGCTGGAGAAGGGAAGCGCGCCGCGATTTGAGATGTGTGAATGCGGTAACCGACAAGGGGGGAGGGAATCCGTTGCCGGGCAAGCCGGCGGGTGGCTCACGTCCGCAAATCGCGAGCGATTCAACCGGAAACCTTATGAAACTGGCCATGAGGGAACCGATCACAACACCGTCGTAGCGGCCGTCAACACCCGTTCCGCCACGCACGCGATAGGCGAAATGGACCTGCGGCGCGGAATCTTCAAGCGTCACGCCGCCGCTGCAAGGCGGTTCCTGTCGCGCGCGCTCCAAAGCGCCTTGGCGCGCTCCTCGGCGTCAGCCATATCCGCCGCGGCGCCCAGCGCCCGCAGCGCAATCGCAAGCGTGCCGACGACCGCCGCCTCGCCATATTCATCGAGGATCTCGCCGCGCCACAGCGCGCGGAGCCGGGCGAGATCCATCGATTCGTCGGGCGTCTGGCGAGGCTCGGTCATCATCGGCGGCCAGCGCTCGTCTTCGGAGCGCCCGTCGATCGCCATCATCACCTCGGTCGGCTTGCTCGGCCGGCGCTCGATCTCGCCGCCCTCGCCGCGGAACACCGCAAGCCGCGGCTGCCCGAGCAGGACGCCGGCGCCGCGATGGATCGCCATGTAGCCCGGGTGGAAGACGCTCTGCAGCGCGCAGGGCGCGCCGAACGGATTGAGCATGCGGGCGAAGGTGTGCACGGGCGAACGCAGGCCGAGGATCGGGCGCAGTTCGAGCATCTCGGCGATCTTCGGGCTGAGCGCATCGATCGGCAGATAGGCGAAATTGCGCGCGGCGAGGGCGTCGGCCGCCTCGTCGAGGCTCGCCGCTACGGGAATGTCGAGCGCCCGCAGCGCGGCGCCGGTGTAGACGCGCCCCTCCGTGTGCGCTTCCGCCCCGTGCATGAACACCCGCCAGCCGTTGCGCGCGAGGAGCAGCGCCGACAGGATGAACCAGGGCAGCTGCCGCCCCTTGCCGGCGTAGGACGACCAGTCGACGTCGACCCGCGGCGCGTTCGCGGGCGGGCGCATCGTCGCGCGGGCGGCGCGGACGAATCCGGCGATCTCCGCAGAACTCTCCTCCTTCACGCGCAACAGCATCAGGAAGGCGCCGAGCTGTTCGGGCAGCGCTTCGCCATTGAGGATCATCGCCATCGCTTCCTCGGCCTCCTCGATCGTCAGCGAACGCGTCAGCGTCTTGCCGCGGCCGAGGATGTTGATGAATCGGGCGAAGGGGTGAGGTTGGCGCTTCATGGCGCTTCAGGTCCTTGTCACAATCTCGCGCCCGGCCCCGCGGGCAGGAACGGCCAGCCGGAGCGCCAGCGTGACCAATAGCATGGAGAGGGAAATTCCGGTGATCCCGAGGAGCGCCTCCGACAGCGAGGGAACATAGCGGGCGAAGCCGAGACACCCCCTCGCCCCGCGTCAGCGGCTACCGAATTCACACAAGTCTTATTCGCAACTCTTTTCGTGGAGTTGCGCGGCGGGCTGGAAGTAGGATGGCGCCTCGTTGCGAAGGCTGGCCGAGGAGGCGGGAAATTGAATGCCCTGGTCCGGCGCTTTCGTCTGCTCTGACTTCGTGCGCCTTCGTGTCCTTCGGTGCGAAAG
>Ga0074044_10002216_pt1 | contig 17053 bp, 10 predicted proteins | sample BogForMeECP23OM1_FD_94443 | JGI IMG/M metagenome (GOLD analysis project Ga0074044, IMG submission 94443) | Bog forest soil microbial communities from Calvert Island, British Columbia, Canada - Bog Forest MetaG ECP23OM1 | ecosystem: Environmental > Terrestrial > Soil > Wetlands ...
GAAGGAGCGTAGATTTTCCGGAACCATTTGGACCAATCAGCCCAATGCGGTCGCCCTCCGAGACTGTGAAGGATACGTTCTGGAACAAAGGATCGGCTCCGAAAGACTTCGAGATTCCTTGTGAATTGATAATCGGCGGCAACGGGTCGGATTCTCCTGAATATCTGCTTTGAGATTATCAGCAAACGCTGGCCACTCGCTCTTTGAGCGGCGTTTAGCCTTTGCCTCGCGCTAAAGCCCCTCCGTTTTCTTGCCGATGTGCCATTGACGGGAGAAGTAATGCTGCCTGCCTGGCTGCGTACGAGACCCCGGTTTTGGGAGGCAATTGTGAATACGAGGAATCTGATTCCGGCTGCCGAAGACATCCACAAGGATTGGCGTCCCGTGCTCGAACTGGCCACGCGGGAAGTGTTCGAAACCATGCTCGCGTCCCAGTTGACCTCGTCGACAACGGAGCCATCGGCTCGCCTAAACGTGACTGCAATGGTGGGCCTGGCGGGGATGCTTTGCGGAGTGATGAGCGTACGCTGCCAGCAAGACGCGGCCGCTCTCATGGCGTCGAAGATGCTGGGAGTGGAAATCGACAAGGTAGGCCCGGACATCTCAGACGCATTGGGCGAGATCTGTAACATGGTGGCGGGAAATTTCAAAAACAAGATTGCCGGTCTTGGCGATGGTTGCATGCTCTCGCCGCCGTCAGTCATCACCGGCGACGACTATACCGTGCACTCCCAGCCAGAAGCGCCTACTGTGGAAGTGAGTCTGCTGTTGGACGAGATGCCCCTCCTCATCACTCTCCACGTTCACAACTAGAGTGGAATCAGGAGAGGAGTAGTGCTACCTTAGCGAAGGTAAATCCAGCGCAGGCAATAGGTTGCATGCGGATCATTAAGCTTAACGTCTGCTAAACTTCGGCCTCCCGGGAAACGCGGCCGGTAGTCTTTCGTGAATCTTGATTGACGCGATCAATTGTTTCGATTTCCTTAAAACCACAGTAGCCGATAGAGTGAGCCGGTGCTGATTTGTGTTCAATCGATTTCGGCTGCGTCTGCCCGTAAAGACAGGTCGCTCAGGCGTGGAAGAGTGAAGACGATCCTGCACTTGGACTTGCCGAAGCAGAACAAGGGAGGATAATACTGGTGTCGGCTTGCGCGAGATCGCCAGGCCCGGCAGGGAAGAGTCAGAGTTTGAGAACAACATCATGACGAAAGTTGAAGCGGTCATCCAGAACTCCAAGCTGGAAGCGGTCAAGAGCGCGCTGCAAGAGATTGGCGTCGAAGGCATGACGGTGATCGAGGTGCGCGGCCATGGGCGGCAAAAGGGACACACCGAGGTCTACCGCGGACGCGAGTACAGCGTGGACCTTATTCCCAAGACCAAGCTGGAAGTGGTGCTTCCAGACGCGATGGTGGAGAAGGCGGTGCAATCCATAGTGGCGGCCGCGCGCACGGGAAAGATCGGTGATGGAAAAATCTTTTTGACACGCGTGGATGAAGCCATACGAATTCGCAACGATGAGCGGGGTGAGGGAGCACTGTAGGGCTTGGCGACTTGACCTCGCCGCGCAAGAAGAATCGCTAAGAGGAGAAGTTAGGGAGAAGATACCGGGAACCCAGGGGAATATTCTACCGGGACGCGACCGGACGACATCTTAAAGGCATCGTGTTTTCAGCTATCTCGCTAGGACACGAAGCGTGAGAGCATTGACTCAACGTCATGACGGCGGCGTCTTTACTGATCAGTGAACTGCGAGGTTCTCTTGCCGAAGAATCCGCGCGAATTGCGCGTGACTTCGCGGCAAGCGGAGACGGTCGCACCGCAGTCGCTCAGCGCACGCTCCTCATCGAAGACATCCTGAAACGGCTCTGGCGGGAGTGTGTCTCTCCCGACGAAAGCGGACCACGAGGGTTCGCACTGGTGGCGACGGGAGGCTTCGGGCGCGGCTGGCTCTTTCCTTACTCAGATATTGATCTGCTCTTTCTGTGCGCCGATCGAGTGTGCGAGGCGGCTCACAAAGATGCGATTCAACGCTTCTCCCAGGAATTGTGGGACCTGAAACTCAAGTTGAGTCCCGCATCGCGAACCTTGGCGGAGTGCGATCGCTTCGACCCCAACAATACCGAATTCACCATCTCTCTTCTCGATTGTCGATTTCTCGCGGGCGATCGCGAGTTGTTTACCCGGCTTCATGACAAAGTGATCCCCAAGCTGGTAGTGCGGGAATCGAAACCTCTTCTTCAGGGACTCGCCGAGGTGACCCGCGAACGGCATGGAAAGTTCGGGAACACGGTGTTTCATCTGGAGCCAAATCTGAAAGAAACTCCGGGCGGTCTTCGCGACTGCAATGTGGCCGCTTGGCTGGCCCTGATCTCAGCCATGGGCAAGCTGGGCGATTGGCCCGACACCAGTTCTCTCCGGGCGCCCGTGCGGAAGCAACTGGAGTCTGCGCTCGAGTTCTTGATGGCGGCGCGGTGCTTCCTGCATTTTCGCCATGGTCGTGACGACAACGCGCTGAGCTGGGAGGCGCAAGACGAGGCAGCCGCGCGAAAAATCGGCGCTTCCGATTCGGCGGACCTTACCGCAGCAGAATGGATGCGGATTTATTTCGGTCATGCGCGCGCCGTACAGCGCGCCGTCACGCAGTTAACGGAAGAGATTCCAGAGTCCTGGTCTTCTTTGCGACGGCAGTTTCAGGGTTGGCGATCTCGGCCCTCGCATCCGGATTTTTCCGTGGTTGACGGAATGATTTTTTTGCAACAGTCGTCATCGCTGCAGGATCCCGAGATGCTGTTGCGCCTCTTTCATTTTATGGCTCATCATGGCCTGAAGTTGAGCGCGACCACGGAGCACCGCATTGAGCAGGCTCTCCCCGCTCTTGCCGTGACCCCGCCAAGAGGCGCCGAACTATGGCTCTACCTGCAGGAGACTCTACTGCAGCCGCACGCCGCAGAGGCGCTTCGCGCCATGCATTCCTTGCGGCTGTTGACCTTGTTACTCCCGGAGTTGAAGCCGATTGATTCTTTGGTGGTGCGGGATTTCTATCATCGCTTCACGGTAGATGAGCACTCGATTCTTGCCATCGAGAGCCTGCATCGCTTGAACCAATCGAAATCGGAGTGGGATAAACGATACGCGGAGTTGCTGGGCGAACTTGAAGATCCAGAACTGCTCTACCTCGCCCTGCTGTTGCACGACACAGGCAAAGGAGTGCCTGGCGCGAATCACGTAGACGCCAGCCTGGAGATTGCTGGACATTGTCTGGACCGTCTGGACGTTGAATCGAGCGAGCGCGCCGTGGTGTTGTTTCTCATCGCGAATCACTTGGAAATGTCAGCGCAACTGCGGCGTGACATTTTCAATCCGGAGACAGTGGCGGCCTTTGCCGAGAAGATGGGAACGCCGGAGCGGCTGAAAATGTTGTGCCTGCTCACCTACGCGGATATCAAGGCAGTGAACCCGGAGGCGCTGACGCCGTGGAAGGCAGAGAACGTGTGGCAGCTCTACATTGGAGCGGCGAACTACTTAAACCGAAGCGCGGATCACCGCGTGCACAGCGATGTGAGCGACGAAAAACTCGCGCGTCTGCGCAGCCTCGCCCCGGTGACGGGGGCGAAGTTCCGGGATTTCGTGGAGGGATTCCCCCAAAGATATTTGCAGGTTCACTCCGCTGAAGAAGTGATGCGTCACATGGAAATGGCGGAGCAGTTGGGTCACGACGCAGTACAGGTAGATCTCAAGCGCGGCCGGCATTGGTATGAACTCACGCTGGTCACAAGGGATCGGGCATCGCTGTTCGCGACGTTGACGGGGGTGCTCGCTGCCTGGGGAATGAATATTGTGAAGGCCAACGCTTTTTCGAACCAGGCAGGAACTGTGGTGGACTCGCTCTATTTCACCGATCGTTTCCGCACTTTGGAATTAAACTTATCGGAGTGGGAGCGTTTCAAGAAGAGCATCGCTGCGGTTTTAGCCGGAGAAGCCGATCTCGACAAAATGCTGCGCGATCGGCAACGGGGCGAAAAAAGCAGCAAGGTCAAAGTGGTAGTCGAAACGCGGATCGATTTTGACGACGAATGTTCTTCGACGAGTACTCTACTGCAAGTGATCGCTCAGGATCGCCCGCGTTTGCTGCACAGAATCAGTTCATGCCTTTCGCAGCAGAAGTGCAACATTGAAATTGCCCTGATCGATACCGAAGGGCAGATGGCAATTGATACCTTCTACTTGACTTCAGGCGGCAAGAAACTCCCCCCGGATCTTCAGAAGAGCGTGGAGAAAGCGCTCCAACACGAATTGAAATCTCTGGATCTCGCCTGATAGCCGCCAGCCAGAAGTAATCTCGTGTGTGTTACGACTTATGGCCATCGGAAATTGATTGCCGATCCGTGCTCTCCGTGCACTAATGGCACGTTGACCGTATCGGAGTTCGAAGATAGCTTCTACTCAATCAATGCTGAACCGCTCTCAGCGATGTTCCAGCCTCGGGATCTCTCGGACCCAAGGTTACCGCCAGTTTGCAACACGAACAAAACAGTCTGCAGCTATTGATCGTTGCTCGTTTGCGGACCTCTATAACTTGACGCGCCCATCGTCTCCTTTTAGGCCGGCGTAAGCCGGAGTTACTCACCAACTAAGGAGATGCAAAATGAAAAGCTTGACCGCAAGTAGCGCCGTAGTGTGTCCTGAAACCGATGATCTAACCTTGAGCGCGCGGATCTGTTCCGACTTCTGGTGTTTTCACCGCTCACAACGCCAACGATCATTTCTTACGCTCGCAGTTTCAACCGCGGCTTTGCTGTTCGTCGCGGGCATTGCATTTGCCCAGACTGATCCTGGAGTTCAGAGCGCCAGCCGCGGCACCGGAGCCGCACTTCCTTCCGTCTTAGCAGACGATAACCCGGGCATCCTGGCTTTTTTCAATGATGGGTTTGCCCGATTCCAGGCGGTGGAGTCCGTTTCCAAGAGCACCAACGGCAACAATGGTCTGGGACCGCGCTTTAACTCGAATCAGTGCAGCTCTTGTCACGCACAACCTGCGGTTGGCGGGACGGGCGCGGCCGTCAATCCTCAATTCCAGTTTGTGAGCAACGGGACCGCGCCCGGCAACACCATCCCACCCTTCATTACTGCTAATGGGCCCACCCTCGAAGTGCGGTTCCCGTTCTTTTTCAATAACGACGGACGCGTCAACACCAACTCTCCCAATGGCGGGGTGGAAGATGTGTTCACGGTTACCGGTCGTCCCGATGCCGGCACTTGCACTCTGCCACAGCCTAATTTCGGTGCAGCGCTGGCGGCGAATAACATTATCTTCCGCATTCCCACGCCGACCTTTGGCGTGGGTTTGATCGAGAATCTCGATGATTCAACTTTGCTGAAAAATCAGTTAGCCAATAACAACAACAACAGACTTGGGATCTCTGGCTCTTTCAACTACAACGGCAACGATGGCACGATTACTCGCTTTGGCTGGAAAGCACAAAACAAGTCGCTTCATATTTTTGCCGGCGAAGCCTACAACGTCGAGACGGGTGTCAGCAACGAGCTGTTTCCCCAAGAGCGTCCGTCTCCGGGGGAAGACCAGCACGCCACCGGGCTGCCAGCGAACTGTCTGAACCTTGCCGGAACCGGTTACCCGGAAGATACATCCAACCCCGCGGCAACACCGAATTCAGCTGTGCTCGATGACGTCTCGGCATTCGCCGATTTCATGCGGTTCCTCGCTCCTCCGCCACAGGGCGGTGTCTTGCTGAATGGGCAGCAGGTGCCCTCAAGCACGATCGCTTCAGGCGCTGCTTTGTTCAACTCTATCGGCTGCGCGACCTGCCATAATCCGACGGTCGCTACGACCCAGATGTCGAACTTTACGGGATCGCTGAGCAGCGCTCCGGTAAATGCCTATTCCGATATCGAGATCCATCACATGGGTACGGGCTTGGCAGATAATGTCTCACAGGGCGCTGCCGGCGGTGATCAATTCCGCACAGCTCCCTTGTGGGGGTTGGGACAGCGTATCTTCCTCATGCACGACGGCCGCACCACGAACCTGCTGACCGCAATTAAGGATCACGCGAGCCGCGGCAGTGAAGCGAGCTTCGTGGAGGAGCAGTTCTTCAACCTGAAGCCCAGCCAGCAGCAGGAAATACTCGATTTCTTGCGCTCTCTGTAATGCCTCACGTCTATAGCTTGGCGAGATGCGAGAGTATCTCGCCAAGTTGTTCAACTGATAAGACACAAGTGATCTGTGGCCGGTCCACCTTGACATCGAGAAATCTATTTCATGTCGCAGAAAAACTATGCCATCTTGTCGTAAATGCGTTTTGCTTGTCCTCGTCTTAGCCTCATCATTGCTGGCGCTGAGCCAATACTCCAAATCGCAAGATGCTCAACAGATTGGCGGCACCATTGTGAGCAAAACGCGGCCAGAGGCTAAGGTGCCAACTGAAGTTATCTTCGTCAAAGGTGCCTGGTCGAGCGCAAGTGATTCTATAACTCCCGTTCCAGAAGACGGGAAAATAACCAACAGCGCCTTCAGTAGCGCGTATTTTGGAATCACCTACCGCCTCCCAACGGATTGGATCGAGAAATACCAAGGCCCGCCTCCGTCTGATAGCGGTCGCTACGTGCTCGCGCAACTCAGTTCCGGGGACACGTTCAAGGGAAGTGCGCGAGGCAGCATCTTGATTACTGCGCAAGATATGTTCTTTACGCCGTTGCCGGCCGCGAATGCCTCGGAGCTTATCAATTACTCGAAGGAAAACTTGGCGTCCGACTACAGCCTTGAAACAGCTCCCAGAGATATAAGGATTGCTGGCTATTCCTTTATTGTTTTCGCCTATTGGTCTCCGGTGGCAGAGCTTCACTGGTACAATCTGGCCACCGAAATCCGCTGCCATAGTGTGGAGTTCGTGTTAACCAGCCGCGATCCGAAATTGTTGGAGACCTTAGTCCAGGACATGAACACGATGCAGTTGCCCACTGAAGCCAGTCCCACGGCGGGTACGGGGGGGAATGGCATTCCTGTTTGTGTGAAAGACTACGCCAGCGGCGAGAACGTGATTGCACGCGTCGATCCCATTTTATCCGAACGCCGGTTCAACCCTGTTCCGGTCCGAATCATCATCGATAAAAAGCACAGTAAAGCATATCCACTTTCTCAGTGCATTTCCTGATCAGGCAAAGGCCATCTCCGACGCACTCGGCCAATGGAAGTTCAAGCCCTATATCCACGACGGAAAGCCACTCGAGGTAGAGACCGGCCTTATGTTCGGAGGCAAGTTCCAAGCAAGGGACCCCGGGGACTGACGTTCCAGGACGCTGATGGAATGCTCCACGAAGGGCGCAGGGATGTAACTAGATTGCGCTGCGGAAAGCTCTCACCGCCCGTCTTCACATTAATCCCAGTCTTTGCATATCCCAGTTCCAATCGGCAGCGACATTGACGTGGGACGTATGATGGTTGGGCAAGCTGGTTTCAGAAGAAGGTCGATGCATGCCAACACTGAAACTTCTGGTTGTCGAGGATGACCTCGCGTGCCTGGAACTCATGACTGAGGTCTTCACGTCTTTAAAGGCCGAAGTGCGCGCTGTCGGCAAAAGCGAAAAGGCGGCCGCGATGGTCAACCAGGAGAAGTTCGATGGAATTTTTCTGGACCTGGAAATGCCGACGCTGAGTGGCTTCGACCTCGCACGCCTCATCCGCAAGTCCTCATGGAATAAGTCGACTCCCATCGTGATCGTAACCGGAAGCGATGAGAGAAAAACCATGCAAGATGCGTTTGCGATCGGAGCGACCTTCTTTATTCAAAAGCCCGTGGACCGGCAGAAGTTGAGCGTCCTGTTCCGGACGGTGAGCGGCGGAATGCTCGAGAACCGGCGCAAGTATACGCGCGTTCCAATGCAGGCTGATGTTTCATGCACAGTGGGCTCTCGCACGGTACGCGGCGTGAGTTGGAACCTCAGCATGGGAGGAATGCAGGTGGAAGTGGGTGACTTGAAAGCCAAAGACACTGTCCGGCTATCGTTTCAACTGCCACCTTCTGGAGCCGCCATCGAGGCGGACGGCGTTGTTGTGTGGGCAAATGAGAATCGGCAGGGAGTCCAATTCATGAGGGTAAGTGAGCAGAGTCAGCAGTCGATTCGTCAATTCATGACCGAAGTCGAGAACATGGACCGTTAGGAACGAAGACCTCATCGGCGGTCCAGGTACCACTGCCCGGCTCTAGTCTAATTTAAGGACTGAACGTCGCGTTTCGCAAGAAGACGATCAAGCTCCTTTGCGAGGGAAGACGGGTCGACAGGTTTCGACAAGTAACCATCGAAACCCGAATTAAGGATTTTTTCACGGTCACCTCGCATAGCATATGCGGTGACTGCCACCACCGGCAGCCGTGCCAGACGAGGATTCTCGCGGATTTTGCGGACAACTGCGAAACCATCCAGCACCGGCATTCCAATATCCAGCAGTAGTAATTCTGGGTGAGTCTGTTCAATCGTTTCGAGTGCCTCTTGACCGTCACACGCTTCCAGCACGGTGTATCCGCGCAGCTCCAGCAACTCGCGGAGCAACTCCCGGTTTACCGCATTGTCCTCAGCCACCAGAATGCGTGTCATGGTTGGCCCGCGCCCTTCGCCAGCGTTCGACCGCGCACTACTCTATCGACTTCGGCAATGAGCTGTTGTTTCCAGGATCCGTTTTTCTGCAGGAGCCCTTGGGTTTCTCGATGGAGAAGAGCAATCTCGAGTGGGGTAAGGTTCTTGGCCGTCATTACAAGAATCGGCAGTCGCTTCAACGCTGGCTCCTGTCGTACGTGTCGGATAACTTGAAAGCCATCGATACCTGGCATCAGAAGGTCGAGCAGGATTGCGCCCACTACTTTGTTGGCGAGCACCTCCAGGGCACGCGTGCCACTGCGTACTCCTTGCGTCTCGTACCCGGCAGAACGCAAGGCTTCCTGCATCAACTCCAAAGCTTTAGGATCATCGTCCACCAGCAGAATGGACGAATCATCGTCTGCCGGCGACGGCACATGCCTGCGAATGGTTTCCAGCAACGCAGGTTTGCGAACTGGCTTGATGAGATAGTCGTCGGCGCCTAACGCGAAGCCAACCTGCTTTTGATCTACGATCGAAAGGATAATTACGGGGATAGACGCCGTTTGCGGGTTTTTCCTCAGTGCTACCAACGTTTCGAAGCCATTGCTGCCCGGCATCATCACATCCAGGGTTATGGCGTCAGGCCGCAATCGCAGAGCTTCGCTAAGAGCAAGGGCTCCTGACTCGACCGCCGCCACACGGTACTCTGGTTCGAGATAGCTCGAGAGAAGCTCCCGCGCCGGAACCTCGTCGTCCACAATCAGCACCAGTGGGGTAAGACGACCTGACGCCGCCGTGATAGAGGCTTTTACCGGCTCTTCCGACGGATGGACTTCGGCCCCGGGTTCCACCGCAGGAATCGTGAACGTGAACCGGCTCCCCTTTCCCAATTCGCTCGTCAGAGTAATCCGGCCTCCTTGTTGCTCAACCAACCGCTTCGTGATGGCAAGTCCCAGCCCGGTGCCGTGATGATTACTCTCGGCATTTCCCTCAACTTGCCTGAACTCTTCGAAGACAACCTGTTGGTCTTCAGGCCGGATGCCAATTCCCGTATCCGTGACTGACACCGAGACGAAGTCCCAGTCGTCGACGCACTCAATGTTGATCTCACCATCTCGGGGCGTGAATTTGACTGCGTTGCTGAGCAGGTTGTAGAGGATTTGTTTGAAACGTACGCGATCTGCCTTGACCAGAGATTTGCTCTCCACCTTCTGCTTGACCCGAATGTTCTTGGCCATGGCTAAAGGATCAATGGTGGAGAGAACCTCCGGCAACGCATGCTGCACCAGAAACTCTTCGCTGCGCAGCTCCAGCTGTCCGGCCTCGATCTTGGAAAGGTCCAGAATGTCATTGATCAACTGCAGCAGGTGGGTCGAACCTTGTTTGATGTGACCGATGAATCGCTTCTGCTTGGGGTTCAGCGCACCCGGTGATTCATCTGCCAGCAGATCGGAAAAACCGACAATTGCATTGAGTGGAGTTCTTAGCTCATGACTCATGCTGGCAAGAAACTTGCTCTTCAGATGCGTGGCGCGTTCCACTTCGCGATTGCGGAGCTCCAGTTCTCGATTGCTGCCAGCCAGCTTCTCCGTGTATTTGCGCTTTTCCGCTTCATCCCGTTTTCTCTGTGTCACGTCGACCGCAACCACAACCTCGGCCGCACGCCCGGCAAAGCTCATTGCATACGAGGTGATCTCCGCGTCGATTTTGCTCCCATCTCTCCTGCGATGTTGCCACACCCCAAATTTCTCAATCCCATCTCTGAGCGTGCTCACACTTTCGAGTAATCGAGGTACGTCTTCCGGAGGGCGAATATCCTTAATAGTCATCGCGAGAAGTTCGTCTTTGGAATATCCGTACTTTTCCACCGTAGCCTGATTTACCGCCAGGAATCGCAATGTTTCCCGGTCGTAAACCCAAGTAGGATGGGGGTTGTTGTCAAACAATTTGCGGTGCCGCTCTTCAGTCTCCCGCAGTTGTTGCTCCGCCTGTTTCTGTTCTGTAATGTTGCGCGCCGCAGCATAGATAACTTTCTTCTCGGGCGTTGAAATCGCATTCCACGAAAGCCACTTGTAAGAGCCGTCTTTGCACAAGTAGCGATTCTCAAACGCAAAGGTCACTTCGGAGTTCTCTAGCCGAGTAGCTTGGGCTGTCGTGGCCCGACGATCTTCGGGATGGATGAACTCCAAATAGGGCTTCGACTTTAATTCTGCCTGAGTAAAGCCCAGAGTCCTCTCCCACGAGGGGTTCAGATTCTTGAAATATCCATCAAAGCCCGCGACGCAAAACATATCGATCGACAAATCGATGAATTGGTTTCCGGTCTCCAGCCTGGAATACAGAGCAGCCATAAATGTGCTCATTCCCAGGGCAACCGCAACCAATACCAGGCCCAAGAGCCATAGGCGCCGGTCAACCGCCCATACAGCCGCACGCAGTGTGGATAACGGTTGCTCCACGATGACTCCCCAACCGCACCCACTCACCGGTTCGTATGCCGCAAAGAAGGTTTCACCTCCCCGCACAAAGACCCCGTAGCCAGAATCGCCCCCTCGCGTCAGCTTGACGGGCTCATACCCGCTAAGGTCAATCGGGGCCGAATGAGAGTTGATATTCGGACGAGCGGATAGATGACCGTGCTGGTCCACCAGAGAGATGGTCCAAGCACTCTGCATCTTGGTCTCCACAAGGCGGCTGCTCATCGTTTGCAGCGTATATGGAGCCATGAGAATGCCAACGGGTTTGCCAGCCTCATCCTTGATTGGAACCACAATGGCAACGACCAACTCGTAAGGCGCAATGGCAGTTTGATAGACCTCTGAAATATAAGGTTGCCAATCGCGGACCTCGCCTTTGTACCAGTCGCGGTACGAAAAAGTCTGATTCAGCACAGCGGGCTGATTTGGGTAGACCGCTCGCATCGTTCCATCGAGATCGTATGCACTTACGAAAGCAAGATCCGGCCGCAACTTACTTGCTTCTTTCAAGTCCCATTCGACTGCATCCAGATTTCGTCCCCTCCACGCCTTGAGAAATATGCGGCGCGCTGCAATTGACTGCAGGAAGGCGATGCTTTGACGGAAATTTTCCTCAACGAGAGTGGCGGAAACGCGGGCAATCTGCGTGCTCTCAGTGGCGGCCTGCGTCTCAGTTTGGTGCCGTAGGACTCGACCCACTGAATAGGCGAAAACTGCGATCGGCAGGACCAACAGTAGCAGAAACAAGGAATATAGACGCCGCCGGCTTCTGGATATCCATATCGCAATCCTGGCGCGCGTTTTCATCAATGCCTCATTCTTAGCAACTTATCATGACTAGTCGCCGTGATTTCCGTTTGTCGCTATCTTGACTTTTCAGTCCTTGCCCCAGACTCGACCGCGCATCAGGCGCCGGCCCCAGCACCGCGGGAGAGGAGATCGGCCGCTCCGGTTCGAACAAACCGCTCGAAGTGATCGAAGATGTCCGGATCCCACCAATCTTTCCCTACTTCTGCTCTCATGGTCTGAAGGGCTTCGGCCCTGGAAAAGGCTTTCTTGTAAGGCCGCTCCGTGGTCAGCGCGTCAAACACGTCCACGATCTGCAGGACGCGCGCGGTAATCGGAATAGCATCTCCACGCAGCCCGTCGGGATAACCGGAGCCATCCATTCTCTCGTGATGGTGGCGGATGATGGGAAGAACCAGGCGAAATGACTTTAGCGGAGAGCAAATGCGCTCACCAACCACCGGATGTTCGCGGACGATCTTCCATTCTTCCTCGGTGAGACGCCCTGGCTTCAAGAGAATTGCATCCGGCACGGCAACTTTTCCTACGTCATGTACGATTCCTGCTCGACGCAATGCCGTAATGTGGTCTTCGGTCAGTCCAATTTGCCGAGCCAAACGGGTGGAGTATTCCGCCAAGCGTTCACAATGACCGTGCGTGTAAGGGTCTTTGCCTTCGATGCTCCGCGCCAGGGAAAACAGGACGGACTCTGCCCGCTCCAGTTCGTCGGTGCGGAGCTTGAGCTTTAAGAGTGACCTCACGCGGGCGAGCAGTTCGGTTCGGTCCACGGGGCGGGTCAGGAAGTCATCCGCACCACACTGAATGCCCTTCAACCGATCCTCTTTTGCGGATAGTGCTGTGATTAGTACAACTGGGATTAAGTAAGTTTCGGGGTTACTCTTGATTGTCTCGCACAACTCAAACCCGGTAAGTCGAGGCATCATTACATCGGAAAGAACTAAGTCGACTTTCGCGCTGTCTAGCTGCTCCAGTGCGGATACTCCATCCGGCACCGCGATAACTCCAAATCCATGGGGGGTGAGGAGTTCCTGCAACAACTCGCGGTTGGCTGCTTGGTCGTCGGCGACTAAGATAGTCCCCGTTACTGATTGAGGGCACTGCGACCGCATAATCAACATCCGTTTCCTGCACAGGGTGGCACAGAAGATTAAAAGGACCTAATTACCGAAGTCACAAGGTCAATTCGCTTCGATCTGCAAGCCTCGGTTTGACTAGCGCCGAACACGGACCCTTTTCCCGGAACCTCACTTAGTCTTGGAATGCTGTGAGCGTCGCACATGCGGTATTCTTCGGCACCACCCTCGTAACGAGGCGACTCGTCTTCCTGCTTGACTCGAATGAGGCTTTGCGATAAGCGTCATATTAGGACTTCTCTTCGCTGCTACTAGTGTGGGGTGTACCTGATCGAAATCTCAGGTAAGCGTCGTGTTTCGCTTTGCGACGCGGTGGGCCTTGCGTCTTGTCAGATCGCAGGGAAGGAGTGCGATGTCCACAACCCGATGGACCAAGTTCCGGTTATCGGCGCCAATTACATCCGACTCTACAACCAATCTGGCACCTGAGCCGTTAGCGAGCTTGGGTTGGCGGCAAAAACTTGGCCGCTGTGTTCTGGTCCGCGCGGCTATCTCAAGCTCCCCATCCTTATTCCTGTCCTGCCACCCGAACGGGGGCGGTCAATGAGCGTGCCCCGGACCCTAAAACTGTTGGCCATCGATGACACTCCCGAGAATCTTGAGCTGATTCGTGCCACGCTCGAGCAGTTGGATCTAGAGATCGTAACGGCGGAAGATCCCGAAGCTGGCTTCGAACTGTTCCTGAAGATTCGGCCGAGAATCGTTCTACTCGACCTGGTGATGCCGAAAGTGACGGGGATGGAACTCCTGGAACAGATGATCGCAGCCGATCCAGGTGCGGACATAATTTTGATGACGGCGCACTACTCTCCCGAATCAGCTGTCGAAGCAATCCAGAAAGGCGCGTGCGATTACTTCACCAAGCCTCTGGACGTCGGAAAACTGCGCACGAGGATCGCGGGTTTTCTGGCGGATGCGGAAATACGACAGAGAACCCTGCACCTTGATCGAGAACTGCTCGACGCCTGTCAGTTCGAAGGCATGGTCGGCCGCAGTCCCCTGATGCTGGAGGTATTCGCAAAGATCCGGCGAGTCGCGCCGCACTTCAGGACGGTATTGATTACCGGGGCGACTGGGACCGGTAAGGAACTTGTAGCCCAGGCTTTGCATCGCCTTAGCCCAGCGGCCCGAGGCGAGTTTGTGATTTGTAATTGCTCGGCGCTGGTCGAGAATTTGGTCGAAAGTGAGTTGTTCGGCTACGTCCGCGGTGCGTTCACGGGAGCGACGCAAGACAAAGCGGGCTTATTTGAACACGCAGATGGCGGCACTATTTTCCTGGATGAGATCGGTGAACTCTCTCTCCCTGCCCAGGCAAAATTACTACGGGTCTTGCAGAACCGTCAGGTGCAGAGGGTTGGATCTGCTACGGCGCGTAACATCGACGTGCGGGTCATCGCTGCCACTCACCGCAATCTGAGAACGATGGTGCGCGAAGGGCAGTTTCGAGAAGATCTATACTACCGCCTGGCTATGGTCGACATTCCGGTGCCGACCCTGGGAAACCGCCGCGAAGACTTGCCGCTGCTGCAAAGGTATTTCGTCGAAAGATTCTCCACCGACTACGGAAAGTCCATCGCCGGCCTAACCCGAAGGGCACAGACTCGAATGGCAACGTATCCTTGGCCAGGCAACGTTCGTGAACTCGAGAATGTGATCGGGAATGCCTGCATGATGGTCGATGGATCCCTGATTGATATCGACGATCTGCCGGAGAGTCTTCGGCATCTGCCCAGTGACGACGTACCTATCGATGAAACGTTCTTGACTCTCGATGAACTCCAGAACCGTCACATCTTGCGGGTGCTGCAGGCAGTCGGAGGCAGCAAACCTCGAGCCGCCGAGATACTCGGGATCGGTCGCGCAACGATTTACCAAATTTTGTCGCGGATGAAGCTCAAGGAAGGAGATGGGATGGCCGGGTAAGCGATGATCTCGGAACCATCATGGATCGCGTCGGGTGCGTTCGGGATGCGACCCGGACCTTGCGCCTGTCAAACGCCTGAGAGATGCTTACACATTTTGCGGAGAAGCCACGGTCACTACATCCCGGCCTCGCGCTTTAGACTCATAAAGGCACTGGTCCGCGACCTTAAGCAGTTCGTCCGCAGTCGAACCATGCTCAGGAAACGCAGCGACGCCTGCTGAGATCGAAAGTGGCCCCAGAGTCTCCTTCTTATACCGCAACCGCAGCCGCTTTACCTCTGAGCGCAATCCGTCCGCCCGAACAGCCGCGTCCTGTGAAGTGGACTCCGGCATAATAATCGCGAACTCCTCGCCGCCGTAGCGGCAGCATATATCGGTAGCCCGAAAGAAAGTGCGAAACAGATCGGCAAGAGACTGTAGGACCATGTCTCCGGCGTCATGCCCGAACGTATCATTGAAGCGCTTGAAGTGGTCGAGGTCGAGGAAGAGGATGGCGATTGCCTGCTTTTTGCGGTTGGCCAGTTGTAGTTCTCTTTCCAGCGATTCCTCCAGGAAGCGTCGATTGAAGAGGCGAGTGAGCGGATCACGAATCGAGAGTTCGCGTAGACTGTCCCGCAATTGTAAGCCAGACAGCGAAAGGGCGATCTGAGAGCTGAGACTGATGGCCAGCTGCTGACGAGATTCCCGAAGGTTCTCTGTGCCTGAATCGCTTGGGAGCCGTGTTGCACTGTCGAACTCGAGATGCAGGATACCAACCGTATTCCCCTGCGCGACCATCGGTACACATAGGCACTCGGTGGTCGAACTCTTGGTTAAATGCTGGCAGGCGACGCTGCTACCGGGAGACTCGCTCCAGTGAGGCTGGCCGCGGCGCAGGCCCCAGCACGCATCTGGAGGAAATGTTGGCGTCAACGCGTCCCTTTTGCCCCACCGCGCCCCTGCCTCAACCAGGTCCCGCGATGACCTTAATAAATAGAGAGCTCCGGAAGGAGCTTCAGGGAAAAGTCTTTGCACAAAGTTGGCTACCACTACGCACGCTTCCTGAACCGTGCCGCTGCACTGCAACAGCGATCCCATTTCATTTAGCAGACTAATTTGTTTGGTATGAAACTCCTGTTCTTTCAACAGACGGTCTAGTGACTCGGCATGTTGCCGTTGTGCTTCAATCGCCTTGACCTGCTCCGAAATGTCCTCATAAATGAGATAGGCACCCCGTATGTCACCGTTTACCTGTAGCGGGACTCCGTGGAGTGCCAGGTCTAGAAGCTTGCCGTCCTTCCGCCGCTGTCGTACAATCCGGTGTACCGCGTCTCCATCGAAGATCTGCTCGACCACTTCTGCGGAATCCAATGTTTCACCGTCGGGTACCCCGGCATTTCTAATATCAATCGACCTAAGATTGTCGCGATCATACTGGAAAAGTTTTTCGAAAGCTGAATTGACCAACTCAACCGAGCCTCGCCGGTCAAGTACAACCATCGCCAGTGGGCCATTCTGTATCAGAGAGTCCAGGTAGGTAGTTTGCTCATTCAAATGAATTCCCAACCGGTGCCGCTCGCTAACTTCCGAGCCCACGATGAGTCCTACTGCTGACACTACCAGCATGAACACAGCGACTTTGGTGAACACAACTTCGCTTGGAGTAAATAGATGCATCGCGACTACGATCCCAAAATTTAACGCCAGTACTGCGGTTACAACTCGCCGGACTCCCTGACGCATTGCAATCCAGATCACAGGAACAAAGCAGGTATAAAAATGACCATACCGCCCATCGTTGACACCAAACATCGCCCAGCAGACGGCTAATATTGCGAGAGCTTGGCCACTGGCTTCTGCCACCGCGCCGAAAGTGAATTTCGTTTTTGCCGGATGCGCTTTCGTTGGCCTGACCTCTGCTGACGCGTCCGCGAGCCACCTGCGAATATGGGGAAAGATATGCACCAGGAGATAAGGTGCGACAGCCACCAAGCCAATGGCGTCACCTAAGAACCACCCAAGTGCGGACGACTTCCACTCACCCCAGGTAATGGCGTGGTCTGCAATTAGAGTTGTGACCCCAAACAGAGCCGCACTGGCCGCCGCGCTTCCACTTACTAGAAGGTAGCGAACCACATC
>Ga0074044_10002217_pt1 | contig 17053 bp, 17 predicted proteins | sample BogForMeECP23OM1_FD_94443 | JGI IMG/M metagenome (GOLD analysis project Ga0074044, IMG submission 94443) | Bog forest soil microbial communities from Calvert Island, British Columbia, Canada - Bog Forest MetaG ECP23OM1 | ecosystem: Environmental > Terrestrial > Soil > Wetlands ...
TCGGATTTGGCGAAGTCGCGCCGTAACCGCGCCGCGCCAGACCCAGGGCTTGTCGCAAATAATTTTGGGAAAAGAATTTTCGGCGCGTGTCCATTGCGAGCGCGAATCAATGCCAGGACAGACCCGCCTGCCGCAGCAGGAAATATTCATTGTAGGGCTGGTCGTCGGTGATTTGGACTTCAGGGTCAGGATTGAGGAGCCTGGGGACGAAATATTCGCGGTTAACAACCCGCCCGATAAAAGCCAGGATATCCTCGGAGCTATTCCATTCCAAAAGGTCATTCTTCGCGCTCCCGGGCATACGCGCCGCGAGCTGATTCGCATCAAGTTGTTCGATGGGTTCGGAGGAAGCCAGGATGTGGCCCCCCCATCTGGCCACGGAAGGAAAGCAGCGGACGTGAGGGAACGATTCATTGATTGATCGAATGATCGCCTGGCCGATGCGAACCTCGCCGCCGGGAAACCACATCTGGAGGATGCCGCCGGGCTTCAGATGTTGTTTGGCCAGTTCATAGAATTCCTTGGAATAAAGCAGGCTGGAACCCGCCGCCTCCAACGGCGGCGGCGGGTCCACCACGATGATGTCATATTGCATCGAGGTGCGTTTGAGAAAACGCCTGCCATCATCAATGACGACATGTCCATTGGGGTCATTGAGGAAACGCGCGGCATCCGCATGATAAAACCCAAAGGCTTTTGTCACGCTCGGCACCAATTCCACCGTGGTCGTGTCCATGTTCCAGCTCAACGCCGAACGATAGCTTGTACCCATGCCAAAACAAATGATCAGCGCGGATTCGGGCCGGCCCTGGTGAAAAGCCATCGGCAGATGGACCATGAATTTGGTGATCGGTGTCAGTATGGTCATTCCAATGCCATTGACCAGAAGGTGTTTGTTGCGCCCCTCGCCAAAGGAAACGACCGTGGCGGCGTAATCCCGCCGGACGACCGTGTTTTTTTGGGTGCGCAGCAGCATGGTCTCAAAATCACTGATCAGGAACAGTGATGCCATCAGAGCAGCACCGGCGGCCAGTCCCCATCCCAGTTGTTGCCGCCGGGATTGGGAGTGGCGAAGGAGGAGGCAAAACACGAAAAAAGGCAGGCTAAGCAGGATCAAGGCATATCGCTCACCGATCCAGGGCAACAGAACATAACAGGCGAACAGCGGCCCCAGAATGCAACCCAGGACATTGACCGCATAAGCCTTTCCGGCAACCGCCGGATCGCCGGTGGCGTATTCGTCAATCAAACTCGGAGTCAAATATCCCAGAATGGCGCAGAACGGGCAAATGCTGGCCAGCACAATAATCGCGCTGATGGCATTCATGGCAGCGTGCCAGTCCATTTTTACGAATCTGGGGTCACCAGCCAGAATGGGGAGAAATACTGCGACCACCAGAAGACTCATCAACTTGGCCGTCGGCCACTGTGAATTTTTTTTGAGATGGTGGCGATACCACCATGAGCCGAGAAAGGTGGCGCCCAAATAGGTAAAAACAACCAAAGCAAAGGAATAGACCTGCGTTTTCAAAACCGGCGCGAACGCGCGAGTCCAAACCACTTCCATGGCCATGGCCGCAAAACCGGTTGAAAATAAAATCCACTTTATAAGCCGGCGGCGGAAATTACCAGATGGGGACAAGTCGCCTGGCCCGGCGGAACATTCCATTTCCGTCAAAGCAACGGCGACGAACCCTCGTTGCTTCCAGCCCAGCCATCCGCCGATGACGGCGATGGTGAAATTGCCAGCGGCAGCCACCCAAAGGGTATGGCGAAACCCCAACAGTTCCACCAGAACCACGGCGGTCAAAAGCGTGCCGCTCATCGCGCCCAGCACATTGGCCAGGTAGAGAAAGCTGAAACTTGCCGTGTTTTTACAGTCCCGCTCCCGGACGTAAGCCATCATCAAGGGAAAGGTCGCACCCATGAACAGGCACCAGGGCAGAATGGAAAACGCCAGAACCAGTGCCGATAAGAAAAGATAACGGACGGAATCCGTCTCGCCGCTGGTCAACAAAGTGTGCTCCCCCATGGCAAATAATTTGGGAACCGCAAAAGCCCCCAGCCCAATCAATAATTCCGCGCCAGCGTAAAAGACGACTGCCGAAAGCCCGGTTTTCTCGACCAGGGAAGCAATGCATCGCCCGCCCATCCAGGCGCCAACGGCCAGTCCCAGCATGAATACCGACAACACCACAGACAGCACCGGAGTAATGATTCCGAAGGAGGCAAAAGCCATGCGGGTCCAAATCACCTGATAGGCGAGGCTGCAAAAGCCGGACAAAAAAAACAGGAGAAACAAAACCCGGCGCGTGAATTGATTCATGCGGCCTACCCTCTACACGTCACGCCGGCCCGAAACAAGCTTCAAAAACCCTGGGCCGGGAAACGTAGCGGGTGCCCGGCAGAAAGCCGCCATCTAAAAAACGGAGAAAAGAAGTGCGGCGGTCTGCCGACGCGCCGCTACGCCACCATCAGATTCGGCGAAGTCGTGTTTTACAGAACTTTTCCAATTGCTCCTTCAGTTCAATTATTTCAAAGCGCCGTTTTTGGCAGTTATCTGAGCTTCCCCCGAAAGGGCGGACAGGGGCGGAAGTGTTTGGCGTCGAAGGGCGGCAGGTCGTCCGCCAGCTCGCCAAGACCGATGAATTTGATCGGCAGGCCGGGTTCTTTCTGGATGGCCACCACCATGCCGCCCTTGCTCGTACCGTTAGCGCCGACGATGGACACCTCTGGTTGAACGGTTAAAACGACGCGGCCGCGGCCAGTTCGCGCAATTCTTGCTCGCGCTGGTAATCGAATTCATACAGGCGGTTCAGCAGATCCTCGCGGTTCTTTGCGTTGGGATTGGCGGCCAGGTATAATTTCAGGTCGCTGACCGCAGCCGCGGTCTGGTTTTGCAGTTTCTTGACGGCCGATGTATTGAAATACAGGTCGCCATCCCAAGGCGAATAGAATATGGCCCACTCGAATTCCGACAGTGAACGACCCAGATCCATGGGGCTTTTCGCCGCCTTCAGCGCGGCGTTGCCTCGCAAGTAATGGTCTCGCGCTTCGCTGGTCAGCGAGGGAATTGGATCCATGCCCGCAGCCAGCGTGAGCATGGTTTTGCATATTTCCTCCTTTTTCGGTCCAACGGCTGTGAGCCGATACGCCTCGGCCAATTTCATGACGGCCTGGTTCTTATCGCCGGATTTAGCCGCCGCGTCGGCTTCCGCAAGTGCTTTATCGCGGTCCGGGGCAACTTGTTTGCCCAGCCCATCCAGAGCCTGCTCGGTCCAGGCATAGGCCGGATTCGCGTCGCGACACCGATTGAGAATCTCGATGGCTTCGGCGGTGCGGCCGGCTTTTTCATAGGCGAACCCCAGGAAGCCCCATTGGTCCACCCCTCCGCCCGGAGTCAAGGGGACGCTGGCCAGCCTGTTTTTCAACACCTCAACGGCCTCGTCGCCGGCTCCAGTCGCGGCCCGGCAGACTTGGATATAATTATCAACTGAAGCCGCGGAGGTAGTCGCGCCAAACGTTTCCAATGCTTTTCGATAGGCTTCGGAAGCCTTTTCGCGATTCCCAATTTCATCGTAACACCGCCCGAGCATGTACCACGCCCTGGGGCTGGCATTGTTCCGGGTGACCTCACCCAACAGCATTATCGCGTTCGTCGTGCGGGACTGGCCAAATTGCGCCGAAGCCAGCAACAAGGATAGCGCGTTTGTGGACCGATACTGGCTGAGGAGCGCCTCATTTAGCAATCGGGCGCATTCGGGCGAATCATTGGCAGTCTGTTGAGCCCTTGAAAGATATTCCGCTGCTTCTGCATACCGATTATGGGACAAGCAGAGCGTGCCAACCTTCATCAGGATGACGGAATCCGTCGAGGAAATTTTATTTCTTCCCAGGAAAGCTTTAAAAGCCTTGTCCGCCTCCGGCCCCATGCCGAGCGCGCGGTAGGAATCTGACAGGAGCAAAAGCGTCGCTGATTCGACCGGAGCAATCGCATGGTAGCGTGTCAGGGTCGTGATGCAATTCTCATACTCGCAGAGATTGTATTGCGCCTCGGCGGACACCTTCAAAACCTCGATGCGGGAAGGATCGAGCTGGGTCACATTGTCAAACGCAGCCACGGCTTGGGGATAGCTTTTCTTTCCAAAATAAGCCATGCCAAGGTTGGCATAAATGCCCGCGACTTCGCGCTTGTCCTTGAGCGGGGATTCCGCTTTTGTCGCAGGAGCAATGGCCGGAACCTCCGCCGCCGAGGAATTCAAGTTTTGACTCACGGAAGCCAGGGTGTTCATGGCAAGCTGGGCGCCCATATTGCCCTTCACGCCGGCGAAGCCACTGATGATTCCCAATATGTCGCTCATCTGCTGTTTGGACGCCTGATCCTTCGCTTGCTGGATGGCGGCCTGCCGTTGTGCATCCTGGGCGGCTTGTTGCTCCTCAATCGCTTCCTCCCGCTTTCGCTCCGCTTCGATTACCGTGGTAATCGGGTGCAGCGCCAGCGCCTGCTGGAAAGCCGCGATGGCTTGATCGAACATCCCCTGTTTGTAATAGACCGTGCCCAGTTCATTGAACACGCGCCAGTTCAATGGCTCGCTGGCCGCGGCGGTTTTCGCGTTCGCAATTTCTGTCTCACGCTGCGCGGCCAGCTCTTCCAGGGTCGGCGGGACCTGGGGCGATGGAATAGAAATTTTCTGGGGCGCCGTTGCCACCGGAGGCGCGCTGGGTGGCGGCGGCACCATGCATCCCGCAAAAAACAAACCCGCCGCAACCATGCCCGCCCGCAAAAAAAGCGCCAGATTCATGGCGCGCACCGTCGTATTTCCTCGTTGCGAATCGTGGATGTTTTGCGGTTTCATAAAATGGATCCTCCTGCGGCTAAAGGAGTTCACGGCCCGGGTTCTGCATGGGCGTCCCTGGCGGCTGTGCCGCTTCTTCATGCGGCCAGGTTGCCGGCGCCAAAGCAAGCAGACTGGTCGCAACATTGAACATTTTGTTAAAATGGTTGTGCTGACTCCGTGGGCGGCGGCAACGTCGTCGGCCCCGGTGGCGGCGTAGCCCGAGGGCGCCCTTCAAAAGTTGGAACCGTCCAATATTCCTCATCTCTGGTTACCACCAGTTGGGCCAGTGCCGTTGCAATTTGCTGGGCGGATCGCTGGTACCATTCATCCATTTTGCTAAAAACGGTTCCCGATGTCTTGGGAAGGTCGGAGTCTCCCGGTATGGTAATCAGGGCCGCAGGTGAAAACACGCTGATCCACAAGTGGAGCTCGTCCCGAAAACTCTTTTCCAAGGGTCTGCCTCTGATGCCACCCTGTCTGTTCCACACACCTGTTATCACGACGAAGTCGTCATCCTCGCTGGCCGGGCACGGCAGGATGGTCCCGCAAATATCTAGCGTGCATAACATGAAGGCCACCTCTTCTCCCACGTGCGGATTGGCCGCGAACTGGACTTCCACTGCGATGGGTATGGAATCGGTCGCTTCGTTCGCAAACAGCGCCGGGTAGCGGGACGCGCATTCTGTCCGGATCAGCGGCAGGAGCTTTTTTTCAAAATCCGCACTTGAGTCAGGCCGAAACTGAGGGTTGGAATCGGTGAATTTCAAGCCGGCAACATAAAACCGGCCGGCGGGCGATTTTAGCGCGGGATCGGTTCCCGGCTTGAGATTGGTCATCACGCGCTGGGAGACGCATCCGCAGACGAGCAGCGGTCCCAGCAGACCCAGCAGCAGCACGGATTTCATGCCGAAAAAGTAATCATAATAAAAGCAGCAAGCAAGGTGCCATTTTTGTGGTTCGAAGCATGGTTCCCTGACGGTTATAATGTGCAGTTGGTCATCGGCAGCCCTTCAGTTTGTCTCCACGATTTGTCGTAGCCGTGGCGTTCCAATTTGCGTTCTTTCAAAGCGAGCTTGATCCGTGTCCACCGGGGTTCAGTCGTGGTTTCCGCCTTCACTCCGGCTTCGGCACGACAAGAAAATTTTTTGCAACTTGGCGTCTCCCGCCTTCATTTTATTCCGGTGCGTTGGTTGCGTTGAAGGAATTGGTTTTCATTCCTCAAACAACGCCTGCGCGAATTGTTTCGCGTCGAACGGCTGCAAGTCGTCCGGCTGCTCGCCGAGGCCGATGAATTTGATCGGCAGGCCGAGCTCCTTCTGGATGGCCACCACCATGCCGCCTTTGCTCGTGCCGTCGAGCTTGGTCACCACCAACCCGGTCAGCGGCACGGCTTTGTTGAATTCGCGCGCCTGGTTCAGCGCGTTCATGCCCGTCGTCGCGTCGAGCACCAGCAATACTTCGTGCGGCGCGCCGGGCAGTTGCTTGCCGATGACACGGTGCAGCTTCTGCAATTCCTGCATCAAATTGTGCTTCGTGTGCAATCGTCCGGCGGTGTCAATGAACAGGTAATCCGCCTGGCGCGCCTGCGCGGCGGTGACGGCGTCGTGCGCCACGGAGGCCGTATCCGCGCCGTAAGCGCCGGCGACCACTTCGATTTTCAATCGCTGACCCCAAAATTTGATTTGTTCGATGGCCGCGGCGCGAAACGTGTCGCACGCCGCCAGCAACGCGGTTTTCTTCTGCGCTTGAATCCAATGCGCCAGCTTTGCGGCAGTGGTGGTTTTACCGGTGCCATTGACGCCAACGATGGAAACCACCGTCGGGCTGTGCGCGGCCCTGACCAAATCGGGTTTGTTCGAGCCAAGACCCTTCTCCACTTCGGCGCGGGCGATGGCGAACACGTCCAGTCCCGCGCCGCCCTGCGTTTCGTAAGCCTGTTTCACGGCGGCGACGATGTGCGCCGTCACGGCCACGCCGAGATCGGCGGCGATGAGCGCGGCTTCGAGTTCTTCGAGCGACGCCGCGCCAAGCTTCGGCGACAGCGTGACGATGCGTTTGATTTCGTGCGCCAGCCTGCTGTGGGTTTTTTGCAGGCCGGCTTTGAATTTGGCGAAGAGGCTCATGATTTAGTCGAGGGTCGAGGGTCGAGGGTCGAGCGCCGCTGCGGTTTCTGCCATCGACCTTCGACTCCCGACCTTCGACTTGAGCTTTTCAACGTGCTCGTAGGGCAGTTTGACGGTGCCGATGAGCGGTTTGCCTTTGCTGAAGCCGTGGCAATCGGAACCGCCCGTCACGAGCAGGTTAAATTTGTCGGCAATTTCCAGATAACGCTCGGCGGTGTTCGTCGAGTGCTTGGTGTGAAAACATTCGATGCCGTCCAGTCCGGCGTCCACGAGCGCGGGAATGATTTCATCCGTGCGGTTCAAACCGGGATGCGCCATCACCGCGAGGCCGCCGGCCTGATGAATCAATTCGACGCCTTCCAGCGCGGACATCTTGGCTTTCGGCACCCACGCCGGACGATTTTTTTTGAGAAAACGCTCGAACGCCTCATCGGACGTTTTGCAAAGCCCGGCTTTCACCAGCGCGCGCGCGACGTGCGGGCGGCCGGGTGATTTGCAATTGGCCAGCGCAAAGACGGCTTCCGCTTCGAGCGGCACGTTCAATTGATTGAGCCGCGCCACCATTTCACGGATGCGGTTTTGGCGGACGGCCTGAAACCGGGCGATTTCCACCAGCAGTTTTTGGTTCTGCGTATCCACGAGATAGCCGAGGAGATGAAGTTCGGTGTCGTCGTGCTCGGCGGTGAGTTCCGTGCCGGCGATGAATTCAATGCCTGCCGCGCCGCAAGCCGCCGCCATGCGCGCGCAACCCTCGACCGAATCATGATCCGTCAGCGCCATCGCCGCGAAGCCGAGCCGCTGGCCGTGCCCGGCCAGTTCCTCCGGCGAAAAGGTGCCGTCGGAAAAATGCGTGTGCAGATGAAGGTCGGCGAACTTCATTTGACGATTCGTGCCGGACGCATCAACTCGCTGCGCACCTTGTCGAGAATGCCGTTGACGAATTTGCCGCTGTCCTGCGTGGAAAATTTTTTGGCGATGTCCACCGCCTCGTTGATGCTGACGATGGGCGGGATGTCCTCGCGGAACAGCATCTCGTAAATTGCCAGCCGCATGATGTTGCGGTCCACCGCGGCGATGCGATGGAACTCCCAATTCTTCGCATGCTGCCGGATGCGCGTGTCAATTTCCTCGCGGTGCTCGACGGTGCCGCGAATCAGCGGGTCGGCGAACAGACGCATTTCGATCTCCCCGGCGGTGGGCGGCGGCAGTTCGACCGGCTGGCCCCAGGTCGCCGGGCCTTTTTCCCCGGCGATGGCCGCCGCGCGCTGGGTGTCCCAGAATTCATTGAGCTCCCGATCCAGATTTTCCGGCGGGTTCAAATCGTGCTGAAACAAAAATTGCACGGCGCGTTCGCGCGCTTCGCGGCGCTTGCCCATAATTCAAATCCATCATGCCGCAGAAATGCGGGCCGGGAAATGAAAAACTACGGCAAGCCTTTTTACAGAAGAAAACGGAGGCAACGGAGAATGCTTTGGTTCTTCGATATTTTTCAGTGGGGAATATGGTGTGAAACTGAACTCTGCGTGTGCAGACAGGACATCATGGATGCAAGGATGATATGCGCCCTCGCCCCGGCCCTCTCCCCCAGGCGAGGGGGAATCGTTCGCCGTTCTTATGAAAATTTATATGACTGGATTGGCCAGACGCTCCTCCACAAAACCAGAAACATGCGAAACCATTTCCTCTCCTGGGGGAGAGGATAAAAGGTGAGGGCGAGCGTAATAACATCTCCGTTTTCTCTGTTTCCTCCTGTTAAAAAATTCGCTAAATTTTCGCGCATGAGCAAGGCCACAAAACTGCTGCACACGCGCTATCGCGTGAACGATTTGGAACGCACGATAAAGTTTTATCGCGACGTGCTCGGCCTCGAAGAAATCAAGCGGCACAAATCGCCGCGCGGGTCGGAACTGGTTTTTCTCAAAGCCCCCAAAAGCGACGAGCAGATTGAAATTTGCAGTTTCCCGGCCGGCGGCCCGGTGCAGGTGCAACCCGACCTCACCCACCTTGCCTTCGAGGTGGACAGCCTTGAGGAGTTTGGCCGGCACCTTGCAAAGCATGGCCTGAAATACTCCGACGGCCCGACGACCACTTCCACCGGCACGGTGTTCGCGTTCATTGACGCGCCGGAAGGCTACGAAATCGAACTGATTCAAAAGGGCAAAGGCGGTTACTGATTGCCGGCTTCCTATGAAATTAAAATCCCCTCACCCGTCGCTTCGCGCCACCCTCTCCCCGCTTGGGCGGGGCGAGGAGGTTGTAGTGTCGAGCCTGTGGCTCGATTCGATTCGGCCACAGGCCGAACGCTACGGTTTTCTCCCTCTCCCCGCCAAACGGGGCGAGGGCCGGGGCGAGGGGCGCGTTTTCATTGCCTGAAGGCATGAGCAATTCCCCAATTATTAAATACACATGAGCGTTTTAATTGTCGGCTCAACCGCACTCGATTCCATCAAAACTCCAAACGCGGAAAATCCGCGCCTGCTCGGCGGCTCGGCCAGCCATGCCGCCGTGGCCGCGAGCTTTTTCAGCCCCGTAAAATTAATCGGTGTCGTTGGCGAGGATTTTCCGAAGAAATACATCGAACTTTACCAGCGGCACAAGATTGACCTCGAAGGTTTGCAAATTTTGCCCGGCAAAACATTCCATTGGTCGGGCGAATACGAGGCGAACATGAACAACCGCCGCACGCTGGCGACGGAACTGGGCGTGTTCGAGACCTTCACGCCCACGCTGCCGAAGGCGCATCAGGACACGCCGTTTGTGTTGCTGGCGAACATCGCGCCCGCGCTCCAGCATCACGTGCTCGACCAGATGCGCCGGCCCAAATTCGTCGTGGCTGACACGATGGATTTATGGCTGAACATTGCGCTGGTGGATTTGTTGCGGCTGCTTCACCGGCTCGACGGGTTTGTGCTCAACGACAGCGAGGCGCAACAATTGACCAAAGAAGACAACATCTTTGCCGCGCTGAAAAAAATCCACAAGCTGGGTCCAAAGTATGTGATCATAAAAAAAGGTTCGCACGGCTCGATTTTGTCCGGGCCAAAGGGGTTTTTCATTTGCCCGGCCTATCCGCTGTCCGAAGTCGTGGACCCAACCGGCGCGGGCGATTCGTTCGTCGGGGGCATGATGGGTTATCTCGCCGCCGCGAAAGGCTCGATTGATTCCAACATCCGGCGCGCGATGATTTACGGCAGCGTCACGGCGTCGTTCTGCTGCGAGGGCTTTGGCCTGACCCGCACCACGAAGATCAAGCGCGCTGACATCGACCATCGCGTAAAAGAACTGGAAAAGCTGACGAGGTTTTAACCGCAGATCGGGCAGATTACATTTGAACATCGGTGTGAAAAATCCGTGTTCATCCGTGTTCATCCGTGGTTAAATTCTGTTCGTGAAAGCAGTCATTCTTGCCGCCGGCAAAGGTACGCGCATGCGGGAACTCACCAACGAGTTGCCCAAGCCCATGCTCCGCGTGCAGGGCAAACCCATCCTCGAACACATTGTCGCCGGCATCGTTGCGGCGGGCGTCCGTGACATCTTCATCGTCACCGGCTGGCACGCCGAGGTGGTCGAAAATCATTTTGGCGACGGCAAAAAATTCGGCGCGCGCATCGCGTTTGGCCGGCAGGTCGTGCAGAACGGCACGGGCAAGGCGCCGGAACTGGCAAAGGATTTCATCGGCGACTCGCCGTTCCTGCTGACTTACGGCGACATTCTGGTTCCGCCCGAAACGTATCCGCAAATGCTCCGGCGCTTCGGCGAAGGCGATTTTGCGGGCGTCATCACCGTCACCCGCGGCGAGGACGCGACCAAGGGCGGGCTGAATTTCTTCGACAATCAATTTTGCCTGAAACGGCTGGTGGAAAAACCCTCGCGCGAACAACTGGAGCAGTTGCGTCGCGACGGCTGGCTCAAATCAGGCGCATCGGCCTGGTACAACGCGGGCATTTACATTTTCCGCCCGGCGTTGTTCGGCTTCACGGCGCGGCTGCAGAAATCGCCGCGCGGCGAATACGAGTTGACCGATGCCATCAGCGCGATGGTTGCCGCCGGGCAAAAGCTGGCGGGCCTGGAAATTCAAGGCCGCTGGGTGGACGTGCGCGACCCGGAGACCCTGGCTAGGCTGGAAAGGGAATCGTAGCCGCCGATGTGAATCGGCGGTTTGCCCCGACAAAATCCGCGGATTTACATCCGCGGCTACGATACAAACTTCGGCTCATACACCGGGCCGAGGCCGTGCTTTTGCAACAAATCGCAGAACTTCGCGATGCCGCGTTTCTCGTCCTCGGCCAGGTGGTAGTGGACATGCCAGCCGAGGTAATCCCGGCGGAAATCCTCGTCGTATTCCTCGCGGGTTTCGATGAGGTAATCCAGCGTTTCCATCCCGAAATCCTTCGTCTCGCGCAGTTCGCGGCACAGTTCCTTGTTTTCAATCCCACGCCGCAACGCCCACACGGCATAAACGAACGGCAGATTCGTCAGTTCATACCACGCTGTGCCGAGATCGAAAATTTCGTGCTCGCTTGTCGCGCCGGACCCCGCAATGGCGGGGGAAGGCGGATGGGCGCGTTGAAAATCAATCGCCGGGTCGCCAATGATTAAAACCGCATCGTGCTCCGCCGCCTTGCTGGGGTCAGGCAACGGCTTGAACTCCGGTTTCAATCCACGTTCCGCCAGCAGGACCTTCAAGAGATTCAGGCCCGACAGCGACGCGGTGTCGCAGAAAACCTCCGTGATGCTTTCCAGCGGACGGCGATGCGCGAGCAGCACGCTGTAAGCCTCGCCCAGCGACGCAATGGCAATGCCGTCGAGAATGTCATAGCGATCCGTGAGCAAAACCTCGGTAATGCTGACGAGTGCGGCGTCAAGCTCATCGCGGCGGAGCATTTCGGCGAGCCGGGCGGGCGTGGCAAAAACGACCTCGCTCTCGATGCCACTGGTGAGCGGCACGGCGTTCAAATATTGTACCGAGCCGATGCGGAATTTCGGAGGGTCAACTGACATACGTGCAAACTTTAACGCAAAGGCGCGAAGGCGCAAAGGGCTGAAAGCCCGGAAGAAAATAGCCCAGGGCAAAGCGAGTCTGCGAGCGCCGCCCTGGGTCAACGGTCCACAAAATTTCCAAGCCCTGAAAGGGCGGCAGAATCTCGATCAAGGATTTGCACCATGACTCTTCCCACGCCAAGAGGCGGCTCGAAGAACACCGCTGTGACTTGTGTTGGCTTTGTCTTCCTCATCGCATCTGCAAAAGATGGAAAGAAATTCAGAGGCGGGCAGACACCCTTACGGCTGGCTCAAAAAGAGGCTGACAAGATGCTCAAGTTCTGGTTCGCCAGTTTCAATGCCGGGACGGTGATTATCGGGGTTGCGAAACAGACGGCTTGCAGCAAATTGAGAGAGAATAGGTAAGGGGTCAAACTGCCGACCAATTTCGAGCAGACGTTGAATGGTCTTGTCGATTTTGCTGCGAAGATCCGCTGCGGCAGCGTGAAACTTTTCGCGGACGGCTGATGCTTCAGCGCCGGAAGCCATTTTCTTTTCTGAACGCTTTAACCATTTCCGCACTTTCTCTTTGCGCCGCCTTTTTTTGTTTCGCCCCGTTAGTCAGGTTTTTATTTTTGCGCGGGCAACTTCCGATATTCTTTCGCCCTTTCAGGGCTTGAAATCTTTTTTATTTGTTAACCCAAGGCGGCGCTCGCTTCGCTTCGCTTGCCTTGGGCTATTTTCTTTCGGGCTTTCAGCCCTTCCGACTTCGTTCACACCTCGGCGCGACACGTTGCAAATTAGTTTCACGCCGTCGCCAGAGTATCCTCCAGTACTTTGGAACGCGCTGAATTTTCCGTTGCGACAGGTTCCGGCGGGTTTTCCAGAACTTTGATTGGCTCGTAAAACGTGTTGCGTTGAACAGGCGTTCTTCCGGCTTCGCGGATGGCTTTGATCATTTCCGCCTCGGTCTGCAATTGCGGCGAGGTCGCGCCAGCCATGTGGAAGATGTGTTCCTCGATGATTGTCCCGTGCAAATCGTCCGCGCCGCAGCTCAACGCCACCGGCGCGAGTTTCAAACCCATGCCCACCCAATACGCGGTGATGTGGTCGAAGTTGTCGGGGTAAATGCGGTTCATGGCGTGTGAGGCCGAAGTGCGTGCCACAGCGGCAGCATCCGCATGAAGAAGTGGAACACCCAGGGATGGGCATCGATTTTGTTGCGAATGACTTTCCGCATGCGAAAGTGCAGCGGGCGGTGGCCGCGATACACGTGAAATTCAAACCAATCGTAAGCGCGTTGGATTTCTCTTCGCCTGAACGTCGGCAGGTCGAGACTGGCGACCTTGCGCTCAACCGTGAAGCCGGCGCTGTCTTGAATCAAGCCCTGCTGCTCGCACTGGCGGTGCAGGTCCGTGCCGGGATACGGGAAGAAAATGCTCGTCAGGCTGCGATCGGGACAGACGCGATGGTTGACGGCGATGGTTTCCTCATGGTCGGCGGGCGTTTCTCCGGGAATGCCGATCAAATTATAGACGTTCACCCGCATCCCGCGTTGCCGTGCCAGCGCCACGGCCTTGTAGAAATCCTCGTTCGAGTAGTCGCGGCGCAACACCTCACAGCGGATGCGTTCGCTCCCGGATTCCAAACCGATTTCGACCGTGCGCACGTTGGCCCAGGCGAGGGCGTCGAACACCTCGTCCGTCACGAGGGGTGGTGCAACGCGGAAATTACAGGCAAAGGTCAGCGGCGGGGCGGGTGAATCGTTGAAGGTCCTGATTCGGCGGCTGAGTTCCGTGAGCCACTTGATGTTCACCGCGATGGTTTCGGACTGGAGATAAACCCCGGTGGCGGCAGGGTACCGCTTCCGAATTTCAGCGAGTTCCCGGATGATGGCCTCTGGCGAACGCAGGCGCACGTACTTTCCGCCGGCGAGCTTGCGCAAGGCGTGGTTCGAGCAGTAGGTGCACTGGTAGGGGCACCCCCGGCTCGGCTGGATGACGTGGCGGGAAAAGCCATCGGGCCGCACCCACGGATGCCACATTTCGCGGTCAGGGAAGGGCTGCTCGTCAAGGGACTGGAGGTATTCGCGACAGGCGTTCTTCTCCACCGTGCCGTCGGCGCGTTTGAACCAGAGATTTGGAATGCCATGCGGGGTGCGGCCCGCCTCCAACTGCGCGATCAGATCGGCGGTCGCGTGCTCGCCTTCGCCCACGCAGACGGCGTCCCAGAGATCGTGCGCGACCGTCTCGGCCTGCAGCGAGGCATGGACCCCTCCGATCAGCAGGAACTTGTCCGGCCAGCACTGCTTGAGCCGCCGCGCCACGGCGGTGACAAACGGATACTGCGTCGAAACCGCCGTGAAGCTTGCGAGTTGCGGATCAAACTCGGCGACGATCTGCTTGACGGTGGCAAAACTGCGCTGCGGCGCCTCGCTGTCGAGCACCGCGAGTCGTGTGGAGTGGCCCTTGAACTTGAGGAAGGCGGAGATGTAGGAAAGACCGATATGGATGTCCTGAAGCGAGGGCAACGGGTGCCGCAGACTCAGGCAGTCGCGGGTCGAATAGACAAACAACACTCTCATCTGGTCAATACAGCTAAAAGCTTAGTAACCAGAAAACTTAACGCAACCAAACTCTTCCGCCAGTTTTGTTCGATGATTCAACTGTGCTGGGGAAAATCGTCTGCTCCCGCGGGCGGGCCGGCAATCGGCGTCAGCTTCACCCCCGGCGATCCCAAGTTGGATTGACTCGCGTGAAAATCGCCGTGGTCCGCCGGCGGCGACAGGCAAACCGTCTCCGCCGCCCTTATGCCGTCGCCAGATTCTCTTCCAACACCTTGGATTTGCCCGTCGGCGGTTCAGCTTCGGTCGCTGTTGGCGAGGATTCCCAGACTTTAATCGGCTCGTAGAAGGTGTTGCGTTGCACCGGTGTGCGGCCGGCTTCGCGGATGGCCTTGACCATTTCCGCCTCGGTCTGCAATTGCGGCGAGGTCGCGCCGGCCATGTGGAAGATGCGTTCCTCGATGATGGTGCCGTGCAAATCGTCCGCACCGTAGCTTAACGCCACCTGTGCGAGTTTCAAACCCATGCCCACCCAGTACGCCGTGATGTGGTCGAAGTTGTCGAGGTAGATGCGGCTCACGGCGATGGTGCGCAGCGCGTCGAAACCGGTCGGCGGATTTTCCACCGGAATGTCGTTGTCCTCCGGTTGATACGGCAGCGGCACGAAACCCACGAAGCCGTGTGTCTCGTTCTGCAGCGCGCGCAATTGCCGCAGATGGTCCACGCGGTCGGCCAGCGATTCGACGTGGCCGTAAAGCATCGTGCAGGTGCTGCGCCCGCCCAGCTTGTGCCAGGTGCGATGCACGTCCAGGTATTCTTCCGCGGATTCCTTGCCTTTGGCGATGGCCGAGCGGACTTCCGGTCGAAAGATTTCCGCGCCGCCGCCGGTGAGCGAATCCAGTCCCGCGGCCTTCAGTTCAACCAAGGTTTGTTCGACCGATTTTTTGGCGAGCCAGGCAAGGTGGAGGATTTCAATTGCCGTAAAGCATTTAAGATGCAATCGCTTGGTAGGGACGAGCTGCTGCTCGTCCTGGCCGCGCGGCAGCGCGGCCCTACCTTCTGCATCCAGCGCGCGGAGCGCCTTGAGCATGTCGGTGTAATAGCTGAACGGCAGCGACGGATGCAGTCCGCCGACGATGTGCAGTTCGGTGATGCCGAGTTTCAAGGCTTCCCGCGCCTTTTCAACGATTTGTTCGATGGTCAGTTCGAAGCCGTCGGCGTCGCGTTTCTTGCGCGCGAACGAGCAGAACTGGCATGACAGGACGCAGTAGTTCGAGTAGTTGATGTAGCGATTGACGATGTAGCTGGCGCGGTTGCCGACTTTTTTCTGGCGCGCCAGGTCCGCGATGGCGCCGATGGCGTTCAAATCCTTCGATTCAAACAGCCGGAGCGCGTCGGCCTCGGAAATGCGTTCACCGGCGGCGACCTTGTCGTAGAGGTCGCGCAACCCGCTGCGTTGAATGAAGAAATTCATTTTGCTTGTAGCCGCCGATGTGAATCGGCGGACCAATCCGCGTCTTCACAAGCGCGGCTACAGAGTTAGCAGCTTTTGTGGGGCATGGCAAATACGCCAACAACGTGCTGCCGTGCATCTTGCCGGCAGTTCTGACTTGTTTTTGAAAAATGCTCTTCCGGCAGGATGCCGGAAGCACGTTATGTCGCAAATGCTCCGAACAGCGCACGCATTTCCTCATCCACGTCGGCGGCATCGGCCAGAGTTTGCGCGATTTCGTCACGGAGCAGTTGCCGGTAGCGTTTTCGGAGGCGGTGTACCGCCACGCGCACGGCAACTTCGTCCAGGCCGAGCGCACGCGCGGCGTCCGCGTATGATAAATCGTCCCGGTCCACGGTAAGGAAGGCCTTGAGCTGTTCGAACTGTTTCGCCTTGCCCTCCGTAGCGCATTCGGCGTTCAGCCGTTCGATGACCTTGGCGAGCAGGATCACGGCCCACTCGCGGTCGAAGGCCTTGTCGGGACTGGGCTCGGCGGTGGCGGCGATTTGAAATTGCGTGTCGGCGGTCTGCCAGTCAAGGGGCAGCGGCGTCACGCCGCCGCCGCGTTTCTGGCGCCGGGATTTGTCCCATTCGTTGGCGAGAAAATGCTTCAGTGACGCCAGCAGAAAGGCGCGGAAACGTCCGCGTTCGGCGCTCAGACCTTCGAGATAATTTTTCCCTAGGAACCGCGCGAAAAATTCCTGGGTGAGGTCCTCGGCGTCTTCCTTCGAATGGCCGCGGCGACGGACATAGGCGTAGAGCGGGAACCAGTAGGTGTGGCACAGTTCCTCCAGCGCCCGGTCAGATTGCGGCGTGGAGCGTTTGCCCGCCGCGAGCACGACCGTCCAGTGCGTCGTGGCGAAGATGTCGCCGGGCGCGCCCGTGGACGGAGTGGAAGTTTCGGAGGTCATTTCAGTAATTGTAGGAGACGACGCGCTTGTCTCGCCGTAGCCGGGCGAAGGCGGAAGGAGTCTCTAACAGGATGATGAAAAAGCCATGTATTTGAAAATTGACCCTCAAATTCATTGGGATATTCGCATATTTTTCGGTCAAAAAA
>Ga0074044_10002218_pt1 | contig 17050 bp, 10 predicted proteins | sample BogForMeECP23OM1_FD_94443 | JGI IMG/M metagenome (GOLD analysis project Ga0074044, IMG submission 94443) | Bog forest soil microbial communities from Calvert Island, British Columbia, Canada - Bog Forest MetaG ECP23OM1 | ecosystem: Environmental > Terrestrial > Soil > Wetlands ...
CGATTCCTGGTATTTCGGCAGGTTTGACGCTGGTCCCACTGGGACTACTACATAGCCGCCTTCGGACTCGCTTGGGGCCCTGAAGCCTCGGACGCCTTGCTCTTCTTAGGCGTCGGCGTCGGCTTTGGGGTCTTGGTCGGCTTGGGCGTCGGTGTCGGCTTGGGGGTTTTGGTCGGCTTAGGCGTCGGTGTCGGTTTTGGGGTTTTGGTCGGTGTCGGCGTCTTAGTCGGCTTGGGTGTCGGCGTCTTGGTAGGCGTCGGCGTCTTAGTCGGGGTCGCCGTCTTGGTCGGCTTTGGCGACGGCGTCGGAGTCCGTGTACCGGTTGCGGTCGCGGTCGGGGTGGCAGTCCGGGTCGGCGTCGCAGTCGCAGTCGCCGTGGCAGTTCGGGTCGGCGTCGCGGTCGGGGTGGCAGTCCGAGTCGCGGTCGCCGTGGCGGTGGCAGTCGCCGTCGGTGTCGAAGTCGGTGTACCGGTTGCAGTCGGTGTAGCCGTGGCCGTTGCGGTCCGGGTCGGCGTCGCGGTTGCAGTCGAAGTGGCCGTTGCGGTCGCCGTCGCCGTCGCGGTGGCAGTGGCCGTGGCAGTTGGGGTGGCCGTTGCCGTTGCAGTCGCTGTTGGGGTAGCCGTGGCGGTTGGCGTAGCTGTGGCCGTTGCGGTCGGGGTCGCAGTCGCCGTCGCAGTGGCCGTGGCAGTTGGCGTAGCTGTGGCCGTGATAGTCGGCGTCGCTGTAGGTGTAGCGGTCGCCGTCGCCGTAGGCGTTGCAGTCGGGGTCGGAGTCGACATGGCCGGATACTTCGCCACGAACAGATTCTCGAACCCGGGTCCGCTGCCGCCGAGCGCATTCTGATAGGCGCCGGACGTAACCGGAAAATCTAGCGATCGTGTGTCCCCCACAATGTAGGCGCTTCCGGTCGAGTCGAGGGCCAAGCCGGTGCCGTTGTCGTCATCGCTGCCCCCAAGATAAGTCGAGAAGAGAAACGTTGAGCCGTCCGCGTTGAGTTGAGTCAGAAACGCATCGCCATCCTCAAAGACTCCCCAGTAGATCGTCTCTGGAGAAGTCGTATTGTCTATCGCGATTGGCAGCACCGCTCCCGGGAACACGCCGTCCTCAGTGGGGAAGGTGTGTCCGCTGTCGGTGCTCTGGAAGACTGCTCCCCACTGGAGCGCGTCGTCATATACTCCCGCATAAACTGTTGAAGGATTCGCGGGATCGACAGCAACTGAGTACGCGGTCGGGCTGGTCGCCGATATGGAGGCGAATACGAAATTAGAGTTGAAGCCATCGTTGCTGGATTCCACGCCGCCGAAAGCGCCCGCGTAAACTATGTGGTTTGTAGTGTCCGCAGCCAGAGACCATATCGTCGAAAAATTATTGTTGGTGGAGGTGAAAGTCGCACCCTCGTTGGTGCTCTTGAAGATGCCCCTGTCCGTACCGACAAACAGGTTGCCGGTGTCGTCCGATACGATCGCGTTGACCTGGACTATCGACGGCAGCCCTGTCGCCTGGGTGAAGGATGTTCCGCCGTTGGTGCTTCTATAGAAGGTGGTCGTGGTCCCCACGTAAAGGCTGGATGGCGCGCTCGCGTCACCAGCCACCACCGTCCCCACCGCGGTGCCGGCCGGGAGCACACCGGCGACGCTGCTGTAGCTGTTGAGACCGTTGGTGCTTTCAAAGATCCCTGCCGTGCGAGTGCCCCAATACAATGTGGCGGGGCTCGTATGCGTGTTGATTGTGATCGAAGTCGCGCCGCTCATATTGAAAGCGGTCGGATTGAAAGTCACACCCCCGTCGATGCTTTTAAAGATACCCACCCTGAAGATCGCGGCATAAATCGTCGCCGGACTGGTCGAAGGGTCGAGTGCGATAGAGGTCAGTCCGAGTGCTCCATTAGGCAACCCGGTGGACCCGGGGAAGTTGGGGAAGTTGGTGGTGGTGCTCTGCAGAAGCTCTCCGGCCGGCGCCTGGAAGGAGCCTTGGAATGCGGTCGCGGTCGTTGGGAAATCGGTGTAATCGGTACTGCCGGTCGCGTAAACCTGGCCCGCCCCATCTACGCTCAACGCAGACAGAAAGTCGAAGCCGGTTCCGCCCAAGTAAGTCGCATAGACCAGCGAGCCGGCGGCACTGACCTCCGCGACGAATCCGTCTTCCTCGCCGCCGAATGAAGCTTGAGCCGCTCCAGCCGTAACCGGAAAGTCCGCGGACGAAGTGAAGCCTCCGACATAGGCGTTACAGTTCGACGCGCACCCGGGAACGAGCGCGATAGCGAAGGAGTCATCGTTGCTGCTGCCACCGAGATAGCGCGCATATTTGAGCGAGGCGTTCCCGCTCTGCGTTGTATCGAACCGCGCGATCAGCGCGTCGACGGGATTTCCTCCGTATGCCTGCCCCGTGGTCACCGGGAAGTTGATGGCTGAGAATCCATTGACGTAAGCGTTGCTCGTGCCGTCGACGGCGACGCTTCTAAGCTCGGTCCCATTCGCCGGAAGAGTCGCGAGGCTTGTTACCGCATTAGCCACGTATGTCGAGTACGCCAGTCCTACGTTTCCCGACGTAACGCTGAGCTTCGACAGGAATCCGGCATAGTTCCCAGCTGCAGGGGACTGCGGATTGGCTTGTTGGAACGCGTTCGAGGTGGTTGGGAAGTCGCTTGAAACCGTCCATCCGACAACGTACGCATTGCCGCCGCTGTCGACGGCGATACCGTGTGCTTCATCGGCGTTCGAGCTTCCGAGATAGGTGGAATAGACAAGGCCGCTTCCGGAGGGGTTTAGTTCGGTGACGAATGCATTGACGCCGCCCCGGAGGCTCGAGCCGGAAGGTACATTCGTGTTCATGGCAGGAAAGTCGCTGGATACGGTGAATCCGGTTACGTAGGCGTCGCCTGATGCATCGAGGGCGATCGCATAGCCGGCATCGAAGTTGCTGCCGCCGAAGAAGGTCGAATACACTGGAGTGGACCCGTCCGGGCTCAGCTTGGTTACAACGACGGCGAAGGAGGCTTGCGACTTCCCGAAGTCGTAGGAACCGGAGGTGGTCGGATATGGCTGTTGTTGAGAGGGGGAAAGACAGCTGCATAGCGCGCTGAGTCCCACAACGTACGCACTGCCGCTCGAGTCGACCGCGATTCCGTGGCCTATCGCGAAAAACCCGCCGATATACGTCGAGTAGACGAGACTTGGATCTATGATCAGCTGGCTGTTGCGATCATACGAGGCGACCTCGAACCCGATAGTTTTCTTGTCAGTCCATTTGAACCGGCCCGCGATCTCTTTGCGCTTGCCGCCGATCTCCTGGTAAACGACCGGCTTGCGCATCAAGAACTGCTCGTGCCCAGCCCGCATCACGAGATCGCCAGCCGAGTTCACCTCGAGCTCGTCGGCGCCGTCGATTGCAAAGCGAATCGCGCGCGGATTCGCGTGCGGCGCGACCACGAAGTCATATTCGAGATGCCCTTGCGCACCGTAATATACGAGGTCGACGCCGGGATACACAGACGAGTAGTGGACCTTCGCGTAGTTCGGGATGTTTGACCGCCACTTCGAGCGATCTTTACCGATAAAGTAGTTGCTTATGCCGGACTGTTTGTCGACGCCGTCGATCTGCGGCGTGCGGTTCGCGCCAAGCATCGACACCCTAATCGCATGCATCTCCGGCTTTGGTTTGAGGGACTTGAGATCCGGGTGCTCCGATGAGGCTTGTATCCCTGGCGGGACGGCCGGGGATGTCACGTGACTAAGCACGAGCGTCGCCTCTGTCGGTGTGAGCAGCAGGGTGTAGCCTGGCCCGCGAGCTAGGTATTTCGCCCGCGCATCGACCTGACCCACGTTGGGTTCGAATGCGAGCGGTAGATGTGCATAGTGTTGTGCCGTCAACCGCGACACCTGCGATTGCTTCAGCGTCGCAAGCTCCGTCTTGGCATCACCGCCTGGTCTCGTTCGCGACCCAGCCTCAGGGCTCGCCACGCCCCAGCCCAACAACATCGCGCCAAGTGCAGCGCCCGCGACGATCGCAATCAACACCCGAAACCGACTCTGCCGGAGATTTTGCTGAACGGCCATGGCAACCTCGTTTCGCCGCGAATTGTTAGTCTGGTCGCGTGCGAGATGCCGTCAGCTAATTGACTACGGGCTGATCACTCAATGCGTGATCTTACGTATTACCTCTTCGCCGCTGCTATATGCATTGGATAGTACGTAGATATACGTATGACTCACGCCTCGACACCTGGTCGAGTTCGTTGTCCTCTGATTGGCACCACCGCGGCGCCGTAGAACGCGCCGCCAGAGGAGCAGCCATGAACCGGATGATGACGCTGATCAGCGATACCGTCGGTCCTGCCGAAATGCTCGCCATCGGTCTTGAGCTAAAACAAAAGGGACTGGTTCAGGAAGCGCGCGTCGCGGTTGCCGGCTTGGAGTTGATCCTGACCGGCACTAACGATTTCACAAGACCCGAGTATGAAGCTTATGTCGGGATGGTGAAGTATTTCCTCGACTGGTGGGGAATCAAGACCATCGAGGATATCGAGGATCAGGTCTGACCTGACTTGAATCGCCGCCGGTCGGGAAAAATGCAAGCTTTAACCGTCATTCGGCCTGCTTCACTGCGGACGGTGCCAGCGGCGTAACGTGTACTTCCACGTTGATCTCCTGGTCGCCGCCGCCGAGTGCTACGCCATTTACGGGCGGCACGTCGGAATAGTCGCGGCCCCAGCCGAGCGTTACGTGCTTGCTCGACGGCATCACGTCGTTGGTCGGATCGAGATCGAGCCATCCGAAGCCGGGGCAATACACCGCCACCCACGCATGCGAGGCGTGCGCGCCCACCGCATCTCCTCCCGTCTGCAGATATCCGCTGACGTAGCGGGCGGGTAATCCCAGCGATCGCACGCAGGCGATCATCACGTGGGCGAAGTCCTGGCAGACGCCGTGATGCTCCCGGAGCGCCTCGTCCACCGGCGTCGTCACCGTGGTCGCGCCGGTGTCGTATTTGAAGTCCGCATGGATGCGATGGCAAAGGTCGAGTGCGCATTCGAGCATCGGCCTGCCCGCCGGGAACGACGGCGCCGCATATTCCGCAAACTCCGGCAGCGGCGCCACGCGCGGCGACTCGAACACGAACTGGAAGGCATCGAAGGATTCGTACGTGTCATGACGCCGCACCGCCGCGCGCACCTGTTCCCACGCCGGCGTCAGGCCCGGATGAATCGCCTCCCGGCCCGGAGTGTCGACCACGCTCTTTGCCGTGATCCGCAGCACGCGATGCGGCTGCTGAATGGAAAAAGCGGTGACCGCATTACCGAAATAGTCCTTTCGCGCAACCGACGAGTCCGGTGCCGGCTCGATCATCAGTTCGTGTTCGAGCAGCCGCTGGCCGCGACCGCTGCGCGGCGCGAGGCGCGCCTCCGTATAACAGATTGATACGGTCTCACCGTAGGTATATTCGGTCGTATGTATCGCGCGCACAATCATGATTGCGTCACGAAGCCGCCAGTTGGCGCGACGCGATCGTATGATCGAAGTAGTCGCGCGCGATCGTCTCCGAGAGCGACCGCAGTCCCGCGGCCAGCGCGGCGAGCAGGTTGTCGGTCTCGTCGCGGTCGCCGTCCTTGCCCCGGCCGATCAGCTCCGATGCGTCCGCGAGCTGGACCGTGGTCAGCAGCTTTACGACGATTTTCCATTCGGTCGTCATCTGCGCGCTCGAATCGCGCTTGGGCAGGTCGTCCACATATTCGCGCAGGCGCGCCAGCTGGAATGCTGCCGATCGCGGATTCGCCTCGTCGAGCAGCAGCAAGTCGAGCACCAGGTCCGCCTGCACCGAAGTGAGATAGCGCGATCTGTAGGTCAGCGAGCTGTCGGCGATTTCCAGCATCGCCTGCAGCGCGCCGCTTTCATCGCCGTTCCTGGCGCCGAGCCCGTAGCGCAGCATCTCGACCATCTGCAGCGCCCGTTCCATCCGCCGCCCGATATCCAGAAAGCGCCATCCGTCGCCGCGCGTCATGCTTTCCATCACCAGGCCGGCGAACGCCGATAGCGTCATGATCGCGTCGTCGAGCAGGTTCAGCGTGCGGCCCATCCGCAGCGGCTCGCGCGGCGTCGCCTTGCTGAACTGGCGATCGAAGCGGTTGAGCACCCGCCACGCGTCCGCGGAAAAGCGATCGCGCAGCAGCCACGCGACCCGCCGCAGTTGACTGAGCGTCCATCCGAGGCTGGTCTTTTCGCCGGAGTCGTAGATCATCGTGAGCATCTCGCGCTCCAGCATCAAATCGCGATCCGACGAAGCGCGGCCGTTCTTCGCCACCGCTTCGACCGGCAGATGGCCGAGCGCGGCGAGAATTCGCACGCCGGCGCTGATGCCGGCGGCGCTTGCCGCATCCGATTCCTGATTCACCCGCGAAAGTATTGCGCGCGCGATACGTACCGCGGACTCGACCCGCTCGACATAGCGCCCCAGCCAGAACAGGTTGTCCGCGACCCGGCTCGGCAATTCAAAGGTAGCGCGGCTCACCTCCAGCGGCACCGATGCCGACGGCAACAAGGTCGTGTGCGGCGCCGGTCCCTCGCCCAGGACCCAGGTGTCCTTGCTTCCTCCGCCATGCTGTACCGAGGTCACCAGGTTGTCGAGCGAGGACGTGACGCGCGTTAGTCCTCCCGGCATCAGCACGTACGAACCGCCGCTCGCGGAGACGTAAACGCGCAGCACCAGGTGGCGCGGCTCCATCTCGCCCTGGTCCAGGACCGGAACGGTGGAGAGCGCGACCTGTTCCTGCGCCGCGTAATCGCCCGGCGAGCGGCGAATTTCTTCGATCAATTGCTCGCGGCGCTTGGTGGTGAGTCGCCCGCCGAAGATCGGCTGGCGCCGCGAGTCGGGAAACGTCGGCTTGATAACGAGACGCGGCAAATTATCGGCGACCGATGCAAGCGCATCTTCCTCGCCACACCACCACGTCGCTACCGTCGGCATCTTCAACTCTTCGTTCAGGACGTGCCGGCAGAGACTCGGCAGAAACGCGGCGGTCGCCGGCGACTCGAGCAGCCCCGAGCCGAGCGCATTGGCGACCGCGACGTTGCCCGCCCGCACCGCCTGTACCAGTCCCGGCACGCCGAGCACCGAATCTCCGCGCAGCTCGGCGGGATCGCAGAAGTTGTCGTCCTGCCTGCGAATGATGAGATCGACCGGCAGCAACCCGCCGAGAGTTTTGAGGAACACGGACTCGCCGCGCACCGTCAAATCTCCGCCCTCGACCAGCGTGTAGCCCAGATAGCGCGCCAGGAACGCATGTTCGAAGTAGGTTTCGTTGTACGGCCCGGGCGTCAGCAGGACGATGCGCGGGTTATCGCGATGGCGCGGGACCAGGTTCCGCAGCATCTCGCGATAGGCCTGAAAATAATCTGCCAGCCGCCGCACGTGTGTCGCGCGGAACACGTCGGGCATGACGCGCTGCGACACGAGGCGATTTTCAAGCGCGTATCCCGCGCCGGAAGGGGCCTGCGTCCGATCCGCAATCACCCACCATTTCCCGTCGGGCGAGCGCGCGAGATCGGCGCAATAGTTGTGCAGATAAATTCCGCCCGGCACCGGCACATCGCAGCATGGCCGCAGAAAATTCGGATGGCGAAATACCAGTTCCGGCGGAAACATGCTCGCGCGCAGCAGGCGCTGCGGACCATAAAGATCGGCGAGGATCGCGTTGAGCAGCGTGGCCCGCTGGCGCATCGCCTCTTCGATCGCCGCCCACTCGCGCTGCTCGATCACCAGCGGAATCGGGTCGAGCGGCCACGGCCGGTCCGTGCTGCGCGGGTCGCCGTAGACGTTGTAGGTGACGCCGTTGTCGTGAATCAGGCGGCGCCCTTCCTGCCAGCGGCTGCCAAGGCCCTCCGGACCCATCGCGGTGATCGAATCCATCAGTACGCGCCAATGCGGGCGGACCTGCCCTTCGGGCGCGAGCATTTCGTCGTGAAAGGCGGGATTGGACTGGTACGGCCAGGTCGACGCGTGGTCCTCGCGCGGAGTTCCCTCTGCCTGATTCATTGCGCCACCCGGTCACGCACCGTCATCGACATATACCGGGGATGCCTGGCTGCGCTAGTACCCACTCGGCGCCGAAAAAGCCGGCGCGCGCCGCAAATCGAGGGTCATGGGAAATTGCGGGTTCAATTCCCGCGCGGGAGTCGCCATCGGACCCGGCGTATGGCCGAACGCAAAGAAGCGCGCGGAGCGGCGTGCCTCGGCCGTGTTGGCATTGACCGGAAAAGTTTCGTAGCTGAGGCCCCCCGGATGCGCGACGTGATAGGTGCATCCTCCCACCGAACGCCCGGTCCACGTGTCCAGCACGTCGATGACCAGTGGAGTGTGCACCGGGATGGTCGGATGAAGGCCTGAGGGCGGCTGCCATGCCCGATAGCGAACGCCGCCCACCCATTCTCCGCGCGCGCCGGTCGAATGCAGCGGCAGGCGGCGGCCATTGCAAGTCACGATGTATCGATCGCCGGTAATGCCGTCCACCTTCACCTGCAGCCGTTCCACCGACGAATCGACGTAGCGCGCCGTGCCCCCGGCGCTCGCTTCCTCGCCGAGCACGTACCATGGTTCGGTGGCCTGGCGAAGCTCGATCTCGATGCCGACGTAGCTGACGCGGCCCAGAACCGGGTAGCGAAATTCGAAATGCGGCGCGAACCAGTCGCCCTCGAACGGATAGCCCGCCCGCCGGAGATCATCGAGCGAGTCGCGAAAATCGCGCGCAACGAAATACGGCAGCATAAAGCGGTCGTGAAGCTCCGTTCCCCACTCGATCGGTCCGCGGAGATACGGCTCGCGCCAGAACCATGCGACGAATGCGCGCACCAGCAACTGCTGCGTCAGGCTCATTCGCGCATGCGGCGGCATCTCGAATCCGCGCATCTCGAGTAGTCCCAGCCGTCCGGTTGCCGAATCGGGCGAGAAGAGCTTGTCGATACAAAACTCGGCGCGATGCGTATTGCCGGTGACATCGACCAGGATGTGCCTGAAGATTCGATCGACCAGCCACGGCGGGCAATATCCGTCGTCGCGGTTCGGAATCTGGCTGAAAGCGATCTCGAGTTCGTAGATGCTGTCCTTGCGCGTTTCGTCGACGCGCGGGGCCTGGCTGGTCGGGCCGATGAACATCCCGGAGAACATGTAGGAGAGAGAAGGATGGTTGAGCCAGTAGCCGAGGATGCTGCGTAATAGATCGGGGCGCCGGAGCAATGGACTGTCCGCGGGCGTCGCGCCGCCGAGCGCAAAATGATTGCCGCCGCCGGTCCCGGTGTGACGCCCGTCGAGCATGAATTTTTCGGTGCCGAGCCGGCACTGGCGTGCGTCTTCGTAGATCGCGGTGGTATTCTTAACCAGTTCGGCCCAATCGTGCGCCGGATGGATATTCACTTCGATCACGCCAGGGTCCGGCGTCACCGAAAGCCGGTTGATTCGATAATCCTGCGGAGGCGTGTAGCCCTCGATTACGACGGGCGTTTCGAGATGCGCGGCGGTGTCCTCGATGGCCGCGAGCAGATCGAGATAGTCCTCCGCGGTTCCAAGCGGCGGCATGAAGACGTGCATGCGGCCGCCGCGCGCTTCGATGCAGAGAGCGGTGCGCACCACCCACGGTGCAGATTCCCCGACCGCCGGCGTGCGGTCGCGCGCCTTGTCATGCCGGGATTGCAAGGTAGGATCGGACGGCGAGATGCGCGGCGGAACCGGCAGGGGTCCGCGATTCGCCATCGGGTCGGTTACAACGAACTGCGGCGGCTCGGACGAGGCGATCCATGGCAGGCTCGGCAGCGGCAATCGGAGTCCCACTGGAGAATCGCCGGGAACGAGATACAGATGCTGCCCGCGCAGCATCCAAAGCCCCGTCTGCCATTCCGGTCCGCTTTTGCCCCATGCGCGCTGAATCGGCAGCACGTAGCCGACGGGGGTATTGAGACCGCGTTCAAAAACGCGGCGAACGCGCTCGCGCTCGGCCGGATCCTCAAGATGGTTCTTGACCGGATCGACATTGATTGGCAACTGGCGCTCGCGTTGCAGGTAATAGATCGGATCCTCGAAAGCCTCGTTGGCGTAGCCAGGATCGATCCGGAGCCGGCGCGAGAGAGTCTCGGCAAAGCGTTGCGCATCGAGTGGCCCGTAACTGTAAGCAACGTCCTCGCGCGCGATCAGCGCAGGATCGCGCCACATCGGCACGCCGTCTCTTCGCCAGTAGCAGCTCAGCGCCCATCGCGGGAGTTGCTCGCCCGGGTACCATTTGCCCTCGCCGTAATGGAGCAGTCCTCCGGGTGCGAAGCGGTGGCTCAGGCGCCCGAGCAGTTGTTCGCTGAGCTTGCGCTTCATGGGGCCGAGCGCCGCGGTGCTCCACTCCGGCCCTTCCATATCGTCGATCGAGACGAACGTCGGCTCACCGCCCATCGTGAGCCGGATATCGCCCTCGCTGATCTCACGATCGACCTGGTAGCCGAGAGCTTCAATTCGCTTCCATTGCTCGTCGGTGTACGGAAGCGTGACGCGCGGGTCCTCATGGACTCGCGTGACCGACATCTCGTGGGAAAATTCCACCTGGCTGGGCCCGACCAGACCCGAGACTGGCGCCGCCGAAGCAGGCTCCGCAGCGGTTGCCAGCGGAATGTGGCCTTCGCCCGCGAACAGACCCGAGGTGGGATCAAGCCCGATCCAGCCTGCGCCGGGCAGATAGACTTCCGCCCACGCGTGCAGGTCTGTGAAGTCGTGCACAGGACCTTCAGGACCATCGAGCGGTTTGACGTCGGGCTTGAGCTGGATCAGATAGCCGGAGACGAAGCGCGCGGCGAGTCCCAGATGACGCAGGATTTGGACCATCAGCCACGCGCTGTCGCGGCAAGAGCCACGCTTGAGCGTAAACGTTTCCTCGCACGATTGAATGCCGGGTTCGAGCCTGATCACGTAACCGATCGCGCGCTGGAGCCGTTGATTCAGGTCGACCAGAAAATCAACGGTCCGCCGCTCGGTGAGGTCGACGCCGTTCAGGAAGTCGCGAAGTTTTGGACCCGCCTTCTCCGTTTCGAGAAACGGCGCCAACTCCTTGCCCAGCACCGTCTCGTAGGTGAAAGGGAAGCGTTCCGCGTCAGGTTCGAGAAAAAAATCGAAGGGATTGATCACCGCGATCTCGGCGATCAGATCGACCTCGACCGAAAACTTCCGCACCGGATTCGTGAACACCAGGCGCGCGAGGTAGTTGCTCTGCGGATCCTGCTGCCAGTTGATGAAGTGATCGCGCGGCTCGATCTTCAGCGAATACGCGGTGATGCGCGTGCGGCAATGCGGAGCGGGTCTCAGCCTGACGATTTGCGGCGATAGCGTAACGAGCCGGTCATATCGATATTCCGTCTTGTGATGCAGCGCGACTCGAATTGACATAGCGGCTTAAATCGAAACCACGGTTAAAGGGAAGCAAGGTTGCCGCGGCCGCGCAAGGGAAACCCTGCGCGATAGCGTTAGTTTCGCTTCGCGTGCTGCCTGGGCTGAATAATCGCTGCTATTACGAATCGTTATGCGGCCTGCGACAGGGGCTCCGAGGTGACTTTGACGTCAACCTGCATATTGAGGAAATCCGTCGGAGCGCCTGTCCAGTTTCCGGCGATGGGAACCGCTTGTGATGGATCTCGCACGACTGCGACGCGAATCAGATCGCTGTTGCCTACGATTCCGTTGGTGGGATCGAATTCCATCCATCCCGATCCCGGCAGATAGACCTGCACCCATGCGTGCGTGCCACTTCCACCGAGGACGCGAGAATCGTCGGCGCCGGGCACGTAGATATAGCCGCTCACGAAGCGCGCAGCGAGTCCGAGCGAACGCACCGCCTCGATCATCAGAAGGGCGAAGTCACGACAGCTGCCGCTCTTGCGTTTCAACGTTTCAGTAGGCGCCTGACAACCTTCGGCGTCTCGCGCCGTATATTTGAAGCCTTCACCTGTGATCGCCTGCGTGATCGCGGTGAGCATCGCGAGAGTTTTCTTTCCGCCGCCGTTGACGAAGCGTTTTGCCCACAGATCCACCTGACGATCGCGGTCCGAGTAGCGTCGCTCCATCGACGGGTGCAGGTCGGCGACCTCATCGGCCGAATAACTGAATGGATAAGTTTCGGCGTAGGCCTCGACGGCACAGTCGGGTTCACGGCTCTCGAAATGTTCGAGTTCAATTTCGCTTTCGAAGCGAAGTTCCTGAGCGGTGGAATTAAACGATGCGACCGCGACGGAATTGCCGAACACATCGTGCAGCCAGCGGAGCGCCGCGGGCTGCGGGGTTATTATGAGCCGCGTGGCGAGCAGCCGCAGGTCGTGACTGTCGCGCGGACGCAGCATCATCCGATGGTCCCCGAAGCGGACGGGATTCGCATAGCGATAGGTCGTGAGGTGACGGACTTTCAGTTTGCGCATTGCTTCAGGCTCACTTCAACTTTACGGACAATCGCGCTGTCACGCCATTCGCAATTGTTGCTGAAAAGTGACTCCGCGCGGCAACGACGCTTCGCGTCACCGGCGCGCCGCCAGCTTTTCTCGGCAGCCCGCTAGGGATCGATCGCGGGTGCGGTACGCGCTCACCCTTCTGCGCGCTGGGAGAAAATAAAGTCTGATGCTTAAATTCCTGGTGGTCAAAAGGATCGATATGATCAATGAGATAGAAAAGCCTTACGGTCGTGAGGGTTTTCGGCTCTGCGTTCTGATGACTTTGATCATGTTCTCATTTCGCAACGCTTCCGACCCAAGTGCGCGGGTCGCAGACTTTGTAATACAGGCATACTGTGGATCACATGGTAGAAGATCCAGCGTGGTCCCCACCGGGCCGGAAAAGACAGCGCTCCTTAAGCGTTTTGGTTTTGACATCGTCGGAATGCATTTCGTTAATCGAGTGAATCACCGGATGTTGACGTTCGACCACGCCCGTGACACGCCACTCGCAAGCCTTCGCACCGAGCTTGAGGATAACCCGCGCGCCGAACCATCGTCGTCGTTGCCCTAGATCAGGATGCGTCCATCCGGACGGATGTCTTTTCGCAAGCAGTGCGATAACCAGCAGCCTCGGCCGCTTGAACGTTCGGGAAGATCATCCCGGGTAACGATCGCTGCAAAGTCAGGGACCCAAGTCAGTTGGTCATTACCTCATCGGTCCAAACCTTGAAGCTGATGAGCGTATTGGGTCCGAACGTTGTAGCGATGGCTACATCCATCGCGTCGCGACCCCTTGCTATCAGTACCCGTCCAATCCGTGGCACGTTGTTGCGCGGGTCGAAGGTATACCAGCGTCCTCCGAGATACGCCTCGAACCAAGCGGCGAAGTCCATCGGACTGTCTTGTGGGGGTATTCCGATGTCGCCGAGATAACCGGTGCAGTAGCGCGCCGGAATGTTCATGCTCCGGCAAAGTGCGATAGCAAGATGTGCGAAATCGCGGCAGACGCCTCTCCTCTCGTTGAACGTTTCCCAGGCAGTTCTGGTATTGCGGGCATGCTCATAGCCAAATGAGATATGGTTGTGCACGAAATCGCAGATCGCCTGGACCCTGCCCCAACCCGGTGGAGTTTGACCAAACAAGCTCCAAGCCACCTCGGAAAATTTCTCTGTGTCGCAGTATCGGCTTCCCAGAAGAAAAACTAGCGCCTCTTCAGGCAATTCCTGGATGGAATGCTGTTGCGCCCAGGTTGCAACAATATCGGGCTCCCCGGAGTCTCTGACCAACGCGGAACTCGCTATCTTGAGCTGCCCTGCGGGGGCGACAAGACGCGTGCACCAGTTGCCGAAGCCATCGCGATAGGCCCACAGGGGAATAGACGGGACTGTCGTTAGGTGATCCGGAACGGCGAGGTCGGATGCGCGCGAATAGTGGACGTTTAACACCAGCATCATCGGCGTCGGCTGAGGACAATCGTAGATCAACTCGTAGCCCACTCTGATTTCCAACATAGATTTCCCGCTTCAGGCATCCTGGGAAATCTCGGTAACCAGCATGAATTCTCACGAGATATCCTCAACGCCCATGAAATAATCGCTGTGCCAGCCGCGAGTTCCAATTTGTTGCAGGCTGGCGACCCTTAAAGCTCAATCACCAGGAAGAGAAACGCTCGGGCGATGGTCCGGGTGTGGATCGCGGCATCACGTACCCGACTTCATGCGTGGCGCGGAATTGGCGTGTGCCTTTCGCGATTCGGCGGCGTCGGCGGTGACAGCGACCTCGACTTTCATTCCCAAATAGTCGGACAGAGAACCGGCGAACGTACCATGGAGCGGTATTGCCTGGCGCGGATCACCCACCACCGCAACACGAACGAGGTCGCGGTTGCCAACGATGCCATTGGATGGATCGAAATCGACCCAACCGGGTCCAGGCAGATAGACCTGAGCCCAGGCATGCGTGTTGCCGCCGCCCACATAGCCTCCGTCGTCATCACTGGGGATGTGCAAATATCCGGAGACGAAGCGTGCGGCCATCCCAAGGGAGCGCACCCCCTCGATCATCAGCATGGCAAGGTCACGACAACTCCCGCTTCCCAGTTCGAGAGTCCGGAGCGGGGCCTGAATGCCCTTCTCATCCCTGCGTACGTGCTTGAAGGTCCGGTTGATTCCGTGTGTGAGATCGATCAGAAACTCGCGCGTATCGGTTGGCCGCTCCTTTCGCAGAAATGATCGAGTCCACCGCTCGAGATGGCAATCCGGGTCGACCGACTGCCGTTCAACGAAACGGACCAGATTGGGCATCTCTTCCGCGCCGTAGGTGAACGGATAGGCCCGGGCGAACTCCTCAATATCGAGGTCGTCAATATCCGTGTGAGAATGATCAAGACGAATGGTGCTGTCGAACTGAAGCTCTCTGGCACGGCCGGCGAAGCGCGCGATGTCCACGTGGTTACCGTACGCGTCCTTCGTCCGGCGAATGTTTGTCGGTGTCGGGGTAATCACAACCTTCGCGTCTATCAGGCTCTGGTCATGGCTGTCTCGCGGACGCAGCATCATCCGGTGCTCGCCGAAAGCAACCGGCCGCCTGTATTGGTAGGTCGTAACGTGCTTGATGGTCAGTTTGGGCATCGCAACCCTCTGATCGACGTCCAATTTCTGACTAAATAATATGCACCTTTTGCGCCAGCAATCGAGATGCCCTGGTCAATGCCGATGGCTTTGGCGAATGATTGAACCCAAATGAATGAGGCGCCGAGCAGCCTTCTCGCGGCCGATGAACCGCAGTCCGTCACCGTGACCAACGAGGGTGGGACATCGCCGTTCGTCATCGTCGCCGACCACGCCGGGAAATATTTGCCTCGGCGTCTGCAAATGCTGGGCCTTCAGGCAGCAGCATGCGAGCGTCACATTGCCTGGGATATCGGCGCGGGCGCGGTCTGCTGCCTGATCGGAGACGCGCTCGGCGCGGTGGTCATGCGGCAAAATTATTCCCGCCTCGTCATTGACTGCAACCGGATGCCGGGCTCGGAGACATCGATCGTCGAACTGAGCGAACTCACGACCGTTCCCGGAAATATCGGGCTCAGCAAAGCTCAGATGGACGCCGCGTTCGAGAGATATTTCAGCCCTATCACGACAGGATTGCGGGTGAACTGGATCGGCGGCGACAAGCCGGTCTGCCGACCGCACTGATCGCCATGCACAGCTTTACCCCCGTATTCAAGGCCGCTGCGCGGCCCTGGCATGCCGGCGTGCTCTCCAACCGTGATCCGCGTCTTGCAAATATATTGATCGACCTCTTGCGGTGCGAGCAAGGTCTCGTGGTCGCGATAACGAACCCTACAGCGTGACTGACGCGTCGGATTATACGATCCCAATTCACGGCGCGCAGCGCGATCTGCCTCACGTGGCAATCGAAATTCGCCAGGACCTTGTTGCAGACTAAGCTGGTCAGCGTAGGTGGGCGGGCTTGTTCGCGCAATTGCTGCCACAGGCATATCGACGACTCGTCACCAACGCTACCAGCCGAAACTGAGACCACGGCCTCCACAAACAGGCCCGGGCTCAGAAATTAGTGATGCGACTAAGCCGGCGTGCGGGCGGCGGCGTAGCGACTCTCGAGCTGCATCATGTGTGTGAACAGTTCCAGCGTCTTGCGATGCGATTTGTCGGCGTTGATCTCGCGATAGATCGTATCCACCGTTACCGCGAGGCGTCCCGGATCGTCCCAATCAGCGAACGAGCCCAGTGACATGTCCTGCGCCGCTTCCCATGAGTTCATGCCGGCGGCGTGCCGCTTGCGCGTTTCGCCGTCGACGTAAACCAGGTAATCCTGCATGCGCTTGACCCCGGCTTTGTCCGTGATCGGACCATGTCCCGGCACGACCGCGTCGACATCCATTGCGATGATTCTGTCGCAGGCCTTGATCCAGTTACTTACCGGACCGGCCCACGCGATCGGCGTGCCGTCGATAAACAGAATATCTCCCGTATAGACGACACGATCGGACGGCACGTAGGCGAGCACGTCGCCGGCGGTATGCGCAGGTCCGACTTCGATCAAGTGCACCTGCTTGTCGCCGACCTTGAGAACCTGCTCGCCGCTGAAGGTCCGATCCGGCAATCGGAACGTCACGCCCGCAAAGTCAAAGTCGCCGAAAATCTTTTGAAAGAACGCGCCGACTTCACCCATCGCGGCGGTGTTCTTCATCATCGCCGCCAGAGCGCGCGGATCGCCTTCCTCGCTCATTTCGCGCGCGCTCGCTTCCGACGCGATGATGACGGCATTTTTCACGAGCCGGTTGCCAAAGGTGTGATCGCCGTTGGAGTGCGTGTTGACGACGGTGCCGATCTTGTCGCCGCCGAAGCCGGTCGCGTCATCCATGACGCCGAGCATCTCGGCGGTTAGCCGCTCATCGAAAAGCGTGTCGACCAGCAGCGCCTGATCTCCATCGATGACGAGCCCGGCATTGCTGTAGCCCCAGGTGCCGGATGGCTGCAGGTAGGCATAGGCGCCGCGTCCGAGGTCGTGCAGGCCTTTGGTGAACTTCCAGCCGCTCATCGTTTACCTCCGAAGCCAGCTTCGCGTTGAGGAGATCGCGCATACCA
>Ga0074044_10002219_pt1 | contig 17014 bp, 16 predicted proteins | sample BogForMeECP23OM1_FD_94443 | JGI IMG/M metagenome (GOLD analysis project Ga0074044, IMG submission 94443) | Bog forest soil microbial communities from Calvert Island, British Columbia, Canada - Bog Forest MetaG ECP23OM1 | ecosystem: Environmental > Terrestrial > Soil > Wetlands ...
ATGGCTTCCGAGACTTGGAGTTCCGTGCCATGGCTGGATCCTCCAAAAGCTTGGTAAAGTTCGTCCACCTTCATTATAAACAATCAGGATCTCCTTGTATTTGGGTTTATGGACGCACTCTAACTACCCTGACCGGCTTGATCCCGCGCTCATCCGCCCTGGTTGGGTAGATCTCAAGCTCGAACTTGGCCACGCGGTGCCCGCTCAAGCATGGTGGCTGTTCCCTTGGTTCTATCAGGATTGCGGTCTGAGCTCGTGCGCGGTGGAATCCCTGGCGGATCGGTTCGGCGCTCAAGTTCCGCGGGGCAAGATCTACATGGCGGCGATCCAGGAACACCTGCTCCGCTATCGTGGTGCTCTAGAAGCGGCGGCCCACGAGGTTAATTTTGATGATCAGCTTACCGGCCCGAGGAAGACGGAAGACCACTCGTCGGCCATGGTGGTTCAGGCAACGTGATTGCTAGACCACGTTTTGACCCGGGGCCGTACTCGTCCTAAAGAAAGGGAAGAGGATCGATTCAACCATCGATCCGAGTTCCTGCATAGGCGACGGCCTCGTGATGAGCCTCGAATCCGAGCGCGGACCCGCGCTAGATATACAAGATATTCCGTGCTCGCTGTCAGACCTACCTGCGGTAAACGGCCGGGATCATGGACTGGCCTGGCGAATTTCGTTTCGGGTAGCTCTGGTTACGTTTATAGCATTCGCCGGGATCCTGGATAACGGATTTGTTGCCTGGGACGACACGGACAACTTCCTCGGCAACCTGGCTTATCAGGGGCTAGGCTCAAAACAGATTTGCTGGGCTTGGACGACCTTTTGGATGGGGGTCTATCAACCCCTGGGGTGGATACTGGCCGAAGTGGAATATGTCACATCAGGGCTGAATCCGCGCGGCTATCACCTTGCGAGCCTGTTCTTGCACATGGCCTGCGCGGTGGTCTTGTACGTGCTCACCTTCAGCCTGCTGGGTTACTGTCAACCCGCGAATGGACCTCGCGAATTGCGCGGGCGTGACCGCTTTGTACTTTCGGGCTTGGTGACGGTGCTGTTTACAGTTCATCCCCTGCGCGTTGAGCCGGTTGCCTGGGCATCCGGTCAGGCGTACTTGCCGTGTGCCCTGTTCGCCATGCTGAGCGTTCTGTGTTATCTTTGGGCTCACGGGGCTAGTGAGAGTCCAACGTCACGATCCAGAGGCAGGTGGCTTGCGATTTCGGTTGCGCTGTTTACAATATCGCTGCTCTCGAAGGCGGCATCGCTAGGGTTGCCCGGCGTGTTACTGGTTCTCGACGTTTACCCTTTGTGCCGGCTTAGTTCCGGTAAATGGTCAGGACCTGCAGGATTCCAGTGCTGTGTCTGGCTGGAAAAGCTTCCGTATGTTGCCTTGAGTTTGATTTTCGGCGTGCTGGCCGTGGCCGCCAAGCAAGCCGACCGCACACTCGTCAATGTGGAAGAAAGCGGGATCATGGGCCGACTGGCCCTTGCCTGTTACTCGGTCTGGTTTTACTTGATCAAGACCCTATGGCCGATCAACCTGCATGCGTTTCCCATGCGGCCTGAGCCTCTGGACTGGACTCAGGCCCCGTACGTGGTGAGCATGCTTGGCACGATTGTGGTCAGTGTCGGTCTCTATCGCCATCGTCGTCATTACCCAGGCTGGTTGGCTGCCTGGCTGGCTTATCTGCTCCTGCTGGCTCCCACGTCCGGCTTGGTCACCTATGGGCGCCAGGCAATCGGCGATCGATATAGCTATCTGGCCATAACTCCCTGGGTCGCTTTGATAGCCGGCGGACTCTGCCAGTGGTGGGCTCGGGCCGATCTGACCATGGGCTGGCGACTTCCCCGGCAGACCGCCTGCTTGGCGATTGGGCTAGCCTGGATGGCCTGCCTGATGGTCTTGACCTGGCGCCAGTGCCAAACCTGGGAGAACTCAGGTACTCTCTGGACGCACGCGATCCAGCACGGAGGCGCCGAGATTGCCGACCTGCATAACAACCTTGGCGTCTGGCGGGCGAGAGATAGAGATTTTGACGCTGCGGTGGCCGAGTTGAAGCGAGCTGTCTGGTTACGACCCGACTGCGGGGAATCTCACGTCAATCTGGCGAATGCGCTCAGTCAAAAGGGTGAGCTTGACAAGGCTATCGCCACGTTGCGGATCGCGAGCTGGCGGTGGCCCGATCACATTTACATTCGCGGCCTGCTGGGCAAGGCCTTGTTCGAAGCGGGCCGTTACACCGAAGCTGCCGACCAGTACGCGACGATTGCCCGGCTCCATCCGGGGGAATCGTCCACGCACCTCTTTCTCGGTCATGTTCTAGCTCGAGGAGGCAAGTACGCCGAGGCTGCCAGCCAGTACGCTGAAGCGTTGCGTCTAGCCCCCAAAGACCAGGAAGCTCAACGCGGCCGGAACAATGTCCGACGGTTAATGGAACACTCACGGTTGCCGGATCCACCCGGCTCACCATCGCGAGGTTGAATCGCCGTCCAATCTGTGTTTGCCATCTTCTCGGGGCTTTTCTGCGGCCCCTGTTCATGTTCCAATCCGTCACCGAACGCGCTACTGGCACTGCCGAGGTTAATCTTGGCGCGCTAACTTTGAGGATCGACCATCCTCGTCCAGCTCATCGATCGAAAGGAGTGCGCGATGATGCCCAGGAAAGCACTCGCGGAGGCTGAAGGAGACACCAATCTCTCACCGCGCCGCCGCGCCTGGTCCGAGACCCAGCTCGATGAACTAACACGCGCACTAGTCCAGCGCGATGCCCGGGTTTTCCTGCGACAATCGGTGTCCACGCCGTGCCTGTCAGCGATTCGCCACGCTGAGGGAATCTGGATCGAAGATCTGCAGAGACGGCGGTACATGGATCTCCATGGCAACAATGTCCACCACATCGGCTATGGCCATCCCCGGCTGATCGACGCGATCCGGAGGCAAATGGATGAGCTTTCCTTTGCACCCGGAAGGTACACCTGCGCTCCGGCAGTCGAGTTGGCAGAGAAACTGGTAGACATTCCTCCGGCCGGTTTAGGTAAGGTCTGGTTCGCCCCCAGCGGGTCCGATGCTATCGAGATGGCGCTAGCCTATGCCCGCGCCGCAACCGGTTGGTTCAAGACAATCTCGTTTTGGGACTCATACCACGGAGCAGGCTTCGCAGCACGGAGTATCGGTGGAGAGGCCATGTTCCGCAGCGGGCCTATCGGGCCGCTTCTAAGTGGGACCAAGCATGTGCCCCCGTTCGGCGACTACCGCAACGCGTGGGGTGTAACCGAAGGGAGCGACGAGCTTTGCGTCCGCATGATCCGTTACATTCTGGGAAAAGAAGGTGATATCGCTGCCGTGATCGCAGAACCTGTTCGTGCCGTACCCTATGTTCCCCCAGCAGGTTTCTGGCCAGCGGTACGTCAAGCCTGTAACGGGTTCGGCACTCTTCTGATTTTCGATGAGATTCCGACCGGTCTGGGCAAAACTGGTAAAATGTTCGCTTGCCAACACGATGAGGTTGTTCCCGATATCCTGGTACTTGCCAAGAGCTTGGGTGGTGGGATCCTACCTATTGCCTCGATGATCTGCCGGCCCGAGATCGATGTCTGCGGGTCCTTCGCGTTTGGCCACTACACTCACCAGAAGAACCCCGTCACGACTCGTGCGGGTTTGACGACACTCCAGATCATCGAAGATGAGCAACTTGTGGCAAATGCTGCCCACGTCGGAGCAGTGGACCTGCGACGACTTCGGGAGATGATGGATCGGCATCCCCTTATTGGCGACGTTCGTGGCCGTAGCTGTCTTATGGGTGCAGAGCTTGTAGTCGATCGGACGACACGCGCCCCGGCTTGCGACGCGGCTGGCGCTGTGCTCTACCAGGCTCTCAACCGCGGTTTGAATTTCAAGACGACGATGGGGAACGTACTGACCCTGAACCACCACTCATCATCACCGAGCGTCAGATGCTTCAGGCCCTGGAGATTCTCGAGGCATCGATCGGTGAAGCAGAGCTGGAGATGGGGATAACCCAGTCCTGACCTGGCTTTCACAGAAATTTCATTCCCCTTTCGGTATACAGATGGTAAGCATGCTGCGGCTGGCTTCATACTTTTTGAACCCGGCTCCTTCCCGCTGCATCCTCTTCTGCCTGGCTTAGAATCGTGATCTCTCCGGATGAAAGGCCTGAATGGAATGAATGATCATACTCAACTGTCAAGTGCGCGGGACAAGTTACTGTTCACTCCAGGACCGCTCACGACCAGTTTGAGCGTCAAACAGGCAATGATCCATGATGCGGAGTCCTGGCACTTCGAGTTCAACGCTATTGTACGGAGAGTCTGCGAGTCGCTGCTGAAGCTAGCTGAACTGACTGCTGGAGACGGTTTTGAGGCAATCTTGATGCAGGGAAGCGGAACGTTCGGCGTCGAGTCAGTAATCACCTCGGTGATCCCTCCACAGGGCTGGTTGCTGATTCTCGCCAACGGTGCCTATGGCGAGCGAATCGTCAAGATCGCGGCCCACCTGAGAATCGATCATCGTGTGCTGCGAAGCGAGGAAGACACAGTCTCGGTTGCCCAGCAGATGGAAAGCCTCTTGCTTGAAGATCCGGCGATCACTCATGTCGCCTTGGTCCACTGCGAGACAACCACAGGCATCCTGAACCCGCTCGAGCCGATTGGACAGGTCGTGCAGTGATATCATCGAAGCTTCATTGTGGACGCGATGAGCAGCTTCGGTGCGATTCCAATCGATCTGAGGGCGGCAGGTATCGACTACATGGTATCCTCGGCCAACAAGTGTCTTGAGGGTGTGCCGGGTTTTAGCTTCATCATTGCGCGCCGGACTGCCTTGCAGGCAACGAGTGGCTATGCTCGCAGCCTGAGCTTGGACCTCCTGGATCAGCTCCAGGGGTTCGAGGCCAACGGCCAGTTTCGATTCACCCCGCCGACTCACGCGATCCTTGCCTTTGACCACGCGCTGCGAGAGCTGGACCAGGAGGGCGGGGTCACTGCGCAGGGCCGCCGCTATGCCACCAATCACCGGATGCTCTTGGCCGGAATGCGACGTCTTGGGTTCACACCCTTCCTCGATCCCGCGATCCAGAGCTTCATCATCACGGCATTTCATTCACCCCCAGATCCAGCATTCCGGTTCTCCGAGTTTTACCACCGTCTCAGTGACCGTGGTATGATTATCTATCCGGGCAAGCTGACCAGGGTCGATACCTTCCGGATCGGTACCATTGGCTGCCTCTTCGAGACCGATATCGCCCAGCTCTTGCACGCGATTGAGGATGTTCTCCGGGACATAAGCTGCACGTTGCCTCTGCACCGCTGAGTCCCGAGATACATAGCTCAGCGACGCGAAGACAGGGAATGTCGCCACGATGTAAACTCTGGTTGAGGTACGTTGACGAAGATGGATAGCTATGCCCTGTACATCAACCTGGCCGGTCTGGCGGTGATCGCCGTTGGGTGTCTTGGGCTCATCGTGCGTGCATTCCGGCACTGGCGCAAGGGACTTGCCCCCCTGACGCTGATCGGGATCGGCCTGATGGTCACCGGGTTTCCCCCAGCATACCGATTGCTGGTGCCGATCGATCTTGGGCCTCGAGAAAAGATTGTTGATGGCCAGCGGCACATCACGTTGACAGGCTGGGACCGCAACGATTACACGTTCCTGGGATCGAAGCATGACGTCGCTGTACTGCAGATGGCAAACCATGACGTGACGGACCGGACGCTTGAGCTGCTCAAGGGAATGAACGCCCTGAAGGACCTCGATCTCGACAACACACAGGTGACCGATGCGGGCCTGAAAATCCTCAAGGACTTGCCCGCACTCAATGCATTGCATTTGCGGAATACCAGGATCACCGATCAGGGTTTTCAGGAAGAGCTGGCCACGAAAGAGTCATTGCAACAGCTTGACGTTACCGGGACCCAGGTGAGCCGAGAAACCGCTCAAGCCTGGCGAAAAGTCAAGGATGGGCGCCGGGTATTAAGATGACAGATGACAGGCGCGATTGATAAGGAACTCAGAAATGCCCATGGTACTGGACGCTATGAAACCGGGCGATTCTTGGAACGCCCTCTTCCTGGCTCAAGCGTGCAACCTGGCGTATTTCGACGCGCCGGGCGGGGTCGACAGGTTTCGTGATGAGTTGGGGCTGGAGGCACGGCTGATCAGCGTTAGCAACACGCAAGTCTACGTCGCGCAGAATGACAAGGTGCTGGTTGTAGCATTTCGCGGCTCTCAGGCACCAAACACGCTGGACGGGCTCAAGGACTGGCTACTCACCAACGCCAACAACTACCTGATCCTACCCGAGGGACAAATTGGGACGGATTTCGCCGCAGCTGGCGTGGGGGCGCGGTTTCATCGGGGTTTCATGGAAGCGCTACACGAGATCTGGGAGCCATTGCTCGCCACAGTGGCTGAGGCAATGGAATCAAACGACCGACCGCTCTGGGTCACCGGGCATAGCCTGGGAGGTGCCCTGGCACTCCTGGCGGCCTGGCGTCTTCAGCGCAACTTTATCACGGTGCACGAGGTCGTCACATTCGGCGCGCCGATGATCGGCAACGAAGCAGCCGCGCGGGCATTTGAACAGGAATTCGCAGGCAAGATCTTCCGCTACGTCAATTTCGAGGATCCCGTGCCCCTCTTGCCGTTGATCAGCCTGGTCGCCAATACGTATGCTCACTGCCAGAGCGAAGTCTTGCTGGCTGCCGTGGCGGCTGTGGTGTCAGCGCTTGATATGCTCAAAGAATCGGCTGGCTCAGCTGTGGATCGCCTGATCGAGGCCAGCCAGATCGATCATCTCTGGAAAGTCGTCCAGAGCCGGATCTCCGCCCACTTCATCGACCACTACCAGGAACGGGTCAAGGTGAAATGCGGGAACGCGGGAGCATCCCCGATTGCTGCGGAGACAACCATCACCGCCCAGACGGATGCCAAAGGCGAATTGGTGGAAGTCAACCCCAGTGGACTTCACTCAGACCGCTCATAACTTCGAGCAACCCTTCTGCAACCTCATGCGAATCAAGCCGATTGCGCGGTTGCGAGAGACGTTCCATGAAGAATCAGGATTTCGAGAAACTTGGGTACTTTTATCTGGGCAAGGAGTATGACCTCGAGCAGCGAAAAGTCACCTCGGGGCTTGTGCTTTACGAGTCGAAGCAACTAACCACGCACGCGGTCTGCGTGGGGATGACTGGCAGCGGCAAGACGGGTCTATGCCTGTCGTTGCTGGAGGAAGCGGCAATCGACGGAATTCCAGTGATCGCTATCGATCCTAAGGGAGATCTGGGGGATCTGCTGCTAGGCTTTCCTAAGCTGCGTGGCGAGGACTTCGCACCCTGGGTTGATCCTGAGGAGGCGAACCGGAAAGGACTCTCGCGGGAACAGTTTGCCGAGCAGACGGCCAAGCTTTGGCAAGACGGCCTGGCTACCTGGGGCCAGGACGGCGCGCGGATCACGCGATTCCACGAATCTGCCGATCTGGCAATTTACACTCCCGGTTCCAGTGCAGGACTTCCGCTGACGATCCTTCGCTCATTTGCGGCCCCGCCACCGGCCTTGGTCAGTCAGGGAGAAGCGTACCGTGAGAGGGTTACCTCCTCGGTTTCAGGATTGCTAGCGCTCTTGGGGATCGAGGCAGACCCCATTTCCAGCCGCGAACACATCTTGCTTGCAAACGTGCTAGATCAAAGCTGGCGAGTCGGCCGCGACCTTGACATGACGGGCTTCATTCATGCGGTGCAGTCGCCGCCCTTCGACAAGGTTGGGGTGATCGACCTGGAGACCTTCTATCCTGCCCGGGAGCGGTTTGCCCTGGCGATGAAGCTGAACAATCTAATCGCCTCGCCTGGGTTCGCCGCCTGGATGGAGGGAGAGGCGCTCGACGTTGGCAGCCTGCTCTATACTCCTGCTGGCAAGCCGCGGTTGTCGATCCTCTCGATCGCGCACCTGTCGGACAGCGAGCGCATGTTCTTCATCACGATTCTCCTGAATGAGGTTTTGGCCTGGGTCCGGACCCAGCCGGGAACCTCGAGCCTGCGGGCTGTGCTCTACATGGACGAGATCTTCGGTTATTTTCCCCCTACGGCCAACCCGCCGTCAAAGGTTCCGATGCTTACACTGCTCAAACAGGCACGAGCGTTTGGCCTTGGAATCGTACTGGCCACTCAGAACCCGGTAGACCTCGACTACAAGGGCCTCTCCAATGCCGGCACTTGGTTCCTGGGCCGGTTGCAGACCAAGCGCGACAAGGAGCGCGTGCTGGAAGGACTAGAAGGAGCCTCGAACGCGGCCGGACATACCTTCGATCGCCGGCAAATGGACAAGCTCCTTTCCAGCCTGGCTAACCGCGTCTTCCTAATGAGCAACGTCTATGCAGACCAGCCGGTTGTTTTCCAGACCCGCTGGGCGCTTTCGTATCTGCGCGGTCCCTTGACCCGCGAACAGATCCAGACGCTAATGGCACCACGCAAGGCGGCTCAGTCCACACTCAACCCGGCCTCGCCTTCACCCGCCGGCGCTGCGATGGCTATCCCGAACTCAGCAAGCACGCCACCCTTCACATCCAGTCCGGCTCCATCTGTATCGTCGGCTGGTAGCCGACCAGTCGTCCCGCCCGATGTCCCCGAGTTCTTCATCCCACGCCACGAGCAACTCGACGCCGCGTTCGTGCTGCTCTACCGCCCCGCAGTTCTGGGCGTGGCCCGGCTCCATTACGCCGACAAGAAGGCCGGCATGGACCACTGGGAAACGCTGGGGCTGCTGCGTCCTGTCGTCGAGGAGTTGCCGGCCGATATCTGGGACGGTGCCGAAGCACACACCGATCACGTTCCCGAGTTGAACAAGACACCTGAGCCTGGGGCACGGTTCGGTCCCTTACCCGGCGCACTGGCGCGGGCCAAGTCTTATGCCGAATACACCAAGGGCCTGAAGAACTACCTTTATCGCGAGCGCAAACTAACCGTCTGGTCGTGCCCAGACTTCAAAGCCTATTCCCGGCCCGGGGAATCTCAGCGCGACTTCCGGCTGCGGCTCTCGCAAAGCTCTCGCGAGGCCCGCGACAGGGCAAACGAGGAACTCCGCGCCAAGTACGCGTCGAAGCGCAATAAGCTTCAGGAAGACATCCGCAAGGCGCGCGAGAAGTTGGATCGAGAACAAGCCCAGGCGAGCAAGGCCAAGTGGGACGCCGCCGTTGCGTTTGGGAACTCGGTACTTGGGGCGTTTCTCGGCAAGAAGACGATCAGCAAGGCAAGTGTGGGCAAGGCCACGTCCGCCGCCAAGGCCGCCGGCAAGGCCATGCAGGAGAGCGACGATCTGGGTACAGCCCAGTCCGAGCTTGATCGAGCCTTGGAGAATTTCACGAACCTGGAAATTGAGTTCCAGGCGGAGGTCGAGAGACTCGAGGCCATGCTCCGGCCCGATGCTCTGGCGCTGGAAGCCATCGAGCTTACTCCCAAGAAAGCCGACATCACGATCGAGCAGGTCGTGCTGGCCTGGACACCGTGGACGGCGAGTGCTGGGGGAGAGCCCGCAGCGGCGTATTGATAGGTTTCTCTCAATGCCCACTGAAAAGCCGCCACTTGAGCACGCTCAATGAGAATGGTGGGAACCGGTAAACGAAGCGGGGTGAGGCCACGGTGATAGTTGATTGGTGGGGGGCGATTCGCTCGGGTTCGCCGAAACTGTTGGTCACATCAGGCTCGCCAGCCTGCTTCCTAGCAGCAAGAGTCCAGACCTCGAGCTGCTGGCCCCTTGTGCCCAAGGCGGAGAAATCCAGAGACCGGGGAATCGCTCCAAGGCCGTCGTTGAATGATGGAGACAAGGGTCGTCATGGGTGTTCTCGCATGGTCGCTGGCCAGTCGCTCTCGACTTTACGGCAAGGTGTCCACTCGTATCAGCCCTCCGCCTCGAGCTGCTTTCTGGCCTGTTCGATTGCGGTTTGCTGGTCGGGGCCTACCTCGGGGTAGTGGAGATCAAGCTTATCGCTGGTCAAGGTAACGATTCGAGCCACCAAGCCGCGGGTGACCCACTTGTGATTGGCGGGAATGATGTACCAGGGTGCCCATTTCGTGCTGGTCGCGCTGAGAGCCTCCTCGTAGGCCTTCATGTAGTCGTCCCAGAAGCCGCGCTCGAAGAGGTCTGCCGCCGAGAACTTCCAATGTTTCCCGGGATCTTCAAGCCGCTTGAGAAATCGCTTACGCTGTTCGTCCTTGGAGATGTACAGGAAGAACTTGAGCACTACTGTGCCGTTGCGGGTAAGGTGCCGCTCCAAAGCATTGATGTCTTCATAGCGGTCAGCCCAGAAATCGTCGTCGATCTTGACGTTGGGGATCCGCTCGGCCTTGATAAGCTCAGGATGCACCCGGACGACCAAAACCTCCTCGTAATAAGAGCGGTTGAAGATGCCGATCCGTCCCCGTTCGGGTAGAGCCCGAGTGTGCCGCCAGAGGAAGTTGTGATCGAGATCCTCGGCCGAGGGCTTCTTGAAGCTGAAGACCTGGCAGCCCTGGGGGTTGACTCCCGACATCACGTGCTTGATGGTGCCGTCCTTGCCGGCGGCATCCAGCGCTTGAAAGATCATCAGGATCGACCAGGAATCCGCAGCGTAGAGCCGCTCTTGGGCTTCGGCCAAGTCCGAAACATCCTGGGTGAGCGACTGCTCGGCGTCCCTCTTGCGCTCATTCTTCGGAACTTCAGGGTCGCCTGCCCAGTCGGGATCATAATCCTTGAGCTGGACTTTCTTACCTTCCGGCACGCGACACCTGTCGATCAGATCATCGGCAGCAGACATGACGAGACACCATGAGATAGAAACATCCTCGGGCTCCATTCACAATCCAGGGAAATCCTCCCGGAGTACGATCCGGCATTATAGGAGCGGCCAGGAGGAAAGGCCAGAGTGCGGTCAGATCGGCCCAGGCTTGCCGGCCGCCTCTGCCTTCTGGTACTTGCCTCACCTTGGCCACCGGGCCTCCTGCCTCTAGAATGATGATAAGCTGGATTGCGTACCGTCCAGAAAACGAGGATAAGATGCTACCCGCCGCCGGTGCAACCCAGGAACAACCACTACCGCTTTCCTCGAAGCGTCTCCTTCTGGAGGCGACGGTCGAGGAGTTACAGGCCTGGATCGCGAGCCAAGGTCACCCCGGATATCGTGTGCGACAAGTCCTCGAGTGGGTGATCCAGCGCCGCGCTGAATCGTTTGAGCCAATGTCGGACTTGCCCTTGGTGCTCCGTCAGCACCTCGCGCTCGAGTGGTCCGTCTTCGGCACCCACGTCGCCTTTCATGGCCGTTCGCCCGACGGCACAGACAAGCTGCTACTAGAATGTCGCGATGGCCGGCGAATCGAGTGTGTGCTGATGACTGAAGATCGGCGGCATACCGTCTGCATCAGTACTCAGGTCGGCTGCGGCATGGGCTGCGTTTTTTGCGCCAGCGGTCTGAAAGGCGTCGAGCGGAACTTGACCGCCGGCGAGATCGTCGAACAAGTGCTCCGACTGCGAAACCTCCTGCCGCCCGGCAACTCCGTCACGCACATTGTCGTCATGGGTATGGGAGAGAGCCTGGCAAATCTTGACAATCTGATTTCCGCCTTGGACCGGCTCTGCTCGGCTGCGCCGGATTTGGGCTTAGGGCTGAGCCAGCGCCGGGTTACCATCTCGACGGTCGGCTTGCCGGAGAAGATTCGCAAACTTGCCACCCTCAACCGGCAATATCACCTGGCAGTCTCTCTCCATGCACCGACCGAGGAGCTGCGCAATGAGCTGGTGCCGGTCAACGAGAAGATCGGATTGAGCGCCGTGCTCGGGGCAGCCGATTTCTATTTCCAGACAACGGGCCGCCAGGTGACCTATGAGTATGTCTTGCTGCATGACGTCAACGACCGGCTTCGGGATGCTCTGGCTCTGGCACGACGGCTTCAGGGGCGAAAGGCGTATGTCAACCTGATCCCCTACAATCCCGTGGTGGGCCTTCCCTTCGGGCGGCCTCAGCCTGAGGCGATCCGCCGGTTTGTGACCGTCCTTCGCGATCGGGGTGTGAGCGCGACGGTTCGCAAGACCAAGGGCCGGGCCATCGATGCCGCCTGCGGCCAGCTTCGTCGTCACCTTGACAACCCCGACGTGTCACCACCCGTGCCTGAACCGGCTTCCCCCATGACGGTGGATGTTCCTTGATGGCGGACTTCGATAGAGTATGGTAAACCTCGTCGTCTCATCGGGCGGGTCAAACCAGGTGCGTTCCACCGGACTCCTAGCACAATTTCCGGTCGGCTTGGCCATCAGCTCACCCTGCCCCATGGTGGTCAAATTCTGGAGGACCCCCTTGTGAGCCGTGGCGAGCTCGACGTCCTGGAACGGCAACTGGAGGCGAGAGACCCTGACGTCAGGTTGATGCTCCAGGTGCGGGACGATACCCCAGGCGCGTTCGAAGCCTTGGTCCAGCGGTATCAGGATCGGCTCGTCGGCATCCTCTATCATCTCGTCGGCAGCCTCGAGGAAGCGGAGGACCTGAGCCAGGATGTCTTCCTGCGGATTTACAAGGCGCGCAAGGGCTATCGGCCGCGAGCCAAGTTCTCGACGTGGCTGTTCACGATCGCCAACAACCTTGCGTTGAACCACCTGCGGGGGAAAGGGCGCAACCCCTCAGTACCCATGAGCGGGGTCGGTAGCAACTCGCAGACGGCTATGCCGTTCGCGCAGCAGATTCCCTCGCGGGAAACCACCGCGTCATCCCAGATGCGGCAAATCGAGCTCTCCGAGGTCGTTCGAGAAGCGCTTAACATCCTCGGCGAAGATCAAAGGATGGCTGTCTTGCTCAACAAGTTCGAGGACATGAGCTATGCCGAGATTGGCGAGGTGATGAGCCGGTCGCCAGCCGCCATCAAATCGCTTCTGGCTCGTGCCCGCAACGAACTGCGCGAGCGGCTTGGACCTTACCTGGCCGCGGGTGAGCGCGGGACCGAAAAAGGGCCCATGTAAAACCCTGCTAACAACCGGGGGCGCTGCCCGCCAAAGATGAGCCTTATATGCGTTCGCTTTTGAGCTCAATGCCTCAAATCCTTGCTCATGGCTTGGCTAGCTGCGCCTGGGCCGTGGATGACCTTCTGTTCCCTTGGATATGCCTGCTTTGCGGCACAGAGGGAGGCGCGCTTCATGGTCCCTTTTGCGCATCCTGCCGCGCTCGGCTCCTTGATGCTGGTGCCGGTGCCGGTGCCTCGGCCTGCCCTCGCTGCGCCTTGCCCGTTGGCCCTCACGCCGACCTGCGGCGAGGATGTAGCGAGTGCCGGGGCCGCTCGCTGGGATTCGACACGGCTCTGGCCCTGGGGCCCTATGCGGAGTCAATCCGCAACCTCTGCCTGCGGCTGAAGCACGAGCGCAATGCCTGGCTAGCCCCCTGGCTGGGTAACCTGCTCGCAGACGCCCGGCAAAGTGAACTCGCCCGGCTGCCGCGCGACGCCTGGATCGTGCCAGTTCCCCTGCACTGGTGGCGGCGGCGGCAGCGCGGTTACAACCAAGCCGAGGCTCTGGCCAAAGGCCTGTCCCGTTCCCTTGATCTTCGCGTTCGCCAGCCCCTTCGCCGGATCAAGGCCACCGATCGCCTGGCACACAAGACCGCCCCGGACCGGATGGACGCCATGCGGCAGGCCTTTCGCGCCCGGCTTGATCCCGGCTTGAAGGGCCGAACCATCCTGCTCGTCGATGACATCCTCACCACCGGCGCTACCTGCGGCGCGGCGGCTCGAGCACTTAAGCAAGCCGGGGCAAAGCGCGTCATCGTCGCTGTCCTGGCACGAACCCTCTGAAACAACTCGCCGAGGCAAAGACCGGTAGGCAACGAGATCGCCAGGGTTTAGCCTGGAAATCAGGTACTCCTCATTGTCCACCGCCCACTGTTCCCCGTATGAGCAGCACAGCGATCAAACCGTTGACCCTCCGGATTGGCACTCGCGGCAGCCGCCTGGCGCGTTGGCAGGCTGAATGGGTTGCGAACCGGCTGCGCAGCTATCATCCCAGCCTGAATGTGGGGCTCATTGAGATCCGGACCCAGGGAGACCGCGACCGCAACTCGCCACTGGCTGCCATCGGCGGAACGGGGTTGTTCGCCAAGGAGATCCAGCGCGCGGTCCTTGACGGATCGGTCGACGTCGCCGTGCACAGCCTCAAGGACCTGCCCACTCAGAGTCCCGACGAACTGGTTCTGGCTGCCGTACCTCAGCGCGAGGACGTTGCCGACGCCCTGATCGCTCCGGTCCATCAAACTCTGCAAGCCCTCCCGGCGGGGTCGCGAATCGGCACCAGCTCGTTGCGCCGGCGCGCCCAACTTCTGTACCTTCGTCCCGATATCCAGGTGACCACGATGCGGGGCAACGTTGAAACTCGGCTGAACCGGGTCCTCGAGGGAAAGCTCGATGCCGTGATCCTGGCCTGGGCCGGCTTGCACCGGCTAAGCCTGCACCGGCACATCACCCAGCGGCTTGCGCCTCCAGACTTTCTGCCGGCCGTGGGACAGGGGGCCCTGGGCATCGAGTGCCGCGTCGAGGACACCACGACCCGCACGCTGCTGCTGCCGCTCGATGATGCGTCCACCCACCGCGCCATCCTGGCTGAACGGACCACGCTAGCCGAGATGAAAGGTGGCTGCCTGATCCCCATGGCCGCCTGGGCTCGTGATATCGATGTTGACATCGATGGTGACAAACCCGGTCAGCTCGCCCTTGATGCGGCTGTCTTCGACCCCGACGGTCGTGCCCATGTCGCTGTCACACTGACAGGCCCGCGCGAGGACCCCCGTGAGCTTGGTCTCCGCGTTGCCCGGGCCCTCCGCGCCCAGGGTGCTGAGCCACTGCTCGAGCGAACTCGGTAGCGGACCACTTGAGCGATGCAGCATCGGCCAGGAGCAGATCTTGTAGCAGGGCGATGGCGTTGGCCGCTGCCGTGCCCTGATCGGTGGCATCCTGCTTGACCAAGGGGAGAACCCATGCGATGCGGGGTAGGAACCAGGCACTGAGCGTGATCACCAGCGCCAGGAACGGTACCAGGGCCGCGAGCGCGTGGAACGACATGGCCGCCGCACGAGTCAGGATCTCATGCTCGTTAATTTTCGTCCAGGTCCTGAGGCACACCTCGCGGAACGTCAGGCCGCCCAAGTACATCGCCGACAGCAAACGTCGCCTGGAAGAGGTCATGGCTCCAACTATCCCGGCAAAAGCCTCAAGACCTGCGTTCCGAGAACGGTCCCGGGTTCCTGCTCGAGAGGCACATTCAATGCAAATGTGATACCGGCTGCAACTGGTATCCGATGGTACCCTCACCCTGTCCCAAAGGCATAATTTTACCCGCCTGGTCAGTCGATAGAGCTGAGAGGGGAGCCGGGCGTCTTCGAGATACGAACGGTCTTCCCCCGGCGCTGATTGGGACAACAAGACCGGCCAGCCCGAAGAGACGGATGGGGAAAACCCGGAAGGCTCGATCGGTCAGGACGGTTCAAAGTGCGTCAAACAGGACGGAACCTCCTTGAGCCCGACGTCGAGCACATCCAAGGTAAGGTCTTCAACCGCGTCCTGGCGGACCCCGCTCCGCCGTCATCACAAACCTGGCGAACCAGCAAACAGCGGCGCTCGCCGAGCGGTGCTGGTAAGAACCCTGGGAATCGTGGTACTGGCCGCGCTCATGGGTTTGACAAGCTGGGTGGTTGCCTCGATATCGACCTGGCTGGTTCCCGTTTATGTGACCGCGATGGTCCTGATCTTTGTAATGCCCCAGGTTCAGCACCTGGAAGAACCAGAGCCAGCTAGCGAACCGGCCCACGTGAGCGCGGAGCGAGCGAGTGAGGCTAGCAGCCCTGCGAACTCGGGCCGAGACTCCCTGGGCGCAACAACCCTGGAAGTGGACGGTTCACCCGAAGCTTCGGCCACGGGCACCAAACCACCCGGTTCCATGACCGCGAAGCGCCGGCACACCCGGGGCCGAAAACCGATCAAGCCAGGGCCTGTACCGATTGTCGCCACTACACCTGCAGCCTGGATCCGAATTGGCCCGGGCAAGTTCGTCCGGGCCGATTCCCAGGATCAAGGGTACGCTTCGGCACCGGTACCTCACGGCACGTTAGAAGCCGCCGAGGCTTCCATCGGGGCGCCAGGTTCTCCGCCGGATCTGGTCGAGGAGACCAATCCGACAGCCGTCTCAACCGAGGTTGATGTTCCAATCTGGGCGGACCTCAACGAGCCTGGACCGAGCCCTGAATATGAGACTCCCTCCGAGGAACCAGCGGTGATTGCGGATCCGGAACCGGATTCGTCCGTCGTTGCCCTTGTGCTAAAAGCCGACGTGGCACGGCAGGAGTTTGACTCCAACGCTGCCCCGGCGATGATTGGAATCGACGGGGATTCCCCTGCCGATTTGATCGTTGCTGAACCGGTCACCGAAGAGTACGGTATCGCACCCTCTGCCTTCGGCCCCAGTCTGCTCGAAGCTTCCCTGGAGGAGGACCACGGACAGGGATGGACAGACTTGCCATATTCCACCGGGACAGGTACGAAAACCCCGGCCGACGCTGGAGATGGTAACGAGAACGGGTACGACTGGATGTGGCTCAAGCTGCAATCCAGCTTGCACACGGCTTTGAGTTGCCGTCCTCGACTGGAAATGCCGCAGCGCTTGCAGAACATTCGCTCCGGCGAAAGAAGGCAAGGTTTCAGGAAACTGGGCTGCGCGGCAAATTGCTGCGTGCGTGCCAGGGTTCAGCGAAACTTCGGTCGTTCTTCCAGGGCTCACCGCGGCTATCAACCCCGCTCACCACCGGAGTGTTCCTGACCGATCGCCAGTGCCGGGGCCGGCTCTTCCTTTGACGAATTGAGCCGGCGCCGGCGGCTGGGAGCGTGCCGCATCCCGACCGGCATCCTCTTCAGGTTCATCATATTCGCGGCCTGATGAGTTGATGCTCGCGGCCGGACAGGATTGTCCGGCCAGCCCACGGCACCCTGATATTTGTTGGCCGTGTCTTC
>Ga0074044_10002220_pt1 | contig 17003 bp, 13 predicted proteins | sample BogForMeECP23OM1_FD_94443 | JGI IMG/M metagenome (GOLD analysis project Ga0074044, IMG submission 94443) | Bog forest soil microbial communities from Calvert Island, British Columbia, Canada - Bog Forest MetaG ECP23OM1 | ecosystem: Environmental > Terrestrial > Soil > Wetlands ...
AGCTGACGCGCGGAAGCAGTTTCTGCGACATCCGCGGCCAGATTCCGCAAAACCTTAAGATGATGAACGTCAGGTGCTCGACCCCGAAAAGCATGTGCGCAATCTCAAACTGATCCTCTCCTATGACGGCTCCGACTTTGCCGGGTGGCAGGTGCAGCCTGGCCGTGCGACCGTGCAGGGCACGCTCGCCTCGGCTATTGGACGCTTGAGCGGCGAAAATGTACTGCCCCAAGGATCGGGGCGCACCGACGCCGGTGTCCACGCGCTGGCGCAGGTTGCGACCTTTGTGACGGCGTCGTCCATCCCCGTGGAAAACTGGGTGGTGGCGTTGAACGATATTCTGCCGCCTTCGATTCGCGTACTTGAGGTGCGCGAGGCCGCTGCGGATTTCCATGCGCGCAGGTCGGCCCGGGCTAAGACGTACCGCTATCGCATGTATCGCGGAGCTGTTTGCCCGCCGTTTCTGGCGCGCTACGTTTGGCATTATCCGTATCCGCTCGACGAGGCGGCGATGACGGCGGCAGCTGGAGTCGCGGTGGGCAAACACGATTTCACGTCGTTTGCGGCCGTGGACCCGGAACGCGTGGAACGGATGACGGCGAGCGCGGAGGAAAACGGCCGAACAACTGAACCGGGGGAGGCGTCAGCCGCCTCGATAACAGCGGGGTCGAGGATCGCGCCAACCAACATCCGCGAGGTTTTTTCTTCGGCGTGGAGCCGTGAGGGCGACGAACTGGTCTACACCATCGGTGGCACTGGATTCCTTCATCACATGGTCCGCAACCTGGTAGGAACGTTTGTGCTGGTGGGGAAAGGCAGCGTGAGTCTCCAAGACTTCGAGCGCATCCTGGCCGCACGCGAGCGCTCCGCGGCCGGGCCGACCGCGCCGGCTGGCGGGTTGTATCTGGTTGGAGTGGAATACTGACGAACGGCAAATTTGCGGGGAACGGAGCACCCTGCGCCGTCCGACGGGCGTGGTACCCGTCGCTCCATCTTGAAGCTCTAGCGCACCCTGCCCGGCCCCGCGTACACTTCTCTCGTGATGGCGGCCGACGTCCAATTCGCGGTGTCGCGCATTGCCTCCGTCAATCCAGCTACAGGTGAGGTGCTCGGCGAGCTGGATAGCGCAGGGCCCACAGAAGTGCGCGCCGCCGTAGCACGTGCCCGGGCGGCGCAACCGGATTGGTATGCGTGGGGCATTCGCAACCGGCTCCGCCTGCTGCGCCAGTTTCAGCAGATTCTGCTGGCGCGTAAAACGGAGATCGCGCGCCGGGTCACGCAGGAGGCCGGCAAGCCCCAGGTTGAAGCGCTCCTCACGGAAGTTCTGGTCGTGCTCGATGCCGCGCGCTTTCTGATCGAGAACGCGTTCGCGCTTCTGCGCGACGAGCCGCTGCCGCACGGCAATCTTGCGGTCAAAACAAAATCCGGCCGCATTTTGCGCGAGCCCTACGGCGTCATCGGAATCATCTCGCCCTGGAATTATCCTTTTTCAACCCCGGCAACCGAAACCATGGCGGCGCTGGTGGCGGGTAATTCGGTCGTGCTCAAGCCTTCGGAGTTGACTCCGCTGGTTGCCTTCGAACTTCAGAAACTGCTGCGCGAAGCGGGCGTTCCCGACGATGTTTTTCAGGTGCTGCCCGGCGAAGGACCAACGGGAGCGGCGCTGGTGAGAAGCGAAATCGACAAGCTTGTTTTTACTGGAAGCCTGGTTACCGGCCGGCGCATCGCGCAAACGGCCGCGGAGCGAATGCTGCCGCTGGTGCTGGAACTGGGCGGCAAGGACGCAATGCTGGTGCTGGAGGATGCCGATGTTGACGTTGCGTCGAGCGGTGCGGTTTGGGGAGCTTTTGTCAATGCCGGCCAGACCTGCCTTTCCGTCGAGCGCTGCTACGTGCATCGCAGCTTATATCCGGTCTTCGCAGAGGCTTGCGCCACCAAGGCGCGCAAACTGCGCGTCGGGAACGGAATGGATCCGGCTACCGACATTGGCCCGATGATTCATGAAAAACAGGTGCGCATTGTGGAAGCGCACGTGGAAGACGCGCGGCAGCGGGGCGCTCGCGTGCTGGCCGGAGGCGAACGGGTGCTCGAACTTGGCCCGACGTTCTTTGCTCCCACCGTGCTCGCCGGCGTAAATCACAGCATGAAGATCATGCAGGAAGAGACATTCGGGCCGGTGCTGCCGATCGCGCCGTTTGACGACGATGCCGAAGCGGTGCGCCTCGCGAACGATTCCGATTACGGGTTGGCGGCGAGCGTTTGGACGAGCGACCGCGCGCGCGGCGAACGTCTGGCGCGCCAGATCAACGCCGGCACGGTGATGATTAACGATGTTGTATCGTGTTTCAGCATCAGTGAGGCTCCACACGGTGGCATTAAGGCCAGCGGCCTGGGGCGCACGCATGGACGCTGGGGACTGGAAGAAATGGTGCGCGTGAAGTATATGGACACTGATCTGGTGCCGCGCATGAAGAAAGTCTGGTGGTTTGGGTATGGGCGCGAGTTTGCCGCCGAGGCGGAAAGCTTCCTCGACCTGCTGTTTGCGCGTGCGCTCCGCCAGAAAATGAAAGCGTCGGTGCGCGCGGCAGGAGCACTGTGGCGAAGAAAACTGTAAGGCAGGTGTCAGGCCTCAGGTGTCGGGAGTCGATTTCAGGCTGGCTCCCGGCTCCTTTTTCCCCCAGGGGTTTCTATAATGAAAGTTGTGGCTATAGACGCTTTTCCTGAGACCTGACACCTGACACCTGAGACTTTATGAATGACGATCGAAAACTCTTGCGGCATACGCTGGCTACGCTTGCTTATCGCGGTGGCAAGACCATTCGCAACGCACCCGCGAGCTTCGCCGATTACGGCGCGCCGGAAACTGCACGCATTCCAGCAAAAATCCTGGCGCACATGGGCGACCTCATGGACTGGGCGCTCACGATGGCCGAAGGAAGCCACAAGTGGCACGACTCGACTCCGCTGGCGTGGGAAAAAGAAGGCGAGCGTTTCTTTGCCGCGTTGAAGAAGTTCGACGATTTTCTGGCGTCGGACCGGCCGTTGCAGGCTCCGGCCGAAAAGCTCTTTCAGGGGCCGATTGCCGATGCCCTGACCCACGTCGGCCAGCTGGCGACGCTGCGGCGTATGGCGGGTTGTCCGATCAAGGGCGAGAACTATTTTGTGGCGGAAATCACGGTGGGCCGAGTCGGCAACGATCAGGCGGCGCCAAAGAAGGTATTCGATTAGCCAGTCGCGAGTGCGGGCGCCGCGCTTAGTATCCGTCGCCGCGCTGGTAAAATAAGGGGTAGGCGAAATCAGGCATTCGATTGGAGATTTCCGTGGTTTCAGGTGAACCAGTCAGCGCGCAGGCAACAGACGTTCCACAGCTTCCCAACCACAAGGTCAAAGTCAAGAAGGCCGGCCAGCGGGCGTGCAACGAGAAAGATGAAAAGGGAAAGTTCTGCGGTGGGCACCTGAAGCGCTGGTTCTACACCGTCGACGTGCTGGAGCGCGAATGCGGGTGCGTGGAAAAAGCCTGGGGAGCCGACGCCGAAGTCTATCGCTGCGAATTTTGCAAAACCCTTTACCTGCCGAACCCAGAAGACGCGAGCGGCGTCAACGTGGGCGGCGTTGGACAGCTCTCGATCTTCGGCATCACCATCGTGCCGAAGGAAGAGAAAAAGGCGTAGCCCAGCGCATTCGTCGCCGCGCAAGCCATAGTTATTAACGATAGGGCTGGTTTAGTCGGCCACGCCTGCGTGCTCGCGTTTGTGCATAAGTACCGCGAGGCCCTTTTCCAGGTCGGCGATCAGGTCGTCCACATTTTCGATTCCCACTGAAAGCCGGATCATCTGTTCGGTCACGCCCATCTTTTTGCGCACGTCGGGCGCGATCATGGCGTGTGAAGTGAGTACCGGGATCGAAACCAGGGATTCGACTCCGCCCAGGCTCGGCGCCAGCGTGAACAGATTGAGCGCTTCGGTCACCCGGCAGGCGTCGGCGCCCGTGCCTTCCACCTCAAAACTCAGCACGCCGCCCGCACCCGCCAGTTGCTTTTTGGTCAACTCGTACTGCGGGTGCGTCTTCAGCATCGGATAGTGCACGCGCGCAACCTTCGGGTGCTGACTTAAGAATTCCGCAATACGCAACGCGCTCTGATTCTGCCGTTCCACGCGTACGGCCAGCGTTTTGATTCCACGCAGAAGCAGGAACGCCGCGTGCGGGTCCATGCAACAACCAAGCGTCGTCCGCAGGTGATGGATATCATCGATCAGTTCGCGGCGCCCGGCGGCAATTCCACAAATCAGGTCGGCGTGGCCGCCGAAATACTTGGTGCCCGAGTGCAGAACCAGATCGATGCCCCATTCCGCGGGCCGGCAGTTGATGGGCGTCGCAAACGTGGAGTCAATGGTGGTGATGAGCTTGTGCTTGCGTGCCAGCGCGGCGATTTTTTCCAGATCGACGACGCGCACCATCGGATTCGTCGGCGACTCGAGGTGAACGATTCTGGTATTCGGCCGAATCGCGCGCTCGTGTTGGTCGATGTCATTGGTATCGACAAAGGTCGTCTCGACGCCCATCTTCGGCAGCCACCGCGAAAGAAACTTCGTCACGCCGCCGTAGATATCTCGTTGCGCAACGATATGGTCGCCAGTCTTTACCAGCGCCAGAATCGAAGTCGTAATCGCGGCCATGCCCGAGGAGAACAACAGGGCGGCATCGGTGCCTTCGAGTTCGGCAATGGCATTCTCGGCGACCGTGTGCGTGGGATTGCCATAGCGCGTGTAGAAGCGGTCGGTGGGCGTCACGCGCAGTTGCTCTGCGTTGTCGGTGACCTCGAACGTGGAGGTCTGGTAGATCGGCGTCGATAGGGGGCCGTTCTTCTTGTGCAGGCTGGTTCCACCGCGAACCGCCTCGGTTTCCTGACGAAAGGTATGTTTCTTCATGGTTGCTCCATCCTCGTGCTCTCCCGCCGCCCTAGCTGCGGGCCGTGGCCTGGTCCAATGCAGGCACCGGCGATAGCCACTTTGACGAGCGCGCGTGTTTTCCGCTTACCAGTTTGTCGAACTCCTGCTGCAACGCTCTGGTCACGGGTCCGGCTTTTCCGGAGCCGATCATACGAAAGTCAATTTCACGCAGCCCGATGACCTCGGCGGCCGTTCCGCACACGAAGACTTCGTCGGCAATATAGAGTTGGTCGCGCGAAATGGGTTCCTCGACGACGGCTTGGCCCAGGTCGGCGGCGAGCGTCATCAGCGTGTCGCGCGTGATGCCCTCCAGAATGCCCGCCCGCGGAGTCGTGTAGATGCGGCCATGGCGCACGATGAACAGATTCTCGCCGGTGCATTCAGCCACGTATCCATCGGGGCCGAGCATGATGGCCTCGTCAAATCCCGCCCGGTGCGACTCGGTTTTGGCGAGAATCGAGCTGACGTAATTTCCCGCGACCTTTGCCTTGGTCATCATGATGTTCGGGTGGAGACGAGTGAACGAAGCAATGTTGGCGCGGATGCCGCGCTCTTTCGCTTCGGCCCCAAGGAAAGTCTTCCACTCCCACACGGCGACCACGAAGCGCGGCGTACCGGCTTCGACAGTAAGGCTCATCGCACCGTCGAGATAAATCATCGGGCGGATGTAACAGGCGGAAAGCTGGTTGGCGGATATAGTCCGGTTGATCGCCGTTTTCACCTTGTCGGCATTTACCGGCAAGTCGCGGAAGCCGACGATATGGGCCGAATCCATGAGGCGTTCAACATGTTCGTCCATGCGAAACACCGCGGGGCCACTGTCGGTCGCGTAGCAGCGGATGCCTTCAAATACACTGAAGCCGTACTGCATTCCAGCGCTGAGGAAAGGCACGACGCCTTCGCTGGCAGGTCTCAGCGAATCATCGATCCAGACATAAGGGGCAGTGGCCATGATCTCCTTAAGCGAGGCGGGCGAGTCTTTAGATTACCTGCCCAGGCGCGCCGCAGCAACAGTCGCCGTCGACAGTGAGAAAGCGTGGCAGGTGGGAAGCTGCGTGTAGACTAGAAACTGTTTTTAAGCCTGAATCCGTCGCTTTATCACGAGCCATGAAGAAGACCAAATCACAAGTCACTGCGCGAGGAAAGTCAAAGCCGCAATCTGGATCGAAGAATAAATCTAAGGCTCCAGTCAGCAAAGCCGCCCTGAAAGGCACGATCTCAAAAGCCAGGCGCAAAGCCGAACTCCGGCACATTGCATGGAACGAGATCGCCATCGAGAGCCTGAATCCTCTGCTCGGCCGGCAACTGGTGGTGGGGCAGAACATCATGCTGGCGCGCGTGCTGCTGAAGAAAGGTTGCGTCGTACCGGAGCACAGCCATCCCAATGAGCAAGTCACCTACATTCTGGAGGGCGCGCTGAAATTCTGGATCGATGGCCGGGAAATTCTGGTGAATGCGGGCGAGACGCTGACCATCCCGCCCAATATGCCGCATAAAGCCGAGGCCATGGAAGACACGGTGGATCTCGATGTGTTCTATCCGCCGCGCGCCGACTGGATGAGCGGAAAAGATTCGTATCTGCGGTAGGGCGCGTTCCTCCCTCTGCGATCCACTGTTTCCTCTGGGGTTAAGAGGTTTTGTTACCACAGAGTGAGGAGCCGACGGGACAAAGGTACGGTGAATGTCGCGATGCCGTATTCTAGAGACGGGCGCTTCGCTCCCCAATTTATCTCGAACCCATAAGAAGTAGCCGTGCCTCTTTCTGCTGCCGAAACCGTCGCCCGCCTGCGCTGCATTGGCTGCGGCGCCACGCCCGATTCCGCCGGGCAGGACTTTCGCTGCACCGACTGCGGCGATCTGTTTGAGTTTGTCTTTCCCGGATGGAACTACGATCCTGCTGCGCTGAAATCGCTGTGGCTGAATCGCCGGACGTCTGTGGGCAAATCATGTGTCGACAAATCAGCCAATCGGCTAGACCAGAGCGGGGTTTGGCGATTTCGCGAACTGTTGCCGCACATTCCCGAAGAACACGCCATCACCATGGGCGAGGGCAATACGCCGATTTATCACCTCCAAGGCTGCGCGCGAAAGGTTGGCATCGAAAATATCTACGCCAAGCATCAGGGCATGAATCCGACGGCCTCGTTCAAAGACACGGGCATGACGTTTGCCGCTTCCTCGGCTCACCAGAGAGGATTTCGCTGGGTCGCATGCGCTTCCACCGGCAACACTTCGGCTTCGATGGCCGCTTATGCGGCGCGCGGAAACATGCACAGCCTGGTGCTGATTCCGGAAGGAAAGATTTCCTGGGGCAAGCTGTCGCAATCGCTCGACTATGGCGCGCTGACTTGCCAGCTTCGCACCGACTTTGACGGCTGCGTTCGCATTCTCAACGAACTCGTGCGGCAAAAGCCCGTATACCTGCTCAACTCGGTGAACCCGTATCGCATCGAGGGCCAGAAAACCGCGGCCATCGAACTGCTCGAACAGCTTGGATGGGAAGCGCCCGATCACATCATTGTGCCGGGAGGGAATCTCGGCAACAGCTCGGCCATCGGCAAGGCGCTGCTCGAAATGCATGAGCTCAAGCTGATCTCGCGTCTGCCGAAGCTTTCGATCATCCAAGCTGAGGGTGCAAATCCGTTTTACCGCTGTGTGCGCGAATTCGGCGGGACGAAGCTCGAACCGATGACGGCCGACACACTCGCGACCGCAATTCGCATCGGGAATCCCGCATCGTGGAAGAAGGCGCTGCGCGTACTGCGCGCGACCGGCGGTGAGGTCGAGCAGGTGAGCGAAGTGGAAATCGCCGAGGCCAAAGCCGAAATCGGCGCCGATGGCATTGGATGCGAGCCCGCGTCCGCTGTCACGCTCGCGGGACTGAAGAAGCTGCGCGCCCGTGGCTTCGTTAAACCCGGCGAAATGGTCGTTCTGATTCTGACCGGGCACCTACTCAAGGATCCCGATTTCACCATCAAGTTCCATCGCGGCGATCTTTTCGCGGGAACGCCTGACGAACGTCACGCCGTGCAGTCCAAATCGCTGCAGCGGGCTCCAATTGTGCTCGATGACGACCTGGAGGCGGTCATTGCGGCCTTGGACGCGACCGAGAGGAGTTCGTGATTATGCCTCTGACAAACCCCACCGTAGTCAGTAACCGCTACAAAGCTTTGGTCGTTTAGCGCCGGACCAGGTAGACCAGCACTGCGACAACGACAGCAGCTCCCAGCAGCCAACCCCGCGCCACGCCCAACTTGTTCATCCAATCGCTTCTCATTTCAACGCTCCCCAGACAGTATAGCCTCCGGGCAGCACAGCCGGTCGATTCTATCGGCCGAGCATTTGACGGAACTCGTGGGCTCGTCAAAGGCGCAATCCCGCAGAAATTCGTAGCACTTCGCCCCACATTCGTGTATAAGACACAATTTCGGAGTTCTTATCGGCCGGAATCGGCCTGATCACCCTCAGGACTGCTATAAAGTCTTTCATTTTCAGTTGTTTTGGGGCAGGCTGAACCGGTCAATAGCCGGCTCAACCCGGTCGATCAGAAGTCGAATATCTTTAAGATTATGCCTCGCGTCCCGCATCTTCGGATCGCTCGCTGCGCCTGGCGCTGCCAGCCACCTCGGCCAACCTCGGCCCGGCGTTTGATGCCGCGGCACTCGCGCTCGATTTCCATCTGCGTCTGCGCGCCGAGCGCGCCCCCGACTTCTTCATCACTGCCGAGGGGCGCGATGCTCATATCTGCGCGCGGGCGGAGAACCACCTGATCGTCACGACCTATTGTGAGGTGCTCGAATCGGAGAACCGCAAAATTGCGCCGCTGCGAATTCACCTCGAAAACGAGATTCCCATCGGCAAAGGTTGTGGGTCGTCGGCCGCCGCGCGGTTGGCGGGCATTGCGCTGGCCGTGCATTTCGGGCATTTGCGCTGGAAGGATGACCGCATTGTGGGCGAGGCCTCGATGCGCGAACATCACCCCGATAACGCCTCGGCCTGCTGGATGGGCGCGTTCACGGTGGCGCGCATGGCCAACCAGGTTCAGGCGCAGGTGGTCGAAGTGAAGCCGAAAGGAAAGTGGCCGCTGCTGCTGGCGGTTCCAGAGAATCCGCTCTCGACCGAACAGGCCCGGCGGGCGCTGCCCTATCAGTATTCGCGGGCCGACGCCGTCACGAACATTCAGAACTCGATGCTTCTGCTTTCAGCGTTTGCGAATGGAACGCCTGATCTGCTTTCGGCGGCGCTCGAAGATCGGATTCACCAACCATATCGCGCGCCGCTATGCCCGCTGCTGCCCGCGCTCAAGGAATTGACCGGCGAAACCGGCATCTTCGGCGCATGCCTGAGTGGCGCGGGGCCGTCGGTGCTCGTGTTCCTCGATCCGAGGGTGCCCGCGAAACGAGTGAAGCAAAGGATCGCCGCGCACCTGGCGAAGCGCCGCCTGCCCGCCGAACTTGTGCTGACGCAGATCGCGATGCACGGCGGCCGGGACAGTGCGGACTGGCGCAAGCACCATCCGCCGGGGAAAAAATAGGGCCGGCTTGCGCCGACCCCTGTTCACTTCCAAGCCTGGACTTCTCGCGAGCTAATTCCGGCTGGCTGGCGGAACAATTCCGTTCATTCGCAGATACTCCACCATCTGCCCGTAGTGATCGAACCCGTGCCAAGCGAAAACTGTCGCCAGCCCGGCTCGCGTGGATTTGCCAGTGCCGAAAGGACTGTTCACTTCCCCGGTGGCATTCTCGGCTGTAATGGTCGCGACGGCTTTGTGGGCATAAGCGAAAGAGTCTTTCGCGAACTTCACAATATCGGCTTTTGACTTGATGCTGTCCGGCCCGTTCTCTCCGCCCAGTTCAAGCGGCGGCTTTTCGCTGAGGATCGCCGCAGCCACCATGTAATTCACCGCGGCTACGTGTTTCACCTGTTGGGCAAACGTGCGCACGCCCTTGAACTCGCCACCAGTCGGCGCGAAGCCGTATTTGTCCTCCGGCATCGCCTCAGCTGCTGGAATGAATTCGCTTTCGATGATCTTGACTCCGGAATCAAGAACCTGGGTGATCGTTTTAGGCTCGTCTTTTTTGGGTTCGCTCTGTGCGAAGCACAAGCCGCAAAGTGCCAGTACTACTGCCAAGGACAAAATTTTCTTCATAGTGTTCTCCGAGTGATGAATTTTGCAGAGCAGGACTTCAGTTACCGTCACTTCTTATGATGACGGCCTTCATCGCTGCTTTGATGCCGCCACTTCCAATATTCTTCCTGCTCGTCGGAAGGAAGCTTGCGATAAGCGCGGCCGGGATCACGATTCGTCTCGTGGCACCAGCGCTGGTAATACTCCGCCTCACGGTCGTTCCACTTGTGGTAGTCGTTGTAGTAGGAGTCATACGCGCGATAAGTGCGGTGAAAAATACAACCCGTCCCGAACGCGGCTGACATCAACATGGCGGCCACGCAAGCCAAGCGCACAATCCCAAGTTTCTTGATCATTTCCTTTCCCCTTGAAGGACGCAAAAGATGGTAATTGAAAATCGAATCCTGCACCACCGCGGAACGCTCGAAACTACTTCTTCAACCCGCTTAACGAATCACCGGCCCTTCACCACTGAGCACTTTCCTGAACGGCCATTCCCCATGCCTCCAGGCGCGAACCGCATAAATCACCAGGCCCGCGGCCAGAAGGACTGCAGCATAGCGGACTTCACGCAGGAAGTTCCTGCGCGAAACCAGAATGAAAACAAAGCTGGCAAACGCAATGAGCGCGGGCAGCGGGTAGAGCCACATGCGAAACGGCCGCGGCAGGTCGGGCCGTCGAATGCGCAGCACAATCACTCCCACGCTTTGCACCAGAAACTGCAGCACGATTCGGATCACGATCAGCGCGGCAATCAGGTCGGCGAGCCGCAGAAAACAAAACAGCGCCGCCACTCCCGTCAGCGCCAACAGCGAAACATAGGGGAACCGATGCACGGGATGGACGCGCGCAAACGCCCGGAAATAATTGCCGTCAAGCGCGGCAGCGTAGGGCACGCGCGAATAGCCCAGCGTCAGCGAAAATACCGACGCGAATGCCGTCCACATGACCAGCACGGAAATCACCGACGCTGCGCCTTGCCCATAGACACGCTGCATCATCGTCGAGACCACATACAGCTTGCTGTTCGCCGCTCCTGCCTGCGCCAGTTCCCGCCACGGAATGACGCCGAGGATGCTGATGTTCATCACGATATACAGAAACGCGACGGCGACAATGGACAGCAACAGCGCCCGTGGAATGTTCTTCGTCGGCTCCTTCACCTCGTCTCCGAGAAAACACACGTTGTAGTAGCCGCCAATGTCATACGAGGCGATCAGCATTGCCCCGCCCAGCCCGTGAAAGAAGTCGCTGGAAAACGAAAACGCACCAGGAGGCACATCGAATGCCTGGCGCGCGTTGAAATGCGTCAGGCCGGTAAAGATGATCCATCCAATCGTGCCCATCACTCCGAGCCAGAGCAATTTGGTAAGACGCGAGATGGCGGTGATTCGCCGGTAAAGCAAGAAGGCGGTGAGCGCGCAAACGCCGATCGCAACCAGCGTGGCCGGCATCACAACCCAGGTCAGTTGCAGCGGTCCAAGCAGCGGCAGATTCAGAGTCCACATGCGCGTAGACCACACGCGCTCGAGACCCGGCCAGAAAAACGCCGCATACTGAGAGAGGCCTATGGCGCCCGAGGCAATCGAAAGCGGAGCGCTGAAAGAAAGTTGCCAGATGAAGAGGAAGGAAACCAGCCGGCCCAGCGTTTGCGGGCCGTAAATCTCTTTCAGGTAACGATACGATCCACCCGAGCCGGGCATGGCCGCGCCCAGCTCCGCCCAAACCAGGCCATCGCAAGCGGCAAGCAGTGCGCCCAGCACCCAGCCCAGCATCGCCTGCGGGCCGCCCATGGCGCTGACGATCAGCGGGATCGTAATGAACGGCCCCACGCCGATCATGTCGATCATGTTGAGCGCGGTAGCGGAGGTTAGGCTAAGGCCGCGAACGAGTTTGTTGTCGGGTTCGGAGATGGAGGAAGTGGTCACGAGATTTGGGGAACAAAGTCGCTGGTCGTAAGTCGTTAGTCGTTCGGGGAGCGTTGCAGATCGCGGCATTGTGCTCGCGCTGTATACCCACCGCGGTCTCACGGAAGACCGACCATTCGAAATCTTACGGGCCGTCCGGCGACCAACGACTAACGACCAAGGACTAACGACAGACGATGACTAACGACCGCTCACCAGATTCACAAACAACCGCACCGCTCCCGGCACACCCGCCGGCAATTGCCGGAAGAAGGCATAGCCCGTATAAATGTACGTGCCCTTGCCATAGTGCGCCAGCAGCAACCCGCCTTTTTGCTCTGGTTCAGCCGGATCGTGCGACTCGAGAAGCGGTGTGAAATGCGAATCCCACTCCGACATAAAGTAAAGACCGCGCTCCTGCACCCAGCCGTCAAAGTCCTTCGCGGTGATCTCGTTCGGATAATGAAAGATCTCATTCGAGGGTTCAAGAATCTTCACCGGCGCTTCTTCCACCGAAACGCGGCCTCGGCTCAGCGTTGCTGGATAGGGTGTGTATTTGCCGGAATTGAAATCGATCGGCACACCAAACGATCCCATCGTGTTGTACTGCACCACCAGACGTCCGCTGGCCTCGACAAAATCGAGCAGCCGCTTGTTGTTCGAGATGACGTCTTTCTGCGTGTCGTAGGCGCGAATGCCGAGCACGATGGTCTGATATTGGCTCAGGTCTTCCGTCGCCAGCTTCTCCGCCGGAATCGTCGTGACGTTCAGGCCGATCTGCTGGAGCACGGTGGGGATCGCATCGCCCGCACCCATGATGTAGGCGAGCTTCAGGTCTTTCGGCACTTTCACATCGACAATCGAGATGTGCTGCGTGGCAGGCTGATAGTAATAAGCAGCACCCAAGTCCTCCCGTGTGACGAGGGAATAGCCTTCGCTGAACCTTTCGCCGCCGGCATCGAGCACAGCGCGGATTTCAACCCGTTTCTCCTGCAATTTCCCGGGCACCACCTTGAAAAGAAATTCTTCCTTGTCTCCGCGCTTGGCCAGCGCGACGGGCAGGCGATCCGGTTCCGATTTCCAGCCCGGCGGTAGTTCGAGTGACAGCGTTCCGCGCGGAGCTCCCGCGAGGTTCGAACTCACGCCGATCTTTACTGCGATCTGTTTCCCGTCATCGACGGGAAGAACCTGCTCTCCCGGCTCCAGACTCAGAGAAAAAGCCGGGGCCACCGCAAGCGGAGTTCGGTAGCGCCCGCCGCTCTCATCAACATAAGGCACAAAAACTGTCGCCGAAATTTCCTGCTCCGGAGCTTCCCTTCCGCGCCGGCTTCGAATGATATCGGGCGCCGGAGAATGCATCCGATTGTGCTCAAGAAGTTCATATTTCACGTGCACACGTAACGGCGGAGGCGGGAGTGGAAGCGTGCGGTACCGTTCTTCGTCAATGGTGTTCAGTGCGTCTGTTTCAGGATTATCGCGATGCCAGTAGGGGCGAGTCGAGGGCGCGTCGGCAGGAACCTTGAGCGCGAAATTGGCGTAGTAATCTTTGGCGGGCGCGATCGTCATTTGTCCGGCATCGGCTTTTTGAACCCAGCCCTCGCCACCTTCCAGTTGCGCGCCGTCCACAAGCAGCCAGTGATCCGATCCGTTGTGCAGCCGAGCCATGACCTGAAAAGTCTGTCCGGGAGAAACTACCGTCAGCGCCTCCTTAAATGGCTGCACCGTTTTTCCGGGATCCGGACCCGACGTGACCGTGGCCTCCAGACGCAGGCTCAGAGCGATGTTGGCAGCTCGCTGTGCCTGTTGCTGCTTTGCCTGCAGGGTGGGTAGCACGTTGTCTTTGGCAGCGTCGGTGAGGTCGCTCGACTTCAGACGATCGACTACGGCGGCGAGGCGCTCGGCCGCTTTCGAAAGCGGCTCCGCAGCGCTGGTAGGATCCGAATCGGTCTTCTCCGCGGCGTGCTTGATCTCCGAGGCTATCGACGCCAGTTCTCCGCGCAGCCACGGCGCTTTCTTCTCTTCGTCGCCGAGCCGCGACGCTAGGCCAGGCATCGTCGTATCGATTCCATCAAAGAAATCCTGCTCGTGACCGTCTTTATCCTTCGCGGCGGTCATCAGCGAATCCGACACCGCATCGATCAGCTTGTAGAAAGTGAACCGGTCGCCATCCGGAACCGACACCGCACTCAGTCCCTGCGACTGCTGATGCCGCAATCCCCTCAAGGCGAACTGTACGTAAGACGTTCCCAGCACCGGGTCTTCCCTGCCCGTGTTGAGTTTCACTGTGTAGTTCGCCGCGTCGCAGGTCGCGGCTCCAAAGCCGCACACATTTCCGATGTAGAGCTTCTTCGCCTGCCAGGGTTGCAGCCCTTCCACAATCTGCTCGGGAAACCGCAGCGGATCGGCGGAGGCGCGGAATGCCTCTTTGGTCAAAATAGCCGATGCCTGATGGTGCCCATGCCCGTCGCGCTCCGTTCCGGAGAAGCGCGCAATCAGCACATCTGGGCGAAATGTCCGAACCACGCGCACGATATCGCCGAGCGCGACATCGTGCCCCTGCCACTTCTGAAATGTTTCTTCGGGAGTCTTCGAGTATCCGAAATCCGCCACCCGCGAGAAGCGCTGCTCCACGCCGTAATATCGGTCGGCGGCGAGGACTTCGAGCGTCCGCAGCACCCCGAGCACATCGAACAGGCTGCTGCCGAGCTTATTCTGTCCCCCCTCGCCGCGAGTCAACGTCATCAGCAATGTTTCGACGCCCTTGCCGCGCGCCTCCAGCGTGAGCATGCCGCCATCTTCATCGTCGGGATGCGCGTCGACCTGCATCAGGCGTCCCGTAGTTTCGAGCTTTCGCAGCGTCAGATTCAGCCCCGCCTCGCCCGTGTCCTGCGGCAGGGGATCGTAGTAACGATCGATGGCGGACTTGTCGGCAGGCTTGTCGCCAGCGGGCTTTTGGTCTTTTTGTCCCGCGGCCGGAAGTGTGAAAGAGGACGCGAACAGGACCGCAAGTACGATTGCCAACGATCTGGCCAGACCGTGCACTCCGGCGCGACGACGACCGATCTCGGCTTTCAAGATTGAAAACATCCTCATCTGATGGAATTTACACGAAGAACGGAGCAAATATCTTGCAATGTAGGATGCGGGCAGTGGCGCTTACTTGATGTTCCCCTCTGCCGCCGTAAATTTCTGCTGGCACGCGGCCGCGGCCTGCACAATTCCCTGGAATTCGGGGTCTTGGCGGACAGTGGCGAGTAGCGGATCGGCCAGCAACGCCTCGTGCGCACAGTATCCGTCCGATATCGCTTTTCGCAAAAACGTATAGGCGATCTGCTTCTCGCCGCACGCGGCCAACACGGTCCCCTCATAAAATCTCAACGCAGGAACCTGCTCCGGCAGCAGTGCGTTTTCCGCCGACTCGGCCAGGCGGTGCCTCTCTGGTTCCGGCGCTTTATCGAGGCAGCCGATTAAAAATGCCCTCATCCATGTCGGACTTTCCGTCATGATCTGAGCCGCCTGCCGCGCTTCCGTCATCTTCCCTTCGCGCATCAGCACCGAAACTTTCACCGCATTGGAATACTCCGAGCCCGCATCGAGGTTGAGATACTCCATGGCGCGCGCCAGTTTCCCCTGCTCAAAATAAGCAAACGCGCACGAGCGCCAGTAGTAGTTCGTGGGATCGATCGCGAGCGCCTTCTCGCACTCGCCTTGCGCCTGAGCGAGCAGCCCCGCGTAGCGCAGCACGTAGGCCAGCGAGAAGTGCGCGAATGCACTATTGTGACGCCGGTTCACCAAGTCCCGGGCGTCTTCATACGCCTTCTCAAGATTTCCGGTCTCGGCCAGATTCGTCGCCAGCGATGCGGCAGAATTCGTGCGCCCCGGTTCGAGAGCCAGCGCCCGCTGGTAGGCCGCATTCGAGCGCTCGTAGCCGGCCGCGCCACCTCCGGCATAAACCGCATAATAGTAATAGCGATGCCCCAATGCCTCCCATGCGGGCGCGTAATTGGGATCGAGTTGCACCGCCTTTTCCAGCATCGGGATCGCGTCCTGATTCGGCCCGGCATCGTGCGGAATGGCGGTGCTGCGCAGATACAACTCGTAGGCGTCGCGATTCGCCGGAGCGCTGCTGGCTTCGGCCGCCCCGCTTCCGATGCCAAGCGCCGGCAGCAGTTCCTGCCGGACTTTCCTCGCCATCTGATTCCGCAGCGCCATCAGATTGTGGGCGGGCCCTGAAAGCGTGCCTGTCCATACAAGTTTGTCACTCTTCACCTCCACCGCCTCGAGCGTCACCATGACATTGTCGCCCTGCTTCAGGAAGTGCCCGGCAATCACAGTTCCCACGCCGAGTTCGCGCCCAATTTTCGAGGAATCCGCTTCTCCGTTGCCGTACTTCTGCGTGTTCACGGTGGGCCGAATTTCGAGCGACCGCGAATAGGTCAGCGCGTTGGCAATCTCGTCGGCTAGCGCAAACTTCAGAAAGTCGCTCTCCGCATCGTTATTAATGTTCTGCAGCGGCAGCACGGCAATCGTCCGGTTGCTCATCTCCGCAGCCGAGTCCCTCTGCTTGAACCACCACGCGCCAACTGCCACCAGCACCATGAGCAGCACCGCGGACACTCCCAGCAAAATCCAATTCCGCTTCCCGCTCGACTTCTCAAACGAGTTCGTGACCACGTGCAGCCCGCTCAGGTGGCGCAGCCCGCTGCGCAACGTAGGCTCCGATTCCTTCCTCAGCCGCTCGATATCGGCCCGCATCTCGGTCGCATTCTTGTAGCGCTGCTCGCGGTCTTTCTCCATCGCCTTGCCGATAATGGCTGCCAGTTCCGCTGGCATCGCTGGATTCAGCGTCCGCGGCGAAACCGGCTTCTGATTGATCACCGCGTGCAGCGTAGTCACAACGTTCGTCCCGGTGAATGGCTTTTTGCCGGTCGCCATTTCGTACAGCACCACGCCGAAGGAGAAAATGTCGCTGCGCACGTCCAGATCGTCGGATCGCGCCTGCTCCGGCGACATGTACAC
>Ga0074044_10002222_pt1 | contig 16992 bp, 8 predicted proteins | sample BogForMeECP23OM1_FD_94443 | JGI IMG/M metagenome (GOLD analysis project Ga0074044, IMG submission 94443) | Bog forest soil microbial communities from Calvert Island, British Columbia, Canada - Bog Forest MetaG ECP23OM1 | ecosystem: Environmental > Terrestrial > Soil > Wetlands ...
CCGTCCCATAGCTGCGTCATCGCGAAGTCGACCGCGCGCTCGGCCGCCTCGACGTATCGCGGATCCTGCAGCGCGCGATAAGCTTCCGCGAACGCCGAAATCATCATGCCGTTCCACGCGGCGAGGATTTTTTCATCGCGGCCGGGCTTGATGCGTTTCTCGCGAGCTGCGAAAAGTTTTCGCTTGATGCTCGCAATCGCGTCGGTCATCTCTTCAGGGCTGATTTTGAACTGCTTCGCCGCATCGGTCAGCTCGATGGTGCGATGCAAAATATTGCTGCCCTCGAAATTGCCTTCCTCGCTGATGTCGAAAAATCGCTCTGCAATCGGCGCGAGCTGGGGGCCGAGAATCGCTTCGACTTCGGTCGGGGTCCAGATGAAAAACTTCCCTTCCTCGCCTTCGCTGTCGGCATCCTGGGTGGAATAGAAGCCATGCTCGGGGCTCGTCATCTCGCGCAACACGTAGTCAAGGATCTCGCGCGCGACGGTAAGGAACTCGGGTTCGTTGAGGGCGCGCCCGGCGTCGAGGTACAGGCGCGCCAGCAGCGCGTTGTCGTAAAGCATTTTCTCGAAATGCGGCACCAGCCATCGATCGTCGACGCTATAGCGATGGAAGCCGCCACCGATCTGATCATAGATGCCGCCCTTCGCCATCTTGGTGAGCGTGTCGCGCACCATCGTCGCAAAATTGGGGTCGTCGTCCGCATCGTAGGAGCGCAGGAACAGCGAGAACACGAAAGTGTTGGGAAATTTGGGCGCCGCCCCGAGGCCGCCGTTCACGTTGTCATAGGAACGCGCGAGTTGATGCGCCGCGACAACCGGGAGATCGCGCGCGATTTGACCATCAGTGGCTGTATAGGTACCGAGCGCTCCCAGAGCCTCCGTGAGCTTCTCGACATTATGCTGCACTTCGTGGGCGCCCCGCTGGTAGGCCTCCGCGGCCGCCATCAGCACGCGCGGAAATCCGGTCATGCCCTGGCGATCGACCGGCGGAAAGTAGGTGCCGCCGAAAAACGGTTTCGCCTCCGGCGTGAGGAACATCGTCAGCGGCCAGCCGCCACGCCCGGTGATCATCTGCACCGCTTCCATGTAAATCTGATCGAGGTCGGGCCGCTCCTCGCGATCAACTTTGATGGCGACGAAATTCTCGTTCATCAGGCGCGCGATGCCTTCATTCTCGAACGATTCGCGCTCCATCACGTGGCACCAGTGACACGCCGAATATCCAATCGACAGCAGGATGGGTTTGTTTTCGGCCTTGGCGCGCGCCAGTGCTTCCTCGCCCCACGCGTACCAATCGACGGGATTGTAGGCGTGCTGGCGCAGGTAGGGACTCTGCTCGTTGATCAAACGATTGGGCTTGCGATCGGGATGCTGATGCTTGTCGCTCATGGACGCTCTTTATGAAATCGGGGATGACGTGACTGCGAGCAAGGTGTTCGCGCGACTCGCTCGCGCCTGCTTCCGACGGTAGCATGTGCGGACGTGCATCGAAACCAACTGACCGGCGACGCGGATTCTGGCGCGAGGTTCGCAGGGACCTCGAGCGAATCATCGCGACCGTCATCGCAAGCGCCTTCGCCGGCGTCTTCGCCAGCTTCTTCGCCAGCTTCTTCGCCAGCTTCTTCGATTGACTGGCGGCTCGCGGGAGGGGGCGTCATTGCGCTCACCGCAGTTCTCTATTTCACCCGCCTCGGTGCCCGCGCGCTGTGGTCATCGGAATTTCGCTGGGCCGAAATCTCGCGCGAGATGATGCGGACCGGCAATTATTTCTGGCCCACCATCAACGGTCATCTCTACTACGACAAGCCGCTCGGCTCGTACTGGCTGGTGCTCGCGTCGACCTGGATCACCGGCGGGCTGAACGAAACGGCGGCGCGGCTGCCATGCGCGATCGCCGGCCTGCTCGCGGTCGGGTTACTGATGCTGCTGGCGCGGCGTCTCTATGATTTGCGCACCGGCGTCATCGCGGGATTCATCCTGGCGACCAGCTTCAGTTTCGTTTTCTTCTCGCGCCACGCGTCCGCCGACGTCGAAACGATCACCGGCGAACTCGGCGCACTGCTGCTGTTCCTGAGACACGAGGACCGCCCGCTCGGATGGTGGGTCGTGTGGCTATGGATCATCATGGCCGTCACCTCGCTGACCAAGGGCCTGCTCGGCTTGGTGCTGCCGATAATGGTGATGGGACTTGACGCGACGCTATCCGACGGCTGGGCGCTGTTCGGCGAGAAAATTCTTCACGGCGCAATCGCCGCTCGCATCGGGTGGGTAATCGATCGCAATCGATGGCTGTTCAACTGGCGCTCGATGATCGCGGTTCCGCTGGGCCTCGCGATTTACATGACTCCGTTTCGGATCTCGCGCGCGATCATGGGCTCCAGCGCCGGCCTCGACATGGTTTATCGCGAAAATGTGGTGCGCTTCTTCGAGCCGTTCGATCATCGCGGACCTGTATATCTCTACCTCTATGTGATCTTCGCGCTGATGGCGCCGTGGGCGATACTGCTGCCGGCCGCGCTGGTGCAGGCGCATCAGCAGCGGCGCATCAAGGCCGAGCCGGCGAAGAGCGATCGCTTCACGTTGGTATTTTTCTGGTCGACGTTCGTTTTCTTCACCGTCTCGGGCTCGCGGCGCAGCTACTACATTCTGCCGATTCTGCCTCCCGCCGCGATGCTGATTGCGCGGCTACTAACTTCGCCTTCCGAGCGGCTTTCCCAATGGGGACGCAGGTTGTTGAACCTCGGCTACGGAATTTTCGTGGCTGCGGTGATTGCGGGTTTCGCGCTGCTGATTCCGCCATCGGTGGTGATGCCGGGGCTGCTGGCGAGCCTTCCGCCCGCACCGGATCGTATGGTGTTCGTCGCGCTGTGGGCCATGGCACTCGCGACGGTCGTTTTCACGCTGCGCCGCGTCACCCGCGAACGCATGATTGTTTCGATGAGCGTCGTCGCGTATGCCGCGATGGTCTACATTTACATTTTCGCGATGCCTGCCGCGGAGGCCTTTCGCGGGGAAAGACCATTCGGCTACCTGATTCGCGATCGGATCGGGCCGCAGACCTCGCGGCTCGGGCTGTATCGAACCGCCGGACCGCTGTTTTATATAAACCCGCCTGCCCCGCTGGCCGAATATGACAAACCGAAGGATCTGGCGAATGCGGTCGGCGCAGGGAAGATCGCATGGGTGGTCGTCCGGCGCAGAGATCTCCTGAGCATCGGGCTTCCGACCCAGATCCTCGCCGAGGAAGCCTCCTACCCATGGGAATCCGACTACCAGCATCGCAACAAAGTTGTGCTGGTAAAGTTACGTCCGGCAATAGACCGCTAGTCACCTCCGCTGGTGACTCCTTGTCTCGACTTCAGCGTTTGTGCGGAACGATGATGGCGCGCGGCCGAGCGCCACAACCGTCGAGGAAAAGCGCCAGCACCTCTTCGGCTGCGCTTTCGGGAGTGGCGTACTCGCGGCAATAGCGGTTGATACCGCGCAGCATGCCCAGCAGCGACTCGGCGACGATTCGAGGGTCGAGCCCCACGCGCAACGAACCGCTCTCGATACCCTCGAGCAGGATCGCGCTGATCATTTTCGAAAGCTCCAGGCGCTGCTTCATATAACTTCGCGCCAGTGCCACCGGGAGCGCGGTCGGATCGTGCAGCAGCGCGAAGAACTGCCGGCGCGTCCAGAAGTACCTGAGGGTATGCCGCACCACGGCGGCGATCTGATCGCGGGTAGAATTGCTGCCACTCAGGGCGCTGCGGATTTCCTTCTGCAGATGCTTGAAGCCCTCGATGACGACCATGGCGTAGAGCTCCTCTTTCGACCCGAACTGGCGGTAGACGCTGCCCTTGCCCACGCCCGAGCGCGCCGCGACTTCGTCGACCGAGACGCGCGCGAAATCGTTTTTGGCGAACAGGTCGCTGGCGTGGCGCAGAATGGTTTCGCGCAGGAACGGGATCGAAGGGCGACCACGCGTCTTTTTGGCGGAGCCCGGTTTCAAGGACCTGCTGGAACTGGTGGCGGGTTGCAAAGACATTGACCTCTGGAAAATGGACTGGCGAGTCCGAAATTGCAAGGATTATGGCTCTCGGTATGACGTTTTTGGTTATCGATAGAACGTTTACGCTCTGGGCGGACCACTTGGCGCTTTCGGACGACCGTGCCGCCTCCTATAATGACGGCTGATGCGGCAACGCGTTGCATCCGCGCCAAATCGGAAATTCACTTGAAACGGCGCAAGCTTTTCAACGTCTAAAGGAATTATGGACCTGTACGTCCAAAAAGCGAAACGCCGCGACCGCCATGGTGTTGGTGCCGTTCAGGCCGCCCAAATCCTCTGATCCCATCAAGCTGAACTGCGGCGTTTGGAGAATGTGAGTTGTTCGACGAGATGACTACCGGCGCTCCCGCTTCCGAGCAAACCAAGGTGAAATATTCCGCGGCGGAGACTGCCTCGCGGGCTCGCACCGGCATGGCTTCTGATTGGCGCGCCTGGCTGGCCGCGGCCCTCATCGTGTTGGTAATCGGGTACTTCTGGCACGCGCGGCGGCAGGCAGCAGAGGCCGCCGCTGCCGCTAAAGCGGTACACCCCGGAATTCCGGTGGCGGCGGTGCAGGCCAAGCTCGGCGATATGAATCGTTATCTCACCGCGCTCGGCGCAGTGACGCCATTTGCCACCGTCACGGTTAAACCGCGCGTGGTCGGACAGATCGTGAAAATCGATTTCACCGAGGGCCAGCTGGTCAAACAGGGGCAACTCATCATCGAGATCGATCCGCGCCCCTATCAGGTCCAGCTCGATCAGTACGAAGGGCAGATGGCGCGCGATAGAGCGACCCTGGAAAACGCGCGCATCACCCTGGAGCGCTATCAGGTGCTGATCCGGCAGGGCGTCATCGCGAGCCAGGATCTCGATAACCAGCAGGCCATTTACCAGCAGGCGCAGGGCACCGTGGAAAACGATCAAGGATTGATCGATAGCGCGCGGCTGAACCTTACCTATTGCCGCATCACTTCACCGATCACGGGGCGGATTGGATTGCGCCTCATCGATCTCGGAAACTATGTCGCGACCACCGACAGCCTGGTGGTGATCACGCAGCTGCAGCCGATTTCGGTGGTCTTCGCGATTCCGGAAGACGATATTCCGCAGGTCGTCGCGGACATGCGCACCGAAAGCCAGTTGCCGGTGCAGGCCTGGAATCGCGATTTCACCAAACAGATCGCCAGCGGGTTCCTGCTCACCTTCGATAACCAAATCGATCTGACCACCGGCACCGTGAAGCTGCGGGGACAGTTCCAGAATCCAGACTTCGCGCTGTTTCCCAACCAGTTCGTGAACGCGCGCCTGCTGGTCAATACGATTCGAAACACCGTGCTGGTTCCCAATGCCGCGGTTCAGAAAAGTCCGCAGGGCTCATTCGTTTACGTCGTCCAGGCTGACGGCACGGTGGCGCAGCGCGGTGTCACCGTAAATGGAACTCAGGGTGAAATCGCATCGATAGCGACCGGACTTAAGGCGGGCGAGACGGTGGTGACTGACGGAGTGGACAAACTGCAGCCGGGTAGCAAGGTGAACATGCGGCTGGCGGCGAATACGCCCAGCGACAAAACTACCGAATGAATCTTTCGCGTCCATTCATCCTGCGGCCGATTGCCACGTCGCTGCTGATGGCCGCTATCCTGCTCGCCGGCTCGGTAGCCTACAAACAGCTACCGGTTTCGGCACTTCCCGAAGTCGATTACCCGACCATCCAGGTTTTGACCTTCTATCCCGGCGCCAGTCCCGACGTGATGGCGTCTTCGGTTACCGCTCCGCTCGAGCGCCAGTTCGGCGAGGTGCCCGGGCTCAATCAGATGACCTCGAACAGTTCCTTCGGGAGTTCGGTCATAACCTTGCAGTTCGATCTCAATCTGAATATCGACGTCGGCGAGCAAGAGGTGCAGGAGGCTATCAACGCGGCGGCTACCTACCTGCCCACCGATCTTCCGACGCCGCCGGTGTATAGCAAGACCAACCCGGCGGATGCTCCGATCCTGACGCTGGGGCTCACTTCCAGCGAGCTTCCCCTCGATCAGGTCGAGGACCTCGCCGATACGCGCCTGTCCGAAAAGATTTCGCAGGTGCCGGGCGTGGGGCTGGTAAGTATCAGCGGCGGACAAAAGCCGTCGGTGCGGATCCAGGTGAACCCGGTTCAGCTCGCGTCGTACGGGCTCACGCTGGAGCAGCTTCGCACTGTAGTGGCGGCCTCCAACGTCAACGAGGCGAAGGGCAACTTCGACGGCAAGAGCCAGGCCTACACCATCGGGGCCAATGATCAGCTGCTCTCCGCCAAGGTTTATAAGCCGCTGGTAATAGCCTATCGCAATGGCGCGCCGGTGTTCCTGTCCGATGTCGCAAAGGTCGTCGACGAGGCCGAGAACGTCAAGGAGGCCGCCTGGATGAACAACGTCCCGGCGGTGATCCTGAATGTGCAGCGTCAGCCGGGCGCGAATATCATCGCAGTGGTGGACAAGATCAAGGCGCTGATGCCGCGGCTGCAGGCCTCGCTTCCCGCCTCGGTCAAGGTGGTGGTCTTGACCGACCGGACGACCACCATTCGCGCCTCGGTATCCGATGTGGAATTCGAGTTGATGCTCACCGTGGTGCTGGTGGTGCTGGTCATCTTTCTGTTCCTGCGCAGTCTTTCCGCGACCATCATCCCCAGTATCGCCGTCCCGCTCTCGCTGATCGGGACCTTCGGCGTCATGTATCTGCTGGGCTACAGCCTAAACAACCTCACTTTGATGGCGCTCACGATCTCGACCGGGTTTGTGGTCGACGACGCGATCGTGATGATCGAGAATATTTCGCGCTTTATCGAGGAGGGCGAGGAGCCGCTGGCGGCGGCGCTTAAGGGCGCCGAGCAGATCGGCTTCACGATTCTGTCGCTCACGATTTCTCTCATCGCGGTTCTCATCCCGCTGCTGTTCATGGGCGATATCGTGGGCCGGCTGTTCCGTGAGTTTGCGGTGACACTGGCGGTCACCATCCTGGTGTCGGCAGTGGTCTCGCTGACCCTGACCCCGATGATGTCGTCGCGGATCCTGCACCACACCCCGGAAAACCAACGCTCGAAATTCTACAAAGCGTCGGAGGCCGCCTTCGATCGCACGATCGCGTTTTACGGAAAGACGCTACGCTGGGTTCTCAAGCATCAATCGGAAACGCTGCTGGTGGCGGTAGCAACTTTGGTGCTGACGATCTTCCTTTACTGGATAGTGCCCAAGGGCTTCTTCCCGCTGCAGGACACCGGGGTGATCCAGGGGGTGTCGGAAGCGCCCCAGGATATCTCGTTCGCGGCGATGGCGAAAAAGCAGCAGGCGCTGGCGCAGGTCATCCTCCAGGATCCGGCGGTGCAAAGTCTCTCCTCGTTCATCGGCATCGACGGGACCAATACCACCATCAATAGCGGGCGTATCCTCATCAATCTAAAACCGCTCGATGAACGCGGCGTAGGAGTCTCGGAGGTTATCTCGCGGCTGCAGCCCAAGCTCGCGCAGGTGGAGGGCATAACGCTGTTCATGCAGCCGGTGCAGGACCTCACCATCGAGGATCGGGTCAGCCGCACCCAATACCAGTACAGCCTCGAGGATCCCAACGCGGATGAACTCGCCTTGTGGACCAATCGTCTGGTCGCCAAGCTCAAAACGCTGCCGTCCCTGCGCGATGTCGCCACTGACCAGTACAATGAGGGCCTCGGCGCTCATCTGGTGATCGATCGCAACACCGCGTCGCGTCTCGGGCTCACCCCGACCACCATCGACAACACCCTGTATGACGCCTTCGGACAGCGCCAAATCTCGACCATGTTCACTCAGCTCAACCAGTATCATGTGGTGCTGGAAGTCGATCCTTCTTTTCAGAAGAATCCCGCGATGCTGGAAGACATCTACCTGACCACCACCTCGGGTGGACAGGTGCCGCTGAGCACATTTACTCATTTCGAGCCCACCACCACGCCACTGATAGTGAATCATCAGGGTCAGTTTCCGACCGTGACGGTTTCCTTCAATCTCGCGCCTGGCTATGCGCTGGGCGACGCGGTTGATGCGATTAACCTCGCGCAAAAGGAAATCGGCATGCCGCTCAGTGTGCAGACTGCTTTCCAGGGTACCGCCGAAGCGTTTCGCGCCTCGCTGACCAACGAGCCGCTGCTGATCCTTGCCGCGCTGATAACCGTGTACATCGTGCTGGGCGTCCTTTACGAAAGTTACATCCATCCGGTGACAATTCTCTCGACCCTGCCTTCGGCCGGCGTGGGGGCAATCCTCGCGCTGATGATCTGCCGAACGGACCTGAGCGTAATCGCGCTGATCGGAATCATCCTGCTGATCGGTATCGTGAAAAAAAACGCGATCATGATGATCGACTTCGCGTTGGAAGCGCAGCGCAAAGAGGGCAAGAGCGCGGACGATGCGATCTTCCAGGCCTGCCTGTTGCGATTCCGCCCCATCATGATGACCACCATGGCGGCGCTGCTCGGTGCCTTGCCGCTCGCGCTGGGTACCGGCGTCGGCTCGGAGCTGCGGCGGCCACTGGGAATCGCGATCGTCGGTGGACTCCTCATTAGTCAGGTGCTCACGCTTTACACCACGCCAGTCATCTTCCTCTACTTCGATCGGCTGGTACCCGAGTCGGAAAAACACGCGCAGGGCACTGAGTTGGCCGAAACTCCGATGCAGGCGTCATGAGTTTTTCCGAAACCTTCATCAAGAACTCGGTCGGCACGACCTTACTTACGATTGCGATTACCCTCGCGGGTATCATCGGGTTCCGGTTGCTCCCCGTCGCGCCGTTGCCGGAAGTGGAATTCCCTACCATCCAGGTGCAGGCACAACTCCCGGGCGCGAGTCCCGAAACGATGGCGTCTTCGGTGGCTACTCCGCTCGAGCGCCAGTTCGGCCATATCGCGGACCTGACCGACATGACGTCAACCAGTTTCCTCGGCCAGACCAGCATAGTCCTGCAGTTCGGGCTGGATCGGAATATCGACGCGGCCGGACGCGATGTGCAGGCCGCAATCAACGCGGCCAACAGCTATTTGCCGAGCAATCTTCCGGCCAAGCCCACCTATCGGAAGGTCAATCCTGCTGACGCGCCGATCATGATTCTGGCGCTCACCTCCAAGGTTAAGTCGCCCGGCGAAATGTACGACTCGGCCGACTCGATCCTGGAGCAGAAGCTTTCGCAGATTGAGGGGGTTGGCCAGGTTGTGGTCGGGGGAGGCGCACTCCCAGCGGTTCGTGTCGAGCTAAATCCGACCCAGCTTTTCAACGAGCATATCAGCCTCGAGCAAGTCCGCAGCACGCTCGCGGCGGCGAACGCGAATCGGCCGAAAGGCGAATTTAGCGACGCTGAGCATTCATGGTCGATCAGCACCACCGATCAACTCCTAAAAGCCGACCAGTACAAACCGCTGATTGTCGGCTATCACAATGGGTCTGCCGTCGTCCTATCCGATGTGGCCACGGTTGAAGATTCGGTGCAGAACGTTCGCGCCTCGGGATATTCAGATTTGCAGCGCGCCGTGCTGGTCATAATCTTTCGCTCGCCGGGCGCCAATATCATCAACACGGTCGACAATGTCCGCAAAGCGCTCCCAGCATTGCGGGCTTCGATACCGGCATCGATCAATCTCGCGGTCGCGATGGATCGCACTACTACTATCCGCGCTTCCGTTAATGACGTGGAACGTACCCTGGTCCTGTCAGTCTGCCTGGTCGTAATGGTGGTGTTCCTGTTCCTGCGCAATGTCCGCGCGACCCTGATCCCGGGATTGGCGGTTCCTATTTCGCTGGTCGGAACTTTCGGCCTGATGTACCTGTTCGGGTTCAGCATCGACAATCTGTCCCTCATGGCGCTCACGATCTCAACCGGCTTTGTGGTCGACGATGCGATCGTGGTGGTGGAAAACATCTCGCGCTATCTGGAAGAAGGACTGTCGCCGTATCGCGCTGCGGTAAAGGGTTGCAGTGAAATCGCCTTCACCGTCGTGTCGATCAGCATCTCGCTCATCGCGGTATTCATTCCGATCCTGCTGATGGGTGGAATCGTCGGCCGGCTGTTCCGCGAATTTGCGGTGACCCTGGCCGCCGCAGTCGCGGTATCAATGGTGGTGTCGCTGACCACCACCCCGATGATGTGCGCGAAGCTGCTACGCGCCGAACACGATCGCGAACATGGCGGCTTCTATCGGGTCAGTGAGCGAGCATTTCAAGGGATGCTGAGTCGGTACGAGATATGTCTGCAGTGGGTACTGCGGCATGAGCGGCTCATGTTAGGAGTCGCGCTGCTTACGCTGGCATTTAACATCTATCTGTTCATCGTCATTCCGAAGGGATTTTTCCCCGAACAAGATACCGGCCGCTTGATGGGAGCGGTGCTGGCCGACCAGGATACCTCGTTCCAGGCGATGAACCGCCGTTTGCAGCGCCTCCTCAAAATCGTCCTGAGCGACCCGGCCGTCGACAATGTGCTCGCTTTTACCGGCGGCAACGGCGCAACCAACACCGCCACTATGTACATCGACCTCAAGCCGCTGGCGGAAAGGAAAATCAGCGCGCAAGCGCTAATTGGACGGTTGCGTAAGAAAACCGCGAGCAGCGCCGGACTAACATTATATATGCAGGCGCAGCAGGACCTGCGCATCGGGGGCCGGCAATCGAACGCCGAATATCAGTACACTTTGCAGGGCGACGACCTCGCGCAACTGATGGAATGGGCGCCAAAAGTAACCGCCAAGTTGCGCACCCTGCCGCAACTGGCCGACGTCAACAGCGATCAGCAGAACGCCGGTCTCGCTGCCAATCTCGTGCTGGATCGGAAAACCGCTTCGCGCTTCGGCGTCACTCCGCAACTTTTCGACGACACTCTCTACGACGCATTTGGCCAACGTGAAGTCTCCACCATGTACACGCCGCTGAACCAGTACTTCGTGGTAATGGAAGCGGCACCGCAGTACTGGCAGAACCCTGACGGCCTGAGCGATGTCTACATAAGCACCAACGACACCTCGCCCGGTACTGCCACAATCGCAAGTACGAGTTCCACCACCGGCGGTTCGACCGCTGCGAGCGCGAGCGCGCAAGCTTCGACCGCCGCAGGTTCTCCCAGCAGCACCAGCGCGGCCAGCGCCGCTACAAGCAGCGCGCCGACTGTAAATATGGTTAGTACGGGAAGTATTGGGTCTGGAACCAGCGTCGTGAGCGGGATCGGAGGGTCCGGCGCCACCATCGCATCCAGCGGAGCGATCGGCAGCTCCGTGACGGCGGGCCTTTCCGCCACCGCGAACCCCGAGACCGCAATGATCAGCAGTTCCGCGGTCGGGACAAGTGTGACTCCGGGTCTCGAAATGAGTGTATCCTCGACGGCCGCAGGGACTTCGAGCACCGGCGCGACGACCGCAACTGGAGGCGCTCCAGCCGCCACCACGACCGCCCCCGGGCAAGTACCGCTAGCGGCCTTGTCGCAGTACCAGGAGTCCACGACTCCGCTGACCGTGAATCATCAGGGGCAATTTCCCGCCGTCACCATATCGTTTAATCTCGCGCCGGGTGTGTCGTTGGGTGACGCGGTTGATCTGATCAATGCCGCTGAAGCAGACATTCACGTGCCTGCCGGCATTCGCGGTACTTTTCAGGGCAGCGCGCAGGCGTTTCAGGCCTCGCTCGCCAACGAGCCAATGCTGATCCTCGCGGCGCTGCTTACGGTGTACATCGTTTTAGGAATTCTGTACGAGAGTTACATCCATCCGATAACCATTTTGTCGACACTCCCGTCGGCTGGAGTCGGGGCGCTGCTTTTTCTCCTGCTGTTTGGAATCGATCTGAGTATCATTGCGCTGATCGGAATCATCCTGCTCATCGGCATCGTGAAAAAGAACGCGATCCTGATGATCGATTTCGCGCTGGAGGCGGAACGCAAGCAGGGCAAGAGTCCCGAGGAAGCGATCTATCAGGCGTGCATCTTGCGCTTCCGCCCCATCATGATGACCACGATGGCGGCGATGCTGGGCGGGCTGCCACTCGCACTCGGAAACGGGGTGGGTTCCGAACTCCGCCGCCCGCTCGGAATCGCAATCGTCGGCGGTCTGTTGGTCAGCCAGATGCTAACCCTGTTCACCACCCCGGTTATCTACGTCTATATGGACAGCCTCAGCCTCTGGTGGGCGCGCGTGCGCGGCCGCACTCCAGCGCGCGTCAGGTTGGCCGAAAGTAAAGCCTGAGCGGGACTGCCGTGGCGAGGTTTGATTTGGCTGCCAGTTGGAAAGAGAGCGAGATCATCCCGAATCTGTTCGTCGGCGACCTGCAGGATGCCCAACGCTTCGACGGCATGATCATAAATGTCCTGCCCGACCTCATCGAGGGCGAGCCCGCGCACGCGATTCATATGCCATTTCTGGCGCGGGGCCTGGAGACGCTGGAGGGAACGGCCGTGCTCATCGATGACGGCCTGGCGCGAGGCGAGCGGGTGCTGGTGCATTGCGAGGAAGGTTGCGAACGCGCGCCGCTGGTGATCGCGTGGTTCCTCAAGACGCGGCGCGGAATGTCGCTGGATGAGGCGTACGTTCTGCTGAAAAACCGCCGCCCCATCGTCGAGGATCGGCGGCGCTGGCTCGGCATTTACAATCGATAGTTGCGGCGGCTAGCGCCGTGAATGCTCCAGCCCCCAGATCTCTTTCGCATACTCCCGCACCGTGCGATCGCTGGAAAACCTTCCGATGCGCGCCACGTTGAGGACCGACCTGCGATTCCACTCGCTCTCCTGGGTGTAGAGCCGGGTTATCTCCGCCTGGGTGTCGACGTAGGATCCAAAATCCGCGAGCAGAAAATATTTGTCGGAATCCAGCAACACGTCGCGAATCCATCGGAACAGGCCCGGCTCGTTGGGACAGAAACGATCGGAGCTCAGCGCGTCGAGGACCCGGCTGAGGCGTGGATCACCATCGTAAAATTCGCGCGGCCGATAGCTTCCCTTCGCGACATGCTCCTCGATCTGCTCGGCGGTTAGCCCGAAAATGAAAATGTTCTCCGCGCCCACTGCCTCGCGAATCTCGATATTGGCGCCATCCAGCGTGCCGATGGTCAGCGCACCGTTCATCGCGAACTTCATGTTGCCGGTGCCCGAGGCCTCGGTGCCGGCGGTGGATATCTGTTCCGAGACGTCGGCGGCCGGAATGATTTTCTCCGCGAGTGAGACGCGATAGTCGGGCAGGAACGCGACTTTGATCAGGCCGCGAGTGCGGATGTCGTCGTTGATCACTTCGCCCAGGCTGTTGATCAGCTTGATGATCATCTTGGCGACCCAGTAGCCGGGCGCCGCCTTACCCGCGAGGATATAGACGCGCGGCACCGGCGGCTCGATACCGTCCTCGACGATCGCGAGATACTGATGCACGATTCCCAGCGCCATCAGTAGCTGGCGCTTGTATTCGTGGATGCGTTTCGCCTGCACGTCAAAGATCGAGGCGGGGTCGACATCCACGTTCGCGATCCGATTGATGATCCGCGCGAGGCGCTCCTTGTTTTCCAGTTTGGTGATCCGGAGCTTCTCCTGGAAGCCCTCGTCATCGGCGAATTGCTCGACCCCGATGAGCCGCTCGAGGTCGGTGACCCAACCCTCGCCGATCGCCCAATCGAGCAGCTTCGCCAACCCGGGATTCGCCTGCAGCAACCATCGCCGCTGAGTCACGCCGTTAGTTTTGTTGCTGAAGCGCTCGGGCCACAAATAGTTAAACTCGGGCACCAACCGGGTCTTCAACAGTTCAGAATGAAGCTCCGATACGCCGTTGATCGAATGACTGCCGACGATGGCGAGATGGGCCATTCGCACCTGGCGCTCATTGCCTTCCTCGATAATCGAAACCCGCCGCAACGCTTCCGAATCGTTACTCCACACCGACGCCGCGTGATCCATGAAGCGGCGATTGATCTCGTAGATGATCTGCAAGTGCCGCGGCACCACGCGCTCGAGCAGCCCCGCCGGCCATCGCTCCAGCGCCTCCGGCATCAGCGTGTGATTGGTATATGCGACGGTGGCGCGAGTGAGCTCCCACGCCTTGTCCCACGGCACTTCGTGTTCGTCGACGAACAACCGCATCAATTCCGCGACCGTCAATGCCGGATGCGTGTCGTTGAGCTGAATCGCGACTTTGGCGGGGAAATCCTCGAAATCTTCGCCCCGCTTCAAGTAGCCGTGAACGATGTCGCGGATGGCGCACGCGACGAAAAAATATTCCTGCAGCAAGCGCAGCTCGCGACCCGCCGCCACCGCATCGGAAGGATAGAGCACTTTGGAGATGGTCTCGGAGACCATCTTCTGCTCGACCGCCTTCATGTAGTCGCCGGCGTTGAAAATTTGCATGTCGAATTCGTTCGACGCGGCGGCCGAGTACAGGCGCACGTAGTTCACCGTGTTGCCGCCGTAACCCGCGATCGGCAGGTCGTAGGGAATGCCGGTCAGGACCCGCCGATCGACCCAGGTCTGTCGGTATTCACCGCGCCGGTCGGGACGATATTCGATCCGCCCGTAGACCGGGATCTGGCATGATTCCTCGGGCCGCGCGACCAGCCAGGGAGAAGTTTCCCGTTGCCAGCTATCGGGTTGCTCAACTTGATAGCCGTCGCGGATCTGCTGGCGAAAAATCCCGAACTCGTAGTTGATGCCGTACGCATAGCCAGGCATATCCATGGTCGCCAGCGAATCGAGAAAACACGCCGCCAGCCGCCCGAGGCCGCCATTGCCCAGCGCCGCGTCCGGCTCCTCCTCGAACAACGGATAGAGATCCATGCCATTTTCAGAGAGATATTCGCGGCAGATGTCGAGGATTCCTAGATTGAAGAGATTATTTTCCAGCGATCGTCCGATCAAAAACTCCAGCGACAAATAGTAGAGTTTCTTGGCATCCTTGCGCTCGAAGGCCGCCCGGGTCCCGAGCATCTTCTCGACGAGCATGTCGCGCACTACCATCGCCGTGGCGCGATACCAATCATGCTTCGACAAATCGGTCCGACGCTTGGCCAGCGTGAAACGAATGTGATGTTCGATCAGGCGTACGAACAGATTGCGATTGTGTTCGCTGGTTTTTGGAGCACCCATTCTCGCGCTAGCCGTTTTCCAACCGGATTCAAACAATTTGCAGGCTGGCGAAAGTTGACACAAGGGCGCGCCACGAGGGATGCCCCTTGCCGGCGTATTTGCACCATGATTGCGTGCGCCGCCGCCTTAAATGAGCGCGCGCAATATCGAGTAACTACCCGAAGCCCCCTCGATGCGAGTGGCGCGAGCGATGATCTTCTCGCGCTCCAACCGCCGCGCCGCGCCATCCACCAGCGCCGCCTCGATTTGTAGAATCCGCCCGAGCGCGCGCTCGTTGCCGAAGCCCGCAATCTCGAAATAGCGTCGCAACACTCGGTATGCCGCCTCATTTTTCGATAGCGCGCGGCTCTCCTTGAGCGCGTCGGGCCATCGATGCTCCAGCGTATCCCATACATAAGTGAAGGGCTCGTAGTGCTCCTCGACCTTGAGTGCGAGGAATTTTCCTTGCAGGTCCTTCATCGCGCGATCGAACTCGCCGCGCCGCTTCGGTTGCGAATATCCACTGGCGAGCTTTAGCGCCATGGTTTCCGAGGCGCCTCGTTTGGTGAGCGTGTCCATCACCAACTTCGCGCAGTGACCCAGGAGCCCGCGCTGGTAAAGCTTCGCATAGCCGCCCGGCTCGATTCGCAATCGCAGAAAGGCGCTCATCAGGTCGCGCGCGACGAAGCTCGGCCGTCCCGCGATCACTTTTCCATAGTAGACCAGCCGCTTCGCCGGCAGCGTGTCCTTGATGCGCCAGGTCATGCCGATGGCGTAGTCGTGCTGCAAATGTTCCGGAATCTTCGGCTCGCGCTCACCCGCGATCGCCTCGCGCAGGCACGGCACGCCGAGTCCCGCGGTGAAGCCGGTGCAGAAACCAACCTCGTCGATGAATGCGAGCGCGCTCTTCTCGCCGGCGACGCGGCGTTTCGGAAGTCTTCGGAAATGATGATCGCGATGGCTTTCGAGCGCATCGAGACCGATCGACGGGCTCGCGTTCGGCGCGCGCGATTTTACTTTTGCAGTGCTCGTTCCACGCATCGCGCGAAGATGCTCCGGTAATCGTCCTTCACCGCCAGGCGCATGATGATGCCTTCCAACCCGACCAGCGCGCGCAATAGAAAAACGCTGTGGTCCGGTGATTTGTAGAGCTTGTTCTCCAGCGCCAGCTCCCCGACCTGCTGCGCCTTCTTGACGGTATCGTACGAGGTCGGATCAAATCCGCCGCGCGTGTACATCGGCTCGAACAGGATGCGGATGACTTCCAGCATCGGCTTGGGATCCTGCGCGCGATCGATGTAGCCGAGCTTGACCAGGCCCGCCGCGAGCGACTTGTCATCCTCCTCGAGGATCGCTTTGGCGACCTGCAGATAGCCTTTCCGCACCGGCTCGGAAAAACGCCGGATCGAGCCGAAATCCAGCACCCCCATTCTCGGATGATAGGTCACCAGGTAATTCCCCGGATGAAAATCGGTGTGCAGCGAGCCGAACTCCAGCACCTGGCGCCATGCGAATTCGGAACATTTGCGCGCGACCCAGCGCCGTAAATCCTCTTCCACCTCGGTCCCCAGCACATCCATCAAGGGATAACCGTCGATGAAGGTCATCGTCAGCACCCGGCGCGAACTCAAATCCTTGACTACCTGTGGAATGATGATATCGGGATCGCCGGCGAAAAATTTCCCGTACTCCGTCATGTTGCGCGCTTCGAGGTAGTAGTCGAGTTCCTCCTTGAGCCGCACCTCGAGCTCGCCATAGATGGTGTTGACGTCGACCTTCTGACGCATCACGTCGCGCGCCAGGGCGCCGAGCGTTTTGAGCAGGATTTTCAAATTCTTGAGAGCCTGGTTGACGGTGCTTTCCACGCCCGGATATTGC
>Ga0074044_10002223_pt1 | contig 16984 bp, 15 predicted proteins | sample BogForMeECP23OM1_FD_94443 | JGI IMG/M metagenome (GOLD analysis project Ga0074044, IMG submission 94443) | Bog forest soil microbial communities from Calvert Island, British Columbia, Canada - Bog Forest MetaG ECP23OM1 | ecosystem: Environmental > Terrestrial > Soil > Wetlands ...
CCACGCCTCTATCAGTTTGCTCGGGGCTCCGAGATGGAAATTTTCGGACGCAGCGTAGCTGACTGGGTCCAGGTGACCGACGAAAAAGAAGCCACGGAAGGCGAGCCAAGCAAAAAAGAAGACTGGTATCTGGTGCGCGGCATCGCCACTCGTCCTCCTGGCGAGGGAGCCATTCGAAACTCTGCCGTCATGACGACGACACAGCCTGGAGATCAGACAATTCCTATTGCAGGATGGGTGGTCGGGCGATTCATCTCTTTGGACCTTCCGGATCCGGTGCAGGCCGGCACCAGCGCGGCCAACGTGCGTCCGATTGCCTGGTTCGTCTTGAACACCGTAACCGATGGCACCGGGACTCATCCGCAATATCTCGTGGCAGGCACACGCAGCGGGGAAGGCCAAGCTTGCGATTTCAGCACCCTCCGCGTCTTCACCTGGAATCCCAAGAAATCGCGATACGAAACCGCTTATATCGAGAACGATCTCTGTGGCGTCCTACCCGTCCAGGTCGGAAAAGCTTCCAAGGGTGAACCCGAGTTCCGCTTTCATGAAATGGACGGTGCCAAACAAGAGCGCGTGTATCACTTGGTGCAAACGGTCATTCGTCGCGAACACCAGGAAGGCGCCGCAGTTTCCGCTAGGAGCCGCAAGGCATCGAAAGCGAACCATTGAGCCATCCTTTGACTATGAGCCGATTCCTATCCACCATTCTGCTTTGTCTCCTGGGCTTCGTCTCACCTCGTAGCCAGAAGCCTTCTGCTCCAACTTCATTTTTCCCACTGCAGGCCGGAACGTATTGGGTCTACAAGGGCACAGTGCAGTGGTATGACAACTTGAACGACAAACCCGCCAGCGCCGAAGTGACTTGGATGATGACTGTCGAACGGGTGATCCGGCGTAAAGGCGTGGTCGCTGCCATAGTTACTGGATTTCCGGGGGACCTCGACTGGTCAGCGGGCACCACAGAACCGAAGCCCTGGCTGATTCTGGAAAACGAAAACCATCAGATTTACTACGAAAACCTTGGACCAGACTTCGATCTCTCTAAACTCGATGGTGATGACCATGTGTTCGACAAGTTTATGGTCGTTGACAACTATTTTTTCCAGTGGCCGCTGCATCCAGGTGCGAAATTCTGCGATGACGAAGCGAAGAAACGGGAAGACGGGATGTATTGTTGGACGGTGGCTGAATCCGCAACAAAGAAACTGGACTTCGTGAAGGGCGCTCCCGGCATGGACCAGTCCGTCTTCCAAATGCGATATCGAACGCTCCCCGATGACACGATCGTCGAACTTGTGCCAGGCATCGGTCTGCTGAACTATCAGTATCACCATCACGGAACCGTAGCAGACACTGAAATGCAACTTGTCGAGTTCCATCCCGGACCGGAGAATCCAAGCGTGCAAGGACCCAAGCCATGACGCTGCACATCAATGAACGAGAAGTGCGCCAACTGATGACCATGCCCATGGCTATCAGCGCGGTAGAAGAGGTCTCTCGTCAGCAAGCCGAGGGCAGTGTCATCATTCACCCACGCCGACGGTTTGAGTTGCCCAATCACGGCTTTTTCCACTACATGGCCGCGCTTGACACCGCCGGCGGCTACGTCGGCATGAAGCAATACACCTATGTCGGCGGCAAGCTTCGTTTTCTGGTGCCGCTGTATTCCATCTCCACTGGCGAGTTGCTTGCCTTGATCGAAGCGGATTATATGGGCCAGTTGCGCACAGGCGCGGCCTCCGGCGTGGCCACAAAATACTTGGCGCGGAAACTCGCAAAATCCGCAGCCATCATCGGCACAGGCGGCCAGGCGCGCACACAACTCGAAGCCATTCACAATGTCCGAATGTTCGATTCCGTCTATGTTTATGGGCGCGATCCTAAGCGCAGGAAAGAGTTCAGTGAGGAGATGTCCGACCGGCTCGGCGTGAACGTCTACCCCGTAGAAACCTCCGCAGACGCCGTGCGCAATGCGGAAGTCGTCTGCACTGCCACAACGTCCTCACAGCCGGTACTCCTCGGGGCGGATCTTCCTCCGGGCATTCACATCAATGCCATCGGCGCCAATCACGCGCATAAACAAGAGTTGGACGAACACGCCGTTGCCAAAGCAAATGTCATCTTCGTAGATTCCCTTGCGCAGTCTCAGCAGGAGGCAGGCGATCTGATCATTCCTTTCACCAAGCAACCACAGAAATGGAGCGCCGTCCGAGAACTCTCAGACTTGGTAGCAGGAAAGGCCGCCGGCCGCGTCAACGACTCGCAAATTACCCTCTTCAAATCCAATGGCATTGCTGCCTGGGATTTGGCAATGGCCGAAAAGGTATACGCTGTGGCGAAGGAAAAGGGCTTGGGCAGGGAACTGCCGTTTTTCGCGACTGTGAACTAAACCCAGCAGGAAACGATCCACAGAAAGGCATCTTGACAGGAGAATGGCCGAGAATTACAGTTTTCGAACGAACGTTCGACCATAGCCTTATGACGACTACGACCCCAAACTCTCGCGACTCCGAAGCCAAGCTCCAACACATCCTACGTATCGCGGCCCAGACCTTCGCAGAGCAGGGTTTTGAAGGTACTTCGATACGCGATATCAGTCGCGCTACGGGAATCTCTCTTTCCGGTCTTTACTATTATTTTGAGAGCAAGCAGAAGCTTCTTTATCTCATTCAAAATACAACGTTTATTTTCATTCTACAGCGCGTACAAGCACGCTTGGAACAGGTCGAGGATCCAGAAGCTCGCCTTCGCATCCTGGTGCAAAATCATATCGAGTACTTTCTGTCGCACCCCAACGAAATGAAGGTGCTCTCACACGAGGAGGATGCCCTTGAGCCTCCCTATCGCGAAGAGGTCGCTGCTAGCAAGCGGCAGTATTACGCCCTAACCCGTGAGATTTTCGATTCTCTCGCCAAGGAAGGCTTGGCGGCTGCTCGCAATCCGCGCATCGCCGTGCTAAGCCTCTTCGGCATGATGAACTGGGTCTACAAATGGCATAACTCCAGAATCGACCCCGATGCCCAAGAACTCACGGATGCCATCGTAGGCATCTTTCTTCACGGAGTGTCTAGAGTTGCGGCCAGAGAAAGTGCCTTGTCCACGGCCGGCTCGCCTGCCATTTCTTCGGACTGAACAATCAAACACAAAAAGGTGAAGGAAAAGACAAGAGGAGAAAAACATGGCCACAAGCGTTGCGACAAAAGAGCTCGTGAAATACCACGTCGAAGATGGCGTAGCGATCTTTGAGATGGCTGACCCTCCCGCCAATACCTACACCTACGAGATGATGCAGCAACTCGACACCGCCATTCTCAATGCGCGCATGGACGAAGCTGTCCACGTCATCGTGATTCGCGGCAGTGGCGAAAAGTTCTTCTCGGCCGGAGCCAGCATTCCGATGCTAGCGAAGGTCGATCCCCAGTTTAAATACTATTTCTGCCTGCACGCCAATGAGACGCTCTGCCGCCTGGAGCAAACGCCAAAGCTGGTGATTGCCGCTTTGAACGGCCACACGGTTGGCGGCGGCCTGGAAATCGCACTCGCCTGTGATATTCGCATTGCCAAAAAAGAAGGCGGAAAGATCGGCCTTCCTGAGGTGAATCTCGGAGTTCTGCCCGGCACTGGTGGTACGCAGCGATTCGCCCGCGCAGTCGGCCGAGCGCATGCCATCGAACTTATGGTTACCGGGCGCACCTTCAGCTTTGAGGAAGCCCTCGAAATGGGGCTCATCCATTACATCTACGAAAAGGAATCGTTCTGGGAGGATGTATTGGCCTACGCGCGGCAGTTCTGTCCGCCCAATAAGGCCTCGCGCGCGGTGGGCCGCATCAAGCGGTCCGTGATTACAGGTATGGAAATACCTTTTGCAGAGGCTCTCGGACTCGAACGCGAGTTGCAACAGTTGCTCTTCACCAGCGAAGACGCCAAGGAAGGCCTTGCCGCTTACGTTGAAAAGCGCGCGGCGAACTTCAAAGGGAAGTAAACTTTTGGATGTCGGTTACTTCCAGGTTTGGGATCGAGTGAAGATCGAATGAAAACGCTGCCTGACTATCTTCGAAAAGGGATGAAGCTGGTGATCGTAGGTTGCAATCCCAGCGAATCTTCCGTACGAGCCGGTCATTACTACGCCGGCCGCAATAATCTTTTTTGGCCAACACTGTTTGAAAGCGGTGTGGTTCCTGAGCCTTTCGATTATCCCGACGACCGCCGGATCATCGAGTTTGGCATCGGTCTCACCGACTTGGTGAAGCGGCCCACAAAAGGCATTGAGGAATTGAAGCGCGAGGACTTTGCCGAAGGCCGCATTGTGCTCTCCCAAAAACTGGAGGAGTTCGGTCCTCGCGTCGTCGCTTTTAACGGCAAGATGACCTACGAGCAATTTGCCCAGCGCAAATGCAAGTTCGGCTTGCAAAAAGAGCTGCTCTACGGAGCGCGGGTGTATGTTTTGCCTTCGACCAGCGGCCAGAACGCGAATGGCAAAAAAGATCGCATGAGGCATTTTCGTGGGCTTGCGCGCGTCGTCGAACAAGTCAGCAAGGCCAAAGAATCGCAGCGAGTTTGAGTCGCAGAAGGGAAGGTTTCCGATTGAGTCAGTCTAGTCATTCCACTGCCCCCGAGCCAGTCCTTCTGGAATCGCGAGAAGGTTCCATCGCGACTTTAACAATGAATCGTCCGGATCGCCTGAATGCCCTGGACAATCACCTCTCTACTGCGCTGAATGAATCCCTGACACGAATCGCCACGGACCATACCGTCCACGTCGTGATTCTGGCCGGCGCCGGGCGCGCTTTTTGCGCCGGGGGCGACCTGGGTGTCATCGGCCGGGGACGCGCCGCAGGCAATGACTCGGAGCTCGCGCCAATCCTTCGATCTGGCATGCAGGCCGTCTTGAAGATCCGCACTATGCCGCAGCCTGTGATCGCAGCGGTGAATGGTCCTGCCGCTGGTGCGGGCATGAACCTTGCGCTCGCTGCGGATATTCGGATTGCCGTCGAAGAGGCTGTCTTTGGACAGAATTTCGCGAAAGTAGGACTCTTTCCAGATTATGGCGGCACTTTCTTCCTGCCCCAACTTGTCGGCCCAGGAATAGCCGCTGAGCTTTTCTACACGGGCGAGATGATTACAGCTCAGGAAGCCTTGAACGTTGGCATTCTTAACCACGTTTATCCCAATGATCGCTTTCAGTCCGAAGTGCAAAACCTTGCCGCCAAAATCGCCGCCGGCCCCCAAATGGCCATCCGTGCTGTAAAGCAAGCTATTTTTGCACGTGACAAGGAAGCCTTGACCGACGCTCTCGAGAGGGAGGTCGAGCATCAACTGAAATGCTTCTACTCCCACGATTGCATGGAAGGAATCCGCGCGTTCCTTGAAAAGCGTCCGCCCAGCTTTCGCGGGCATTGAAGGAAAATCTATGGAAGTTTTGCGTCGCGTTGAAAATTTATGCGACAAGAATATTCTGAGGAGGCTGCAGCATGCCGGCAACTCGCTTAACCACGTTTGACGATTGGGTCGACCTGTTCCGTGTCTGGCAGAATGACATCGGCGTCGCCTATCCGGAAATCGCCAACTACAGATTCGAAGCCAAGTTCGGCCCTACGCGTTCGAATGAAATTGAGTTTGGTGCTTACAAAGGCCGTCCTAAATGGGAAAAGGTTGTGCAAATTCCCGATCAGCGCATGCGAGATGCGCTTTTGAACTTGATCGTCTATCAGGGCGACACGGAATTTGCCTCGGTGGAACAGCAGCGCCGCCTGTTCGAAACCGCGCCCAGCGAACACGACCGACAATCCCTGTGCCGCGTCGTCACAGAAGAAATGCGCCACGGCTGGCAGATGTGCCATCTGTTGATGAATCATTTCGGCTACAGTGGCCGAGTGGAAGCTCAGAAAATGCTGGAACGTAGGGCCTTCGATCAGAAGCGCCTCCTGGGAGCTTTCAATCAGGACGTCAACAACTGGCTGGACTTCTTTGTTTACACCGATTTCGTCGATCGCGATGGCAAGTATCAGCTCACCATGCTTAGCTTCTCCGGCTTTGCTCCCCTGGCTCAATCCATGATTCCCATGCTCAAGGAGGAGTCCTTCCACCTCGGCACCGGGCAGGACGGCATCAAGCGCATCGTCAAGGCAGGCGTCATCCCGCAACAAATCATCCAGAAGTACATAAACAAGTGGCTTCCCGTTAGCCTGGATCTTTTTGGTGTGGACCGCTCGAGCTCCGCGCATTGGTTCTATGTGTGGGGTTTGAAAGGTCGCTACGACGAACCCACCGCTCAGGTGGAAGCAAATCTGGAACGGATGAACGAACACAGCCGCGAACTCTACCGGCAGGAATGCGTCAAGCTGGTCGACATGATCAACAAGAACGTGCCTGCGGGACATGCGAAGCTGTACGTTCCCGATGTAAAATTCAATCGTTATATTGGGGAATACGCACGCCAGCCTTACAGCGTAACCGGCGAATTGCTCCCAGAGGCTGATTACAAAGAACACCTGAAAGAAATGCTGCCCCAGCCTGAAGACCTGGCCACTATTGCCGAGATTCAGACATACGAAAAGCAGTGGATTTCGAGCAAGGGCTCAATCCAATAGACTCCCCGTGCGCGAGGGATTCAAGGGAGAAGCATGAACGATCTGGAAATCATACCGCTGGAAGTAAAAAGACGCCTGGACAGCGGCGAAAAGCTTCTGCTGATCGATGTCCGTGAGCCGCACGAGCACGCCATCTGCCGAATTGAGGGGTCGGTACTCATCCCCATGGGAACCATCCCGGCGAATCTCCAGAAATTGGATATCGATGAAGACGTCATCTGTTTCTGTCACCATGGCATGCGCAGCCTAGACGTGGCCAACTGGCTCCGCTCGCGGGGAGTCGTCTCGGCCAAGTCCATGGCCGGGGGCATCGATCGCTGGTCCATAGAGATTGATCCCAAAGTTCTGCGCTACTAAGCGCATTAAATCGAGAACAAAATGTCTTCTCCAAAGCGAATGTTCTATCAAAAGCCTTCCTGCACCACCTGTCGCAAGGCCAAAGCACTTCTTCAGGAACTAAGCGTCGATGTCACTTCGCGCGATTTGGACAACGACAAGCTGAGTGAATCCGAGCTCGACCAATTGATTGGCACTCGAGACTACAAAGGTTTTCTCAACACTCGTAATGCCCTGTACCGAACGCGCAACATGGCCGAGCATCCTCCCTCTCGCTCTGAGGCCCTCAAACTTATGGCCAAGGAACCGAATTTGATTCGCCGGCCCCTGCTCATCTCCGGTTTGCAGATCATCATCGGTTTCGATGAAGTCGCCTACCGCAAATTGGCCCAAGCATGAGCTTTTGCTCCGGGAAAATTCCGTGGAAGTGAAAACCATCGCTGTCATCGGTGCGGGTACTATGGGCCGCGGCATCGCTTACGCCGCGGCGCTGGGAGGCTTTCAGACCGTTCTCGAAGATGTAAATGATGTGGTCCTGGCGAAAGCAATGGCATGGATTCGCGCCGCCTTCGACGAAGGCGTTCAGCGGGGAAAGGTCGACGCTTCGGCCCGTGACACGGCTTTAGCTCGCATCTCCACCTCTTGCGAAGTGAAGGACGCCGTCCGCCAAGTCGAGCTCATTATCGAAGCTGTTCCCGAAGAGCTCGAAATGAAGCTCGAACTCTTCACCATTTTCGACAAGTTCGCCAAACCTAATGCCATTTTTGCCAGCAACACCTCCTCGCTCTGCATTCGTGATTTTACTGATATTGTCATCGCGCGAGACCGTTGCATTGGCATGCACTTCTTCAATCCTGTCCCTAAGATGCGCCTGGTCGAAATCGTTCGCACTCCGCACACCAGCGATGAAACTGTAAAAACCTGCATGGCTGTCGCGGAGCGCATGCAGAAAGAAACTGTGGTCGTAAACGAATCGCCCGGTTTCATCACTTCTCGCATCAACGCCCTCATCGGAAATGAGGCATTCGCCATGCTTGAAGCCGGCGTTGCCACCCCTGCGGATATCGACAAGGCCATCAAACTTGGCCTAAATCATCCGATGGGCCCCTTTGAAATGGTTGATCTAGTGGGACTCGACGTACGTCTGAAAATTCTCGAGTACCTTCACGAAACTCTTGGTGAGAAATATTGCCCCAGCCCCTTGCTCCGCCAATATGTGCGGGAAGGCCGCCTTGGCCGCAAATCCGGGCGCGGCGTGTATGATTACACCGAGCAAAACACGCAACCCAAAAAGCTCTAAGCCAACCCAGCCGGAAAGTGAAGCATGAAACCCCTCCTTGACCGCATATTCATTCAGCAAGGCGATATCACGGAGATGGATACCGATGCGATCGTCAATGCCGCCAACAACGACCTGCAACTGGGTGCAGGAGTGTCTGGCGCGATTGCGCGCAAAGGCGGAGATTCCATCCAGAAGGAGTGCGACGAAATTGGCAGCATCCCTGTTGGCTACGCCGTGGTGACGAAAGGCGGCAAGCTCAAAGCTCGATTCGTGATTCATGCGGCCAGTATGGGCTTGGGCGGCGAGTGTACCACTGCCAAGACCCTACACACCTCCACAGCACACGCCTTGCGTCTGGCCGCCGAACGCAACCTGAGGAGCATAGCTTTTCCTGCAGTTGGTACCGGGGTTTCGGGCTTCCCTGTGGATGAATGTGCGCTGATCATGCTCACTGAAGCCGCTCAACATCTCAAAGGCGAGACATCACTCGAAAAGGTTTATTTCATCCTGTTCGATGAACCTACCCTTGGCACTTTCCAGCGCACTTGGGAAAAATTGCAGAAGGAAATCGCCGCCGGGGTTACCGGCGCGTAAATCGCCCCATACTGCCCGTCTCGCTGGACAAGGCGTCGCCCGCGAGCGTAAAGCAATTGTCGAACGGCCTACGCGACTCCGTCCTCAACTTCGAAGAAGGTGTCCATGGCGTCGATCCGCACGAGGTCCTGGTTCTTTTGATGATGACCCAATACTTCGACGCTCTCCGCGACATCGGCGCCGTCAGCAACACCATTCTCATGACCCATTCGCCTCCCGCTGTCGGGGATTTGTATACACAATTGCGCCATGCCATTACAGTAGGCAATCTGGCGGTTAACAGTGCCACGGCCATTGCTGAAAGCAGCCTTAGCCTCAGGGATTTCGCTTTCCGCATCTAGGAAACTTTAATTCTACGTCACTGTACGATTACCGCGATTTCCGCCTTTTTGAGATAATCTCTTTCATGAAAATAGTGACTCGTCTTTTTGTCTTCTTATGCTTTGCGTTCTTCGTTGCCACGGCGCCTCTCTATTCGCAAACTACCGAAACCAAGCCCACCCCTCTGCAAGTCCCGGAAATAAAATTTCAGCGCTATAAGCTGGACAATGGCCTCGAGGTCATCCTCTCGGAGGATCACCGCCTCCCGCTTGTCACCGTAAATCTCTGGTATCACGTCGGCGCCGTGAACGAAACCGCTGGCCGCACAGGCTTCGCCCATCTGTTCGAACACATGATGTTCGAGGGGTCCAAACACGTTCCCGGCAGTTCCCACGCCCATTTCCTAGAATCGGCCGGAGCTTCCGATTTCAACGGCACCACCAGTTTCGACCGCACCAACTACTTCGAGACTCTTCCTTCTAATCAGTTAGAACTCGCGCTCTGGCTCGAGTCTGATCGTATGGGCTATCTTCCGGACAAGCTCGACCAGGCCAATCTCTCCAATCAGCAGGACGTCGTGCGCAATGAACGCCGCCAAAGCTATGAAAATGCTCCCTACGGCATCGCAGAAGAAGCTGTTTTCCACGAACTTTTCCCCCAAGATCATCCGTACTACCCGATGGTCATCGGCTCTCACGCCGACATTCAAGCTGCAAAGCTCGAGGATGTACGGAATTTTTTCAAGCTCTACTACGCCCCGAATAACGCCAGCTTGGCGATCGTTGGCGATTTCGATCCCAGCAAAGCGCGCCAGCTGGTCGAAAAGTATTTCGGCCCGCTCAGAAGCGGTTTAGAAGTACCGCGCGTGAGGATCGTAACTCCTCCCGTCGTCACGGAACGGCGCACGGTTGTCCATGACAATGTCCAGCTGCCCCGCGTTTATCTCGCCTGGCTTACCTCTCCCATTTTCAAGCCCGGCGATGCCGAAGCGGACATTGCAGCGGATGCTCTCGGCGGAGGCAAATCCAGCCGCCTCTACAAAAAACTCGTCTACGAAAAACAATTGGCGTTGGACGTCAATGCGAACCAGCAATCCCTGATGCTCAACTCAGTCTTTCAGATTCAAGCAACGGCCCGTCCTGGTGTGCAGCCTGAGGATCTCGAAAAAGCAATCAACGAAGAGATCGAAGCCTTCCGCGCCTCCGGCCCTACGCGCGAAGAAATGCTTCGTGCCAGAAACGGCATCGAAACCCGTACCATTTCAGAACTGGAACTTCTCAATGGCGTCGCCGATCTCCTGAACAGCTACAACCACTACCTCGGCACTCCGGACTTTCTAGCCGCGGATATCGCCCGCTACGAGAACGCCACGCGCGAATCCGTGCAAGCATTTACCAAGGAACAGTTGAATCCTAATCAGCGCGTGGTGGTCTTCTGCATTGCGGGCAAACAGGATATAGGCCCTGAAGTTCCAACGCCTAAGGCGGAGGCCAAAGGCGCCACGCCAGCAGGCGGCGAGCCCGTCAACGCCGATGCTGCTTGGAGGGAGAAGCCTCCGGCTGCTGGACCAGCTGCTCCCCTTCATCTCCCGGTGCCCGAACAGTTCAAACTTTCCAATGGTCTCACGGTTCTTTACAGCGACCGTCCTGGCCTGCCGCTCGTGGCGGCTAGCTTGGTTTTCCGCCGTGGCAGTGGCGCAAATCCCGTTTCCGATCCCGGGCTCGCCAGTTTCACGGCGCGCATGCTCCAGCAAGGCACTACGACTCGTTCGGCTTTGCAGATTGCCGACCGCGCGGCCGACCTGGGTACGGAAATCTCCACGCGCGCTTCCCTGGATTCCTCCCGCGCCGCAACGGAATCTTTAACCCGCAATTTCCCCGAAACTTTGGAACTGCTTGCCGACGTGGTTCTCCATCCCTCATTCCCACAGGCAGAAATCGAGCGTGTACGCTCCGAGCGTCAGGGCGCGTTGGTCCAGGAGAAGGATGAGTCCTTCGCCGTCGCCACGCGTGTTTATTCCATGGCCTTGTTCGGACCAAAATACACATATGGCTACCCCGACATAGGCACTGCGGATTCTTTGAAAGCCGTCAAGCGAGACGCACTCCTTGAGTTTTGGAAGCAAAACTATCTGCCAAGCGATGCAGCTCTCATCATCGCCGGCAATATGAAACTAGCGGAATTGAAACCACTCCTCGAAAAGGAGTTTGCTGGCTGGAAGGGTGGAACTGCTCCGGCCATGAACATGGGCACCCCTGAACCGTCTGATGCCAAACTTATTCTGGTGGATCGTGCGGATGCGCCTCAGACCACGCTCCTGTTTTTTTCTCCCGGCCCGGCGCGTTCCACGCAGGATTATTCTCAGCTAGAAGTCATGAATGCCGAACTCGGCGGACTCTTTTCCAGCCGCATCAACATGAATCTCCGTGAAGAGCACGGCTACACTTACGGGGCCGGCTCGTTCTTCAGTTACCACGTCGCGCCCGGCGCGTTCATCGTGTATTCCGATGTCCGAACCGATGCGACAGCCTCAGCAACAACCGAAGTGTTCAAGGAATTGCACCGCATGCGGGATACACTTATGAATCCCGAAGAACTTAAATCCGCCAAGGACTCCATCGCGCAATCCCTGCCTGCGCGTTTCGAACACGCGGCAGAAAGCGTGGGCACGTTCGCTGAGATTTACGTGTACGATTTGCCGCTGGACTATTTCTCGCTGCTTCCAGACCGGATCTACGCCGTGACGGCAGAGCAGACCCAAATCGCCGCTCAAAAATACATTCAACTGGACAAGACCGCGGTTCTTGCCGTTGGCGACCGCGCCAAAATCGAAGCTGACATGAAAAAGCTGAACCTCGGCAAAAGCGAAATTCGCGACACGGACGGCAAAGTGATTCCGTAAAGACCACCAAGCCCTGACAAAAGCAGGCTAGTTCTCTTGCAGTTTCTTCAGGGTGTCGGCGCCATTGGTATTCTTGGGGTTCAGTTCCACCGATTTCTTATAATTCTGAATCGCCAGCTCTTTGTCTCCGTCGTTCATGTACGCTTCACCCAAGCTGTCATAGACGTTCCATGAATCAGGGTGCAGCTCCGCGTTGAACTGAAAGATCCGGATGGAGTCCGGCATTTTCTTAGCGAACATCAACTGATACCCCGTCGAGTTGATCGCATTCTCGCTGATGTCTCCACGCATTAATGCTGGACGAAACTCTGCGATGGCTTCGGTCGCTCCTTTTTCCCGGGCAGATTTAGCAAACTGCATCGCGGGCGAGTCGTAACGCTCATATCTCAACCAGCGCAGCGCCGGCTGCTCACCTCCAATCGCTGTTTGTAGAACATCGTCTACGATGGAAAGCCCGTTTTCTCCGTTCAGGAACACCACCACGCCGATTTTTCGCTTCGGGTAGGCCACCACATAGCACTTGAACTGCCCGTTATCGCCCCAATGCCACAGCGATTTGCCCTGTGCCGTCTCTTGAATGCCTATGCCCAGCCCCCAGAATACGCTCTTGGAAAGCTCCTTCGGTTCCTGCGCCGTACAATTCGTGCATTCCGGATTCACGGCAATTTGCGGTTTCTCCATTTCCCGGATTGTCTGCGGTTTCAGCCCGGTCCCCGTCAGCAGGGCCTCCACAAACTTTGCATAATCTCCCGCGGTTGTCTGCAGACTAGCCGCAGCATTCGCTTCTTTGGGTTTGAATTTCTCTCCCGGCTGTCCAGCCGCATCGTGAGGCATCGCCGTTCGCTCGTCATAATCCGCTCGCCACAGGTAACTGCTGTTGGTCATGCCCAGGGGGACAAAAACGGCTTCGGTCATATAATCGTTCAACGGCTTGCCGGTTATTTGCTCCACGACTTTCGCCAGATAAACGAATCCTTCGCCCGAGTAGCTGAAACGTTCCCCCGGCGTAAAGTGAATGGTCAAGGTGTTCCCGTCACCCCGCCAATTGGGGAACCCGGTCCTGTGGCTCAAAACAATCCGAGCGGTAATCTTGCCCAGCCGTGCGTCTCCCTCGATGTAGGGTTTGGGCAGATACTTCGAAAGAGGCGTGTCGAGATCGAGTTTTCCCTGGTCCACCAGTTTCAATACTCCATATGCAAAGACCGGCTTGCTCAGCGAAGCCGCCTCGAAAATTGTGTCTTCGACAACCGGCCGGCCCGTCTTGGCGTCGCGCACGCCAAACGTGCGAACCCAATAGGTTTTTCCGTCTCGGATCAGCGCCATCGAAATGCCAGGCACTGTCCCCTCCTTCATTAATTCGGAGATTCTTCTTTCCAACGCAGCGATGGTCTTTGCGTCTGGCTTCCGCAGCGGCGCCGCTCTTTGAGTTACGGGAGTGTTACCAAGAGCGCCATTGGGCACATAAAGCAAGGCCAGGGAAATGAACGGCACAAGCAGCTTTCGAACTACGGCCATGATTCACCCCCAGGATCCACCCCGAGCGTCACACCGACACACCTATTGCGGTCTCTCACACACTACTACGCATCCGAGACACCATTAGTTCCAGGCCAAGGAGTAAAGAGGTTCAGTTTGGAGAAAGAAGCCCTTAAGGACTCGGCTTCTTCAGCACTGGCCGGTCGCCCGAGCTGGGCTCCGGAATATCCGACTGCTTGCCGCCTTTGGGAGTGTCCGTAGTGCTGTCGTTGGCCGGGTTACTCACGGCTACTGTCGCTCCCTCTACATAAGGCTTCTTGATCAACGCCTCCGCGTAGAGCTGTGCACCGCCGGTATTGTCGTTTGTCTGCCGGGCTTTATCGTATTCATGCAAAGCGCGCTCGCGCTGTCCCAGCAAGTCAAAAATTTTGCCCAAATAAATGTGGCTCCAGACCTCGGTCCACTTTTCCGAAGGTTCCGGTACGGTGGCAATCGCTTCCCGGAACGCATTTGCCGAAGCCTGATAATTCTTCTGGTAGAAAAACGCCTCGCCCATCCGGAAGTTCGCGAGCGTGCGGTTCGGCTGAATACTGAGTGCCCTCTGATATTGCTGGACGGCTTCGTAATACTTGCCGACTTCGGCAAGCTCCTCGCCGCGCGCAATCGCTGCCCGCGCCCGCAGCGGCGGGGTGCTCTTCAAAATCGTGTTATTGGGATCGACATGGATCCCTCCCGGCTTCGGTCGTCCAAAGGTCTCTTCCAAAAACGGAGACTCGGTCCCTACCACATCTACGGTCTTTGTCTCCGGATTTCCTTCGGTATCGATACGGAGCTGTACCGGCATGCTAAAGGTGTCGATCGGCTGCTTGATCTTGCCCAGGATCCGGAAACCTTTCCGCGTGCGGTAAACCACATAGTCCAGCGAGAACTCTGGAATGCCCGTGGAGTTCAGCCACTGCGCAAAAAACCCTTGAATGTTGGGGGGCTCCTCATTCTTTCTCGTGCTAACTTTCATCTGCGCAACTGCCATATTTTCGAAATCGGCGATAGTGGCCGTTTTTCCCTCATACTTCGCGTAAAACTGGTGCAGCAAAGACTTGAACGGCGCATCGCCCATCTGTGCCCGCAGCATGTGAAACAGCATTGCGCCTTTGTTCATTACCACGGAACGGTATTCGGGAGAAAACGGTGCCAACCTTGCTGACTGCGCGACGGGAGCGGAATTGTCGAACATCAAGGCACCCACGGCAAATTCGTCAATCGCGCGCAGCCCTGCTTCTTTCCCAATGGCCTGCTCTGCATACAACTCTTCGGAATACCGCGCCAGACCGTCGCTGATCCACACATCCGCCGTGCTGGCCGGCAATACTCCGTTACCCCACCATTGCCCGGCCACCAGCCGGCTCAGTGTGCGATCGCTCGTCTTGGGATCCCAAAGCCGGTGCGACAGTATGACTACTCCCGGCCCCGAATAATCACGCACTGTTCCGTCGGGCATCTGAACTATGGTCAGGTTCGAATTTGGCAGCTCGCCAAACATGTCCGAAAAGATGACTTCCTGATGCGCCACGTCGTTGGCGAACTCCTGGGCTTTCCCGGATTCCGCCGGCGGCGCGTATACGGCCACGTCGATGCCCTCCGCTTGCTTCGGGTTCAGCTGCAGCGGGCCTACCACGAACGAGCCGTAAGGCGCAGGCTTGTCCCCTCGAAATGTGTACATCAAGCGCTTGCCCTCGGCCGGGGAACGCATCGGCAACGGCTCAGGCCCCTCCGCTTTGCCCGTGCCGACTGCCGCAACAGTTTCCGGCACATTCAACCGAAATGTGGCCGCATACCGATTTGAAGGGTAGTTCGTCAGCGGAAACCAGCGCGAAGGCAGCAACAGGTACGACCAATCCTTATTGACGGAGGCCATCCGCACTCCCGGCACCGGACTGTTTTCCTCGTTCGCTAGCAGACCGCCGTAAGTGAAGGTCAGCGTTATCGCCTGTCCCACTTGAACAGGAGAGGGGAGAGTCACGACCAAGTCCAACGGATTGCTGGGTTCGCGCTCGAAGGGCAACGACTTTCCTTCTGCGGTCTTCACATCCTTAACTTCCAGGTTCTCGTGCAGCTGCACCCGTACGATCTGCGAGACTTCCCGAGCGCGAAACTCGACTTTCGCTACGGCGTTGATTCCCTGCGCCACGGTGTCCAAGTAAGCGGACACCTCATACTTGTCGGCTAGCAAGCTTGGCGCCTGCACCTGGGCCCGAGCCGCGGCCGCGCAGAACACACAAAAAAACAGCATTGCCGGTGCGCGCAGTACCCGGGTCGCTTGGCGAGGGGTCATCGAGGTCCTTTCAAGGCCTTTCACAGGGAAGCCTTATATAGGATAACAAGGGCTTAAGAAGCGTTGCCAGCGCCCCTTCCTAATAATCCAGCGATGCAGTCTGCGGCCCGTTCCACGGCTCCGGGGGGACCGAGACGCTTCCGGACCTCAGCCAGGCTGGTTCTCATGGTGGTTCTCGCGTTTGGGTCCTGCAGGAGCCGCAAGGCCTCTCCAGCTACTCGGTCCGGTGTGAAATCGTTCTGAACCAACTCTGGTACCACCTCTTTTTCGGCGATCAGGTTCACCATGGCGAAATAGCGCGTTCTCACCAACGGCTTCGCCAGCGTCGCGGTCAGCGGTGATACCCGGTAAACTACGACCATCGGCGCACCCAGCAACGCGGCCTCCACCGTTGCAGTTCCGCTGGACACAATCGAAGCATCTGCCGCAGCCAGCGCGTCGTAGGTTTCCCCTTCCACCACACAAATCTTCGCCGAAGCTGGCCATCCGTCTCTTAGGTTGCCCACATCCTTTGGATGCGCGGCCGCAATCACAAACTGCGCGGGTAATTTCGCGTGAATCCTAGCGCAAGCGTCTTTCAGCACGGGCAGATGGTGCGCCAGCTCGGCGCTGCGGCTCCCTGGCAATACCGCCACTATGGGCCGTCCAAATGTAAGACCATGTGCTTCGCAAAACTGCTTGCGGTCCTTGACGGCGCAAACTTTTCCTACCAGCGGATGCCCAATAAATTCGGTGGAAACCCCAGCTTTGCTGAAAAACTCTTTCTCAAACGGAAAAATGCACAGCGCTTTTTCAAAGCGACGTCGGACCAGGTTTGCCCGCCACGGCCGCCACGCCCAGAACTGCGGGCAGATATAATATACGTTGCGGATGCCCTTCGGTTTCAGTTTGCGCGCAAGCCTCAAGTGAAACCCCGGAAAATCGGTCAAGACCGCAAGAGCTGGCTTCCGTTTTTCTGCTTCGGAGACAATGTACTCCATCGCTTTCAGTAGGGAAGGCAAATGCTTTACGATCTCAGTGATACCGACCACCGCCACTTCTTCGTAGCTCGTCACGACTTCCACGCCCGCCGCACGCATCTGCGGGCCGCCAATTCCGAAAATCTGCAAATCGAGTCGAGCCTTCAGCGCTGTGGCAAGCTGTGCCGC
>Ga0074044_10002224_pt1 | contig 16979 bp, 17 predicted proteins | sample BogForMeECP23OM1_FD_94443 | JGI IMG/M metagenome (GOLD analysis project Ga0074044, IMG submission 94443) | Bog forest soil microbial communities from Calvert Island, British Columbia, Canada - Bog Forest MetaG ECP23OM1 | ecosystem: Environmental > Terrestrial > Soil > Wetlands ...
GCTCATGGCGAACACCCCTGCCGCCGCGTCATGGGCGAGCGGCTGCGGTACCGCCTGCGGCTGGTGCTCTGCGGCGAAGCATAGCCACGCCCACTCGTAGGCGTTGCGCGAGACCGGCGCTTCCCAGTCCACGCCCACCTTGAGCTTGGGAAGCGCGCGCTTGATGCACAGGCTGCGGCCTGGCAGGTCGACGCGCCAGATGTCCGACGACACCCCGCCGGCCAGCGGCAACCAGCGCACGGCTTCGCCGGCGCCGGCCAGCCGGTGGCTCAGCAGGAAGCCGTCCAGGTCCGGATCATGCGGATCCAAGCAAGCCCCCTCAGCGCCGGCCGGCGAGCGCGCCGATCCCGGAGAACATCGCGCCGCTCCGCGAACCGATGCGCAGCAGCTGGTTGTACTTTGCCACCGTGCCCGTGGTGCGCAGCGAACCGATCTTGATCTGGCCAGCCGCCGCACCAACCGCGATATCGGACATGAAGACATCCTCGGTTTCGCCGGATCGCGCCGAGATGATTGTCGCGTAGCCGGCCGCCTTGGCCTGCGCGATCACCTCGAGCGTACCGGTGAGCGTACCGTTCTGGTTGGCCTTGATCAGCAGCCCGTTGGCGATACCTTCGCGGATGCCGCGCGCCAGTCGCTGCGGGTTGGTCGCAAAAAGGTCGTCACCCACCAGTTGCAGCCGGTGACCCAGCCGTGCACTGAGTTCCTTCCAGCCGACCCAGTCTTCCTGGTCGAGCCCATCCTCGATCGAAACGACGGGGAATTCCGTCAACCATCCCTCCATCATCGACATCATCTCTGCGGGTCCGAGGTCCAGACCTTCACGCGCCAGGCGGTAGCCGCCGTCAGGCCCCTTGAGCGCGCTGGCGGCGAGGTCGACGGCGATCGCGATGTCCTCGCCGGGGCGCAAGCCGGCCCGTTCGATGGATGCCACCATCATCTGCAGCGCGTCCCGGCTGGTCGCAAGCCCGGGGCCCAGACCTCCCTCGTCGGCGAGAAGCGTCGGCAGGCCGCGCTCGCGTGCGACCTCGGTGGCGGCCGATCGCACGCGGGCCACGAGGTGGATCGCCTCGTCAATCGACTCCGCGCGCAGCGGTAGCGCGAGAAAATCCTGGATATCCATACCCCGCCCGGCGTGCATGCCGCCGCTCAGGATATTGGTCATCGGCAGCGGCAGCGTCGGCCGGTCCGTCTGCGTCAACTCGGCAATACGCTCGTAGAGTTCTTGCCCGCGTGCGCTGGCCGCGGCACGACATGCCGCGATGGAGACGGGCAGGATGGCATTGCCGCCCAGGCGTCGCAGTTGCGGTGTGCCGTCAAGCTCGCGCAGACGGGCGTCGATCACGCCTTGCTCGCTGGCGTCGAAATCGCGCAGGCCTGCCGCGATCTCTCCGTTGACGTTGGCCACCGCCCTCAGCACCCCTTGCCCGGCGTAGCGCGCCGGGTCGCCATCGCGCAGCTCATGGGCTTCTGCGGCCCCAACGGAGGCCCCTGAAGGCGCGCTGGCGCGGCCGGCGCTCTTGTCGGCAAGCGTTACGTCGACCTCGACCGTCGGGCGGCCGCGCGAGTCGAGGATCTGCCTCGCGCGCAGCGAGCGAATCCGGGTATCGGTCATGTCCGGAGCGTGGTCGGGGACCCGGTGAAAGGTTGCATGCTTGTCAGCGCGGAGGGCGAGTCGCCACTATGACGCAAATGGCCGACGGTGGGCAGTCATGGCCGGAATGACGTCGCGCGTCGACGGCGATCGCGCCCGGTCGGCCGCATTGCTTACGCCGGAGTGTCCCTAACCGCCGTGGACGGCGCGCGAATCCTCCGGCGCCTCGGCGCGGTCGTTCATCCCGTAGTCTCGAACCACCCGCGCGACCCGCAGCCGGTAATCCGAGAATATGGTCTTCCGCCCTGCGCCCTGAATGCGCCGGTGCGCCTCCAGGTTGCGCCAGGTCTGCACGGCTTCCTCGTCACGCCAGAACGAAAGCGACAGGATCTTTCCGGCATTGGTCAGGCTCTCGAAACGCTCGATCGAAATGAAGCCGTCGATCTGCGCCAGCAACGGGCGCAAGGCCGCCGCAGCGTCGAGATATGCCCCTTTTTTCCCGGCACGCGGCTGCACCTCGAAGAGTACGGCGATCATGCGCGCTCCTCTCTGGGGCCCGCTCCGACGCAAAACGTGCCTTCGACCGCTTCCAGGAAGGTGCGCTCCTCGCGCAGGATCAGGCGGTTGGACTGGGCGAACTCGAAATTCAGGCGCCCCTCGGGGTCGAGTTTCAACCTTGCGCGGTATGTCTCATACGCGGCGAGGCTGTCAAACGCGATGAGGCCCCAGGCGACATTGTTGGTACCCTCGTGCGGCAGGAAGTAGCCGACGAGGTTTCCCCCGCAGCGTGGAATGATGCGCGCCCAGGTCTTCGCGTAGTGCTCGAAGGCGGACCGCTGGAAGGGGTCGATCTCGTAACGAATGAAGCAGGTCAGCGTCATGTTTATCCTTTCTAAGGCCTAGCGCATCGACCCGGCACGCGTACGATCGGAGCCGCGCGCCACACGCGCTTTTCGGAAAACTCCGCGCACCACGCGATGCTGCCGGGACGGCTTTCTGAACATAACAGTATCAGCCAGCGCTGCTATAATGGTTCGATCCGGATCGAACTATGAAAGACAACCCGAACATCGTGCGGATCGCGGCCCTCGTTGGCGAGCGTGCGCGCGCCGACATTTTGACCGCGCTGCTGGCCGGAGAGGCGCTGACCGCGACGGAGCTTGCCGAGGCGGCGGGCGTGACCAAGCAAACGGCCAGTTCGCACCTTGGCAAGCTGCTCGATGCGCGTCTGGTCGCGGTTCAAAGGCAGGGACGGCACGGCTATTTCCGGCTTGCCGATCGCGATGTGGCACAGCTTCTGGAAAGCCTGATGGGTGTCGCCTACCGTTCCGGGGCGGTGCGCATTCGCCCGGGCCCCCGCGAGCCTGCCTTGCGCAAGGCCCGCGTCTGCTACGACCACCTCGCCGGCGAGCTGGGCGTCCTCATATTTGACAGTTTGCACAGGCAGCAGCTGCTGCGCTCGGTCGCCGGAACCCTGGACCTTACCGAGCAGGGCAAGCGGTTTTGCGCCGAACTGGGGCTCGACCCCGGGACTCTCGCGCAAGGGCGCCGCGTTCTTTGCCGCGCATGTCTGGATTGGAGCGCCCGCCGCCACCATCTCGCCGGGGCCTTGGGGGCCGCGCTGCTCGACTGCTGCTTCCAACGTGGCTGGGCCCGGCGCGTGAAGGGCTCACGGGTGGTGGACTTTACGGCGGCCGGGGAAAGGTCGCTTCGACAACAGTTCAGCCTGCACCAGGGATGAAAGGCGCCCTGGGTCCTGCGCTGGCGCGGGTTGGCTTGCCGCGAGCGTCTTGGAGGAAGCTCCCTTGCAGTGCATGACGTGCACCTACGAGTTACACGCTCGCGGGCTTCTCGACATCTTGAACGAGGCGATAGCCAACTCAACGGCGGTCTATGACTACAGGCCCCGCGCGCTGGAGAGCATGGTTGGCTGGTTCAGGGAAAAGGAGCAGGGGCGTTACCCGGTCATCGGCGCCAGTGCCGAAAATGGGCAGCTGCTCGGTTTCGCGACCTACGGACCCTTCCGGGCCCGGCCGGCTTACAAATACTCGGTCGAGCATTCGGTCTACGTTCACCGCGATCACCGGGGCCAAGGCATAGGGCTCGCGCTCATGCGGCAATTGATCGACGCCGCTCGAGATCAACAATATCACGTCATGGTTGGAGGCATAGACCTTGCCAATCGAGGCAGCATCGCGTTTCACGCGCAACTCGGCTTCTCGCACGCGGGCACGATCAAACACGCAGGATTCAAATTCGGGCGTTGGCTCGACCTCGCGTTCTATCAGCTGATTCTCGATACGCCGGCCCACCCGGTCGACGGCTAGCGGGCCCCGGGGCGAGCGGACTCGAATCCGGGCGCGGCTGCCTGGAGGGTCTTCGAGCGACGCGTCATCCTGCACCGCGGCGTTTCAGGTTGGAACCTCGCCGAGAACCGTGCAACGGCGCACCACGCGTCGCTGCGTGAACGGGTCATAGGGTGTGGCCCGGTGCATCACGCAGCGGTTGTCCCACACGATCAGTTCGCCCGCTTTCCACCGGTGCTCATAGGTAAGGTCGGGGTGAATGGCCAGCGCGTTGAGCTCCTCGATGAGCGCCCGCCCCTCCGCATAGGGCATGCCGACAATATATTCGGCGTGGTCGCCCAGGTAGAGGCAGCGGCGACCGGTTTCCGGATGGGTTCGCACGACCGGATGGTCGACCGGGGGTGTTTCGCGTCGCTGTGCCTCGGTCATCGGGTCCTCGCCGTGACGGCGCGTGCGCGAGAAATCCAGGTTATGCACTGCGCGCATATTGGCGATGCGCGCCTTCCAGGCACCGTCGAGGCGCTCATAGGCCCCATACATGTCGCAGAAATGCGTCTCCCCTCCGGTCTCGGTGACTGCTTCGCCGTAGATGATCGTCGCCTGGCCAGTAACCCGGCGCCAGGAACCATCGGTGTGCCAGGCGAGGGTGCCCTTGTCAGGATGACGCCCGTTCGGGTTTCCGTTGTCGTCGAGGTTGGAGAGTCGATAGAGTTCCGGATGACCGTCGGCGTGATACTGGTTCATCACGTGGATCTGCACTTCCCCAAATTGGCGAGCGAATTTCACCTGGCGATCGGGAGGAAGGTCCTGTGGCAGAAATACCAGGACCTGATAGTGCAGCCACGCCTGGTAGAGCGCCCGAAAAGCATCATCCGATACGCCATCCGCCAGTCTCACGCCCGCGATCTCGGCCCCGAGATGCTTCGTGAGCGGCCGCGCGGCAAAGGACAGTCGAGGGTCGTCGGGAGCATTCATGGTTTGTCGGTCAGAATCATTGATCAAACTCCCGCCGTTGACAAGACGACGGGGGTGCGCCGGGAACTGGTTCAGTGCTAGCATCGCGGCGCGCAATGGCGAGCCAAGAACGGAGCGCTTCCAACGTGAACGATCTCGACTTTAAGAACCGCACCGCAGTCATCACCGGGGGCGCGGCGGGCATCGGACTCGCGGTCGCGCGGCGCCTGGTCGCCAGCGGTGGCCGCGTCAGCCTGTGGGATCGCGACGCAACTGCTCTTGACAAGGCAAGTGGCATGCTCGGCCACCGGACCGAGACACGGGTCGTGGACGTCGCCAGCCATGACAGCGTTGCGGCGGCGGCAAAGGCGACCGCGGCCGAGTTCGGTCGCATCGATGCGCTCGTCTGCTCGGCCGGGATCGCGGGCCCAAACGCCACGACCTGGGAGTATCCGGTCGATGCGTGGCGGCAGGTGATGGCCATCAATGTTGACGGCGTGTTCTTCTGTAGCCGCGCGATTGTGCCGCTTATGGCACAGCGGGGTTACGGCCGCATCGTCAACATCGCATCGGTCGCCGGCAAGGAGGGAAACCCGAACGCGAGCGCCTACAGCGCCTCGAAGGCAGCGGTCATTGGCTTGACCAAGTCACTGGGCAAGGAGCTCGCAAGAACCGGCATTCGCGTCAACTGCGTCACCCCGGCCGCGGTAAGGACCGCGATATTCGAGCAGATAGCACCGGCTCATATCGACTTCATGCTGTCCAAGATCCCTATGGGACGTTTCGGGGAGGCGGAGGAGATTGCCGCGCTGGTCGCTTGGTTGTGCACGGAGGATTGCTCGTTCTCGACCGGCGCGGTATTCGATCTGTCCGGCGGTCGCGCGACCTACTGAGTCGCGGGCCAATCGCGCGCCAGGCCCGAGCGGCGCCAGCGCGACGAAGCGGCTGCGCAGGCGCGCACCGCTAGCGACGCTGCAACAGCAACGACATCATCGCTGCGACGACTGCGGCGCCCGCGGCAGCGGCGAACGCGGCCCAGGGCCCGATCGACTCGACGATCAACCCGCCCACCGCCATGCCGGCGCCAATGCCGCTGACTATGCACGTCGACATCCAGGTGAATGCCTCGGTCGCGTAGCGGGCTGGCGCGTACTGTGTAACGAGCAGCGACAGCGCCGTGAGCGCGGGGGCTACCGTGAGGCCTGCAACGAAGGCAAGCGGCGCCAGGATCCAGGCTGATGCGGCCAGGGCGTTGGCGCCGAAAGGAACTGCCAGCAGCAGCAACAGCCGCAGCAACTGGCGTTCCGTCGGTAGTGCGAAATGCATGCCGCCATAGGCGACGCCGCCAAGCGCGCTGCCGACCGAGAAGATCGCCAGCAGTGCGCCGCCCAGGGCGGGCATCCCGGCCCGCGCGGCGAAGCCGGGATAGCCCACCTCGAGCATGCCGAAGGACAAGGCGAGCGCGGTGCTCACTGCATAGGCGCTGAGCAGTCTGGGCTCGGTCAGCGGCCCGAGAAGGGAATGAGCTTCGCCGCGTGAATGCTTCCAGTAGCGAGCCGCGCCGGACAGGGCAAAAAGCGGTGCGGCGCTGGCGGCGACAAGCCAGGTCGCGGCAAAAGCCAGTGCGGGCGTGCCGAACAGCAGCGCGAGCCCAACGAGCGCGGGGCCGATCGTGAAGTTGATTTCGATCAGCACCGAATCGAGCGCGAACGCGGTGCGCCGCTCCTCCGCGTGCTCGAAGCGATGCCGCCAGAGCGTGCGCGTCAGCACCGAGATCGGTGGCGCAAACATGCCCGCGACGGCGGCCAACGGGGCGATCGCCTTCAGCGACAGGTGCAACTGCCCGGCGAACAACAGCATACCGAGGGCAAGGGGTTGCACCAATCCGGTCACCACCAGAAGGCCGCCCGGGCCGCGGCGGTCGGCAAGGCGCCCCTGGATCGGCGCGCTGCCGGCCATGGCGATGAAATACGTCCCGACGATGCTGCCGGCGAAAGCGAACGACCCCGACAGCTCCCGCAGGTGCATCAGCAGCGACAGCGACATCATCCCGATGGGCATGCGCGCGACCAATGCCGTCGTGAGCAAGCGCGGAACGCCGGGCAGGCGGAAGAACGCCGCGTAGTGCCTCAGGAGTCCGCGCATGGCCGCCCCGGTCGCTATAGCAGGGGTGCGGTCAGCCGGCTGCGGCGTTGCGCTTGCGGAATACCAGGCTCAAGTTGTTCGCCGGCATGGCGAGCGTGTCGGCGAGGGTGAAGCCGTTTTGATCGGCGAGCGCGGCGAGCGCTTCCACGTCGCGCAGCCCCCACTCGGCATCGTGCGCGCGAAGTTCGGCATCGAACTTCGCATTGCTCGCAGCCGTGTGGCCGCCGCCTTGGCGATAGGGGCCGTACAGATACAGAAGATTCTGCTGCGAGAGTACCTGGCGTGCGCCCTCGAACAGTGCCTGTGCCGCCTCCCACGGCGCGACGTGCAGCATGTTGATGCAGACAATGGCATCCGCGCTGGCGATCGGCCACGGCTGCTCGCGCACGTCGAGGGCGAGCGGTTCCTTGACGTTGGCAAGGTGCTCGAAGTCGATCCACTGCGAGATCGAGCGCCGGAAATCGGCGTCGGGATCACTCGGTTGCCAGGACAGCTGCGGCAGCGACTTGGCGAAATGCGCGACGTGCTGGCCGGTGCCGCTTGCGATTTCGAGCACCAGGCCGGATCGGGGAAGCTCGCGCTCGAGCACCGCGAGTATCGGTGCCTGGTTGCGCCTCGCTGCAGCAGCAATCCATCGGCCATCGCTTGCCTTCTCGCCGATTTGCCAATTGCGCACGGGCCTACCGCATCGGCTCAGACATCTTCGAGGGGGTCGTTGAGGTCGCGAATTTTGACCAGATTCCCGGCACGGCTCTCGTACTCGCCGGACAGGATCACGTCTTCGCTGTCGATGCGAAGCTCTTCGACCAGTTCGGTGAGGCGGTCTATGTCGGCGCGCGAGCCGATGAGCGCACAGCGGAGCAGGCGCGGTTCGACGGGCTCGTCCCGCTCGTCGACCGCGTCCTCGAGCAGGCCGATGGCGGTGGTCCGATCGATGTCCCGGAAGTGCCGGTTGACCCACGCTACGACGTCGTCTGGGATGGGCATGAAATCAGCGACCTCGGCTGCGACCGCGCAACGCGGCGTCGGGAGCGGCCCTCCGGCGGCGCAACCCGCTCGTTGGCGTGAGGTTGATCGCCGTGCGCACGGCAGCAGGGCTCACGCTCGCTCGGGCTCGCGGTAGAGCGCGGCGACGATCGATCCGAGAATGACCACGAGGACCCCGTCAAAAACGATCTGTTTGACCACGACCATGCCTGGCATCGGCTGGACGACGTAGTAAATCATATAGGTCGGGACAACGGTCAACAGCGCGACCGCCATACCGAAGCGAACACCCTGTGCCAGCCAGGGTTTGGCCCGTACGCCTTGCGCATAGATCCACACCAACGCGCCGGCCAGGATGGCATGGGCGAGGATCATCAGCGGAAAGTATCGCTCTGCGTCCGCCTCCGGCCGGAACAGGTTGGGCAGCTGCATGTAATCCTCGTTCAGCAGCACGGCATGAACCAGAAAGCTGCCGACCATCCATGCCAGGAAGATGATGATCCACGCGACCAGGAATCGCTTGCTCATGCCGCCTCCTAAGCTTGCAGTCCTCGAAAACCCCTTGGCGCGGAGAATTGGAGGATCGTAACCCGACCGCTGGACATTTTGCCACGAGGGGAGCGGAGCCGCCCGCGCCAGCCGCCTGGTCTAAAGCGCTGCGCCCGGGTGCCGGGGTGGGTATTGGGCGTGCCGGCGCTTGGCGGCGGGGCCATCGGCCTTCCGGCCGAAGCCACTGCCCGACGACGTTCACGCGATCGCCCGCACCACGCCGCCGTCGACGCGCAGCGCGGCGCCGGTTGTCGCCGACGCCTGGGTGCTGCAGACGTAGGCGATCATGGCGGCCACCTCCTCCGGGCTGGCAAAGCGCCGCAATAGCGACGAGGGACGGGCGGTCGCGAAGAACTCCCGCTCGATCGTGGCGGCATCCGAGCCGCGCTGCGCGGCCATGCTGGCAATGAATTGACCCACTCCCTCGGAGGCGGTCGGCCCCGGGAGCACGCTGTTTACCGTGACCCCCGTGCCGGCGAGGGTTTCGGCGAGGCCGCGCGATACCGCCAGTTGCGCGGTCTTCGTCATGCCGTAATGGATCATCTCGGTCGGGATCTGGAGCCCCGACTCGCTGGAGACGAAGACGATGCGCCCCCAATTGCGCGAGCGCATGGCGGTTACGTAATGGCGTGCCAGGCGGATGCCGCTGAGCACGTTGGTCTCGAAGAAGCGCAGCCAGTCCGCGTCGGTGATCTGGTCGAACGGTTTGGGCTCAAAGATGCCTAGATTGTTGACCAGCACGTCGACGTCCGGGAGGCGGCGAATCAGGTCCCGGCAACCGTCGCCGGTACTGAGATCGACGGCAACTCCGGCGACGCTTGCTCCGGGCAGTTCGCCACGCAGGCGGTTCACGGCATCGGCGACGCGCCCCTCGGTTCGCCCGTTCACGGTTACCTCGGCGCCCTCGCTCGCCAGGGCGCGCGCGGCGGCGAGCCCGATGCCGGCCGTCGAACCGGTCACCAGCGCGCGCTTGCCTCTCAGCCCGAGATCCAAGGCGGCCTCGCTTAGCGACCGAGGACCCGTCGCAGGAGCCCGGATAGCGCCGAGCGCCTCTTCGGCCTCATCTGGGGCGTCAGCTCATAGTAGCGGCGATGCTCGTAGCACCAGCTCCAGGTCTCGCCGCGTTCCACGGATGCGATCAGCGGATGACCCGTGGCCTGGAAATGCGCCAGTGCGTGCCGGTGCTCGGAATCCTCGCAGCATCCGACGTGGCCGCAGGACAAGCACACGCGAAGCTCGTTCCACGACTCCCCGGCCGCGATGCACTCTTCGCAACCGCCCGCGCGCGGGGTCACCGGTCGAATGTCACTGAAATGCTCGCAAAGTTCGTTCATGGCAGCATTGACTGGGGCATTGGTGCAGCGGGCGCGAGCGGGTCAGGCTGGCCTAATACACGACTCTGACGTTTTCCGGCGCCAGCCAGGCACGCAGCTGCGCCAGCAGCGGTTCGTCGAGATTCACACGCCAGGCTTCGGGCAGCTCGATCTCGCCGCCGGCGGCATGATTGCGATAGTCGATGATGATAGGGCACTGCCCGCTCTTGTACGGCTCGAGCAGCGCGAGAAGACGATCGGCCGAACCGGAACCGTTGCAGCACAGCTTCAGCCCCCGGGCAAACCTGCGCCGCGCGCCAGGCAGGTCGTAGAGCCCGTCGGCGATGATGCGCAGCCCCTGCATCTGTCCTTCCTCGTTCATGCGTTGCTGGACACGCACTTCGGCGACGAGCAGCGCGTCCTCGCGCAACAGGTGGCGGTGCGTATCGAGCGTTTCGTTGTAGGCGACGATCTCGGTCGGATCCTTGCCGTCGTCGAGCGTGACGAACGCCATCTTGCCGCGGCGTGAGGTCTGGATGCGCAGCGTCGTGACCACGCCGGCAATGCGCACGGGCACCTGAGTGGGCTTGATTGCGCCGAGCGCGACGTGGACGAGCGAGGAGAGCTCGGCCGCGTGTTCGTTGTATGGATGGCCGGACAGGTAGAAGCCAAGGCTCGCCTTCTCATTGGTCAGTCGCTCGCTGTCGGTCCACTCCCGCGCATCGATCAGTCTCGGCCTCGCGGCGGCGGGCTCGTCACCCTGATCGAACAGCGAAACCTGAGAGGCGGAACGCTCGGATCTTTCGGCATGCTCGAGGGCTATACCTACCGTGGCCAACAGGCTCGCGCGTCGCGGTTCGATTGCATCGAGAGCGCCGGCACGGATCAAGGCCTCGATCACGCGCCGGTTGACCAGGCGCTTGTCGACACGGCTGCAGAAGTCGAAGAGATCGACAAAGGGTCCGCCCTGGCGCGCCTCGACGATGGCCTCGATGGCGCTCTGCCCGGTTCCCTTGATGCCGCCCAGGCCGTAGCGGATGTTCTTGTCGTCGACCGGTTCGAAGCGATAGTTCGACGCATTGATGTCCGGCGGCAGCACGACGAGTCCGCAAGCCTTTGCCTCGTCGCGGAAATGACGAACCTTTTCGGTGTCGTCCATCAGCAGCGACAGGTTGGCGGCGATGAATGCCGCCGGATGATGCGCCTTCAAGTACGCGGTCTGGTAAGCAATCAGCGCATAAGCGGCCGCATGGGACTTGTTGAAGCCGTAGCCGGCGAATTTCTCCATCAAGTCGAAGAGTTGGGTCGCGCGGGCTTTCGACAGGCCGTTTCTTTCCGCCCCGTCAATGAACACGAAGCGGTGCTTGGCCATCTCTTCCGGCAGCTTCTTGCCCATCGCCCGGCGCAGCAGGTCTGCGGCGCCCAGCGTGTAGCCCCCGATCACCTGGGCGATTTGCATGACCTGTTCCTGATAGACCATCACCCCGTAGGTCGGAGCCAGGATGGGTTCGAGGCGCGAATCGTAGAAATCGACCCGCTCGAGGCCCTGCTTGCGGCGAACGTAGTCGGGTATCAGTTCCATCGGCCCCGGACGGAACAGCGCGACCAGCGCGACGATATCGTCAAAGCGCTTTGGCGGCGCCTGCAACAGCAGCTCGCGCATGCCTCGGGATTCGAATTGGAACACCCCCACGGTGCTGCCGCTCTTGAAGGTGTCGAACGCGCCCCTGTCATCGAGCGGCAGCAGCTCCAGCGTCAGGGCCGATGCCGGGTCGAGCATCTTCACGAAGCGCAGCGTCCAGTCCAGGATGGTAAGCGTGGTCAGCCCCAGGAAGTCGAACTTGACCAGCCCCACCTGCTCGACATCATCCTTGTCGAACTGCGACACGGGCGCATCGGTTCCGGCCTGCGTGTACAGGGGGCAGAAATCGGTGAGCTTGCCCGGGGCAATGAGCACGCCGCCGGCGTGCATGCCGACGTTGCGCGGCAGGCCTTCGAGCTGCTCAGCCAGGGCCAGCAGCTCGCGAACTTCCTCCTCCGCAGCCTCGCGCTCGTTTAGCTGTGGCTCGACCTCGCGCGCGTAGACGACACTGGCCGCCGCTTCTCCCGGGGGCCGACGCTTCAGCGTCACCGTGCGTCCCGGCTGGAAGGGAATGAGCTTGGCGATGCCGTCGCAGAAGCTGTACGGCAGATCGAGCACGCGGCCGACGTCGCGGACGACCGCGCGCGCCTGCAGCGTGCCGAAGGTCACGATCTGGGACACCGATTCGGCGCCATATTTCTTCTTCACGTACTCGATGACTCGGTCGCGGCCGTCCTGGCAGAAGTCGATGTCGAAGTCCGGCATCGACACGCGCTCGGGGTTGAGAAAGCGCTCGAAGAGCAGCGCATAGCGCAGCGGGTCGAGGTCGGTGATCCCGAGCGCGTACGCGACCAGCGAGCCCGCGCCCGACCCGCGCCCCGGCCCGACCGGGACGCCGTTCTGCTTCGCCCAGTTGATGAAGTCGGCAACGATCAGGAAGTAGCCGGGGTAGCCCATCTGGATTATCGTCCGGGCCTCGAAATCGAGGCGCGCGAGATACTCCGCCCGCTTCGCGTCGCGCTCGCTCGAATCGGGGTAGAGCAGCGCAAGGCGCTTTTCCAGGCCCGAGGTCGCCTCGTTCTTGAGGTGTTGCTCGATGGTCACGCCGGCCGGGATCGGAAAGTCGGGCAGGTAGTTCTTGCCCAGCGGGATCGCCAGATTGCAGCGCTGGGCAATGGCCACGCTGTTGGCTAGCGCCGAGGGAAGGTCGGCATAGCGCCGGGCCATTTCTTCCTGCGCCATGAAATACTGGTCGGCGGTAAAGCGCCTCGGCCGGCGGGCGTCGGCTAGGGTGTGGCCCTCCGCGATGCATACGCGCGCCTCGTGCGCCCGGAATTCATCGCGGCGCAGGAATTGCACCGGGTGCGTGGCGACGACGGGGATATCGAGCTCGGCGGCGAGGCGCACCGTGGACGCCGTCAGAGCATCATCATCGACACGGCCGGCACGCTGTATTTCGAGGTAATAGCGGTCGGGGAAGAGCTTGGCCCACGCGCTTGCGGCTCGTGCCGCGCCCTCGTAATTGCCCTGAGCAAGGCCAACACCGACATCGCCGCCGGCAAAGCCGGAGAGCGCGATCAGGCCCTGCGTGCCCTCGGCGAACCATTCGCGCCGCATCTCCGCCCGGCCGCGGTGCTGGTTGCCGCGATAGGCGCGGGTCAGCCAATCGGTGAGCTTGAGATAGCCGTCGCGAGACTGGCACAGGAGAAGCAGGCGATACGGCGCGTCGCGTTCGGTATCGTGGGTGATCCACACGTCGCACCCGACGATCGGCTTGACCCCGGCTCTGCGCGCGGCAGTGTAGAACTTGACCAGGCCAAAGACGTTGGCCAGATCGGTGAGGGCGAGCGCGGGCATCTTGTCGGCGACCGCGGCCGCCACCGCGTCGTCAATGCGCAACGTGCCGTCGACGATCGAGTACTCGCTGTGCAGGCGGAGGTGAACGAAGCCCGTCCGGGACTCGGCGCCGCCCGGCCTCGCGAGCGACAGTGGAGAGGGCGTCGACAACACGGGCGATTTCGGGCCACTCGGCGCCCCAGCCGCAGCGGCTGAACCGGGCCGGAAGTCGAGCGCGCTCATAAGGTACAATTTTACTCGCTTTGGCACGCAGTTTTTCTGCCGAATATCCCGCCATTTGGTTGGCCTTAATTCATGACTTGTGCCTGCCTCGCCCGGTATGGATTCATGTCGTTGATAATCCTCGCCTCCGGCTGTGCCACGGTTGGGCCTCCTGCCACGCCCTACGGCACGCCAACGCCGTCCCAACCGCAGGGCAATCCGAACCCGCCGGCGAATGTCAACCTGCAGGGATTTCCGCTGGAATACCGGCAAGGCTATGCGGACGGCTGCGCCAGCGCTTCAGGCGCCGAGCGCAAGGATGCGGGCCGCTTCAAGAGCGACGGGCAATATCGGACCGGCTGGATGGACGGCCGCGCGCTGTGCAAGGCGCCCTAGCGCGCAGATGAGACCGTCCGCGTCGCTCACCATCCCTGTTCGCGGCCTCGCCTACCACGTGCGCACCTGGGGCGACCCGGATGCCCCGAAGCTTTTCATGCTGCACGGCTGGATGGACGTCGGGGCGTCGTTTCAATTTCTCGTCGACGCCCTGCAGCGCGAGTGGCTCGTGATCGCTCCCGACTGGCGCGGGTTCGGCCTCACGGCATGGGCGGCAGACGGCTACTGGTTTGCAGACTACGTCGCCGATCTCGACGCGCTGCTTGACCACTTTGCCCCCGACGAGCCGACGCGACTGATCGGGCACAGCCTGGGCGGCAACGTGGTGATGCTCTACGCCGGTGCACGGCCGCAGCGCGTCGCACGCGTGGTGTCGCTCGAAGGCTTCGGCATTCCCGCCGAATCGCCCGCCGTCGCCCCGGCGAAGATCGCCAAGTGGCTCGACGCGCTCAAGAATCCGCCCGGCTTCCGTCCGTACCCGAATCTCGCCGCGGTGGCCGATCAGCTGCAGAGCAACAACCCGCGGTTGTCCCGCGACAAGGCGGAATTTCTCGCCGGTCACTGGGCACGCACCGAGCCCGATGGCAGCGCGCGGTTGAACTCCGATCCGCGGCACAAGCTCCCGTTTCCAACCGTCTACCGGATGGAGGAAGTGGCCGCGATCTGGCGGCAGATCAGCGCGCCGGTGCTGTGGGTCGCAGCGCGCGAATCCTTCATTCCGAAATGGCTCGGCGCGCACCCGGAGGGGGAAGCTGCGACCGACACCTTGGAAGGCATTCGTGCCCGGATCAGGCAGGTGCCGCACGGCGAGCTCATGATCGTCGAAGCGGCGGGGCACATGCTGCATCTCGACCGGCCCGAGGCTGTGGCGGCGATCATCGAGCCGTTTCTGGCCTCGTGATGCGCCGGCTGTTCGGCATCGCTTCGAGGCGCGCCGCGTACGGCGCGCTGGTCCTGCTCACGCTCATCTGGGGGATGAACTGGATTGCGATGAAGTTTGGTCTGCAATACGCGCACCCGGTCGACTTCAACATCGAACGCACCCTGATTGCGATTGCGCTGCTGTTCTCGGTGCTGCTGTGGCAGCGGCGTCCGCTCAAGCCGGAATCGTGGACGGCGGTCATCGTCACCGGGTTTTTCCAGACGACGATCAACTTCGGGGCGACGACGATGGCCCTGGCCGGCGGCGGTGCAGGACGCACCGCCGTGCTCGTGTTCACCATGCCGTTCTGGACGATGCTCATGGCCTGGCCGGTGCTGCACGAGCGCGTGCGCGGCAGCCAATGGCTTGCGGTCGGCTGCGCGCTCGCCGGCTTGGTGCTGGTAGTGGAGCCCTGGAACTGGGAGGGCGACCTCGAACCGAAGCTGTGGGCCGCATTGTCCGGATTCGGTTGGGCGGCAGGCTCGGTGGCCACCAAGTATTTCCAGCGCCGACACCGCCTGGACATGCTCAACCTGATCGCCTGGCAGATGGCCGCGGGAATCCTTCCCATCTGCCTGTTCGCGCTCGGCTATCCATTGCCGCCCGGGCGATGGAACGGCGTCTACGTCGGCACCCTGCTCTACTCGGGGGTCATCGCCACCGCCCTCGGCTTCATCCTGTGGACCGCGATTCTGGTTTGGTTACCCGCGGGCACGGCGGCCCTCAACATGTTCGCGATTCCGGTATTGGCGCTGGTTTCCTCGATGTTCGTGTTCGGGGAGAGGCTGACGGCCATGGAGTGGCTCGGCATCGCCTTCATCGGAGTCGGGCTGGCCATCGTTTCGGTGCGCGCATGGCTTGCCAGCCGGAGCGGCGGCGAACTGGTCGAAGCGCCGGCAATTGAGGGAGGCTGAAGGAGGGCGTCGGCTATAATTCCGGCCTGCGTACACGACGTCGCAACGCTTACTTGTCCGTCGACGAACTCTCCAAGCTCAAAATCGACCGCTCACTCGCGCCGGTGCGCGTGCGTCGTCGTCGCAGGTGGATATGGCTCGGTGCCATTGCCGTCGCGCTCGTCGCTGGCGGCGCCTGGCTCGCTCTGCAGCCGCACCCGGTCGCGGTCCAGGCAACGCCGATCGTCACGACCTTCCCGTCGCAGCAGTTCGTGGTGCTCAATTCGACCGGCTACGTCGTCGCGCAGCGCAAGGCTGCCATCGCATCGAAGGCATCCGGGCGGCTGGAGTGGCTCGGCGTTGCCGAAGGCACGCGGGTCAAGGCCGGCGAGATAATCGCCCGCCTCGATGCGCGCGATGTCAACGCGCAACTTGCCGCCGCGCTCGCCAACGTCAAGGTCGCGCAGGCGGCTCTGGAACAGGCGCAGGCAGAGGATCGCGACGCGGAAGCTTCGCTCAAGCGCACGCGCGATCTCGTGGCGAAGAAATTCTTGTCGGAATCGGCACTCGATCAGGCCACCGCGCGCGCCGATCGCGCAGTGGCCGGCGTGGCGAGCGGGAAGGCGGGGCTGGCTTTCGCCGAAGCCAACGCCAGCAACGCCCAGGTTGCGGTCGATTACACGCTGATTCGCGCGCCTTTCGACGGCATCATATTGTCGAAGAGCGCCGACGTCGGCGACATGGTGACGCCGTTTTCCTCCGCCGCCGACTCCAAGGGCGCGGTGGTCAACATGGCCGACATGAGGACGCTGGAAGTTGAAGCCGATGTCTCCGAAGCGAGCCTGTCGAAGATCACCGTGGGCCAGCCCGCGGAGATCACGCTGGACGCCCTTCCCGATTCGCGCTTCCGCGGCAGCGTGTCGCGCATCGTGCCGACCGTCGATCGCGCCAAGGCAACGGTGATGACCAAAGTGCGCTTTGATGCCATCGATCCGCGCGTGCTGCCGGAAATGAGCGCCAAGGTGTCGTTCCTGTCGCAGGCGGTGAGCGCCGAAGAGCAGCAGCCCCTGCTCGCGGTGAACCCCGACGCGCTGGCACAGCGCGATGGCAAGACGGTGCTATACGTGCTGCGCGACAGCAGGACCGTCGAGGTTCCGGTGCTGCCGGGGCGCAGGATCGGAGACGTTACGGCGATCGCAGGCGACGTGAAGAGCGGGGAGAAGGCGGTGCTGCGACCGGCGGCCGATCTGACCGGCGGTGTGCTGGTCAAGCCCGCCGCC
>Ga0074044_10002226_pt1 | contig 16975 bp, 15 predicted proteins | sample BogForMeECP23OM1_FD_94443 | JGI IMG/M metagenome (GOLD analysis project Ga0074044, IMG submission 94443) | Bog forest soil microbial communities from Calvert Island, British Columbia, Canada - Bog Forest MetaG ECP23OM1 | ecosystem: Environmental > Terrestrial > Soil > Wetlands ...
CAGCCGTTGCCGACCCCGCTCGCCGACCTGGAAAAGATCGTTGCGGGCATGAAGGCGCCGCCGGGATTCAAGGTCACCATCTATGCGTCCAACGTGCCGCAAGCGCGCCAGATGGCGTGGGGCGACAAGGGCACGCTGTTCGTCGGCACGTGGGATGCCGGCGTCGTCAACGCCATCGCGGACGAGGGCGGCAAACGGATGGTCAAGCCGGTCATCAAGGGCTTGCGCATGGCGACTGGCGTCGCCTACAACAATCACACGCTTTATGTCGTCGACATCGACAAGGTGTATGCCTGGGAGAACCCCGAAGATCATCTCGACAATCTTGGACCCGGCAAGGTCGTCTACGACGATCTCCCACCTTATACCCCGCATGGTTGGAAATACATCACGGTCGGCCAAAACGGCGAATTGTACATACCGGTCGGACCAACGAGTGCCTGCCGCCCAGCGGCACGTCCCAGGTTCGACGCATCAATCCTCAAAACGGCAATGCTGAGTTGTGGGCGATCGGCGTTCGCAACAGCGTCGGCGGCGCGGTGGATCCGCGGACCGGCCTTCTGTGGTTCAGCGAGAATGCTCGAGACTGGCTCGGCGACGACATTCCCAGCGACAAGCTGAATCTCGTAACCAAGACCGGCGAGGATTTCGGTTACCCCTATTGCCATCAGGGGGACATTCTCGACCCCGTCTATGGCAAGGGACATTCCTGCGCCGAGTTCAATCCGCCAGTCGTCAAACTGGGTCCGCACGTCGCCCCGCTCGGGATGAAGTTCTATACGGGCAACCAGTTCCCGCCTGAATACTCAGACAATATCTTCATTGCCGAGCATGGCTCATGGAATCGGCACCAGAAGATCGGCTATCGGATCGAGCGCGTGAGCGTCAATCCTGACGGCACCAACGCCGCGCAGGAAGTATTCCTGTCCGGGTTCTTGGATGGCAACAAGATCCTGGGCCGGCCGTCCGACGTCATCGTTGCGCCTGATGGCTCGCTTCTGGTCGCAGACGATCAAGCCGGGGCGATCTACCAGATCTCCTATGTCGGCAACAAGTAACATCTGATCGAACGCAGGCTCCTTCCCTTCGGCATGCCCTAGGTCGGGGCCTTTTTCGGCGATATCGACGCGGATGTTCGACATGGCGCGATCTGTGATTTTGGCCTGCGCGCTCGGCGCGTGCTTGGCCGCTGGCGTTGCGCCGCACGCTGAGGACTCGAAGCCTGCGTCTGGCGACGCGGCGTTCAACGACAAGATCAAATTCTGCTCGGCCTGCCACGGTCCTAGCGGCGTCTCGCAATTGGAGGGCGTTCCCAACCTGGCCGGGGAGCCCGATTTTTTCACCGAATATCAACTGCTCTACTTCCGCGGCGAAACGCGCAAGAACGAGCAGATGACCCCCGCCGCCCAAGGCCTCGTCGATGATGATATCCGCAATTTGGGCGCCTATTTCGCGGCTTTGACGGGCCCGCCCCCGTCGACCGATCCCGATCCCGATCCCGCACTGACTCAAGAAGGCGCCCGGCTCGTCAAGGAGCGCCACTGCGCGCAATGCCACTTGGACTCGTTCGTCGGCCAGGGCGAGATCCCGCGCCTGGCCGGGCAGCGCCAGGAAGTCATAGTCAAGGCGCTGCACGACTATCAGCACGGATCGAGGCGCGGGCGCGGCAACGTCATCATGCCGGAGATCGCCTATTCGCTGACCGAGGACGACATCAAGGCCCTCGCGCACTTCATGTCGCGCCAGCCAGGAAAATGAGCGCGCCGCGATGCGTTTGGTCTGGCTCAGCGTTCCGCGGACCGGTCGCGCGCAAGCTCCGAAATCGCCCCGCAAGGGTTGGCAGTGAGGACGCCATGATTCCGCAGAGACTCAAATCAAGAAGCCCATCCCGCCGCGACCGGGCAGATGGCGCCGTGCGACAGATCACGCGCCGGGGTCTGATCGAAGCGAGCGCGCGCGCGGCGGCCGCAGCGATCGCTTCCCACCAGGCGCTCGCGCAAGAAGGCGACAACTTGCCGCCCTCGGTCCCGGAATGGCAGCTTCATCCTGGAGCCGACGTGATGAGCCCGCCCTATGGGCTGCCGTCCCGCTTCGAAGCCAATGTCGTGCGTCGTCCGCGTGGCGGCTCGCCGGAGCCGCCGACACGGGTTGCGGCGCTTAGCGTCACCCCGCTGCAGGATCTTTGCGGAATCATCACCCCCAATGGGCTGCATTACGAGCGCCACCATGCCGGGACGCCGACGATCGACCCGCTCGAGCACTGGCTGATCGTTCATGGCATGGTCCAGCAGCCCATGATCTTCACGATCGAGGATGTGAGGCGTTTTCCGTCGGTGTCGCGGATCCACTTTCTCGAATGTTCCGGCAATACGCAAAACTGGCGCGCGCCCAAGCCCGAACTGACGGTCCAGGACACGCACGGGCTCCTCAGCTGCTGCGAATGGACCGGCGTCCCGCTCGCCACGATCCTGGCGGAGGCCGGCGTGCAGCCGGAGGCGAAGTGGATGCTGGCGGAGGGCGCCGACGCGGCGGCGATGACGCGCAGCATACCGATCGAGAAGGCGCTCGACGACGCCTTGCTCGCCTATGCTCAGAATGGCGAGCGGCTGCGGCCCGAGCAAGGCTACCCGCTTCGATTGCTCCTGCCCGGCTATGAGGGCAACGCAAGTGTCAAGTGGCTCAGGCGCCTCAAGCTTGGCGCGGAGCCGTTCGAAACGCGTGAGGAAACCTCGAAATACACCATGGTCATGCCGGACGGGGAGACGCGCCAGTTCAATTTCGTCATGCAGGCCAAATCGGTCATCACCTTTCCTTCCGGCGGACAGCGGCTCGGCCCGCCGGGATTCTACGAGATCTCCGGACTGGCGTGGTCGGGTCTCGGCAAAGTCGCCCTGGTCGAAGTGTCGACCGACGGCGGCGCCTCCTGGCGCGACGCCGCGCTGCAGGAGCCGGTCATGTCAAAGTGCCTGACGCGGTTCCGCTCCCCCTGGCGCTGGGACGGCGGCCCCGCGTTGCTGGCGAGCCGCGTCACCGACGAGACGGGCTATGTGCAGCCGAGCCGCGAGGCGCTGCTTAAGCAGCGCGACGTCCGGTCCTACTATCATTACAACGCGATTCAGAATTGGAGCGTCGCGGCCGGCGGCGTGGTGACCAATGCCGGATAGGATAGCGCGCCGCATCACCCTCGCGATCGCCGCGACTTTGGCGGCCGGCGTCGTCCGTGCCGCCGAGCCCTACGGTATCGGCCGGCCGGCGACGCCGCAGGAGATCGCCGGCTGGGACATCGGCGTATCGCCCAGCGGCGCCGGACTGCCGTCCGGGCGAGGCGGCGTGCGACGGGGCGAGGCGGTCTATGCCGAGAAATGTGCGAGCTGCCACGGCGCCTATGGCGAGGGTAAGCCGATGGACCAGCTCGTCGGCGGCTTCGGCACGGTCTTCGACATGAAGCCGCACAAGACCGTCGGCAGCTTCTGGCCCTATGCGACGACGCTGTTCGACTATGTGCGCCGCGCCATGCCTCTCAACGCCCCGCAGTCGCTCACGCCCGACGAAGTCTACGCGGTTTCAGCCTACGTGCTGTTCCTCAACGGAATCGTGTCGGAAGAAACGACGCTCGATAAGGATAATCTCGCCAAGATCGTGATGCCCAACCGCGACGGCTTCGTCAGCGCCTATCAATCGCCGAGCGTCGGCGCCAAACCCTAGCGAACGCTGATGACCGCGCCGACCTCGTTGCGCTATGAAGAAACAAGAAAGGAAAACTACCCTCCAACGTTTCATCGAAGGGCGGGTCGGCCGCGGGCCGGTGGGGACGGGCCAGGGAGAAAACAGGGAGAATCGTGCGGTTTCGGCCGCGATCAGCGTCAGAATAGCTTTTGTGTTCAAAGATTTGTGCGAAAACCCTTAAGTATGGAACAGGACAATAACAGGGAGATAATTCGGGCATAACAGGGAGATAATTCGGGCGTAACAGGGAGATAGCAGGTGGGGAACAGGGAGAGCCGCCAAGCCGACATTGGTTGTGCTCTGTCCGCGCGCCCAGGAAAAAACAAGAAAGGAAAACTACCCCTCCAACGTTCCATCGAAGGGCGGGACGGCCGCAGGCCGGTGTAAAGCTAATACGTCATGCGACCCGACAAGCCGGCCCAGCAGGCTCACGGAGGTATGCAGCCATGATCATCGATCTGCGGACCTATACGATGGTGCCCGGGCGCCTCGGCGCCTGGCTCAAATTGTACGAGGCGGAGGGTATGCCGATCCATATTCGACATCTGGGTCAGCCGATCGGCATCTTCACCACCGATGTCGGGACGGTCAATCAAGTCGTGTTCTTCTGGGGCTTCGTGAGTCAGGCGGACCGCGAGCGGCGCCGCGACGCCCTCGAAGCCGATCCCGACTGGGTCGCCTACCGCAAGAAGAGCGCGGAAGCGGGCAACGTGCAGCATCAGGAGTGCAAGATCATCAAGTCGACCAGATTCTCGCCGATGTAAGTGCGCGACGCGGCTGCGCCCGCTCTCACGCCTTACGCGCCTCTTCCACCATGCCGCGGAACTTCTTGACATTGTCCGCGCCGGCATAGTCGGCGATCCGCTGATAGGCGGGCTCCATGAGAGCGCGAAACGGGGCAAGGTCAGGCTGCGTTATCTGCATGCCGGCGGCCCCGAGCTCGTTGATCTGATCCGCTTCGCCGTCGGCCATCAGCTTGCGCATCAGGTCGCCAGCCGCCGCGCTCTCCTCCCGGAAAATCGTCTGCTGCTCAGGCCTCAATTTCATCCACGTGTTGACGCCGACAGCATGGATCATGTTGTTGTAGATGTGCTTCGTTATCGCGAGATGCTTCTGCACCTCGTAGAACTTGTTGTAATAGATCACCGCGATCGGATTTTCCTCGCCGTCGACGACCTTCTGCGCCAACGCCAAATAAAGCTCGGGGAACGCGATCGCCTGCACGACTGCACCTAGAGCCTCCATCGAAGCTTGGATCTGCAATTCCGGCGGTGTGCGAAGTTTCAGGCCCTTGATGTCCCCGGGGCCATTGATCGGCCGCACGCTGTTGGTGACGTTGCGAAACCCGTAATCCCAATTGCGCAGCAAGACGAAGCCCAGCTTTTCCGCGAGGGGGCAAAGCCAATCCATCGCCGGCCCATCGAGGACGCGGAACACGAGCGCCCGACTGTCGAAGATGAAGGGCAGCATCACGGCCCCGAACGCCCTGTCGTATTTGTCGAGCTGACCCTGGGTCGGCAGGCCCATGTCGATCGTCCCGAGCTTGATCTGCTGGGCCTGCTCCGGCGGGCCGCCGAGCTGGTTGTTGGGGAAGATCATGATTCGGATGGCGTTGTTGGTGCGCTCTGCGACCCGGCTCGCAAATTGCTTCGCGGCGATATTGGCCGGATGGTCCTCCTGCGCGAAATGCGCGAAACGCAGCGTCAGAGGCGGCGCAGCGCGCGCGACATATGGCGCGGCCAGTATCGCCGCGGCGGCGCCGGCTGCGGTTCCGAGTAGCTCTCTTCGGTTCATGACGTCCTCCCTTTTTGAGTTTATCTCCAATCCGCCCTCGCGAGCGCCTTAGCCACGAAATCCGAAGTGATGCGGCAAGGCCAACGCAAACCAGGGCACGAAGGCGACGATCAGCAAGCCGATCAGCACCACCATGAGATAAGGCAGCATGGCGCGCGAAGCGGGCTCGATATTGCATCGCATGACGGCGCAACAAACATAGAATCCGACGCCTGCAAGCGGCATAAAGCCCCCGACGCCCATCGCGATGATCAGGACAATGGCGAAGTGCAGGCCGCTGAAGCCCAGCTTGACGGCGATCGGCAGCAGCAACGGCGCAAGCACATTGAGCGACGGCAATCCTTCGAGCAGCACGCCGACGAAGATAAGCAGCGCGATCGAGCCGATCATGAAGATCGTCGCGTTTGCGTGGCCAGTGGCAAGGAGATCGACCAGGCGCTGGGGCAAATAGGCGATCGTCAACACCCACGAAAAGGCCGATGCGGCGGTAAAAATAAACAGCAGCACTCCAGTCAACGCGGCCGTGTCCTCGACGGCGCGCAGGAAACCGGCAAGAGTCATCTCGCGATAGACGAGCATGGCGAGGATGAGGCCATAGACGACGGCGAGCGCCGCGATTTCGGTCGGCGTGGCGAGCCCGAGGAGAATTCCCGCGAGCAGCATGACAGGCATGAGCAGAGGCGGAATTGCGTTGAGCCCGACGCGCGCGATCACTGAAACGGGCGCGCGAGGAACGGACGGCGCGCCCGCGCGACGGGCGCGGATCGCGATCAGCGCCATAAGGCACAGAGCAATGACCGCCGCGGGCATGAGGCCGCCAATAAACATGCCGGCCACCGACACATTGGTGATGGAGCCGACGATCAGCATGGCGATGCTTGGCGGCACCGTCTCGCCCATGATCGCCGAGACCGCGAGCACCGCGGCGCCTTCCGGAGCGCCGTGGCGCGCGGCCACTTCATCGCGCATGATCGTGCCGACGGCGGCGACGTCGGCGGGCTTCGAGCCGGAGAGGCCGGAGATCACGTACATGCTGACCACGGCGACCTGCAGAAGGCCGCCGCGAAAATGGCCGACCAGCGCGTGAACGAACCGGATCAGCCGCTCGCTGATGCCGCCACGCTCCATGACGAGCCCCGCCAGGATGAAGAAGGGAATGGCGAGCAGAATGTAGTTCCCGGCGCCGGCGACCATGGTTTGAGGCAGCACCACCAACTGCGCCGCGCCGCTCGTCCAGAGATAGGTCGCGGCGGCGAGGAGCAGCACGAAGCCGACCGGCACGCCGGCGAATATCGCCGCGAAAAACAGGACGAGCGCGGCGATGAGCGAGGAATCGTCGCCCAAAGCCGGCAGCCATGATCCGTAGGTCGTCGCCGCCAGCGCCGTCGCGACCAGGAAAACCGCGGCGACGAGCAGCGCCAGCCTCCCATGCGCTCGCCAGAGGTGCGCGGCCGCGCATTCGGCCATCAGCGCCATGCCGATCGGAAGCGGCAGGGCGATCAGCGCGGCGGGCAATTGCAGGATCGGCGTGCGCTCGGCCCAGCTTGCAGCGATGAACTCGATCGAGGCGACGCCGATCAGTCCGCTGACGAAGAACACGACAACATCGGCAAGCGCGAGGCAGACACGCTCGACCCGCTTCGGAGCGAGGTTGAGAATGAGGCGGACTTGCGCATGATCGCGCCGCCGATAGGCGACGGCGCCGCCGATGAAAGCGAGGATCGACAGGACCAGCCGGGCGACTTCGTCCGACCAGAGAAAGGACTCTTTAAAGATGACGCGCGCCAGGACGTTGGCAAGCACGAGAACGAGCTCCCCAAGCAACGCGCCGATGACAATCGTTTCGGCCAGCCGGTCGAGCGCGCGCAGAGCAAGCGGCTCCAACGCGCCGCCGCCGACCGACGGCTCGGCGTGGGTCTTCGCCCTCGGCCGTGCGCAGTCGCGGTCCGCCGACACTTCGCCTTACCGCGCCGCTTCGTTCGCCGCGCGATCCAGGCTTGGTTCAAAAGCGACGCTCCTCCGTCTCCGCATGGCTTTCCTCCCGTTTAGCTTTCTTATGGCGGGGCCGTGTTTTTCGGCTGTTGGCCGGCGGTCCGCGCGCCTGCGCGTCGCCGGCAAAATAATCGGGATTGAGGCGGCGAATTTTCGGAATGTCCGTCAGAAGCCCATCCAGATGAACGCCCATCTTCTCAGCGGCGCGGGCGCCGTCGCCGGATTCGATTGCCGCCGCGATGGCGGCGTGCTCGCCGATGGCCCGCTCCATGCGGCCCTCCTGCGGCAATGTCAGCCGCCGGTAGCGATCGACATGGACTTTGACTTGTTCGACCAGCGTCCAAATCCCGCGATAGCCGGCGGCCTCGGCGATGGCGGCATGAAAGGCCTCGTCCGCCTGATGGAAGGCGTTGCGATCGCCGGCGCAACTCGCCTCACGCTGGCGCTCCAAGTGGGCAAGGAGGGCGATGATCTGGCTGCGCTGGGCGCGCTCGGCGGCGAGCCGGGCGGATGTCTCTTCCAGCGCCTTGCGAATGACAATCACCTCGGGCAGCGCGGCGAACGGTATGCGCGCTACGAATGTGCCCGACTGCGGGAATATCTCGACCAGCCCTTCGTCGGCGAGTTTGCGCAGGGCTTCGCGCACCGGCGTGCGGCTGAAGCCGTAGGATTTCGCGAGCTCGGCCTCAGAAATGGGCTCGCCGGGCAGACGCTCGAGGGAGACGAGTTCGGCGCGCAAATCCGCGTAGATTTTCGCGCCGATCCCGCTGGCGCGAACGCCGCCCGTCCACGGCTTGCGCATCGAAGACGGTTGAGTCGACGGAAGTGTGCTCAGCGGACTTGCCTCGATCTCATCACGGCCCTTCCCAACGCCGATCCAAACTAATATATTAGTATTATGCGTCAAGCGCGAGGGTTCCAGGCGGAGTTTTGGCGCGCGAAAAAGGCGAATGTCGGCGGGGTCGCGCCCTGTCGGGTGGGGAGGAATTCGGCGACATGACGGACTACCGTCGTCTCTTCGATCTGAGCGGCAAGACCGCCGTGGTGCTGGGCGCGGCGTCCGGCATTGGCAAGTCTTCAGCCGAAGCGCTTGCCAACCTGGGCGCGACTGTCGTCTGCGCTGATCGCGACGGCGGCGGCGCCGAAGCGACGGCGGCCAGGATTCGCGAAAACGGCGGCGCGGCCGAGGCGATTGTCGCCGACGCCGGCAGCGCCGCAGCGGTCAAGAGCTTGGCCGACGCTGCGAAGGCCAAATTCCCGCGCCTCGACATCGCAGTGACGACGCCGGGATTGAACATCCGCAAGACGATTCTCGATTACACCGAGGAGGACCTTGACCGCGTCGTCACCCTCAACATCAAGGGAACCGTCTATTTCTTTCAGGCGTTCGGGCGCATCATGGCGGACCAGGGCGGGGGCAGCCTTATCGCCTGCTCTTCCGTGCGCGCCGTCACGATCGAGCCGGGCCTTGCCGTCTATGGCAGCACCAAGGCGGCGATCGGTCTCTTGGTCAAGGGCTTTGCGTCGGAAATGGGCCGCTTCGGCGTGCGCGTCAACGCGATCGCGCCGAGCATCGCCGAGACGGCGCTGACCGAGCCGTTCAAGCAGCGGCCAGACATCTATAAGCTCTATGCGGCGCATACCGTCTTCAATCGCTGGAGCACAGCTGACGAGGTTGCGTCCGTCGTGGCTTTCTTGGCCTCCGATGCGGCAAGCTATGTGAGCGGAAGCACCTTATTTGTCGACGGCGGCTGGACCGCGATCGATGGTCCGCCGACGGGTCTGACGCAACTGGCGCGATGACGGGAGAGCGGCATGATCATGGCGTTCCACACCACGTGCCTGATCCCGCATCGTTTCAATGCCTATCTCGAGGCTTATTCGCGCGAGGGTTGGGCGATCGAGCGCGCCGTCATCGGCGACTGCGCCGGCAGCTATTTCGTCGAGATCGGGCCGCAGCAACGCGTCATCCAGATTTGGCGGCATGTCGATGCCACGGAATGGACTGAGCGGCGCGCCAAACTCGCAGCGCATGCAGATTGGAAGGCGTTTCGCGCCGCGCAAGCGGAATTGATTTCCTCGGAATTCGAGCGCCTGTTCAAACCGGCTCCGTTCATGCCGGTCGAAAATCTCACCCACGCCGACGATTTCGTTGAGATGCGCGTCTACCGCGCGCGTACCGGCGTGCTCGATCACTTTCTGGAGATCTATGCGGCGGAAGGGCTATCCGTCCAGCTCGGCCATCTCGGCAATTGCATCGGCTATTTCCGCAGCGTCGACGGGCGCGTGGACGAGGTCCTGCATCTTTGGGGCTATGCCGATCTCAACGATCGGATCAAGCGGCGCGCGGCGCTATTCGCCGACCCGGCCTTCAAGGCGTTCCTCATCAAAGGCGTGCCGCACTCGTCAGGAGAACTTCATCCTTCGTCCAACTTCCTTCTGGCGCGCTTAGCGCCAAGCGCTCCATCACACTATCGCGCAGCCCACCACGGCGGCGAATACGCAGCAAATAGAACACTCTGGGGGACAGGACGCCCAATAACGACTGCGCCGGCGAACGCCGCCGGTTGCCACATCCATATCTACGACAACCGCTTCCCGATCGCAGCCAAAGTGACGCCGCTGCCGCCTGAGGCCCGCCTCGAGGCCTACCGCGCATTGCAGAGGCACCCTTGCTTAACCCGCACCGTGGTCGTCTCACTCCGTGTGCCTATGGCGGATAATAGCTGCACGCTCGACGCGGTCCAGCAGCTGGGCCTGGCTGCGCGCCGTAGCGGGCGTCGATACCAGCCATCACCGCCGCCGAGCTGAAGTGGCTCGACCGGCGTGGCGTGCGGGCCATGCGCTTCAACCTGGTGCACGGCGCCGCTACCCGAATCGACATGGTGAAGCCCCTGTCGAAGCTCGTTGACGAACTCGGCTGGCATATCCAGATCCATATGACGGCCGAGCAGGTCGCCCAGTCCGCAGATCTGTTTTCGCGATTGGCTTCGCCGATTCTGTTCGATCATCGCGGGCATATTCCTCCTGAGGCGGGCATCCGCCATCCCCCATTCTCGGTCATTCGCAAGCTGCTCGACGCCGGTCGCACCTGGGTCAAGCTGTCCTCTCAGCCTACCACGATTCCATGGTCGGGCCGCCGAGCTACGCCGACATCGCGCCGGTCGCGAAAGCATTCGAGCAAGCCGCGCCCGAGCGCGTGGTGTGGGGCAGCGACTGGCCGCAGCCGACGGAAAAGGCGCACGCCAAGCCGGAGGACGCAATCCTGTTCGATCTCGTCGATGTGTGGGGCGCCGGGGCGGACGACCCAGCGACCGCCAACTTTAGCGCGAGCGCAAGCGCCGCCGTACCGCAAACACAACGCCGAATTACGCACCCCCGCCGATGGCCCCCGAGGAAGTCGGGCGGGTGCCGTCGTCATTCGGCGTCCTCGAGCCGTGCCGCATCGGCGGGACGCAAGGCGCGAGAGCTTATTTCCTGGTATCGGTGCAGAGAGTTGGACAGATGTCGTCTCGCCGCCTTGCGAGCAGCCGTGTTGTTCTGGCTGCGAATGGCCTCGTAAATCGAAACATGCTCCGCCTGAATCTTGCGCAAATATCGGACGCGTTCCAGATCGCTGCCGCTGGCCGCATTCACGATCTGACGGGGAATGATGAAGTTCCCCAGGAACTCGAGAAATTGCGGAAAGTAGCGATTGTGGACGCTGCGAAAAATCGCCAGATGGAAGCCGAAGTCGGCGTCCACGGCGTTGCCGCCGGCCTCAATTTCGGCCTCGACGGACCGCAGGGCGGCCTCGATTTGCGTGAGGTCGTCGCTTGTCCGACGCTCAGCGGCGAGGCCGGAGGCTTCGATCTCCAAGCCCATTCGCAGTTCGAGAATCTGCAACACGTCCTTCGCGGATTTCACTTCGTCCGGATCGATGCGGAAAGGCCGGCGCTGCACGTCCGCCGGCACGAACGCGCCAAGCCCCTGGCGGGTGATCACCAGGCCGTCGGCCCGGAGCGCCGCAACTGCCTCGCGCACCACCGTCCGGCTGACGCCTGTGGCCAGCGAGATTTCTTGTTCGGTCGGCAGGCGAGCGCCTGGCTGCAGGCGTCCGCTGAGGATCTCGGCGGCAAGCCGCTGGGTCAGCTCCTGGGTCCGATTGAGCGCCGGCCCAAGCGCTAGCGAGAGAGACTTGCCTTTCTTCACAGGTCTTGCCGATCAATGCGCCATTTGAAAAAAGCTATTGCACGAATCCCATGTTCCGCAAGGCCAACAGCCAAGTTCTACAAAGCTCTTCGGCAGTTGCCGACCATGAAGGACGTGTTTCCATTAACCTATTCAACAACCCAATTGCCGGGCCGCCCACGACGCTGAGTGTCCGCGCCGCCGGTCGCATGGACGACATCAACCCTAAATCATATCAGATATAAGGTCATCATACGAATCCGCTTGTCGGTCCGCAGCTGCCGATATATATAACGACTTGGTCAAGGGAGTGAAATATGTCCTGGACGACACCGGTTATTGTGGAAGTGTGCGTCGGCATGGAGGTAACAAGCTACGCGTCTGCCGAAATCTGATCGTTTCGGCAACGCCCAACAGGAATGCCGGAGTTTATGCGGGTCCGCGCCCTGGGCTCTCGGCGAACGGAGTTCCTTAATGGAATTGCCACCGCCCCGTTGCTGACCAGGGCGGCATGTTCGCGCCAGGAAGTCAATCTGGATTGGCGGTCAGCGCCGACAGAGCATTCGCGCGGGCGATTGGCCAACAGAGCGATTGTCTCGGCCGGAGCCATAGGAGGGGAATAGCAAAACCTTCAACTGGCGCAACTCGCTGCGTCTGACCGATAGACGGCGCATCTCGCGGAACTATCGCCAGAACTCCTGACGCTGCCTGCGCCACTCGTTTTGGGTGGGAGTTTGGGTGCGGCGGATCGATGCGATCTGGTTCCCGCAAGCTTCCATCGAGTATCAGTGATCAAAAGAGATCGCTTTATGGCGCGTTCACCTGAGCGTTTGCAGTCGGCCATTGGGGCGGGATTGCTGTCCTTTCCGGTCACGCATTTCACCGACGATGGAGCATTTGCGCCAGACGCGTACAGGGAGCACATCGACTATCTCGTCGGTCACCACCCCGCCGCTTTGTTCGCGGCCGGAGGAACGGGAGAGTTCTTTTCGCTGCAACTGGCCGAATACGAAAGCATCATCGCGGCTGCGGTCGAAGTCGCCCGGGGCAAGTTGCCTGTCGTCGCGGGTGTCGGATATGGCACGGCTTTGGCGATCGAATTTGCGCTGCGGGCAGAGAAGGCGGGCGCGGACAGGATTTTGGTGCTTCCGCATTATCTGATCCAGGCGGAGCAGGAAGGGCTTTACCGCCATATCGTCGCGATCTGCCGCGCGATCGGAATCGGCGTTATCGTGTGCCATCGGGACAATTGCCTGTTCGAGCTCGACACGATGCGAAGGCTGGCGGATGCGTGCCCCAATCTGATCGGATTCAAAGATGGCCAGGGCAATGTCGAGCAACTGACATGCCTTCGCGAGACCCTTGGAGACCGGCTGGCCTATGTTGGCGGGATGCCCACGGCAGAAATTTTCGCAGCCGCGAATCGCGCAATCGGCATCTCGAATTATTCCTCAGCAATATTCAATTTCATTCCCGAATACGCCCGACGCTTCTACGGAGCGATCCATTCGGGCGACCGCCCGTTCACGAGCGAGGCGGTGCGAAGCTTCTTCATACCCTATCTCGCTGTACGCAACCAACGTCGCGGCTATGCGGTCAGCATCATAAAGGCGGGCCTGCGCGTCGTGGGCCGGCCGGCCGGCCCTGTTCGGGCGCCTTTGCTCGATCTCACGGCGGACGAGGAAGCGGTTCTGGCCGGACTTGTAGCGCGCGCCTGAGCGCGATGGCGTCTGCTGTGCAACCGGCGGACCCGGGCCCAAGCAGAGGCATGAAGGAACTGACACTCGCCAACGGAATTGCGATCCTCTTGCAGCCGGCCGTGCTAACGACGAATAGTTAAGAGCGATAGGCACGACGCGGTGGGAGGGAGCGTGCGGCCTTTGAAGTCGACGAGGCTATGAGGGCAATGCGACTCGAGAGTTCGCGAGGAAATGTCCGAGGGAACGCGTCACGTCGAAACAAATGCGGAAGGGGAAGCGCAGCCGCTCTCCAGTCGCGTTGCGCTGCTTTGGTCGCAATTTGAAGCCAAGGGGAGGGGGGTGGTCCGCCCACGGCGCCACCTCGCCGTCCTCGCCGTTCTAGTCGCGATTGGGTGGTTGGCGACCGGGATCTATCGCGTGCAGCCCAATGAGCAGGGCGTGATCTTGCGGCTTGGGAAGTGGGTCGACACCACCGGGCCGGGACTGCACCTCCATCTGCCTTTCCCGCTTGAGACAGCTCTCTTTCCGAGAGTCACGCAGATCAATCAGCTGAGCCTGACCCGGGCGGCGCCCGAGGTGTCCGGAGGGCGTGACCAGATGCTGACGGGTGACGAAAACCTGGTCGAGGCCGATTGCGTAATCTCCTGGAAAATCAAGGATGCCGGCCAATATTTGTTCAAGGTCTACGATCCGGAAAAGCTGCTGGGGCTGGCGGCCGAAAGCGCGGTCCGCGACGTCATCGCCAGAAATCCCATTCAGTCCGGCCTCTCGGAAGGGCGTCAGCAAATCGCCGATCAGATCACGGACGTGCTTCAGAAGCGGCTCGATTCTTATCAAGCCGGCATCCTCATCGCTCAGGTTCAATTGCTTCGCGTCGATCCGCCGCTCGCGGTCATCGACGCCTTCAATGACGTCCAGCGGGCGCGGGCTGACCAGGAACGCGCGCGCAACGAGGCGGAAGCGTACCGAAACGATATCTTGCCACGCGCGCGCGGCGAAGCCGATCGGATTGTCGAGGAGGCCGAAGGCGCCAAGACACAGGCCATCAACGTCGCCCAAGGCGAAGTCAGCAGTTTTCTGGCGCTCTATGATACCTACAAGAAAGCCCCGGCGATGACCGCTTGGCGCCTCTATCTCGACAGCGTCGACGAAATTCTGAAGAAGTCCCCGAGGATCATCATCGACGCCGGAGCGAAAGGGGGGTCCGGTGGAGTGACATCGATCTTGCTGCTGGAGAACAAGCCGAGCAATCTCAAACAGGGTCCGCAGAAATGACGATGCGTTTGCGAATCGTCTCCGTACTCGTTGGCGTATTCGTTCTGTGGCTAGCCTGGGACAGCTTTTATGGCGTCAATGAGATGCAACAAGCGTTGTTGGTGCGTCAGGGACTGCCGATCGGCGTGGTCTCCGAACCCGGCCTGAGGTTCAAGTTTCCATTCCTCGACACTGCAATCTTTTTCGAAAAGCGGGTGCTTACCCTCGATCCGGCCACTGAGCAGATTATCCTTGGTGACCAAAAGCGGATCGAGGTCGACACGTACACGGCGTACCGTATTTCCGACCCTCTCCAATATTATCAATCGTTGCGGACGGTTGAGGAAGGTCGATTGCAACTTGCGCAGATCGTCAATTCGGTCGTGCGGCGCGAATTGGGACAGGTCAAGCTCTCGGCGCTGCTTTCGGACGAAAGGAACAAGATCACCGATGAGATCCGCACGGAGGTGGCGGACAAGACTGGCGGGCTCGGCGTCGCCGTCCTCGACGTGCGGCTGCATCGCGCAGATCTGCCGGAAGACACCAGCCAGTCAATCTACGATCGCATGAAGTCGGAGCGCCAGCGCGAAGCCAAGGAATTGCGCGCCCAAGGCTACGAATGGGCGCAAGAAATTCAAGCGAAGGCGGACCACGAACGGACTGTACTGTTGAGCGAGGCGACGCGACGGGCACGCGTGACGCGGGGCGAAGGCGAAGCCCAAGCCAACCAATTGTTCATCGACGCGTTCGGAAGCGACCCGACTTCTTCAACAAGTCTCGCTTGCTGCAGACCTATCGGCAGGTGCTGGCGCCTGCGGGCCCAACACTGCTGCTCCCCTCCGAGGCGCGTTTTCTGACGTACTTGTTCTCCGGGCCCGCGCCTCCCGCGCCGGAGGCTCCAAAGCAACCTTGAGGCGCCGATGCGGCGCACGCTCCAGGGGAACGCCTAGGCTGAAAGGTTGTGGAGGGTCGTCACGGTCAATCGAGAGGGCGCGTGACGCTTCAGCGGGAACAAGCCTATGTGTTCGCAAACTCACCTCGCCAGGACGGTTGGATTTGAGCTGACTCTTCTTCGTCCAGTCGGGCGAAGTCACCGCCCAGAGTTGTCGGTCAGGGAGTGTGCACTTGGACTTCGGCGTCATCCTGTCCACGCTGGGCGCTGCGATCGAACTTGGCGTGCTCGATCTGCTTCTCGGCGCGGACAACGCCGTGGTCATCGCGCTTGCCTGTCAGCCCTTGCCCCCACAATCCAGGAAGCGCGTCCTACTGATGGGCCTTGCCGGTGCGATCGTGCTGCGTTTTGGCCTGATGGTCTCGATGAGCGCACTCCTCATCGTGCCGGCCCTGCGCTTGGCGGCGGCGGTTTTTCTTCTGTGGGTCGCAGTCAGATTGCTCGCCGCACGGACGGAAGCAAGTAGCGCGGGGCTCGCCGAAGTCGACGAGACATCCCCTGCACGAGTCCCTGTCCGTTTCTGGGAATCCGTGGTGATCGTGATAGCTGCGGACGCGATTATGAGCCTCGACAATGTCGTGGCGCTTGTCTCCGTCTCGCAGGGAAACGCGACGCTGCTCATTCTCGGCGTGCTCCTAAGCATTCCGGCAGTGATGTACGGAAGCTTTGTCATGAGCAAAATGATGGACGAGTGGCCGGTTTTCGTTGTCGCAGCGGCAGTTCTACTCGGATGGATCGCCGGCCAAATGGCCGCAAGCGACGATTTGATCAGTGCTTGGATCATGCGCCAAGCGCCGGCGCTGACCGTCGTGCTGCCGGCGCTTTGCGGCTGCTATGTCTATGTCGTTGGGCGCCTGGGCATCAAGCGCGCCGATCCGAGTTGAACCACCGCCTCACTGCGGGGGTCCGGCAACGGGCGAGGGGCATGCTTCCGTTGGTCGGGTACCCTGCCATTTGTCGTAGTACACGCATATTTTGATTCTTGCCTTGTCCGAAGGCTCGGACGATATCCAATTTGCGTGAAGGTAATAATAATAATGCTTCGTGCAGTAGTCACTGGCGTTCGTATAGCTGGTCTCAAGTATCCCCTCATTTTCAAGCGAGGCCGAAAGCCTCGGAGAAGGCTGCGTTTTGGCGTAGAAGTTCTTCGTATCGCTCGATTAGCGGCCGCAGCCTGGCCTCTGGCATGTTGGGAATGAGATCGTAGAGCAGGCAGCCTTGCCGGAACAGGGAATGGACGCGGCGTTTGACGGTGCTGGTCCGTAGCTGCCGGTCCATGCCGAGGCTTTCGCCTGCGGCGCCCAGGATCGTCAGCAGCAGAATGGCGAACGCGTTCAGAAGCAGGAGGCGGTCGCGACGTTGCGGATCGTCGATCCTCAGCGCGCTC
>Ga0074044_10002228_pt1 | contig 16963 bp, 11 predicted proteins | sample BogForMeECP23OM1_FD_94443 | JGI IMG/M metagenome (GOLD analysis project Ga0074044, IMG submission 94443) | Bog forest soil microbial communities from Calvert Island, British Columbia, Canada - Bog Forest MetaG ECP23OM1 | ecosystem: Environmental > Terrestrial > Soil > Wetlands ...
CTGGGAAGCCGGGTTCAGGGACTCGGTGTGGGCGCGCCGCGACCCGGACCTCACCCCTCTTCATGGCGACCCGGAGTTTGACCGGCTGTACCCGGATAACCCCGCGTCAACGGCCGCATCTGGTTCCCACTAGTTCGACGAGCACAATTTCGTTATCAGGGTCCACAAACGGCGTTGTGGGAACTTACGAACAAGTGTTTCAGCTTGCTTTTCGCCCACTCGCCGGTTTCGACCAGACCAGCGGCGCTGAATTGAACGATTCCCCGCGGCCGCATGCGGCCACGACGCCTGACCGGGGAGCATGCCGCAGCATGTTATATTGGGGTCGCATCCTCAATTGAGCCATGGGCCGTCTGCGCATCTCCGGAGTGCAGTACCTGAACACCGCGCCGCTCGTCTGGGGTTTCACCCACGGGCCGCTCGTGGACAAATACGACCTTTCCTTCACGCTGCCTTCGCTCTGCGCCCAGCAACTCGCCCGCGGCGATGCGGACATCGCCATCATCCCCGCCATCGAGTGCCAGCGCATCCCCGGCATCGTCGTCCTGCCGGGCATGGCCATCGCATCGAAACACGCCGTGCGCAGCCTGCTGGTCGTCTCCCGCATGCCCATCGAAGCGGCGCAGCGGCTCGCGCTCGATACCAGTTCGCGCACCACCGCCGCGCTGGTCCGGTTGCTCGCCGCGGGCTGGTGGTCCCGCCGGGGAGCGCGAATCGAATTCGCCCCCGCCGCTCCCGATCTCGCGGAAATGCTCGCGGAGCATGACGCCGCGCTCCTCATCGGCGATCCCGCCCTGCGCCTGGCCGAGCGCCAAGACGCCGGAGAGCCCCTGCTCCCGGGCGTCCCGCCCGGCGCGATGCACGTCTACGACGTCATCACCGAGTGGCGCGCCTGGACCGGCCGTCCCGGTGTGCTCGCGCTCTGGGCCGCGCGCCGCGACGTCGTCACTCCGGAACTCGTCGCCGATTTCCTGGCCTCCAAGGAATACGGCCTCGCGCATCTCCCGGAGATTGCCGCCAACGCCGCCGCCACCCTCGGCCTGCCCCAGGCGCATCTCGAGCGTTACCTGCGCGAAAATATTGACTACACGCTGGACGCCGAAAATCGCTCGGGTCTCGACTTGTACTTCGAAAAGGCCTCGCAAGCGGGCCTGATCCCGCTGCTACGCCCGCTCGAATACGCGAGCGCAGGCGCCAAATGTAGCGCCGCCCGGTAGCACAGGCTTTTAGCCTGTGCGCTTTTGGCCTGGAGGCACGCTCAGCGTTCGTTCACGATCGTAACGGAGCCCCAATGCCCATCACCCACCAACAAGCCCTAGACTGGCTCCAATCCGACGACCTTCTCGGCCTCGGCATGGCCGCGCAAGAAGTCCGCAAACGCAAGAACGACCCCCGCGTCGCCACCTATCAGATCGACCGCAACATCAACTACACAAATTTCTGCACCGAGTACTGCTCCTTCTGCGCCTTCTACCGTCCCATGGGCTCGAAAGAGGGCTACATCCTCTCCTTCGAGGAGATTTGCAACAAAATTGACGAGATGCTCGCCCTCGGCGGCACCGGAATCCTCCTCCAGGGCGGCCTGCACTCCGACCTGAAAATCGAATGGTACGAGGATCTCCTCCGTTCCCTCCGCGCGCGCTACCCGCAGGTCCACCTCCACTGCTTCTCCGCGCCGGAGATCATCAACATCGCCGAGCTTTCCGGCCTCACGCTGCGCGACACCATCGCCCGCCTCCGCGACTCCGGCCTCGCCTCCATCCCCGGCGGCGGTGCGGAAATTCTGGACGACGAAGTCCGCCGCCGCATCTCCCGCCTGAAATGTACAGCGGACGAGTGGGAGCAGGTCCACCGCACCGCGCACTCCCTCGGCCTCCGCACCACCGCCACTATGATGTTCGGCTGCGGCGAAGAACTCCGCCACCGCGTCAACCATCTCGAGCGCGTCCGCCGCCTTCAGGAGGACACCGGCGGTTTCACCTCCTTCATCCCCTGGATGTTCGCGCCGGAAAATACGTCGCTAGGCAAGAAAGTCCCGCAAGCCACCGCCGTCGATTATCTGAAAGTCCTGGCCGTCAGCCGCCTCTACCTGGACAACATCGACCACATCCAGACGAGCTGGCTCACCCCGGGCATCAAAGTCTGCCAGGTGGGCCTCCAATTCGGCGCCGACGACGTCGGCAGCATCCTGATCGAGGAAAACGTGGTCTACGCCGCCGGCGTCCGCAACCGCACCAACGAGTCCGAGCTACGCCGCATCATCTCCGAAGCCGGCTACATTCCCGCCCAGCGCGACACGCTCTACCGCTCATACGTCTTGAAGAATTAGCGCCGTGATCACTCCCCGCCGTCATCCCGAGCAAAGTGAGGGACCTGCTTTTTCCCGGGCCTCTGCAGTAGTTGTGGTCGTACTGCTCTCCGCCGCACTGGCCGCCCTCGCCCAACAACTCAAAGATTTCTCCACGCCCACGCCGCTCCCTTCCGGCAGCACGCTGATCGTCAACTTTCTCAGTTGGGGCGAGAGGAGTACGGACGAAGGCAACCCGGCCAACCGGCTCGCCATGCGCCTGCGTGCGCTCGAGCTTCCAGGCGTCTACGTCGAAACCGTCGGGCATGCGAAGCATGGCGACGTTCTAAGTTTCATCAAAGCGGCCACGGGCCGCGATACCAAGGGCCGCTGCCTGGCGGAGGGATGCCGCGAAGTCCGGCTCATCTTCTACGGCTCGGGTGATGGCTCGCTCGACCTGCTGAAAACTGCGCACGAGCTGAAACCGCTCGGGCTGCACGTCGCTCTCGCAGTCCAAGTGAGTTCGGAAGGCGCATGCGGCGGCGTGATCCCCGCAAACGTAGCCCGAGCTGCAGCCATCTGTCTGGACACAAACTGGGCGCGCCATCACCAGCAAATTCGCGCCGAGGTTCCAACGCAGACGCAGATCCTGGCCAACCTGCGCCTCTCCAGCGAGGGAAGATGGCTGGACATCTCCGTAGCCACGCCTCCGCAGAAGCCAGTTGCCTCACCTGATGTGGAGATGCGCATTGACCCGTTGATGTGGAACCACGTGGAAGACTTCATCCTGGAGGAGTTGCACCGCGCCGGAATCCCCGGCGCCCCCGCACCGCCCCCGCACTGAATCATCGTGGCAGCGCTGCGTGCTACACTGGTTTTAGGAAGACGTTTGACCAATACCCTGCGGTGATGGTTCCATGCGACGCGCGCGCTCCATACTTTCCTTCACTCTCGTAGCCGTTCTGGCGGTCTGCTCCCTCCTGGCGCTTTCTCTTCACGCCCAGCACATGCAGGATTTCACCACTCCTACGCCCCTCCCGCCGGGCAGCACGCTGGTGATCGGTTTTCTGGGCGGCGTGGAGCACTGGGATGTCCAGCTGCACCGCGTCCGCCGCATGGCTCTCGACCTCCGCAGCCGCAACCTCCCCGGCGTCTACGTTGAGACGGTGGAAAACCACCATCGCGATCTGGCCATCGCCCTGATCCGCAACGCACTCGACCAGAACCGCGATGGCCGCCTCGACGAGTCCGAACGCCATTCGGTCCGCATCATTCTGTATGGCCACAGCATGGGCGGAGGGGCCGTGGTGAAGGCCGCGCGCGAACTGGAAAAAATTGGCGTGCCCGTGGCCCTCACCGTCCAGGTTGACAGCGTCGGCTTTACCGACGCGGTTGTGCCCCCGAATGTCGCGCGCGCCGCCAACCTTTACCAGGACGAGGGATTCTTCCTCCACGGCCGCCCCGAAATTCGCGCGGCGGATCCCCAGAGAACGCAAATCCTCGGAAATTTCCGCTACGCCTACCGCGGACAAAACGTGGCCATGTCCGATCTTCCCCTCTATCACAAGATTTTTCCCAGCGTGCACATGAAGATGGAACGCGACCCCGCGGTTTGGGACCGCGTCGAAAGCTTCATCCTCGAGGAATTGCATCGCGAAGGAATTCCCGTGCCATTAGCAGGGCCGGCCGCGTCCGGCGAGTGAGGGGCCGCGTCAGTTTCTCTTTGGCGCTGCCGGCTTTACCGTGAGGACCACCTCGGCGCCCTCCGGCAAATCCAGCGCCGCTTCCGGCACGAGCACTCCCTCGCGGTAATGCGCGCGAATCGTCCGCGCAGCCGGGTTCTCCGTCTGCGCTGGCTGCCCGGCGGATTTCTCCCCCCGATTGTCGTTTTTCGAGTTTCGATTTTCGTCTTTTCCATCCAGCGCCGCATTCACCAGCCGGTCCGCTTCCTGGTTCTTCTCCCGCGGGATGTGCGCGATATCGAAGTACTCGAATCCGCGAGAAAGCTTCACGGCGCGCTCGTGCAGCGGCTTCAGGTCCGGGCTTTTCACCCGGTAGCGTCCCTGCATCTGCCGCACCAGCAGCTCCGAATCGCTTTCCACCCGCAGTCGGCTCACGCCGCGTTCCCGCGCGGCGTCGAGCGCGGCAATCAGGCCGTAGTATTCCGCCACGTTGTTCGTCGTGCGGCCCACGTACTTCCCGGTGGCGATGAGCGTCGCGCCCCCGGCCTCCCGTAGCACGATTCCGTAGGCCGCCGGTCCGGGATTGCCGCGCGCCCCGCCATCAATATTGGCCGTGATTAGCCCGCGCTGGGATGCGTTCGTCGCCGGCTCGGAAAAGAGTCCTGCGGAACGCGACGCGGGTGTTTCCGGACGGGTCATCGCGCGTTGCGAGCGGCGCTCATTCCTGCGCCGGTTCCTGCGGGCCCGCGCTTTGCGCCACGGATGCCGCCGTCCCCGCTGCCGCGGGCGCGGCCGGGGGTTCTTCGAAATAGAGCATTCGCCCGCAGGACTCGCATTCCTCGAGTTCGCTGTAGTCGGGCCGGCTGATGCGCTGCACCACGTAGGGCCGCAGGTGCACGCGGCAGCCGGAGCAGGCTTCACCGTCCACCGTTGCTACCGCCACACCGTGGTGCCGCGGAGCGTACACACGGTAGCGCTCGTAGAGTTTTTCCGGCACCGCGGCCGCCGCGGCCTCGCGCTCGGCGCGCAGCGCGGTCTGCTGATCGGTCGTTGCCGCGCGCTCGGCCTCGATCTGCTGCTTCGCGGCCTTCGTTGTCGCTTCTGTCTCCGCCAGCGCCTTCTCTCCCGCCTTCACCTGGCGGTCGTGCTCCTCGCTCGCCACCATGTGCTCGAGCACCGTGTCTTCGGCCTTGCGAATCTCGGCTTCCGCCCCTTCGATTTCGTGAACCAGGGCGCGGTACGCCTCGTTCGTTTTCACCTGCCCGCTCTGGTCCTTGTACTTCCGGACTTTTTCTTTCCAGACCTCCACGTCCAGCTCCAGTTTCTTGCGATCCTTCAGGCTGGCGGTCTGTGCCTCCCGCGTTTTGGTCAGCACCCCGCGCGCGGCTTCTACCTGCGCGTCCACTTCCGCAATCCGCCGGGGAAACCGCGCGAGCTGCCCCGCCAGCTCCGCGAGCTTCAGATCGAGCGTTTGCACCTGCAGCAATTCCTTCAGGCCGGTATGCATCGCGCAGAATCTTAGCACAGGGCCCGGCGTGGCCCGGCGATGTCGGTGGGAATGGCCGCGGTGCGATTCCGGGGAGCGGCTCAGGGGACGCTGTGGACTTCCATGGACTGGTCAATCGCAAAATTCGTTGGCGGGGGACTGAGCGGGCCGGTGTAGCGCGCCGTGACGGTAAACCCGCCGGCCTGCGTGTCGATCGAATAGGTGTATCCATCGCGGCCGGTCCGCGTCATCGTCAGCGCGCCGCTCGAGGTGAGGTCGCCGAGCGACGCGTACGAGCCGTGCTCCGCCAGGTAGGCCCGCTCCGCCTGCGCGATGGCGATCAGATCGTTCTTCACTCCCGTGGCGCTGATCGCTGAGATGGGAGAGCCTCCGCCTTCCTCTTTCGGAAGCCTCTGCGAGAGGTACACCCGGTAAACCAGGAAGCCCACGACCACCACGACCAGCAAACCTGCGAGTCCCCGCATGTGCCCCTCCTGCAACTAGCGTCTAGCGTAGTCCCGCCGAGGAAGTCGTTGCAAGCACCCGCCAGTGGGCCGCCCGCATCACGCCCTGCCACTTTCCGCGCTGCAGCGCGCGCCCGCCGCATTTTGAGTCACCTCGCGCAGACCGCTCTCCCCATCCCCCGGGCACTCCTGCTATGATGGCAAGGCCTTTTGGCGTGCAAAGGCGTTCCTGCGGAGCCAGAATCTTGCAAGCCCCGGCCGTTCAGCTCGACGTTGCTTCGCTGCTCCACCTCCGCGAGTCGGAGCTGGAAGAGGCGCGCAACCTCCAGCACTCCCTGCTGCCCAACGCGCCCCTCCTGGTGCCCAACGCGGAATTCACTTCCCGGTTCAAGCCCGCCGCAGCCGTCGGCGGCGATTTTCTGGACTTCTTCCATCTGAGCGACAGCCGCATCGGCATCTATCTCGGCGACGTAGTCGGCAAAGGACTTTCCGCGGCCATGTATGCGGCGCTGACCGTTGGCACGCTGCGCGGCATCCACAAAACGGGTTGCCCGCCCATGACCGTGCTCTCCACCTTGAATCGCCGCCTGCGCACCCGCGCCGTCCCCGGGCGTTATTCCGCCGTGCAGTACGCTGTCTACGATCCGGAATCGCGCGAGCTGCTCTATGCCAATGCGGGCCTGCCCCGGCCCATCCATTTTTCCGCCACCAACTGCTGCGAGGTGGGCCACGGCGGCCTTCCCTCGGGCCTGTTCGATGAAGCCAGCTACGATCAGTACAGCGTCACGCTCCAGCCCGGCGATGCGGTGCTCTTTCTCACCGACGGCCTGATCGAGGCCCACGACGCGCATCGCGAGGAGTTCGGCGCCTCCCGCGTCATGGAGATCTGCAGAAAACACTTGGAGTCGTCCGCCGAAACACTTCTCGCCAGCCTTTTCTCCGCCGTCGAGGAATTTACCGGCCACACCCCGCCACAGGACGACATTACCGCCGCGCTGCTCCGCACCTCCTGATCCAACTCGGCAGATCCCGGGGACACTCGCCCCGGCCACGTTGACAGCACTCCCGGCCACCCCTACGATACTTTGCGCCACGGGCTGGACTCCTGCGAGTTCCCCCGGCGCACTCCCCTCGCGGCTCCCGTCCGCCAGCGGAAAGGATTCCCGGTGCGATCAGTCCTGAAGCCTGTGCTGCTGCTGACTTCTCTTCTCGCGCTGTTCTGCGGCGCGGCGCGGGCAGACGCAGACCAGGGCGGCGAGGCGGGATCGGTTTCCTCCCTCAAGCCGCGCCCCATTCCCATCCAGAGCCGCACCCTCGCCAACGGTCTTCGTCTCCTGCTCGTGGAAGATCACAGCACGCCGATTCTGAATCTCCAGGTGTGGTATCACGTCGGCTCCAAGGACGAGCGCGCCGGCCGCACCGGCTTCGCCCACCTCTTCGAACACCTGATGTTCAAGGGTTCGGCCCACGTCGCCCCGGAGGAGCATTCCCGCATCGTGGAGACCGCCGGCGGCGTGGACAACGCCTATACCAACGACGACGTCACCGTGTTCTGGGAAACCGTGCCCAGCAACTTCCTCGAGCGCGTCTTGTGGCTCGAGGCCGACCGCATGGCCTCCCTCAACGTGGACCTGGCCAATTTCCTTTCCGAGCGTGAAGTGGTGAAGGAAGAGCGCAGGCTGCGCGTCGAAAATCCTCCCTATGGCCGCCTCCTCGAGGACCTCTACGCCGCGGCGTTCACCGTGCATCCCTACCACCACCCCACCATCGGCAGCATGGAAGATCTGGACAAGGCCGCGCTTCCCGACGTGCAGGAGTTCTACCGGCTCTTCTACCGTCCCGACAACGCCACCCTGATCGTCGTCGGCGACGTCTCTCCCGAGCAGTTCTTCGCCGGTGCCGAGAAATATTTCAGCGGCATCCCCAGGCCCGCGCAGCCCGTGCCGCGCCAGCAGCTCGCCGAGCCGCCGCAGTCCGAAGAAAAGCTCTCTACAAAATCCTACGGCGCAAATTCACCGCTCCCCGCCGTCGTCGAGGGCTACAAGATGCCCTCGGCTTTCTCACCGGACTTCTATCCCCTGAACCTGGCTTCCAACATTTTGTCGGGAGGCGAGAGCAGCCGGTTCTATCGCAGCCTGGTCTACGAATCCCAGCTCGCCGCGCAGGCCGCCGGCGGCGGCAACTTTACCGAAGACCCGAATCTGTTCGTCGCCTTCGCCATCCTGAATCAGGGGAAAACCGCCGGGGATGGCCAGACCGCCATCGAGGCCGTCCTCGAGCAGATGAAGGATCAGCCGGTGAGCGACCACGAACTCAACAAGGCGAAGAATCAGGTCCTCGCCGCTTCCATCTTGGCCCGCGGAGGCGACCAGCAGACCGGCGACGCCGTCGGCTTTGCCGCGGTGATCGGCAAGGATTCCGAACTGATGAACCAGGACGCGGATCTCTATCTCCGCGTCACTCCCGGCGACATCGAGCGCGTTGCTCGCGCCTATTTTGTCCCCGCGCGGCGCACCGTGCTGATCATCACCCCGCCCGCGCCGGGGCGCTGAGCGGCCGCGAGTGGCCAGGAATGGAATCGTTCGGCCGGCGCCAGGGAGACTCACGAGATTGACGATGAATCGCATCCTCGCACGCACATGGGCGCTCACACTTCTGTTCCTCTGCCTGGCCGTCCCCGCGCGCCCGCGGCAGCTCCCGCACGATCCCGCGGCCCTGGCCCAGCAAACTCCTCCGCCGCCCACCGCTTCCGGCCCGACGAATAAAGTTCCGGCCGGCGTCCGCCTGGAATCGCAGATGCCCGCTGCGGCGCCGCCGCGGCCCTTCGATTTTCCGCGCCCGGCCTCCAAGGTGCTCCCGAACGGCCTGGAAATCTTCGTCATTCCCCGCACTCGCCAGCCCGCGGTTTCCATCACGCTTCTGATTCCCTCGGCGGGCTCGTTTTATGACCCGGCCGGCAAATCCGGACTCGCTTCGCTGGTCGCGGCCGTGCTTCCGGAGGGCACCACGCACCGCTCGGCTCAGGAAATCGCCGAGGCCATTGACTTCGTCGGGGGCTCCATCAACACCGGGGCCGAGAGCGACACGGCCAACGTCACCATCACCGTGGTGAAAAAAGATTTCCTGCTGGCCATGGCCCTGCTCTCCGACATCGTCCTCCATCCCACCTTTCAACCCGCGGAAGTGGAGCGCAAACGCCGCCAGACTCTGTCGAATCTGGAGGTGGAATCCGCCGATCCCGGCTATCTCGTGCAGGCCGTCTCCGCCCGCGCCCTCTACGGCCTGCATCCCTACGGCCTGCCCGACGATGGCACCGCGGACTCCGTCAAGTCCATCGCTCCCAGCGACCTCAGCGATTTCCAGAAGGCGCGGTACGTTCCCCAGGGATCTTTTCTCTCCATCGCCGGCGACGTGACCGCGGACGAAGCCTTCGCCGCCGCGGAAAAATTCCTCGGCGAGTGGGCCGGAGTGGCTCCCGCGTTCACCGCGCCGGCGATTCCAGAAGCCGCCCCGGGCCTGCGCTTCGTGCTGGTGGACAAATCCGACGCCGTGCAGACGCAGATCCGCGTGGCCCGCGCCGCGGTCCCCCGCAATCATCCCGATTACCTTCCGCTGTTCGTCGCCAACCGTATTTTCGGCGGCGGATTCAACAGCCGGCTGAACACCAGCATCCGGCAGAAGAAAGGCCTCACCTACGGCGCGTATTCCCAGCTTGCCAGCCGCGCCCGCGCCGGCAGCCTTTCCGCCGGCCTATCCACGCGCACGGAAACCACTCTCGAGGCCCTGCGCCTGGTGGTGGACCTGATGAGCCAGATGGGCTCCGGCGACGTGTCGCCCGAGGAGCTGCGCTTTGCCAAGGAATATCTCGTCGGCGCGTTCCCCATGCAGTCGGAAACTCCGGAGCAGATCGCCGGCCGCATCCTTTCGCTTCCGCTCTACGGTTTGCCCGCGGATTATTACCAGCGTTACCGCGAGAGCCTTCAGGCCGTCGGAGCGCCGCAGGTGAAGAGCATGGCCGCGCAGTATTTCGGCGCGGGCCGGCTTTCCATCGTGCTCGTGGGCAACGTGGGAGTGTTCCGCGAGGCGCTCAAGAAAGCATATCCCGACGCGCGCATGGACGAGCTGCCCGCGGCCGCGCTCGATCTGCTGGCGGCGGACCTGCGCCGCAAGCCCACCGGCACGAGCCCCGACGCCGGCGCCGCCGCGGCCACTCCCGAGGCGCTCGCCGCGGGCCGCGCGCTGCTGGCCTCCGCCGCAAAGACTGCGGGCGGCGCCGCGCTCGCCGGAATCAAATCCGTGGACGTGACCGCGCAGGGAAAGCTCTACGCGCAGTCCGGGGATGCCGACGTGGAGCTGCACCTCCAGGTGTCCTATCCCGATCACATGCGGCTGGACATGAAGCTGCCCGACGCAAACGTGACTCAGGGCTTCGACGGCACGGTGGGCTGGTTCCAGGCTCCCGGCAGCGTCGCGGAAGTGCCGCCCGATGCCGTGAGCGAATTCCGCCGCTCGATTCTTCTCACCGGCGGCGTGGGAATCGTCAACGCCGCGCAGGCCGGCGCGCTCGAGGTGCAATTCCTGGGAGAAGAAGAAGTGGAAGGGAAGCAGACGATGGCCGCGCTGTGGCGGGGGCCGTCAGGACCGGTGCGGCTCTACGTGGATGTGGGCAGCCATTTTCTGGTGGCCGCGCGGTTCACCTCGCTCAGCCCGCAGGGGCCTTCCGAGACGCTCCAGATGTGGGACGATTACCGCGCCGTCGAAGGCGTCCAGTTCCCCTTCCACACCGTGACGTACCAGAACGGCGTCCGCCATTCCGAGATTTTCGTGCAGCAAGTCCATTTCAACCAGCCGATGGACCCGGCGACGTTCGCAAAACCTGCCAACTGATGTCTCGGCGTTTTTCCCTCGCCATTTCGTACCGCTGGCTTCCAGCCGGCGATCTTCGCTCTCCCGAACCGTAGGGGCAGACCCGCGCAGCGTGTCCGCCCTCCCAATCCGCCCGTCCCTCATCCCCCGCCGCGTCTGCCCGCCGTGGCGGCGCGGGACCGATTTCCGTCTTTCCTTGCCCCACCGACTTTCGAATTTCGTCCCGCGTCGGCGGGATCACTTTTTCGCCGTTCTTCGCCCCCGCGATTTTCGCTTTTTCGCCGTTTTTCCCTCTTCTTTTGTCAATGCTCCCCACTCGCCACTCGTCACTCGCCACTTCCCTTTGCGTCCTGATAACAAACTTATGTTAACCAAGAAATTTGCCTGGAAACACGCGTTTTCTTTACTTTCCCAGAATGGGAATTTCGCGCTTTTGCACCCCGACTTTTGCGCTTCGTCCCGCGTCGGCGGGATCGCTTTTCGAATTTTGAGCTTCGCGACGTGGGGACTACGCTGGCGCCGATATTTCGCGTCCTGGAACCGGAGCCGGAGAACCTGCTTCTGCCTCGCTCACCCTCCGGCGCAGCTGCATCGCGTAGGAGGGCAACCAGTCACCAGCCACTTGCCACTCCTCCATTTGGAAGTTGTTCCGAAGCGTAGGCGTGATTAGGTCGGTGTCCAGAACGCGGAGAAAGCCGACAGGATGCGGTAATGCCGCAGGCAGTTCCTACCGCAGCCGTCTTAAGATCGAGGAGCAATCGCGGACCGGGATTGTGCACGATGCCTTTTGGTTTCATCTGAAGATTTCTTCGAGGCGATACGTGATCCGACGAGCGGCGGGCCATCCAGCTCTAACAAACACATCGAGCACTTCGATCAGCGCCTGCCGGCAGTCTTTGTCCTGCTGAAAGATGAGTCGGTACTCAGCAAGGTATCTTTCGACGATGCGAACGATGAGTTCGACTGCCATTTGCTCGAATTGATAGCCGCCTGCACGAGCTTTGCGCACAGTGTTGTTCACACTCAAGAAAATGCCCCGGGGGTCGAATTGAATCAAACTCTCCAGAGTTTCTAGCAAGGTGTGTGAAATCGCCGGCATGCCGAGGTCGGCAAGCTGATCGAATAGGGGCTGCATTTCTATGTAGAACCTCCCCTTTTGGGGGAGTGTCAGGTGGTGGGCGCCACGTGATGAACCTTGCTGTTGGTTATCAAACGCCCCCGATGCGAAGTAAATTTCCTTCGCTATGTGCGCTACAACGTGCAACAGGTCTTTGGTTTTTTGTCTTTCATCTTCCGGCCAGGACTTGAAGCCCGAATTGGATTGTTCCGCCTCAATTCTTCGGAGTGCGGAAATACTGGCCACGATAATCCGTGCTAGAAGGTCGATTCCCCGCCGTCTGACCGCATCTTGTCCTGGATCGGCGGGCTGCACCTGCCCATAAGTGAGGACTTCGCGGAATTGAAAGGCTAGCGCCGAAAGAGCGGCAGTATTGGGGATCAGGTGTTCCACAGCCTCGAGTGTTAGTTGCTTCGCAAGCGGTTGATTGCGCCAGATATAGAGGGAGGAAAGGATAGTGAGGCAGTGCTCACGGAGTTTTGTTCCTGGCTCATTCTCAAATCGTCGAAGGATTGCACCGACCAGACTCGACGCCCTGTCAGGATAATGCCCACCCAGCCGCGCCAGCGAATCGAGCAGGCCGCTCAGCACGCCTCGACTCGGGTCTATGGCGGAACACTTTTCGAACAATTCCCACATGAGCTCACGGTTCGTATCATGTAGGGAATCCAATCGAATCGCGACCTGGAAACGGACGGACGGGACCGGGTCCGCGCACAGCCTTTCAACCGCGGCAAGGAGTTCGGGCGTGGCGCAGTCCATAATTCTTGAAAGATTTAGAAGTCCCTGAGCTGCAGAGATCCGGGCTGCGGGCCCACCCCATGAAGGGGATTCGTCAAACTGCTCATCCTCGTCGGGATGGGGTTCCGGCACGCTATGGTTACTGGCTTTCAATAGCGTCTCTACCAAAAAACGACCGGACTGATCGAGGCATGATAACTCCGGGCATCGTGAAATCCGCTCGCAGGCCTCCGCCAGTTGGCCCCATCCTTGGTTCAGCTGCATTTCCTGTACGCCTTCCTTCGCCGCCGAGTACAGCACTTCACGGAACTGGGTCATTGCTGGGTATATTTCAAGTGCCTCGTCTGTTGGGGGGGTGGAATTGCTGTGCTTCGCGGCGAAAGCTGCGACTGGAGCTGCGAGGTTTCTAATCTTCTGGTCGGCCTCGGCTTGGGCGGGTACTTCCTGTTTTTCGGGGGGATCTTCCTCGTCCAGGTTCGGCGCGAATGGCCCATCAATGTGGATCTTAGGTCTGTCCCTAGGGGAGGATTGTGTGATCCGAAGTCGCTCGATTAGTTCCCGCGTCCTGTTGTCGCGAACCCACTCGAGGGGCAAGCAGCCGAGGAGTTGGTTGCGAACCTTTTCCGCGTGCTTCGGCCCATCGGCGGTGCCTTTTTCTGGAAGCGACAAGATAATGTCTTCGATGCGCTGCCCCTGGTCGGGTGTCAGTAAGGGATAGACTGCCTGCAAATATTTGCCTACGGCCTCTGACGTGTCATAGGCCGTCAGGACCGGGACCGCCTCGGCTAGAGGCACAATTTTCTTGCCAACGGTTTTGGGCTGCCGCGTGCCCAATTCCAGAAGCCGCCGCCAGACTATTGCTGTGCGATTGTTTTCTGCGAGAAGCATGATAGTTCGGGCGACAACCTCATTGGACTTCTGGTCGGCGGAGATCTCTTCCAGCCACTGAAAGAAGGTAGAGACGATCTGGAGCGCGTCATCGCGCTGCGTCTGAAACTGGGAGTCCCAAATTGAACTGTAATCGACCCGCAGGCGCGACGTGCAATTGTGGAATTTGAATGTGCGTTCGTTCTCCCCATTCAGCCGTGCGTCCTTGCTTCTCTCGCGCGAAATGTAGCCTTCGATTGCGGCCAGCACGGCGAGGGTGGCTTGCTTAGGCGCACATTTCAGGAACGCGGCGTACTTCTGGGCGAGCTCATATCGGGCCATGTCGAAGTCCTGCCTTCGGTTGGACACGAGAGAAAAGATTCGACTTGGTCCGATGGGTGTGGGTTCTTCAGAAGTCTCCTCGTGTAGGAAAGCGACCCTGTAGACCTCTTCTGTCAAATCTGGATCGAGAGTTGCGAGTTCAGCGACACTTCTGGCGAGCCAAGGAAGTTCCTCATAGCCGTACGCTGCGATGTGGTCGGGTGCGAGGGCTCTGCGGAGAAGAGTGCCTGAAGCGGACGGGTCGATTTCATAGGTTTTACATACGCTCCGTATGCCTTGGATGACCAGCCAGCCGTCACGTGGGGATTGCGTCCAAGCGAACTCGAGGAGCGCTCTGGCCGCGATGCCCAATGCCGCTTTCTGAGGAGATAAGAGAAATGGCAAATTCTCAAAGGCCACGAAAAGTAGTGCATTAAGTGAATACGCTGTCCTCGGCCGAAGATTTGCGCCGATCCGCGCCAGAAGGTTGCACCACGGTGTCCAAGCGCTTGATGTTGAAGGTGGAGAGACGATCGCCGCACCTATGGCGTGGTCCAAGAGAGTCTCACCGACCGCGCCTTGTTCGTGATCCCCCTGCAACCACGAACAGAGTAGGTCGAAGTCGGAGCCCGTGCGGGCTAGCTCGGGAGTGACTGAAGGGCCTATGGTTTTGGCAATCTCTGAGATTTGTTCGTGGGATGCAATCTGAAAAGCAGCCTCCCAGAAGGATCGGTGGTCGGATTCGAGAGCCCAGAGATGACGAAAGTGGTAAAGAAAACTGGGCCGAATAACAATTGCGAGATCTGGATTTGCAATTAGACGCCCGAGTAATGATGCTGTGTGGCCTCGCAGAAGGAGCCTCGCGACTGCGTAGTCGAATAGGACGTGATGCGAAAACGTCAGGAGTGAGCGGTCCGGGACGGCGGATGTATCGGATTGCCATTCTGTTAGGACATGGTTGCTCAAGAGTCGGTCCAATGCTGCGCCACCGGTCGTGTCCGCTACGAACCCGTGCTCGACTTGAAGGGTCCGGGCCTCAATCATCTTTTCGCAGGCGCGACCGAGTAGTGCCTCTTGAGCTGAGGCTTGCAGGGGAGGTTGCAGCACTCTGTAGTTCCAATATTTGTCAAGAAGTTGGAGCTGAGTTCGGATTGGTCTCAGCTCATCGCTGGTCACACCTTCTTGAACAAGCTGCGCGAGCAGCCTGATATTGAACGGGATCCTAAGCAGGTCGCGGAGGTCGGAAGAGACACTCCCAATCACTTTTCCCAGTTCCGGTGATTGCATGGAAACCTGCGAGATTTCCTGGTCGACGAGGAGTGGTATCTTTACGTGCGAAACGGCTTGAAACTCGCGGTCGGCGAAGGCGGGTACCAATGGATTCATTTGATCGCGAAAAAATAGCCGTTTTAGCTCTTCGTTATACCGGAGATCGAACTTCCGAACGGAGGCCACGACATGCCACCGGATATCCCCTTGAAGTATCTCGGCAACGAGGTCCCTCACTGCCTTGGCGGCGGCCTCGTCCCTCGCGGCGTCAAGTGCATCGATCACGACAAGCCCGGATCCATTCCCTGGCCAGTTCGAGAGCACGTCCACCAGATCATGGGTGAGTCCAAGCGCGGATTTGATGCTTGGCAAGCTTGTGGCATCTAGGCGGTCGACGGCCAGAAAGACGCAATCGCGTTTTTCGGCTTCAAGGGTCTCAACGAGATCGTGTAAGGCACCTGATTTACCGGCTCCCGGGTCCCCGATTACGAGGATCGAAGCGTCTTTAACAGCGTCGTAGAGAGCTCTGGAGCATTGTCTTTGGATTTTGACCTGGGTTCGCCGGAAGGAAATCACCGATAGGTCTCTCACCGCCTTGGCGGTTCTTGACGAATACCTCAATAGGCCTTTAATGTCAGCCATGTAACTCGCGGGCGCTTTCGATTTGATCTGTGAATCCGCTAAGATATGGAAAAATGCCTTACGGTTGGCGCCCGAGTGGTTTTTCGCGAGCTGAGCGCAAGTTTCAATTAGCAGAGCCCAGCACGTCTCGCTGGCTGCGGGTTCCTGCAGAACTGCGGTTCGAAGAGTACCCTTTGCCTCTCGTTCAGCCAGTCCTCCGCTGTCGACATCCAGCAGTTCGAATCGGACGAGAGACAAGAATTCGCGGAGACTTGGCGCGCTTGGACTCTGCCCCGTTTGCTCCTCCCAACCACGCCGGACATGCTGGAGAAAGACGCCTAATGATTCCTCTTCTTCTTTGCCTCTGGGAACGTGCTGCACGTCCAAGTTGGGCAGCGACGCCCGGAACCGTTCAAGCACGCGACAGAGGTGCTTTTGAATTCTTGTAGAAGTGCCTGGGCCGCTGATGCAAACCAGTCGGTCTTCATCAGGGGCGAGCGGCCTGCGCCAGGGACGAGTGGGCTCCCTGTTGGAAGCACATGCCAAATACTGGCGGACAAATTGGCGAATCGTTTGACCAAAGTCCGACGCTGGATCTTTCTCGGCTTTGAGTCGGTGCTTGGCCTGGACGAACACGAAACCGCCGCCGGAAAGGCTTAACAATAGGTCGTCTACCGGTTCTTGAGTTTCACACTGCAAGAAGACTGGATCGCTTGGCAAATCCCACGGCCGTGCAGCGGCCTCGTCTGCGAGGATGCAGACGGCAAGCCATGCGGCTACCCTATTCTGGTAGTCAATGCCGGCCTGGGTGGCTGCACCGCCGGCGTTTACGGTAGTCCTGTTGCCAGCCATCGAGGACCGACGTCATTCCTTTCTCGTGAAGCTTCCCAGTCTTCCCTGAAAGGTTGGGACGCAGGCTCCAGGATCAATCGGTCAAGCCGACGTTGGGCTTCGAGTCCCTTCGGGGCGGAGAGAAACCTCGGAAAAACCGTATCATACTAGTTTTAAAACTGACAACTCCGCTTGGCAGCACCGGCTTTCCTGGCCCGATAGAGCGATTGGGAGAAAAGATCGCAGCGAGCAGCGCCCTTACGATTCCAGGGACCGGAGGGCTCCGACGATGGCCCCTCGACTTCGTACCCTTCGCCTCCCCTCAGGACATGCGGCGGGACGCCCTCCGCGGCGGACCCGCCATCGTCCTTCCAGCCTCTACCCCCTTTCCCGAAACGATCGTCGATTTAA
>Ga0074044_10002229_pt1 | contig 16962 bp, 15 predicted proteins | sample BogForMeECP23OM1_FD_94443 | JGI IMG/M metagenome (GOLD analysis project Ga0074044, IMG submission 94443) | Bog forest soil microbial communities from Calvert Island, British Columbia, Canada - Bog Forest MetaG ECP23OM1 | ecosystem: Environmental > Terrestrial > Soil > Wetlands ...
CTGCACACGACAACGGTGGCGGTCCAAAGGGCCCAAATACTCGTCTACCGCGTGCAGACTCAGGACGCCGCAGTCGCGCGCGCCTTCCAGCGCCTCGACGCGGCTCGCTTGAAGCTGTCGCAAGTGCAATCCGAACGCAGGGGGTTGGCGGCCGCTATCAAACGGCTGGAGGATACGGCGGAGCATTCTGAGAATCCAACAGAACGAAAAGAAGCCGAGGATACGCTCGGCCGCGTAAAAGAAAGACTCGAAAACCTGGGCACCCAGGAACAAGAAGCGCAAGCGGGAGAAACAGAAGCCACCGATCAGCTCCGCCTCGAACAGGCCAAACTCGCAGAACTCCAGGCGCAACTCGACCGCCTCGATAAAGCCCTGGAGGATTCCGGCCTCCAGCCCGTTGCCGTCCCCCGATGAATCCCGCGCCGTGGGCTGGCCCTTTTCCCCATTTTCCCAGGCACACGCCCTCCGCATGCGTGTAATCTTCCAAGCTGGGTAGAATCGCAGGGCAAACACATGTTGATTCCTGTCGAAGGCCTCTTCGAAGCTCACCTGGTCGTACAAGACGTGCCACGCTCCATCGCCTTCTACCGCGATGTCGTGGGATTGGAGTTGGCTCTCTCGGATCCGCAGCGTCCCGCGGCGTTTTTCTGGCTGGGCGGGCGCTGCCGCACCATGTTGGGCCTTTTCTCCCCTTCGGCGTTTGCCGCTGCCTTGGGAACCTCGCCCCAGTTCATGCAACAGCATTTGGCCTTTCGAGTTCAACTGGAAGATCTGCTGGCGGCTCCCCAGCGGCTTCGCTCCGCCGGCATCACTCCCTGGAACAATCGCCGGAACCCGGTGGACGAACCGATCGTGTTCGCCTGGATGCCTGCCGCTTCCCTGTTCTTCGCTGACCCCGATGGACATTTGCTGGAGTACATCTCCATCCTTCCCGGCCCGCCGCGGCCTGAATTAGGCGTGCTGTCCTGGAGCGCATGGCAGAGGATCCCATGAGCGCGATCGAGACTCTGGCGCCCAGTCAGAATGACCAGCGGTCTACAAGCAGCCCTCGAGGAATCCGGGGCGCGATCGGCGTTCAGCGGCAAAACACTACTTCGCCGCGTTGTGGTGGTCGTAGCTGATGACCCGCGTAATTTTCCATGCCCCGTCTTTGTATTGCCACAAATGGATGAATTTTCCTTCGCCCACCGGCTCGGTGTCCTCATGCCCCGGATGGTGGAAACGGTGTACGCCCATTTCCACCGCGCCGTAGCCCTTCATGTAATGAACCTCCATCGTCCCGGGAACGAGCTCCCGCGTCACCCTGCCGCAGATATTCTTCTTGATGCTCTCGGTCAATTTGTCTCTTCCCAGCGTCACTCCTCCCTGATCATGGTAAAACTCCACATCCTCCACAAAGAATGAAGCGAACTTTTCCAATTCACAGCGGTTATAGGAATCGAACAGGGCCGCATCCAGGGATGCGATCGCCTTGTCGAGTTCCGCCTGGGACTTGATGTCCTGCAGAGAAGGGACCGCCTGGGCGCCTGCCTGGCCGGCAAACAGGACCAGGAGTGACATCAGTAATAGTCCTTTGCTGACCCTAAAACGAATTCTCATCGAGAACTCCTTTCCGCGAGATGGGCGATACGTCGGAACCTACGCGGCCGGGAGGGGCAATGTTCCCTACGTTGCGTTTCACGTGGTGTGTTGCGACGAGTTCATGGCGGCAGTGGGTTCGGTGCCCAAAGCGCCTTCGGGTATAAAAAGAGTCTGAACGAAAGCAAATTGATCGCCGAGCCCCAGCGGCGCATCAGACAGCAACCCTTCATCTCGTCGCTGCGCGCAGGATATGGCCGCCTTTGTCCGGAAGAGAGAGCCCCTCGCTTGGAAAGTAGCGCGCGGCAATCTGCCGAGGCCCCAAGTCTTCCACCTCAGCGAACCCCAGCGTCGTCAGCCGCGCGCGCAGCTCCTCCGCCTCAAAGTAGCTTCGCCAGGCTTCGCCCATCTCGGCCACGCGTGTCGCGTGCTCATCATGGTACGCGCGCCCTTCCGGCGAGAGTGAATCCGGAGGATCGCTGTAGTCAAATACCACGTGCGCCCCCTTCGGCAGGCTCGCGATAAAACCCAGCGTCGCCCATACCGCCTCCTCGGTCAGATAGGGCACGACCCCAAGCCAGGTGAAGAATGTCTGCTGCGCCGAATCAAAGCCGGCCGCCGCCAATCCCTCCGACAAGGTCTCGCGTTCGAAATCCACGGGAGCGTAGGTCACAGAGCTGGGGATTGGAATGCCCGCCTCCTCCAGCCGTTCGCGTTTCCAGGCTTGCGTGGCCGGATGGTCCAATTCGAAAATGCGGAGCCGGTCGCTCAAGGCGCTGCGATACGCGTACGTGTCCAACCCCGCCCCAAGAACCACAGCCTGCCGCACATCGCCCTCACAAGCGGCGGCCAGCGCATCCTCCGTGAAGCGTGACCTCGCAGCGATGAACATCCGCATCCGTCGCCGGAAAGGATGTTCCTCGGCCCATCGCACCACTTTCTCTCTATCCTCGCCCAGAATGCTCAGGGCAAGTGGATCGGCAAAAATGCGGCCACCTTCCAGTATCTGGTGGGCAGCGCGGTGAGCAGCCGCCGCCCAGGCCGTCCGGCTCGGCTTTCCCAATTCCATAAATCGAGCTTACCAAGACAATAGTCGCTCTTGTCGCAAAACATCTCCCGGCTGCGGGTCGCTGGTCACAACATCTCCTGGCCTGATCTGTCGCCCCGCCCTGGTCCTGCTCCGGCCGCTCTGCCGGACTTGTACAGTTGGCGAACAAGGGGCTACGCTGCGAAACGCACGTTGCGGGCATACTGGGAGGAACCCTTGCGAAAATCACAGTTCGGCGTTGCCTGCACTCTCGACGCGTATATCGCCCGAAAAGATCATGGAACCGATTGGATCCTCTCCAGTGAGGAAGCGACGTCTCTGATGAAGGACTTATGGAAGACCATAGATACCGTCATTACAGGACGCAAGACCTACGAACTCGTCCTGAACAGCGGCAAGCCCTGGCCTTCCTTCCCGGGCGTAAAGAACTACGTATGTTCGCGTACCCTGCGAGCGATCCCTGATAAACACGTTCAGATCATTTCGGAAGATGCAGCGGACTTCGTCCGGAAGTTGAAAAGCGAAAAGGGCAAGGACATCTTCGTGATGGGGGGCGGCGAGTTGGCGAAGTCACTCTTGGAGGCCGGCCTCATCGACGAGATCCGCTTGAGCATCCATCCGCTCCTGCTCGGCTCGGGAATTCCGCTTTTTCTCCCCATGAAACACCAGATCGATTTGGAGCTTCTGGATTCGAAAGTCTTCAAAAACGGCTGCGTCTGCGTCACCTACGGTGTGAAGCATGGATTGCCGTAGCAACCGGGCTTTCTGCCTCTGCGAGACACGCCGGTCCGCGGCCCCAACTCCTGCGCCTTCAGCAGCAGCCGCATGATCTTTCCGCCTCGGGTCTTCCGCAGCCTGTCCACCAAGCTGATTTTTGCCGGGGCCTGGCGCCCGGCCGCGCCACGGGACTGGCGAACACCCATCTGTTTCGAGTATCTTTCTCCCGGCTATTGCGGCCGATACCGCAACGCAGGCCACGGCCGCAGGTGACCCGGCGCGCTCAGATGGTGCAGCCGCGCCTGTGTTTCGCCCGAACGGGAGCATCCAGATGAAAGCCATCGTTTTCGATGCCTACGGCACGCTCTTCGACGTGCATTCCGTCATCCAGGCCTGCGAGCGCGAGTTCCCCGGCCAGGGCGCCGCGCTCAGCCGCGACTGGCGCTCGAAGCAGCTCGAGTACACCTGGCTGCGTTCCCTGATGGCCCGCTACGAGGATTTTTGGCGCGTCACGGAAGCGGCGCTCGAATTCGCCTGCCGCGCGCGTGGCCTGGCGCTCGCCCCGGAAGCCAAAGCCCGGCTGATGGACGAATATCTGCGGCTGGCGCCTTTCCCCGAGGTCCGCGACACGCTGGCCGCTCTGGGCAAATACAAACTTCTCATCCTCTCGAATGGATCACCCCGCATGCTTGCCGCCGCGGTGGAGAGTGCCGGCCTGACCGGAGTTTTCTCCCAGGTGCTGAGCGTGGACACCGTGAAGATCTACAAACCCAGCCCCGCCGTCTACCAACTGGCCGCCACCCGCACCAAGCTCGAACGCCGCGCCATCGGATTTGTCTCTGCGAATTCGTGGGACGTCTGCGGCGCAGCCTCTTTTGGCTACGAGACGTACTGGGTCAACCGTTCCGGAGCCACTCTCGATTCGCTCGGCGAGGCTCCCAAAGCCACATTCTCCACCCTGTCCGAGCTGAAAGGCCTCTGACTGTTTCCTGCCTGCCGGGTAGCCACGCTCAGTGCCTCCCGGACCTTGGGCTTTTCTCTCTGCCGACCTGCCTCCACGTGGACAACGGCACCAGCCCGCGCATAAGATGAATGCGCAAATCGAATCGCTTCTCTTCGATACGAGGCCTATGAAACTCGTCACATTTCAGGCTGCCCCCGGCCGAACCCGCATCGGCGCCGTGCGCGCGAACGGCGACGTCGTGGACCTGAATTCTGCGTACGCGCTCTTCGCCCGCGACGTTGAACACGAGCAAGCCCCCAACCGCATTGCCGAGGCCCGCGTCCCCCCCGACATGCGCCAGCTATTTGAGGGAGGCGACGACAGCCTCAAGGCCGCCGAGGCCGCATTCCAACACGCCGCAGGAATGGCAGAAGGCGCCACCGGGGTGCACGGCGAGCCGGTCATCTACCGCGCCGCGCAGGCAAGGTTGAAGGCTCCCATCATCCCGAAAAAATTCTTCCACACCGCCGGCAATTTCCGCGAACATCACGAAGAGGCGCAGAAGTCCGGCTTCTCCCACCCCGTTCTTCCCTGGATCATCTTTTTCCAGAACGTGGACGCCATTATCGGGCCCGGCGAGCCCATCATTTATCCCGAGCACCTCACCCGCGAGCTGGACTACGAGCTGGAGCTGGCCATCGTGATCAAGAAATCCGGCAAGCATTTTTCCGCCGCTGAGGCCACGGATTACATCGGCGGCTTCGTCATTTTCAATGATGTGACCGCGCGCGACATCCAGCGGGAAGAAATGAAATCCGGCGTTTTCAGCCTCAGCAAAGGCATCGACACGTTTTGCCCGCTGGGGCCTTGGATAGTGACTCGCGACGAGATGCCCAATCCGCAAAATCTCTCCATGAAGTTGCGCGTGAATGGACAATTGCGCCAGAGTTCCAATTCCAGCCGCATGGCGGTCACCATCCCCGAGATCATCTCCCACTATTCGCCCATGGGATACAGCGCCGGCGACGTGGTCTCCACAGGCACCGTCTCCGGCGTGGCCGCTTTTAGCGCCGATCCCCAATCGCTCTACTTGAAGCCGGGCGACGTGGTCGAATGCGAAATTGAAGGCATCGGAGTGCTCCGGAACCCTGTGATTTCCTGGGAGCAGGCCTACGGCCAAAAGCCTGCCGGCGCCCCTTGAGCGCGGAGGAAGTCGAATGACGATGGATGGAAAAGTCTGGGTGAGCAAGCTGAACGACCGCGCGGCCTTCCGCCCGGGCGGCGCGACGCCCTCGCCGGTCCGCTTCTACGACACCACGCTGCGCGACGGAGAACAAACCGTCGGCGTCGTCCTGACGCCCCAGCAAAAGCTCGAGCTGGCCCGGGCCCTCGACGATCTCGGAATCTCGCGCATCGAGGCCGGATTTCCCCGCGTTTCTCCCGACGATGCCGAGGCGTTCGCCATGATTGTGCGCGCCGGCCTGCGCGCGGAAATCTGGGGCTTCGCCCGCGCCGTACGCGGCGACCTGGAAGAGTTGGCGCGCCTGGGTGCGCGCGCCACGGTCATCGAAATCCCGTGCAGCCCCATCAAATTGCAGGCCTACGGCATCAGCGCCCCGGATTCCCTGCTGCGCGCCGCGGAGGCCGTCCGTCTGGCCCGGCAGAACGGCATGAAGGTGGCCTTCTTTCCCGTGGATGGCACGCGCGCCAACCTGGAGCATCTTCGCGCGCTGTACCTGACAACGCTCGAAGCCGGCGCGGAGGAAGTTGTGGTGGTGGATACGATCGGGGTGTGCAATCCGGAGGCGATTGAATTCCTGGTGGGCCAGGTGCGCGAATGGGTCGGCCCCGCCGTCCCTATCCACTTCCACGGCCACGACGATTTCGGCCTGGCCACTGCCTGCGCCATCGCCGCCGTCCGCGCCGGAGCCACCTGGATCCAGGCCACCATCAACGGCATGGGTGAGCGCGCCGGCAACGCGGACATCGCCGAAGTGGCCATGGCGCTCACCTGCCTGTACGGCGTTCCCGTGGAGTTGCGTCTCGACAAAATCCGCGAAGTCTCCGCGCGGGTGCGCGCCGCCAGCGGCTACCAGATGGAGCCGTGGAAGCCCGTCGTGGGCGAAAACCTCTTCCTCCGCGAAAGCGGAGCCGTGGCCAGCCAGTTCCACATTCCGGAGGCCATCGAGCCGTTCTCGGCCGACCTGGTGTCCGCGCGGCGCGCTATCGTGCTCGGAAAAAAGAGCGGCGTGGACAGCATCGAGATCAAAGCCCGCGAGCTGGGCCTTGAAATTGCAGCCGACAAAAAGGCCGCCGTGCTCGCCGCGGTCAAGAAGCGCGGCATCGAGAAGCGTGGACTGCTCACCGACAATGAGTTTCGCGAAATCGTTGCTGCCAACAGGCTCCCATGAACCCGCGCCTAGACCGCTTTCCGAACAGGCGAAGCGCGAATTGTCGGAGAGAATCCGCGGTAAGATGACAGCGTGCGGGGCCGAAGCGGGCCGGGCGGGAGCGGACCATGGACCGGGAACACTTCTACGCGATCATGAATGGCGAGGGAACGCTCGACTACGAACTATACCTGAACACCAAAGCCCTGCTCTCCTGCCAGAAGGACTTCCACGAGTTCTCCAACCGCGACGAATTGCAGTTCCAGATCGTCCACCAGATTGAAGAGCTGTGGATGAAACTGATCAACTACACGCTGCTGGACATAGACGAGTACATGTCGCAGGAAAACACGAACCGTGTGGTGTCGCAGTTCCGCCGGGTCCACGTGGCGCTCCGACTGATGATTGAACAGCTCACGCTGCTCGAAACCATGTCCCCGAAGGAGTACCAGGAAATCCGCTTGCGACTGGGAAACGGCAGCGGGCAGGAATCGCCCGGTTTCCGGGTGATCCTGAAAATGCCCCAGTACCTGTGGGAGACGTTTCGGGCGCACTACCTGGAAAAACACGGCCTGACCGTGGAGAAAATCTACAACTCCGAATACGCGCACGGCGATGCCTACGTTGTGGCGGAGGCGCTGTGCGAATTCGACGAACTCTTCCAGCGCTTCCGCTACTGCCACTACCAGCTGGTCGAACGGAGCATCGGCACGGGAGCGAAGTCGCTCAAAGGGCGCTCGGTCGAGATGCTACGCGAGGGCCAGCGCGTTCGCTTTTTCCCGGAACTGTGGGAAATCCGCAGCCACATGACCGACACGTGGGGAACGAGCTACGGCGTGGTGCGGGATTCGATTGGGGGACACTGATTCCGTCCCTGATATGGCACGGGGAATCTTAAACTGCCTGACAAACAATGTGGGGCATAGTCATCGCTCCCAACGGGGAGTGCATCGCACGTGGCACCAAGCTCTTCTGTCAGATTGATCGGGGCAGGTCTTCTCGTACGGGCTCAGTGCGGGATGAGCAGGGCGCCATCCGTTGGCGATACGCTTTCCGCAGATGCTCCGGGGGCCGGGGTTTGGCGAACCCATTCAGTAAACCGGATTTCGTCATAGCCGAGCCAAACACAGAACATGGAATTATTGTCCGAAGAGCTTCTTTCATCCCCTCCGTCTTCGACATCATAGAAAGTGGTGCAAGGATTGGCAGGGTTCGGTTGAGCAGCGTTCTCCGCAACAAGTACTCCATTTCCATTGATGGGCTGGATTCCTGGACGTTTCGCATGCCGTTATACACGATAAGATTCTATGGCGACTCCAGTTCAACCACAGACATCTGGGTCGTAGTTGGACCCTCCAAAACGGAATGGAGCATCCTGATCCGAGCCGGCGTGAACGAATGGCCCCTCGTGGCCGCACTCGCTTTCATTCATAACGAGTGGTGGCACTACGCTTGACATTCGAGTGAGCGCTTACTGAGGCCCAAGCGGCGTTGACATCTGCAACAGCCCCAAGCCTTTCTGCCCTCCGCGCTGAGGTTTACCTCCGGAAGTGAGGAAGAACGGCTTCGCCGAACAGGCGGGCCTGCCCGGTTCGGTCATCTCCCCAGATTTCGAGCAGGATGTGCGTGCAGCCGGCGGCGCGGTACTTCTCGATCTGCGCGATGCAGTCGTCGGGGGTCCCAGCGATCGGGCAAACTTTCCGGAGCACTTCGTCCGTTACGGCTCGTGCGGCCGATTTGCGGCCTCCGCCTTCCATGGCATCGGCGATGGGCTGCAGTTCCTCGCGGGTGAGCCCGGCCTTATCCAGCAGCGCGTCGGCCGAGCCGCGGATGTTCTGAACTTTATTCGCCAGGTACATTGCAGCCATTTCTCGCGCGCCTTCCATTCCCTGCCTCGAGTCGCGCGCGACGCTGCCGACGATCACGCCGCCCAGGTCGAGCGCCGCGGGGTCTTTGCCCGCTTTCCGCGCGCCCTCTTCCATGAACGTCCGAGAATACCGGCAGAATTCGGGAGTGGTAATGCTGGCCGTGAGCAAGCCGTCGGAGTGGGAGCCGGCGAGGCGCTGCAAGACGGGTCCGGTGGCGCCGACGTACAGGGGCACGGAGCCGCGCGGCGTGTGCGCATCCGCCTTCAACGCCGGCAATTGCGCGGAGAATGCCTTGCCTTCGTAACTGAACTCTCCGCCGCCGAGCGCGCCGCGCACGATCTCGATGGCTTCGCGCATCACCACCGCGGGCGAGGCCGTCTTGGCGCCCGCTTCCCCTTCTCCGGCTTCTTTCATGAAAATCTTCGAGGCGCCCAGGCCCAGCAGGAATCGTCCCGGCCCGGCGGCTTCCTGCAGGACGCGGGCTTCCATGGCGATCTGGATGGGGTGGCGGGTGTAGGGCGAAATGATGCCCCAGCCGATGGGAATCCGCCGCGTCTCGCGCGCCACGATGGCGGTGATCGCCGTGGACGAGCGCGCCTCCATGCCATGCTTGCGCCACCAGGGATAGGCTTCCGCCAACCAGAAAGTGTCGAATCCGGCTCGTTCGCAGGCCTGGGCCATGCGCACCGTTTCGTCGAGGGGCTCCATGCTGAGCTGCAGGACGCCGATGCGAAAGGGGACGGTCATGGGCGGTTCACACTCCCTGTTTCTAACGCCTGTTCACCAGCACTGTCCGGTGCGACGACCCTCGGATGGCGGCATAAAGCCGCCTCTACATCCGGAGCCAATCGTGCATGATCGTGGCGCACGAAATCGATCACAAACCCACGATCAGAACGGCACTGACCGTGGCTACCCGGGCGCCGCCTGCATCACGGATTCGTCCAGGATTGCTCCATTCCTTTTACCAGGGCCCAGAGCGCGCGATTGAGCGGCGTGGGAACACCTGCCTGCTCACCCATCCGCACGATGGCGCCGTTCATGAAATCCACTTCGGTCTGGCGGTGCGCCTCAGCATCCTGGAGCATGCTGGCTTTGTGTTTCCCCGGAGCGCCGGCGGCGTAGCGGATCATTTGTTTGGGGTCGTCGTGCAGCGTGATGCCCAGCGCTTTGGCCACGGCCAGGCCTTCGTCCACCAGCGCGTCAAAGAGCGCTCCGGTGGGTGCAAACCGGGTCGCGGCGCCGTGATCGAGACCCGTGAGCGCGCCCACGGGATTCGTAGAAGCGTTGAAGATGAGTTTGCTCCATTGCGCGCCGCGCGCATCTTCCAGCGCGATGGTGGCGAGGCCCGCGTGGTTCAGCAGGTCGGCCAGCGCCGCGACCATGATCATCGGCGTGCCGGAAGGCTCAAACGGCCCGATCCAGGTTTTACCGGCAATGTCGTAGGCCACGTGGCCAGGCGCCACCAGGTGGCCCGCAGGAAACGTGGTGCCGCGAACCACGTGGCGCACATGCTCGGCGATGATCTCCTCGTTCCCCACGCCGTTCTGCACGGAGCAGACGGCGCTGCGGCTGTCGTAGGCATGCGCCACGGCCGCAATCGCGGCGCGGGTGTGGACGCTTTTCGTCGCTACGATGCCGAAATCGCAGCGGGGAATCTCGTCGGGATTCGTGGTGGCCTGAAGACGCGAGGTGAAGTCGGCGGCGCCGGAAATCCGCAGGCCGGAATCGTGAATGGCCCGGACGTGATCGGCGTTGACGTCGTACGCCCACACCTCCACATCCGCCAGGCGCGCCAGATGCGCGGCGAAAATGCTTCCGACTGCTCCGCAACCGATGATGGAAATGCGCGTGCCGGACATGGGGCGGGCTCAGTCCTCCGGGCGCTCCTGGCCACGATAGAGCTTCCAGGGAATGGGAGTAATGCACTCGCCTTCCGACTTGCCCACGCGGTACATGTCCTGGGTGTAGAGGCAGACCTTTCCATCCTGGTCCACCACCTGCGGATGGAACGAGAACACCATGTTTTCGCGCAGTACAGTGCGGTCCTTCGAGCCAATGGCTGGCCTTTCGAGCATGGTCAGGCCGATGGAGTGGCCCGAGAGGTGGCCCAATCCGAAGCCCCGCCGGGAGAACACCTCCGCGGCGGCGCGGTGGACTCCGGCGATGGGCTCGCCGGCGCTCATCTTTCGTCGCGCGGCTTCGAGCGCCTCGGGATACACGGCCGCCATCTCTGCGGTGCGCGTGCTGAGCGCGCCGCGAATCAGCGGACGCGAAAACTCCACCCAGTACCCTTCCAGGCCGCCGATTTCCAGGGAATACAGCAGCAGGTCGTCCGCGGCCACGCGGCGGACGCCGGGAACTTTGAAGGAAGCTTCCGCCTCGCCGTGCTCTCCGGAGAGAATGATGTTCATCATGCGCGGGCCGGCGCCGCGAGCGAAGAAACGCTCGACGGCGGGCGCCATGATTTCCGCCTCGGTTTTTCCCGGCTCGTAGGCGCACACGAGTGCCCAGAAGCCCTCGAAGATGATGTCCAGGCCGCGGCGGATGGCGGCGAGTTCCCAATCGCTCTTCACGGCGCGGGCGAGATCGAAGTGGGCATCGAAGGGAACCAGCACGAAAGACGCGCCGTGCAGCACGGAGTAGTCCCGCACGGGCATGACGTAGCTCATGCCATGGACGCCCACGCGCTTCCAGCGCTGCGTTTGGCCGTACTCCCGCAGCCATTGGCCGGGAACGTCGGCCCAGACGTGCTGGCGAACCCAGGGCTTCTTCTTGTCGCCAATCCAGCGGGCTTCGCTGGGGAAAATGAGCATCGGGTCGCCTTCGAGCGGCAGCAGGGCGTACACGTAGCGGTGCACGATTTCGAATCCGGAGATGTAGCGCACCGCGCCTTCGAATCCGGCGTACTGGTTGCCGCAGACGAGAATCGCGTCGAGTTGTTCCCTGGCCATGCTCTCGCGGAGGATTCGGAAGCGGCGGTCAATTTCCTCCGCAGGCACCTGCAATTCGGGTCTGGATTCCAGGACCTTCATCCGCCAACCCCGCAGATGCTTGCCGCGGCCAGGGCGTAGACTTTGGTGATGTTTACGAGCGTTTGGATGGCAACTTTTTCGCCCTCGGCATCACGCGGGCCGCTCGACGGGCCGTAATTCAGCGTGGGAATGCCGTAGCGGGAAAGCACGGAGGCATCGGAGCTCCACAGCACGGTGTCGCGTTTGGGCGGCTGGCCGAGAACTTGCCGATGCGCGGCTTCCACTGCCTGCACCAGTTCGTGGCCCGCAGGAATTTCAGCGCCGGGGCAGGAGACGTAAGTGTCGAATTCGATGCCGGAATCGGGATGGCGCTTCTGGAGCCCCGCGACGAGTTCCGCTACGGCGCTCCGCGCCTCCGCCATGGACATCGTGGGAGGCACGCGAACATCCAGGCAGACTTCCGTTTCCGCAGGGGTGCGGCTGGCGCGCCAGGGAACGCCGCCACGGATGCAGCCGATGTTGACGGCGCCGTGGCGCCCACCGTAGGTCGCGCGTTTCTCCCAGCCCGGAGTCCATTCGTAGATGGCGGCCATCACATCGTGCATGCGGCGGACGGAGGTCTCTTCCTGGCGTCCGGCGGCGAATGCGGTGTGCACGTAGATGCCGCGCGTTACGATGCGCACCCACAGCGAGCCGAAATGTCCGAGGACCACCTGCATGTCCGTCGGCTCGCCGAGAATGCACATATCCGCGACGACGCCGTGCGTCACCAGATAGTGGCTGCCTGCGCCGTAGCCCCGGTAGGCGGCGCCGGAAAATTCCCGGCCCACCTGCGTTTTTTCGATTTCGCCGACAACGCCGGCCAGGATCACGTCGCCGGCCAGGCGGACTCCCGCGCGCTGGAGCGCCTTCACCGCGTGCGTGTAGCAGACGAGCGCGCCCTTCATGTTGTAAATGCCCAGGCCGTAAATCATGCCGTCCTTGACCACGGCGTGGGGTTTGTAGCCGATACCGGTGAGAAAGGGCTCGCGGCCGGAGTTCGAGGTGTCCATGTGGCCGTTAAACATCAGGCGTTTGCCGGAGCCCGAGCCACGCCAGGTGGCGATCACGTTGGGCCGGTCGTCTTCCACTTCCTGCCAGTCGATGCGCAGGCTCATGGCCTCCCAGGCGGCGCGAAGATAACGGGCCATGTCCAGCTCTTCACCGGTGGGCGTGCACAGGTTCACCACGTCGCAGGCCATAGCCACGATGCCCTGTTCGTCTACGGCGCCGAGGATGGCGCGGGCGCGATCTTCGGTTAGCGCGGGTGCGGCCAATCCATCTCCTTTTTCGAGCAGGCGCTGTAGCGGCGGGTCTATCCCGCCATCTTCGTTCACTGCATCGCGGCTCGCAAAAACCTGGCGGCATAAAGCCGCCCCTACATCAATGCCGGAAATCATCCGGGAACGAACACAGCTTCTCACAACCCTCCGGCGTAATCAGGAAATTATCCTCCAAACGCAGGCCGCCGCCGCCCTCCCAATAGACGCCGGGTTCTATAGCCAGCACCATTCCGGAGCGCATGACGCCGGGCGCGGCCTGATGGCAGTAGGGCGGCTCGTGCGCGCGCGCGCCCACTCCGTGACCCACCGGATGCGACGGCTGGCCGGGGTAGCCGGCGTCGGCGATGCCCTGCCGGATGATGCGATCCACGTCTCCCAGCGGGGCGCCGTCGCGGCATGAGCCGATAGCACGGTTGAAGATCGCCAGCAGTTGTTCGACCAGCGTGTTGTACCGCGGCGTGAGTTTGCCGGGGACGATGTTTTTTGTGAGGTCGGTCCAATAGCCATCGGCGCAGACCCAGATTTCGACCAGCGTGGGCTCGTTTTCGATGACCGGGCGATTCGAGGTGGCCGTGAAGGTGGCGATGCCCGGGCCGGACCAGACCAGCGTGAACGCCCGGGCCATGTCCACTTTGCCCTGGTAACCGATGCCGACGGCGTGGATGTGGCCCTCGATCATGGCCGCGACTTCCGATTCCCTCATCCCCGGCCGGATGTGGTCGCGCGCGTATTCCATGCCGATGGCGGCGAGCTCGTTGGCCAGGCGCATGCGTTCGATTTCCTGCGGCGTTTTGATGGCGCGCAGGCCGGCCAGCAGCGGGGTTGCGTCCACGACCTCGCGGGCAACGTCCCGGAACGCGTCGAAATAGCGCTGCGTATAGACGGTGGGCTCGCCGACCATGCGGTCGCAAATCTGCGAATTCTGGGAGAGTTCGATGCCGACGCGGCCGGTCCAACCGCGCTCGCGAAGCACCGCGAGGCCCAGGTCCAAGGCCCGTTCGGTGGGCGGGCGGGGATCGGATGGATGGTAGAAGCGGAAGGCGCGGACGTCCTTCGTCCAGGCGGTGCGCCGCGCTTCGGCCAACTGCGGTTCGATGACGAGCAGTGCCGGCTCGCCCTCGCGGGGGAAAATTGCCAGGTCGTAACCCTTCATCGGCCAGTAGTTGGTGAGATAGAGCACGTTGTCGGGCGCGCGGACGACGATGGCATCCAGGCAATTCTCTTCGAGCATGCGGCGCACGCGATCCAGCTTCAGAGTGTCCAGGGAATAGCCCATCAGCGTCCCCCGTCCGCGGTCCAGGAAGCTTCCCTGCCCTTGATGAGCCCGTACAGGGCGGTGTGCAACGGAGCAGGAACGCCGGCACGTGCGGCTTCGCGGGCCACAGCGCCGGCCAGGAATTCGACTTCGGTAGACTGGTGATGCTGCACGTCGTGGAGCATGGAGGTCGGATGATTTGTCTGCGCGCCGATTTTGTTCATCTCCCAGGGATCGTCGTGCAGGCCGACGCCCAGGGCGGAGGCGACGCGCCTCCCTTCTTCGAGCAGGTCGAACAGCAAATGACCGAGACTCGAAATTTCGCTGCGGTCGGCAAAATGCGGCGAATGCGGCAGGCCGGTGAGTGCGCTGACGCCGTTGACGGCGGAATTGAAGAGCAGCTTGGACCACTGGGCGGGGCGGGCGTCTTCAAGCGCCATGGCCTTCAAGCCGCCGGCAACGAGGAGGGCAGCGAGTTCCTGAACCAGCGCAAACGGAGTGTAGGTGGGCTCGAACGGGCCCATCCAGGTGGGCGTGTCCAGTTCGTACTGCACGTGCGTATCGGTGTGGCGAGTTCCGCTCATGAACGTGGTTCCGCGAATCACGTAGCCGCGCGTGAGCCGCGCCAGGATTTCTTCGCCGCCGAGGCCGTTCTGCGCGGAAAGCACAGCGCCACGGTCGAACTTTCGCGCCACGGGCGCGAAGGCCTGCTCCGTCTGGAGGGCTTTTGTGGCCACGATGCCGAATTCACAGTCCGGGAGTCCGGCGGGATCTGGGGTGGCGTGAACGCGCGCGTGAAAATCGTGGGTGCCGGTGACGCGCAGGCCGAGTTCGTTCAGGGCGCGGGCATGCTCCGGGCGGCGGGTGAGGACCCAGACGTCTGAGCCCTGGCGGGCCAGGTGCGCGGCGTAGAGGCTGCCGATAGCGCCGCAGCCGATGATGGCGATGCGTTTGGGCACGCTGTTCCTATTGCAGCACGTCTGAACGCCGGAAAAGGTGCCGGCGACAAGCCGGCGCTACCCTTTGCTTTCGACCCGAACGCCGCGGCCTCCGGCGGACCTTGCCCGCTCCAGGGCTTCGTACAGCCTGTCGCCGGTATGGAAAGAATCGCGGATAAAAACGCCGGAGGAAAAGAGCGCGTCCTGCAACGCCGCGCTGATGGTGTGCACGGGCGCGGCGCCGCCCTCTCCCATGCCCTTCGCGCCGTTGTAGGAAAACGGCGAGGGGGATTCGATTTCGCCGCAGAGGAGGTCCGGGATGTTCGCCGCGGTGATGGGCGTGTAATCGCTGAACGTCGCGGTGAGCATATTCCCTTCGGGCGAGTATTCGCAGGACTCCATGAGGGCGGCGCCAATGCCGTGGGCGGTGGCTCCGTGCATCTGCCCGGCAACGATCAGGGGATTGATCTGCCGGCCGCAATCGTCCACCGCGGCATAGGCCAGGATTTTGGGCTGAAACGTCTCGCGGTCCACCTCGATCACGGCGATGTGGAGCTGCGAGGCGTAGGTGAGCGTCAGGTTGCCGTACTTTTTCACGATATCCGGCACCTGGAAGGGCGCCTTATAGACATATCGGCAGTTCAGCGTGATATTCGCCATTTCCTGCGGCAGCTCGGCATTGTTTACGTTGACCAGATTGGCGAGGCCCCAGAAATTGATGGACCGCTCGGTGCCCTTTACACGAATCTCCGGGCCCATCTTCCCGACGTCGAATTCGAGTTGCGATTCTTCTGCTTTGAGAATAAAGGCGGCGAGACGCGACAGCTGTGCGCGCAGCGCTTCTGCGGCGCCGTGAATCGCGGAGAGGCCGGAGACGGCAAACTGGCTCGCGTAGGTGCCGGTGTGGCCGGTGTAGGCGTTTTGTTCGCTATCGAATCCCGGTTTAACGCCAATCATTTCCGGCGGGATGTTCAGGACCTCCGCGACGACCTGCGCGGCCGTGGTCTCGTGACCCTGACCCTGCGGCACCGAGCCCATGGAAACGACCACTTCGCCGTAGATGTCCAGTTTGACGATGGCCGCCTTCGACTGGCCGGAAAAGGGCGCGTGGGCGTTGATGATGCGCGCCTGGCCGAAATTATTGGTGCCGGAATCGAGCGTGGTGCCGATGCCAATGCCCAGCCAACGCCCCTGGGCGCGGGCGCGCTGCTGTTTTTCCGTCCAGCCGTCCCAGCCGACGAGGCGTTTCGCAAGTTCGAGCATTTTGGGGTAGTTCCCGGAGTCGTAGATGCAGCCGTTCGGCGTGGTATAGGGAAACTCCTCGGGGCGAATGTAATTGCGAAGGCGCATCTCGTCGGTGGGAATGCCCAGTTCGTGGCCGCAGATGTCCAGGCAGCGCTCGATGAACCACAGATGCTGCATGCGGGAATAGCCGCGGTTGGGCCCGACGGGACATTTGTTGGTTACCACCTGGGTGAAGTCCAGGCGGAAATTCCGGAAGCGGTAGCAGGCCGGAAGCACTTGCGCCCAGATGATGCAACCGAGCGGCTCGTAGCGAGGATAGGCGCCGCAATCGTCAATATGGCGGGAGGCGATGGCGGTGATGACGCCGTTCTTGTCCAGCGCGACCCGGGTATCCAGAAACGTGCGCTCGTTGCCGTGGGCGCTTGCCAGCATGTGCTCGGTGCGCGTCTCAATCCACTTGACGGGGCGACCGTCGAGCTTTTTGGACGCCAGCGCGCACACGGCCATTTGCGGATAGCTGGTGATTTTGATTCCGAAGCCGCCCCCGATGTCCCGGCTCTCCATGTGGATCTGGTCGATGCGCACACCGAGCGCGGGAGAGAGAAATTGTACGGCGAACGCGGGAAATGAATTCGTGGAAATGAAATGGATGGTCTCTTCCTTCAGGTTCCAGGTGGCGATGA
>Ga0074044_10002230_pt1 | contig 16962 bp, 9 predicted proteins | sample BogForMeECP23OM1_FD_94443 | JGI IMG/M metagenome (GOLD analysis project Ga0074044, IMG submission 94443) | Bog forest soil microbial communities from Calvert Island, British Columbia, Canada - Bog Forest MetaG ECP23OM1 | ecosystem: Environmental > Terrestrial > Soil > Wetlands ...
ATCACCCGGACCATCGAGTACGCGGGCGGCAACAAAACCCGCGCGGCCGAAATTCTGGGCGTCGCTCCCAAGACCCTGTACAATCGGCTCGAACGCTACACCGAGCGTTGATCATCCCGGAGCGAGAGGGATGCGGACCTTTTCTCGGCCGTGACTATGCGCCCGCGAACACGATTCACCATCGCTTTTCTGCTTCTTCAGATCGTCCCCATCATTGCGATCGGAATGGTAACGCTCGCATACACCTTCAAGGTCGTGGTCGACGGGGTCGTCGAATCCAGCGATCTGATGACCAGCCAGGTGTACGAGCAGGTCCGCACCACGCTCGAACGCGCGCAGGGCGATCAAACCGCCGCGCTACAGAACGATGACGCGCTGCGGGAGCTGCTGGGTTCGATGCAGGCATTCGGCGCCGCGGTGGTAATCGCGCGCATCACGGACAGCAGCGGCAAAATTCTGGTCGCGGCCAACGACGGAAGCGAGGGACAACAGCAGCCCGATCTTCCGTCGCTCGCCGAATTGGAAAAGAAGACCTCGCGATGGTGGCCGTTCGCCGTGCTCCGCGCATTTTCCGGCACCGATCTCTACGCAGCCACCCGCCCGTTCGAGGTAAACGGCAAGCCGTTCGGGACCATCTACATCGCGGTCACCACCGCGCTGCTTGCGGATCGTATCAAGCAACTCGCGGCAGCCTTCGGCATGATTGTCGTGGTCGATGTGATCTTGAGCCTGCTGGCGACCGCGACCCTGCGCCGCCTGCTCTTCCAGCAACTGTGGCCGCTTCCGGAAATGCTCCGGCCCGCGCACGCGATCGATGGATCACAGGAGGCTCTCCCCGATGAACTGAGCGGGTTGGCCGAGCGCTTCAACCGTCTCTCCCAAGAGGTTCATTCGGAACACAATCGATGGGAGACGAGCCGCGACAACGTGTTCGACATCGTGCGTTCCATTCACGATGGCGTCGTGCTGCTCGACTCCGCGGGCTCGCTGCTGTTCGCCAATCGGGAAGCGCAATCGGTCCTCGGCTTCGCCAAAACCGCGACCATTGAAGGACATCCGCTGAGCGTCCTGTTGCGCAAGAATCATCCCCTGGTGTCGATGGCGGAGGCCGCGCTCGAGTCCGGATCCGAGGCGCAGGACGTGGCGCTGAGCCCGGGCGGCAACGGCGACGATCGCGCGTCGATGCTGGTTTCGTGCTTCCGGCTAGGATCGAGCCGCAAGCCGGTCGGCCTTCTCCTGTTGCTGCGCGACATGAATGCCGTGCGCGAACTCGAGACCGTGGTGGACTACTCGAACCGGCTCGCGCGCCTGGGCGGATTGATCTCCGGAGTCGCGCACCAGCTTCGCAGTCCGCTTCACGGCATGAATCTGCGCCTCGAATTGCTTCGGCAGGACGCAATCGATGGCCACGATATCGAAAAGCATATCAACCGCTTGCGCAACGAGGTGGATCGGCTCGACCAGTCGGTCGAAGCCCTCCTTCGTTTCATGCGGCCACAAGAGCTGAAGCTCAGCAAGTTCGTATTGAACGATTTGATCGGCGAGGTGGCTGGGCGCGTCAAGAGCGATCGCATTCGCATCGAATCCAGTTATGATCCTGACCTGCGGCCGATTGACGCCGACCGCGCGATACTTTCGGAGGCGTTTACAAACCTCGTCCAAAACGCAGTACAGGCGATGCCTGATGGAGGCGTGCTGCGGATTGCGACTGGCCAAAAAGAGGGGATGATCGAGGTGGAGATCGCCGACCAGGGCGTCGGCATCGCTCCGGAAAATCTGGACCAGGTGCTGAGCCTCTATTTTACGACCAAGAAAGGCGGCAGCGGATTGGGGCTGCCGCTGGCGCTGCGCGCGATCGAGTTGAATCGCGGCACGCTTAAAATCGAATCTCGGGTCGGCGAAGGCACCACGTGTACTGTTCGGTTTCCTCCAGCATCGGATGACGCGCCGAGACTTGCCGCCAGCGCAACGTAAAGTATCGCCAGCCGCGTTCCTGGCGACGCGCGTGGCGCCGATTCTCGCCATCATCAGCCTGGCCGCGGGATGCAGCTACCTGGCGCAGTTGGGCCGGACGCCTTCCGCCGCTCCATCCGAGATCTCCACGCCCGCGCCCACCCCAACTCCGGCTGCAAGCCCGACCCCGGAAGCCGAGGCCACACCCGAAGGCGGCGATGAAGCCACCGAGGCCGCGAACGAGGCCGAGCAGAAGGCGCAGCAGGCCGCGAAGAAAGCTGCCCAGGCAGCCGCCGCCGCCGCGGAAGCATCGACCGCCGCGCACGAGGCCGCAACGGCCGCCGCCAAGGCTGTCGCCGCGAGCAAGCGACGTTCCGGCGCGCCACACCATAAGACCGCCAGGCCTACCGCGTCGCCGCAGTCATCGGCGTCACCGAGCGCCACGCCGACACCTACTGTCGCGGAGGGCTCCTCAACCTCATCGCCGGAGACACCTGCTCGCGCGGACGAGGCCGCGAAGGCGATCGATCAAGTGAGCGAACAGATCAAAGCGACCGACCGAACCAAGCTCGCCGCCGCGGACGCGCAGCGCTACGACATCGCAACCGGGCTCCTGAACAGCGCGCAGACAGCGATGTCGAAAGACGATTACATGGCCGCGTCGAGCCTCGCCGAAAAAGCCAGGGTCCTTTTGAACGGCATAGGTCACTGACCCGCCGTTTCGTCCCTTCTCACCAATAGTGCCGGCACTTCGGCAATAATTACCCAACTTTCGCCGGGAAATGATGCGCAATTCCAGCGAAACCCGCTGGTACTGGAATTGCTGTCTCTCCTATGGGAGTTCCCGACGAGGTTATGTTTTGTGGAGCTGAGGACGAGAGGCCGTCTGAATCAGATCAGAGGCGAGATCAAACGGAGATGGGGCAGGCTCACGGGCGACGATGTGCTCGAAGCAGAGGGCGATCTCGAGAAGCTGATCGGAAAAATCCAGCAGCGCAGCGGCAAACGGCACTATCCGATCCGCAGATGGTTCCGCCATCAGGCCATCTGACATACCGCCGCGCGATGGCCACACTGTCAGGAGACCTTCGCAAAACTGTCGAAGCACGCGAATTGATTGCGCCTCGCCCGCTCTTTTGCGGGAGAGGTCGCGCGGCGGGAGGGTTGCGATTTTTTGCCAACCCTCGTGACGCGCGGGTGAGGGTGCAGAGAACCCCTGTTACGGCAATGACAGCAGACCAGACGATTCCAGCTACCGTGTAAATTTTTCATGCGCCTGGAAAGGAATTGACATGATTCTGCACACTTTTCTGATGGTATGGCACTTGCGTTACCTCCTCCCATCTCGACCGCGAGGGGCAAAAGGTTATGGAGGACTGGAGCTTTTCAAATGGATCGCCATCAGGATCCCGCAGCGCCTCTGGAGCTTCCGAACTGGAGCGTTGTTATCAAAATCGATGGATTCACGAACCGGAGCGGAACCTGATGCTCGCGGTGCTCGAAGACGCAATTCGCTGTTTCCTGGGCTACCAGGATGGCGACTACACCGCGAGAAACCGGCTGCTGTTTGCCGATGCGCGCGAGTGGATAAATTCGCCGAGCCGCTACAGCGTCTTCGCCTTCCGAAATCTCTGCGAAACCATCGGAATCAATCCCGACCGTCTGCGCCGGGAACTCCATCGGCTCCGGCGTGGAACCGACCCCAGGAGCATTTCTCTGCAGCGAATCTTCGACGTTCGCAGTCCATCGATGTCCAGTACGAGGCAATCAGCCGCGTCATCGTCGCGAACGCGCGCCGCTCGCGCTCCGATGGCCGCGTCGATCGGCCGCACCCGCGCCGGCCGCGCGATTATCGCATAGCGCGCCAAACCGGTCGCGCAGATAAGGAGGCAACATGAAAACGATCAAAATACTCATTCCGGCTGCTGTTTTCGGACTCGCAATCGCGGTTCCGGCTATGGCCCAGGACAACCCCTCCCCGTCCGCCAGCCAGTCGATGCATCAGGCGGGAGAAGACATGGAGCAGGCCGGATCCAGTACAGTGCAAGCCGCAAAGAATGTGGCAACTGGAACGGCCACCGCCGTCAAGGACATCAAGATAACCGCTGAGGTGAAGACTTCCCTGCACGGCGACAAGATGACCAAAGCCGCCGACATCCACGTCTCCACCACCGCCGGCATCGTAACGCTGAAGGGCAGCGTACCTTCGTCCGATACCGCCGCGCGCGCCGAGCAACTCGCCCAAGGCGCCAAAGGCGTAAAGAGCGTGAACGATCACCTCGTAGTCGTAAGCGTCCAATAACCGCATCCGCCCCTCGCCCGCGTACGCGAAGCGTCCGCGTGAAAAAGCGGGAGAGGGAAAGCGGCGAGGCTCTTGCGCTTTTCGCAAGAGCCGTGACGCGCAGGTGAGGGTGCTGCCTCTGCCCCCGCCCGCCGGTCCAGCCTGTCGATCTTCGTCCCTCTCCCGCGTCCGCGGCTTGGCCGCGGGCGCAAACCGGGAGAGGGTGCCGCGCGATTGCCCTGGCAATCGCGCGGCGGGTGAGGGACCCCCGCATTTCCACCAATACTTGTCATGATTCCGCTCAGCATGACGAACCAGGCTTGCGTTTTTGTGTCATTCAAAAATTTTTGTTGAGGAAGCCCGGATCAGCGACGTGCGCTTCGTCGCTGCCTTACGGAGTCAGCACCAAGCAGTCTTTCGAAAATCGACAGCTTCCATCGATGCGCGAACTCTCTTCCGCGCCACCATACTTTGTGTGTCAGCCCGCGCGATGAGTAAGCCGGCGGGACAGCGCCCGCCGCCACATCGTGTCATCCTGAACGAACTGTTGATCTGCTAAAATCGACTAAGCGGATTCAATCGGTTCCCATTCGCAGTTAGGATTAATCATGGTTCGCGCGATTCTCTTCGATGTGGACGGAGTTCTCGTACATCCGTGGAGGTTCCGTTCAACCTTGGCGCGTGACTATGGCATCACCGAAGCGATGACGGCCACCTTCTTTAGGACCTTTCCTGGAGTGCGTAGAGGGTCGGGCCGACTTGGTTGAGATCTTGGCTCCCTTTATGACCTCATGGGACTACGCCGGATCGGTAACAGATTTTGTCGAGAAATGGCTATCCGTCGAAAACGCGCCTAACCAGGCCGTTCTCAGCATCGTTGCTGACATTCGACGGTCGGGCCTACCATGCTTTGTCGCTTCGACGCAGGAGCACCGGCGGGCAGCATATCTCGCGACTGAGATGCGCTTCGAGCAGCAGTTCGATGGGTTGTTTTTCTCCTGCGATATTGGTGTCGCAAAGCCCAACGAGAATTTCTTCAGAACGGTTGCCGATCGCCTTGGACAACCAGGGCACGAACTCCTACTTTTCGACGACTCGATCCCAAACGTCGAGGGCGCCAGAGCGACGGGTTGGTTGGCCGAGCAATTCACGAGCCTCCAAGAACTCCGAACCGATGTAGCGCGTCATACCGGCCTCGCCCTCGACGCCAGTTAACATGTCCAACACCGGGTCCGCGCTTTTCCGTGGTGCCGTGCCGAAAGATAGGAGTGCAATGGAGCTCGAATTGCGTCCCGAGCGTCTAACAGTGCTTGGTGCGCCGCGCGAAGGTTAACAGCCGACCCTCATTTTTAGCCAGCCTACAAAACCGCGCTGCGCTCGCGCTACATCTCCAGGTCACAAGCCGACGCTACGCGTCCTCCGGCGGAACGCCGGCGCCACTCTCAAAATCGATTTCTTTGTGTGTCTGGTTCCCCTTCCATTATGTCGACCCCCTGTATGGAGTTGTGATTGTTAAAATCAGCGCTTTCAAACCCGACGATACCAGTATGGAGACGTTTGCTGCATTCGAGGCGATCTGCCAGGCCCTGGGAAGTCCGTGACTTCTTCTCCAGAACTATCCGTTGGTTGCGGGTTCGAGTCCTCACATCGTCGACCTGTTCACTGCTTGCTACCACTGTTACGAAACCAGTTGACGCTCAGTTGCGCACGAGCTAGAAGCAGGCCATTCGGCGGCGGTTTGCCTTGGACTGGGCCGAGTACTCGGCGAATTGCAAGCGCCGATTTTGCCGTTTGCGAGGCAGGCTTCGGACTATCACCTGGGGGTGCTGCTATGGCTTCTTCCGAATGGCGCAAGCGTGTAGAGGCGCTGGGCCTCAATCCCGACCGCGACGCGAACGGCTTCGAGGTCATCGTGACGACGAATTCCCTGGAAGAATACAAGCGTTGGTTCGACATTCCGCAGCCTCCAAATGTCGCGACGTCCACACTGACTCCCGCTCGCGTTGCAAAGAGTCCGCCGGCCCTCCTGCAGCGGCACATCACCGATTACATCACCGGCGAGAGCGCGATCCTGGATGCCGAGGTTATCGAGGCGCTCGACCAGCGTGTCGGCTACTACTTCGCGCACGTCTCTGCGCAGGCCAAACGGATTGTGACCAAAGAAGATCCGCTTCTGATCACCAGCAACACCGCAATCCGCGAATTCGACGAGATTGAGATCCGGGACGGGGGATACATTAAGATCACAGTGCCATGCAGTTTCCATTGCAATGTTCTGACCAAAACCTTCTCTAGCAAGGCCAGTTCCGTCGCCGGGCAGGCCGATCAGATGTATGACGTGCTGGTAGTCGGAAGGTCAGGTGCCCACGCGAAGGATGGAAACAGTCCCCAGCCCCCCGCCGAAGCTCGCGCTGGAGACGGAGCGAAGTGCGATTGCCCCAACGGTGGATTTATCGGTCATCCCGCTAGTAATGGGTCTCCCGGCATCGACGGAGGCAAAGGCGGCGATGCGACGGCGCCTGGAGAGGATGGCGAAGACGCCCCCATAGTGTTTTTCACAGTCGCGAAGGACCTTCCCAAGTCGATCTCATTTCTGATGCAAGGCGGCAATGGGGGCACCGGTGGAGATGGTGGAAACGGGGCAAAAGGCGGAAAAGGCGGCGCCGGCGGAGCGGGCATCAAATGCGGCGTACACTTCGCCCAAGGTGCCCTCGGAGGCAGGGGTGGCAAAGGTGGTAACGGGGGTAACGGGAGCAAAGGCGGAGATGGTGGCGACGGCGGCAAACTGACCATCTTGGTGCCCGACCACCAGAAAGGCAACGTTATCGTTACCGTGGGTGCCGCTCCCGGAGGGGCGAAAGGCAACCGTGGCATACGGGGGAAAGGTGGAGACGGCGGTAACGCGGGCCCGAACGGCGGGCAGCCAGGTGAGAATGGACCCCCGGGCGATTCAGATGGCCAAGATTACCAGCCCGGCAAACCGGGCGAAAAAGGTTCGGCCACCGTTAACGGCGTTCCGGTCGACTAAACCGCAAGGTAGCCGCCGGGCGCGCCCAATACACCAATGCGATCCCGCCTGCCGGCGATTGGTGGCACAGCGATCTTGCTCGCTGCGGTCACCACGTGGGCCCTTCTCAGGCCCGTCGCTGGACACGCTTCGCGACCAGACTCCGCAGTAGCGGGTACACTCAATGGCGACTTTGAGGTCAATGCGAATGGTGCCGGGAACTATTCCATCGAACTGGAGACTCCACCCGGTACCAACGGCGTCGCGCCCAACCTCGCGATCGCTTACAACAGCCAGGCTCCCGACGGCATTCTCGGCCTCGGGTTCTCCCTTAGCGGTCTTTCAGCGATCTCCCGCTGTCCTGCCACTCGGCGCCTGGATGGGTATTTCGGCGCAACCTACTTCGACAAACGCGATCGCTTCTGCCTCGACGGCCAACGACTGGTCAAAGTAGCCGGTGCGGGCGATTACCCCGCCGCCGGCAGCGTCTATGACACCGAAAGGGAAACGTGGACCAAGGTCGTCGCGCAAGGCTCGTGCGGCGACGGGCCGTGCTCGTTCGTGGCCTGGAACAAGGATGGAACGCGTCTCGACTTCGGTGCGGATCCAGGCACCAGGGTTCCTCTGCCTAATCGCCCGGATATCGCTTCATGGCAGATCGGGAGAAGCACGGACCGGAATGGGAACAGCGTCGTGGTATCGTACGCCTTCGATCCCGGTACGCTGCAGATCTACCCGGCTGAAATCCGGTACACCGAGAACCCGGCAGCCGGCCTGAGCGCAACTCGGCTGGTTTCGTTCGAGTACGAATCGCGCCCTGACGCGATACCCAAGTACCTCGGAGGGTTTCTTTTCAAACAGACCAAACGCCTGTCCGCCATAAAGACCTGGGTCGGGTCGCAGCTCATCCTTAATTACCGCATCGCCTATTCGGAGAGCGCCGGAACTCGGCGCAGCCTGGTATCCACGATTCAAAAGTGTGACGGGGCAGGAGAATGTTTTCCCCCGACGACCTTTAAATGGCAGGCCGAGACGAACGCTCTGGTTTCTCCCAATTCCGATCCGCGCGGCCAGCTCATCGCAAATTGGTGCACGGAATGGAACGCGACCGTCGGCTGGATGGACTTCAACGGCGACGGCAAGCCCGATCTTCACTGCGACACGCCCAGCGGCCTTCATCGGGTGCTGCTCTCCACAGGCCACGGCCTGGTGAGCCCCAATTCCTCACCCGATGGTTTGATCCGAAGCAACTGGTGCGCCGGCGCCGGCTTTACCACAACCTGGATTGACTTTAATGGCGACGGCAAGGGCGATCTTGCCTGCGACGGCAAAGATGGCTCGCACCGCGTGCTGGTTTCGGATGGCGTCGCCGTCCACAGTCCCAATTCCAGCGCCGATGGACTCATCCGCACCGGATGGTGTGCGGGCGACGCGTCGCAAGTATCGTGGGGCAATTTCAATTCCGATGGCCGCGCGGATCTTCTGTGCAGCAGCCGCAACGGTGTGCAGCGTGCGCTGCTCTCGACCGGAACGGACCTGATCAGTCCGAACTCCGACCACGACGGCATCGTCGCGACCGGGTGGTGCACCGAGCCCGATGCGATCAGCTACTGGGCCGACTTCAACGGCGATCACTTGAGCGATGTGCATTGCGCGACGCACTCCGGCGTCCAAAGGGTCCTGCTCTCCACCGGCACCGCGCTTGTCAGTCCCAATTCGGATCCGCAGGGAGTCGTGCGAACCGGATGGTGCGCCGGGTCGGACCGCCATCGAGGAGCGACGGATTTCAACGGCGACGGCCTGCTGGACGAATATTGCTCCAGTGACGACGGGCGTCAGTGGGTGCTGCTTTCGACCGGCACCGGGCTTGTCAGTGCCAATTCGAGCGCGGATGGCTTGGTGCGTTCCGGATGGTGTGGCGCAGGAGGCACCACACGATGGGGCGATTTCAATGGTGACGGTCTGAGTGATCTGTCCTGTAGCGACACCAATGGTCGCCAGATGGTGCTGTTGTCGGACGGCTCCACCGTTTACAGCCCTAATTCGAGCGCGGACGGGGTGATCGCGACAGGATGGTGTGACCAGGCGAGAGGCCAGGTTGAGTCCACCGATCTCAACGGCGATGCGCTCGAAGATCTGCACTGCCACGATCGCGAGGGCACTCAGCAGGTGTTGCTTCACGCCCTCGGGTTTCCCGACCTGCTCGTGAGCATCAAGGATGGATTAGGCTCAACTATCGCGGTGACGCACAAGCCCCTGACCGATTCGTCGGTATACAAGGAAGGCAAGCCCGCCGAATTCCCCAGGCTCGATGTAATCACGCCGATATACGTGGTTGCGGCTGAGACGCAAAACGACGGCCGCGGTGCTCAATACAAATTTGAGCATCGCTATCAAGGCGCTCGGACCGATCTCGAATATCGGGAATGGCTGGGTTTCGAATCGAAGACCACCATCCAACCCGGTGCCGGCCGAAGCGAAGAGGAGCGTTACAGCCAGGCATATCCAGCCGTCGGCTTCCCGCTGTCAGACACGCTGTATAATCGCAACGGCGCCATTGTCAGCAGCTCCGAAAGTACGCCCAAGGTTCTCACGCCGTTTCCCAAACTTAAGGTTCATCAGGTGCTTGCCGGCACGGAAACCGTTTCAACCTTTACCAACGGAACCGCGGACTTTCGCAATCTGAAAGTCACCGACTACGACGCCTACGGAAATCCGAGCCTGGTTGTCGATTCCAATCGTCCGGATCGATCCGATGCGCTGTACCTGTGCTTCAAATACGTCAACGACGAGAGCAAGTGGCGACTCGGCTACCAGCGGGAAAACAAGATTACGCGCACGGAGCAGGCATGCCGCGATTTTCTCGCCAGCCCCGAACCAGGCTGGAACCCTGCAGCCGACCTGCGCTGGAACCGGACCACGTTTGACCAGGCCCTCAATCCCGTGCGCGAGGAATCATGGGACGACCGAAATAATTCCTGGCTTGCCACCCAGCGTACCTTCGATGCGGTCGGCAACACGGTCACCGTTACCGATCGCGGCGGCAACATCACTACCTTCGCATATAATCCCACCCTGACCTTTCCGAATAGCAAGCTCTCTCCGCATCTGGCTTCGGGCCGCCAACTTGCGATCGAGTCTGCCTACAACCCCGGCTTCGGTGTTTTGGAACTGAGGACCGATCCAAACGGCAATCAGCAGCGCCAGATCATCGATGGGTTCGGCCGGATCGTCGAAGTGCTGGGTCCTGACCCTTCCTCGACTTCGGGCGCGGCGACCGTGCCACTGCGCCAAATCAGCTATTCGCGCGATCGTGACGGATACTACCAGGAGGTTCGCCAGCGCGGCGAATGGTCGGACGGCAATCCAGACAACTGGTTCTGGGTGCGCTCATATGTCGATGGAATGGGACGTCCGGTTCGCGAACGCAGCAAATCCGAAGGGACCGCTGACCTGATCGTCGATATTCAATACGACGGCGCTGGTCGCGAATGGCGCAGCTCCTTTCCGTACTTCGCGGGTAAAAATCCAGACTGGACGACCACCAGCTACGATGTACTCGATCGCCCGACGAAGACTGAGATGCCCGATCGCACTACTGAAACTTTCGTATACCTTCAGGGTGCGCTGAAAGTCGAAACTACCGAGGCCTCGGGCACCGACCATGCGCGTACTACTGTCGAGATCAGTGACGCGCGCGGAAATGTGATCCGCACGTTGAATCCGAACGGGTCTGAATCCAGCGCACAATTCGATCAGTTGTCACAGGTGCTGCGCTCGACGAGCCCTAACGGCTCCGTTACTACGCTGGCCTACGACTCGTTGGGACGAACTGTGCGCACCGAGGATTCCGACGCCGGCATCAGCACCTGGAATTTCGGCAAAGACGGTCTCCTGCACGCCGAAACCGACGGTGCGAACAATCTCCTCGAATACCAGTACGACGCGCTGAATCGTCCCGTCCGCCGAACCATAACGCCGGGGACCGGGCCCCCACCTCACGCGTTCGAAATTCGCTACGACGATCCCGCCTCCGCCAACGGCGCAGGCAACCTCACGGGTATAAGTGGCCCGCGGTACGAAGAAAAGTTCGCGTTCACCCGCTACAACCTCGTGGCCGGACAACGCGTCAACATCGACGGAGAAACCTTCTTCGATACGGTCGCCTACGATGCTGCCGGGCGGCTTTCGTCGCGAACGTTCCCCGACGGGTCCGTGCAGCGGAACTCGTATTACATCGACGGAATGCCCCAATCGATCGAATTGCAGGAGCGTGGGCAGGGTCCTTTCGTTCGCCACGCGCTCTGGAGCGAATACGACCAGTTGGGACAACCGCTGGAGCTGACCTACGGGAATTCACTAACCACCAGGTACACGTACTACTCGATCCAACAGGGCCTGGGCCGTCTTCACACTTCGTCGGTCGTTCGTCCCGACCACGTTTCGCTGATGGATTCATCATTCGAATGGAACCCGCATAGCGAGATTCAGAAGATCCGGCGCCGTCGCGGGAGCGATGCGGTCGTCGAGGAAACCTTCGATCACGACAAGATGGGCTGGCTTACTCGCGCCTCCGGGCCGTGGGGACAATTCCAGTACGAGTACGATCCGTCCGGCAATCTCACCCTGAAGGAGGGCGCTCGGTTCGGCTACCAACCGGCGAGCAACCTGCTCCGGACCACAAGCTCGGGATCCAGCTTTGAGTACGACGGCAGCGGCAATCAGACCCGCAAGAAAACACCCCAGGAAGACTGGCGATACGGCTACGACGGAGAGGCAAATCTGATTGAGGTCAGGCGCAATGGTCAGGTGGTCGGCCAAAATCTTTATGATAACGAGGGATCGCGCCTGCAGCGTACCGATTCCAATCATCACGTGTCGCGCTACGTTACCGACGACTTTGATGTTCTGGAGTCGGGCGCCGACACCCTTTTCACCAAATACCTTCGCGGTACCGGAGCTCCTCTCGCCGCAATTACCACTCGCGAATCAACCAGGGCCTTTCAATCTGACCTCGAGCGCCAGCGACTTCAGATCGAGCCACAAATGTCCCGCGCCGACGTATCTCTGAGCGCGCGCACGAGTCTTACCGAGAGAGGCACGATCCCGCAAAGTTGGAGCCTCATGCTACTGACGATCGCGATGATCGCTCTGCTCGGGTTAGTCGCGGGGTGGCCAACTCGTCGCCGCGCGCTGCTTGAATATCTCGCCAGGTTGTTTCATCCGCCGCCAACCCGGCTGCGCAGGAGACATCCGTTCTACTGGATGCTCATTCCGCCGCTGATTGTTGGCCTGATCGTTCAAGGGTCTCCCTCGGGTTCTCTCGCTGAGCCCGATTCCGGCCAGGGCTATCCGACTCCCGGCACGATTTATTTTCATAGCGACCAAATCGACAGCACGACTTTGGTCACCGACCCGGCCGGCAAAGAGCTGAGCCGCATCTCCTATCTGCCTTTCGGCGCGATCGATTCGTCGCGCAGTTCGGGCCACGACAACTCCCGCCCGAAGTTTACCGGAAAGGAATGGGATTTCGATCAGGGCCTCTACTATTACGGCGCACGCTCCTACGACCCATACACCGCGCGCTTTCTGACGCCCGACCCCGCGGACCAGTTGCTCAGCCCCTACGTTTACGCTGACGACGATCCGGAAGACATCGTAGATCCGGACGGCGAAGAGTCCGTGTCCATCATCACGCTCGCGGTCCTGGGTGTGGTTGGGGCCGCCGCAGGTGCTTACTTCGGCGGATCGGCCGTGAATGCTACCGCCAATCCTTTCATCTGGGACTGGAACAGCGGCAATACCGTGGCTGGCATCTTCGGAGGAGCCGCGATCGGCGCGGCGGCCGGTGTGGCGGGTGGCCTCGCTTGGGAAGGCGGTGTTGCGGTCGGCATTGTCGGCGAGATCGTGGTGGGTGCCGCCGAGAGCGCAGCTTACGCAGCCCTTGGCGGAGGCCCTGCTGACGAAATCGCGGAGGCTGCGATCTTCGGTGCCGGCGCAGGCGCAGTCACCGCTGGCCTCGCTGCCGGCCTTGGTGCGGGGCTCACTCGACTGGGCAGAGCCGGCCGGACAGCAAAAGGCGGGCAAGATCTGGCCGAGACCGGAGGCTCTGTCCTAAGCCCATCTCGTCCAACCCGAACCGCGGGCCAGGAATTGGCCGATATCGGCGGGGCCGTGTTTTCCGGATGTTCCCCTTCAGCAACCAGCTTCCTCGCGACCACCATCGTCTCGACCGAGCACGGGCCCAAACCGATTTCCCAGGTTGCTGCCGGCGACCAGGTTTACTCGCGGAACCCGCTGAATGGTTCGATAGCGCTCAAGCCCGCGACCGGAGTGGATCAGGTTGCCGCCGCTTCGATGCTGATGGTGAGCGTCGACGGTGAAAAGATCGGCGCCGGCGAGAGCGAACAATTTGCGATCGAAGGGAAAGGCTGGACAGCTGCTGCGCAACTAAAAGTCGGCGATCGCCTCCGTGATGCCCACGGCCTGAATCATCCGGTTGAAGGGCTTTCCGAAATCGCAGGGCAGTTTGATGCGACCACGCTGGAGGTCGCTGACACGCACTCGTTCTATGTCGGCGGCGGACAAATTCTCGTCCACAACAAGCCCTCATGCAGAGAGATCGCGTTAGGTAGAACTCCTGGAAAACATAGCGCCACCGGCAAGCAGGTCCAGGCACTATTCAAACAAAACAAGATGCTGCAACAAGTCGGGAAAAAAATACAGGTCAAAGTGCAGGTCACCAAAGGAGGCCCGCTGGTATGGAAACCCTTCGATAGAAACATCCACATGGGCCACATCAAGGATGCCGTTGTTGAGTGGAACAAGCGCCTCTGGAAATATGGTGCAAAATCGAAACAGGCTCGTGCTTTTATGCTGGATGCATCCAACTATCGGTTCGAGTGGGGCTCCCTGAACATGTCCAACGGATCCAAGCTTGGGAAACAGGTTACGTACACGCGCCCCAAGCTATACTTGGGGACTTGGCCGCCGTAGGTGGCATGCAGTCTCGCGATCAGGAGCCTTGATCTTCGGAATAGTCGATGAAGAAGCGTGGCAAAGAGGAACTCGACGACAAGCTGTACCAGCAGCTCGTCAAGGTGACCGAAGAAGGTAACCAGTTCTACGATGCCGGTGATTACCAGAAGGCGCTCGCCAAGTTCGAGCAGGGTCTCGCGATTCTTCCGCCGCCAATCGAGAAGTGGGAGGCATCAACCTGGTGCCTCGCCTCGATCGGCGACGCTTTGTTTCTCCTCGGCCGCTACGAGGAAGCCCATCAGCACCTGAGCCACGCAGTAGTCTGCCCGGGCGGTCTTGGCAATTCCTTCATCCACCTGAGGTTGGGTCAGGTTCAGTTCGAACTAGGCAATATCGATCGAGCCAAAGACGAACTCGCGCGAGCCTACATGGGCGGCGGGTCGGAAATCTTCGCCGCGGAAAATCCAAAATACCTCACATTCCTCAGACGATACATGCGCGACATCTAGCGCGTCACGACCGCGCTGAATCGCGTCGAATTGGCCTTACCCCTTTCGGTATCCCACTGGTAAGTTAGTAGCCGCCGCTTTTTGATTCATTTTCAGTCTGCTTCTGAGGTCTGTCCCTGATACAGTTTTTCGGCCCACCCTTCACTCGCTGCGAGGGTGGGCCGAAAAACTGTCAGGCTCTGCGTCCGAGGTTTTGCGGTAGGTATCGATCCCGCCCCTAGGATGTGCGATCGACGAAAGCCACCCGGGGAAATGAGCAACGGCCCACGCGGGACGAAGGATCCTCTGCGCGCAAGCGAACCCGGTACCCCGTTCCGCGTTCGCGAAGCGCTCCTTAGTTCAGCAATCCTCTCCTCAAAATCACAAACAGGTAATCCGGCATCGCCTTCGATCGCGTTGCAGGCATAGCTCGGCTGGCCTACTGTTGCCCAACCAAGGCTGGAAGGTGTCCTTCGATGCAAACCCTGCTCCCGCTTGCCGCCAAAGTCGGCGATCTCCTGAAAAGCCGCAAAGAAACCATCGCGATCGCTGAATCTTCCTCCGGCGGATTGATTTCCGCCTCCTTGCTCAGCGTCGCGGGCGCATCGCAATATTTTATCGGTGGCACGGTCTGCTACACACGAAAATCCATGCGCGAGACGCTCGGCCTGACGGATGCCGAATTCGCGCACATGCGTGGACTCACTGAACCGACCGCGCTTGTGCTCGCCCGCGCCATCCGGGCGCGTCTGTCGTCCTCATGGGGCATCGCGGAAATCGGCGCCAGCGGACCGACCGGCAGCCGCTATGGCGATCCGCCGGGAACGTCGTGCATCGCGGTCGTGGGTTCCGTCGAACGCGCCATCAAGGTCCAGACCGGCAGCGCCGACCGGACCGCGAACATGCGCGCCTTCGCCCAAGCCGCTCTGCAACTAATCGATCAAGCTCTAACCAAAGCGTGATTTCCCGGGCGCCATTACCTGGCCGCGCACGTCGTCTTGAACGGCAAGCAGACGCGGAGCTTCGCGATCCTGGGCCTATCCGGTCGAGTGTCGCGCGTCCGGAGTAATGACCTTCATCGTCAACCAGGACGGAATCGTTTTTCAGAAGGACCTGAGGTAGGACACGGCGGCGCTGGCGAAGCAGATCGACGCTTACAATCCCGACCAAAACTGGTCAGCGGTCGGCGAATACGCTGACTCCGACCAGTGGGTAGTGTCCTATCGAGTCCTGCAAAAGATAGTTACCCCGACTTTGCTCCAGCTCGGCAGCATATGTCATTCCTGCGCGCGTGGCTGCCGCGCGCGAGGAATCCTGAGTCCGGGCAGCGACGCCCGTGAATCGAGACTGTCGGCAAGGCCTTCTCCCGCCGGGAGAAGGTGGCGCGCTGCGCGCCGGATGAGGGTCGGTGGAATCATGACAAATGTTGGTGGCGCCCCTCTCCCGATTTGCGACCCTCGCTAAGCCGCGGACGCGGGAGAGCCACGAAAATCGACAGTCTCCCTATCTGAAGGGGAAGCCGGACTCCTGCCCCGGCTATATTGCCGTGGCGAATAGCCCATGACCCTCTTGAAGGCCGTGCTGAAGGCGCTTTCGGATTCGTAGCCGCACGACAGGGCAATGACGGAAATGGGATCGCTGGAATTCGCCAGCTTGTCCCCCGCCAGCAGCATTCGCCAGCGCGCCAGGTATTCGATGGGCGACGCCCCAACCGTCGCTTTGAATTTCAGAGCAAAGGTCGATCGCGACATGCCGGCGCGCTTCCCCAGCTCCTGGTGCTCGTCGCTTCACCATTATTTTCGGATTAGGGTTAGCTCTTGCGTTTCTCGACTTGTTGGAGAAGGAAGACCAGCCCCTCGGACATTGTCGGGTGAGCGAAGATCGCGTCGCGCAACACGGTGTATGGCAGTCGCCCAACCATCGCGGTCTGCACTGCCGCCATCAGCTCGCTTGCCTCGACACCAAACGCGGTGAAGCCGACAATTTCGTCGCTCTCTTTGCCGATCAGCATCTTCATAAAGCCGCGCGGTTCGGCAATCGTCTGGGTGCGGAGCACATTCGCCATCGGCAGCCTCGCGACGCGATATTCGATCTTGTCGCGCTTCGCCTCGGTCTCGTTGCGGCCGACGCGCGCCAGCTCCGGATCGGTGAACATGCAGAACGGCACCATGCGATCCTTCGTGGTTCGATTACCGCCCTTCAAGTTGTCACGCACGACGCGGAAGTCGTGGTACGCGACGTGTGTGAATTGGGGA
>Ga0074044_10002231_pt1 | contig 16960 bp, 11 predicted proteins | sample BogForMeECP23OM1_FD_94443 | JGI IMG/M metagenome (GOLD analysis project Ga0074044, IMG submission 94443) | Bog forest soil microbial communities from Calvert Island, British Columbia, Canada - Bog Forest MetaG ECP23OM1 | ecosystem: Environmental > Terrestrial > Soil > Wetlands ...
TGCGAACCGCCCCAGCACAGGCGCGAGCAATGCGGGCGCAAATCGGGGCGGCGGGGCAAACAGTATCGGCGGTCGTCAAGTTCCGAATACGCCGAGCGCCAAGAATACCAGCGCCTTCGCGGGAGCCGCGAACGGGACGAGCGGGGGCGCCGCCCGAGCCAGCAGCCAGCGCGGAGCTTCCAGCACGGGAGCGGCTCGCGGGGGCGGCGGAGCGCGGAAGAAGTAGGAACGCCATGAGCGGGGGAAAACCGATGAATGCAAAAACAGCAATCCGAATTCGCTCCAGACTTCTCCTGGCCGCTTTGGCGATGTTGGCTTGTGCTATGGCGGGGATTTTGCAGGCTCGAACGCCGCAGGTGGAGAAGCACGCCGCCAGCCCACCGCCACATCAGAAAGGCTTTGCCACGGCGAAACAGGCCGCCGAAGCTCTGATCCAGGCCGCGAAGAACTATGACCTGCCGGCTCTGAAGGAGATTTTCGGACCGAATGGCGAGGATTTTGTTTCCACCGCGGATCCGGTGCAGGATAAGAACCAAGCCGAGGCGTTTGCCGCAAAGGCTGGAGAAAAAAATACAGTAACTACGGACGCGAAGAACCCGGCCCGCGCCACCCTTGTGGTTGGGAATGAGGAGTGGCCGGTTCCCGTTCCGATCGTGAGAATAGCTGGAAAGTGGTATTTCGATTCCAAGGCCGGCCACGATGAAATTCTCCACCGCCGAATCGGCGCCAACGAACTGGACGCCATTCAGATCTGCCGGGGATTCGTGGAGGCGCAAAAGGACTACGCCTCTGAGATTCACGATGATTCGGGAGTCAATCAGTATGCGCAGCGCATCATCAGCACCTCCGGAAAGCATGACGGGCTGGCTTGGAAAGACGCTGACGGCAGTTGGGCAGGACCGATAGGCGAGGCGATCGCGAAGGCCATCGAACAAGGCTACACGGAACGCGGCGAGCCCTACCACGGCTACTACTTTAAGATTCTGAAGGGCCAAGGTCCTGCAGCCCCGCTCGGCCAACTCGACTTCGAAATCGGGGGCGTGATGATCGGCGGGTTCGCTCTGACGGCGGCGCCGGCAGAGTACGGCGTCACGGGCGTCGAGACCTTCATCGTCAGCCATGACGGGATCGTTTACCAGAAAGATCTGGGACCTGATACGCTGAACGCCTTCAAGAGCATGGAACGATACAACCCGGACAAGACCTGGCACCGCACGAACGACAACTGGTAACCCGCGCCCAGCCTCCACTCTTCCGCTTCGCTCCAGCGGACGAGACGGGATCACGCCGTTACAAACCGGGCGAAACCCTTTGGCAGAAGCGAGGAGCGCGGAGCCATGGTAGGCGAGGGATTCAGCGCGCCTTTGGGGAAATCGCATATCGAAGTGCTGACGGCTCCCTTTGCGCGCTTCGCCAAGATTGAAGCTTCCGGCGGAATCATCCTCCTGGTTTCCACCGCCGTTGCGCTGGCGTGGGCGAACTCGCCCTGGGAACACAGCTACGAAACCCTCTGGAATACTCCGGTGACCATCGGTTTCGGCCGCATCGTAATCTCCGAGACGCGCCACCACTGGATCAACGACGGCTTGATGTCCATCTTCTTCTTTCTGGTTGGGCTGGAGATCAAGCGTGAGGTCTTGATCGGCGAACTGTCTTCGCTGAAGCAGGCTGCTTTCCCTTTCATCGCGGCGGTGGGCGGGAGCATGGTGCCCGCGGTGATTTACCTGCTGGCTACTCAGCCCAGCGGCGCACAGCGAGGTTGGGGAATCCCCATGGCCACCGACATCGCCTTCGCGCTGGGAGTGCTGGCGCTTCTGGGCGATCGCGTCCCGGCGACTTTGAAAGTCTTCGTCGCCGCTCTGGCCATCGTGGATGACATCCTGTGCGTGATGGTCATTTCGGTGTTTTACACGTCGCACATTTCCTTTGTCAGTCTGGGAATCGCGCTGGCCGGACTTGCCGTCTGCTGCCTGGCCAACTGGCTGGGCGTGCGAACGCCAGCCGTTTACGCCGTCATCAGTGTCTTTGTGTGGCTGGCGGTGCTCAAGTCAGGTGTGCACGCCACGATCGCGGGAGTGCTCCTGGCTTTCACAATCCCTGCGAGAACATTCATCGATCGCCCCGAATTCCTGACGCGCAGCCGGTCCATACTGAGCCGCTTCGAAGAGGCGAACCAACATTCCGCGGAAGAGAATGACGCGGTTCATGGCCTGGAGCTGCAATGTGAGCTCATCCAGTCCCCGCTGCACCGCATCGAACACCGCCTGCAACCCTGGGTGAGCTTTTTCATCATGCCGGTCTTTGCTCTGGCAAATGCGGGCGTTCCGATTCTTGGAAATCTCCGGGCCGCGGTCACGCATCCCGTGACTCTCGGAGTGGCGCTCGGACTCTTCGCCGGCAAGCCCATGGGCATCACGGGTGCCGCCTGGCTGGGGACAAAGTTGAAGATCGCCGCAGCGCCGGCAGGAGTGAGCTGGAGGCAGATTATCGGCGCCAGTTGGCTATGCGGCATCGGTTTCACCATGTCGTTGTTCATCGCCGGGTTGGCGTTCGGCGAAGGGACGCTGCTCGATCTGTCGAAGATCGGCACGTTAGGCGCCTCGGTTCTGGCCGGGGCCGGCGGTGCCATGGTTCTTCGGAGAATAAACCCAGCGCAGCGGTAGCACACCAAGAGGACGGCGCGCGCTCCGATTCTCACCAGGAGAAATAAGTTCAGCCCCGGTCAGTGATCGGGCAGAGGTTTACACCCCCGCCGCGCGGTTCTGTGGTGTACTGCTGGCCGCATCGCAGGGCACGGAGACGCGGATTTCCGTTCCGCTATTCGGTTTCGAGATGACGGATAGCTTTCCGTGCACAAGATGCATTCTTTCCTGCATGCCAACAAGACCCAGCCCGCGGCTGTTTTTGTCCACCACAGCAGGGTTGAATCCGATGCCGGAATCATGAATGGCAAGCACCAACTCCCCTGGCAGGCCCTGAAGCTGAACCACGAATTCGCGCACGCCACTGTGTTTGACGGCGTTTCGCAAGCCTTCCTGGAGCACACGGAAGAGTGCGATGGAGATTTCTTTGGACAAGCCGGAGGGCACGTTGTTAGCTGTAAACTTCACTTCGACCCTCTGCTGTTCGGAGAATTCCCTGCAGAAACCCTTCATGGCTGCGGCCAGGCCCAGGAGATCGAGCTTTGAAGAGTGCAGCTCGTGGGAAATGGCCTGGACATCGGAAGAAATCTCACCGGTCATCTTGAGTAGGTCGTCGCCTCGATGACGGCCGGAAACATCCGCAGCAGGTAGCTCATCTTTCATTTGTTCCAGCAGGATGGCCAGCAAAGCCAGGCGCTGACTGATATCGTCGTGCAGTTCTCTGGCGATCCGGCGGCGCTCTTCCTCTTGCGCTTCAATCAATTTGCCGCTTACGGCGGCCAGGGCTTCTTCGGCGAGTTTACGGTCCGACACATCGGTGCAAGAACCGATGTAGCCGGCAAAGGAACCGTCGAGATTAAATCTCGGGACGCCGATGTCGAACACCCAGCGATATTCACCATCGTGGCGACGGAGCCTGTACTGCATCTTGAATGGCTCACGCCTGTCAAAAGCCGCAGTGTAGGTATCCAAGCAGGTCTTTAAGTCTTCTCGGTGGTCGCCGTCTCACTAAAAAAAAAACAGTTCGGCCTCCAGCGGTTTACCGGTAAATTCGAGCCACGGCTGATTGAAGTAGGTGCAGAGCTTGTCGACACCCGACATCCAGATCATCACAGGAGCTGTGTTCGCCACCAGGCGAAATCGCTCCTCGCTCTCGCGGAGAACCAACTCCGTCCGATTTCGTTCGGTGATGTCCACAATCGAGCTCACGACGCAATGCCCCTCCGGCGTCTCGATCGGAGTGAGGCCGACTTCAATGGGGAATACAGCGCCATCCTTGCGTTGCCCGTAAACAACCCGGCCGCGCCCGATGGTCCGCGCTTCCGGCTCCTTGCCATAGTCGTCGCGAAGACCCGAATGTTGAGTCCTGGACACCTCCGGAACCAGGAGTTCGACCGATTGGCCGAGGAGTTCTTCACGCTGATAGCCGAAGATCCTCTCGGCCTGCGAGTTTACCAACACGATTGTCCCCTGCGAATTCACCATCACCATGCCGTTGGACGCAGCTTCGACGGCAAGCCGGAAACGATCATCTGCGCGTTTGTGTTCGCTCATGTCTACCACCAAGCCAAGCATCCGCACAGGATCGCCGTTCGAGGCGTTGTAGAATCTGCCGCTGGCTGAGACCCAGCGGACAACCCCGTCCGGCCGGACGATGCGGAATTCCGCTCTGAATGGCGCCCCGCTCACCTTGGCGTCCGTCACCGCCGCTGCAACCATCCCCCGATCCTCTGGGTGGACGAAGCGATAAAAGTCCTCGACCTTTCCAGAGTAGGTATCGGATGGAATCCCAAACATGTTCACTAGATCGCCGGACCAGGTGTCCCGGCCGGTCCTGACGTCCAGGTCCCAAACCACGGCGTGGCCCGATTGCATCGCCAGGCGAAGCAGGTACTGGGCCAGACCGACATCCGAACTCAACTCGCGACTGACCAGATAGTGCCGGATCGAGGCAGCGACAGTTAAGAAGACGATAAAGATGAGCACAATCAGCAGTCGAGCCGTGCGCGTCCCATCCGGCTCGTCCACCCGGAAGAGTTCCCACACCCCAATACAGGGAATCGTGAGGGCAGCGAGTATCGCGAGGTTAGAGCTAAACCATCCGTCAGACACATCCACCTGGGCTGTCTGTGCGAGCTGTGGCCCCAGCTTCCGCCCCTCCAGCGTCACCCAGACAAACCAGCAGCCCGCGGCGGTGGATGGGATTGCAACCAACCCTGCTGGAGTTCCTCGATAGGCAAGCGAGATGTTGACAGCCAGGGAACCGATGGCATAAAGGATAGAGGCTCCGAGCAGATGCCGGTAAATGTACTTCCAGGGAGGTTGGGCCTGAACAACCAGGACAGAGAGACCCGCAAGCAGCAGGAGGTTCTCGGCCGCGTAGAAGATTTCGAAGCGCAGTACGAAGGAAGAAATCGTCGAGTGTTGATAGGGGAAAAGGAGAAAGGCGTAAAGGAATATTCCAAAGAACAGAAGCAGAAGGAAGTTCAAAGTCGTTCGATACCGATTCTGGTTCAATGATTTCAAGTGGGGGCGCGACGCCACCGCAGCGATCATCAGCACGATGTGCAGAAACAGGGGGGAGGCACCGAGAAGATACTCGAGGGAAATACCTTTCGGTGAGGGTGCGGTAAAGAGCCAGGAAAGCGGGTTGAGCAGCCACAGTGCACAGCCCGCCGCGAGAAACGACCAAAAGAGCCGGATGGATTGCCTGTTCTGAACTGCGTTCAGGGCGGCCACACCAGTCGCCGAGAGAAGTATGAACAAATAGATGATATTGCTGTATGCCGTAAGGAAGCGGCCCTGCGGAATAGTCAGGCCGAGCGCCCCCTGGATAAGTAAGATTCCGACGGCCAGAGCCGGCCAGGATAATGACCGAAGTCGGAGAACGGAAAGCGCGGATGACTTACCTGCCATAAGGTTAGCAGTCTAAGCCTGCAGCCTGCCTCGCCGGAATTGTAACCCAGTCGCCTTCTGTCTGTCCGCTGCTCTCCGTTTTCGGCCCGGATCGGGGACTCGATGCCCTTGGTTTCAGGTACACTGATACCGTTTCCATCGAATTTATGGCGGACGCGAACCAATTGACGCAGCGGAGCAAGGCCCCATTTCCCGCGGTCATAGGAGTTTTCGTCGGCGGCTTGTTCGCTTTCGCCATTTTGGGGGTGGCAGTCCAGCGCTCGACCGGAATCGGGCTCCTGAACTTACTGGAAGTCCTGTGGGATGGTCGCGTTCTGATCCAATTGGATCAGCCCACCGTCGTTCGGCAAATCCAGCAATTGCAGCGACTCGAGACGGTCAGATTCTCCATGGACAAAATCATTTCCGGCGGGCATGACACTCCCTATCTGCCCAAATTCCTGGTGAGCGACCGGCTGCTGCTTGTGGTGCATGGGGAGGTGATCGCCGGCGTTGACTTGAGCACGCTTCAGCCCGGCGAAGTAACCGTGAACGGCCACAGCATTTCCGTGCGCCTGCCCAAAGCGGAAGTCTTGGTCACGCGACTGGATAATGCGAGGACCCGCGTCTACTCCCGTGACACCGGCCTCTTCTCCTCCCCCGACCCGAATCTGGAGAGCGAGGTGCGGCAGGAAGCGGAACGGCAACTCCACCCGGCCGCACTCCAGGACGGGATTTTGAAATCAGCGGACCAGAACGCGCGGTACGATTTCCAGCATTCTCAAGGGCCTGGGGTTCGAGCACGTGGAGTTTCAATATTTGGTGAATAAAGAGAGCGAGAATCCCTCTCTCCTTAGCATTGGCAAAGCATAGAAGACATCTAACCCGCTTGCCGAGATCAGGAAGAAGTTCGCCCTCCGCCCGGTCCAGGCCGAATACTTCTATTCAAGAGACCTGACAACGGCGACCTTGTGAGGGATCGAAGAGTTGAAGCCTGCCCACCCAGCGCTCGCGCTCCACGCACCGCATCTCCCAGCCGCTCCGGCGCCACATCACAGCGTGCAATTCCGGGAGAGACGCGTCAACTCATGTGGGGCTGCACCCGCGCCGCCGCGCTGTTGAGTATCATTTTCAGCGGGATCAGTGACAGGTCCCATCATCTGCGAACTGGCCGGTGGCGGCCATCGCGGCCAGGGAGCGCGCGCAGCTCAGGATGTTCTGGTTCAGCGGGTCGTTCTTGAGATCGTCCGGTGAGACGAAATTCATGTTCTTGCGAGCGGCCACGAGCTTATCGCTCAGCGTTTTCATGTTGCCGAACTCGTTGTTGAGCAATTGCAGAGCCTTTTGATCGGAATCGGTGGAGGCCGCGACGGCCGCCAATTTGAGGCTTATGGAGGCCTGTCCGCGAAAGTTGGCCACCCAGTCTTCCGAGATGGGGTAATTATTCTGGATGGAATTGACCATCGCGGTTCGCCATTCCCGGATCACGGCCATTTCTTCGATGCCGGCCCGCAGGAACTCTTTCGAGAATCCGGGATTGGCAGGCGGGCCTGACGGTGTGGCTGCGGACGGCGTGCCGGCGGCGGGGCCGGGCAGAGTCAGCGTAATCTGATCTCCACTGAAGCCTAGCGTGCCATTCGCAATGCGCGCCAGCGACTCCAGGTCCACGTACGACCGCCCGTCGATCTGCACGACTTTCACCTGCCCCGATTGGCCATTGACGATGAGCGTGCGGCTTTGCTGCGCGGCCTGCGAACGCGCGAGTCCGGGAACAATCAAGAACACGAACAGAATCAGCCAGCCACGCCACGATTTCTTTCTCATACGTCCGCTCCTACATCCGCCTGATTCCCCGCTCAGACTGGAACGTGAGATGCATCCGGCCGGCCCGAGTCCTGGGGCAGCGGGGAAACGAGAGTGTACCCCGGCCGGCCAAGTCGAGGCCATGGTTCATCGGCGCGGAGGTAGTAAGTCGGGATTACCGATTTGGCTCACTTTCTGGCGCATCGTATGCCTCTCCTCCCTCGACATAACGAATTTGTCAACAGAGCAGGCCCCAGCGAGATCTGCGGAGTCCCTACGGGACCTCCAGGCAGGGCCGCGGTTGCTTGTGACATGGCTAGTCCTCAACAGCGAACCGGCGCAGTTGCTGCAGAATCTCCATGAACGATTCCCATTCCGAACAATTGCGAGTACTATTCGGCGCGTGAAAGACAGCGCGCCGTCGCCGATCCTGCGATTGCTGCAAGGCGCCGCATACACAGTCATCATCCTGTGGGGAATCAGAGCCGCATCGCCCGTTCTCGGACCGCTCCTGCTCGGCCTGCTGCTCGCGTACGCCTTGGTGCCATTTCCCAAGTGGCTCATGCGGCGCTTCAAGTTCAAAAAGCCCGCGGCGATCGCCATGACGGCGGTCGCAGTAGCCGGCCTGGGGTTGTATCTGTTGCTCACCCTGGACTTGGCCACTGTGCGCATAGCGGCAAAACTGCCGGTTTACGAGCAACGCCTGGCGAGCCTGTACGAGCAGGTCACGGTTTACATGACTGCCCACGGCATGAATGCCCCGGAACTCTCCGTCAAGAGCGTGCTCACGCCCGAACGACTCCGCGAGATCTCCCGTGTCCTCCTCCCGGAGGCCGGTGCGATTATCTCCACCGGACTCCTGATCTCGCTGTTGGGATTCCTATTCCTCATGGAGATGGCGGAGGAGATCGGGGGAAAGCCAGGCCCACTCGGCGAGCATCTGGCCCAGTACGAGTCCGACGCGCGGAGTTACGTGGCCGTTACAGCCAAGACCGCTGGCATCAATGCCCTGGTCAACCTGGTATTTCTGATCGTGATGGGCGTGGATACTCCGGTCGTCTGGAGCTTCCTGTATTTTATGCTCGACTTTATCCCCACCCTGGGCTTCATGATTGCGCTCGTCCCGCCGACTTTTGTGACGCTCCTGATGTTCGGGTGGAAGAGGGCCCTGTTGGTGGCCGGCGGCCTGATCCTGACCAACGTGATTGTGGATAACGTGGTCACGCCGATCTTCATGAAGCAGGCGGTGGACGTCTCCTTCCTCGAAATCACGCTGTCGCTAGTGTTCTGGACGTTTTTCCTCGGCCTCACGGGGGCCATCCTCGCGATCCCGTTGACCCTGGCCTTGAGAAAGTTTATCGAGAAAAGCTTGAAGGAAGTGGAGCCCGCCCTGAACCCCTCAGGGTGACCTCCAAGCATGACGCACCCATAAAGACGCCAATGAAGGCCAGGCGGCGTTGGCAAGCCAATTGGGAATGAAGGCTGGGAGTCGGTAAGCTCTCTCCAACCGGTGTTTCGCAGCTCACTGCCCGAGATGTGCGAGGGCGGCGCGCAGCGGGGCGCTGGAGACCTGGATCAGCCCCGCATACGGCGAGTACATCTCCAGGATCAAGAGAATGGCTCCGGAAACGGAGAGCGCGGAGACGAACAAGCTGGCAACCACGGTGGCATTGGGAGGTGCGAGCACTCCAAAGCTGACAAAGAGAAAGGTGAGCCACATCACCAGCACCACCAGCAAGGGCGTCGAAACTGAGGTGACTCCCTGTTCGTACATCAACCAGCGTGTTTCTCCGAGACGCATCATCATGGTCAACGCTTGGGCCTGCAGCGAACGTTGCATGTCGTCCTTGGGCGATAGTTCCTGCACTTTATCGTAAAGCACCTCTGCGCCACTAGTCTGGGGCGCGGCTTGGGAGGAGTCTGTGCGGTCTTTCGGCCACATCCGATCAAGAGCGCGGGCCACTATGCCGTACAACAAAGCACGGGCTTCTTTCGTTTCCGGACCGTAATGGGCCAGGACGCGGTCCAGCAGGATGACCTTGGCGGACATCTCCGTCACTTCAGTGCTCTGCGTATCATAGGAAGCCTTGGCCGAGGCAATCAGCAGGCCAAGAACAAGGGCGGCCATGGTGGCGACCAATCCCATTCCCAACTTAACCACATCTTTGGAGTCAGCACTCAGGTGATGCTCGGGCAGAGCGGCGCGAAGCGATATACCAAGCAGCGCGCCTCCGAAAACGCACGCGAATGTAATGAAGCTGATTGCCAGAGAGCTCATGATCCGCCTCTCCCAGAGACCCCGAGCTGTTCCAGAACTACGCTTTGGATCAACTGGCGCACGTATTGGGTTGGGTCCAGAACCAAGCCAACGTGGGCGTAGCAGCTCAGCCCAGCGGTCATGGAGTCCGATTCGGGCACGCTTGATGCTAAGTCCAGTGCCACGCTCGCGCTACTGATAAATCTCACAGTCGCGCCCCAACGCTTGACCGGGGCCTTCCTTCACGGTCGGGAAGATTCGTTATTAAAGGTGTGAGTATTCCGCCTTGGCCTGTTTCAGGATGGGGATGTCGGGGTCGGCGTCTTTCCAGAGCGTGAGGAAATCCAGGTAAGCAGCCCGGGCTTTGGCGGCGTCGCCCCGCAGAGTGTTGGCGCGGGCCAGGCCCAAACGCGCTAGCGCGCCGATCAGTTCGTTCACGACGACACCAGGGTGATCGAGTATCTTTTGGAATTCGGCTGCGGCCTCGGCCCCTCTATGCGCGGCCAGATAAGCTTCGCCTCGCACATAGACGGGATATAGCGCCGGCGTGAAACTTCCGTCGCCGGGAATCCCCAGTTCATAGGGCGCGGCGGCCTCAAGAATCTCGATTGCCTTTGGAGCATCCTTGCGAATAAGCGCGAGTTGCGCGCGAATCGCGGGAAGATAGTTGTACTGTACCACCGTATTTTGCGGGAACTGTTTGGACATGTCGTTGGCGATAGCCTGCGCCGGTGCCTCCGCCGCCGCGATGGCCAGGGCCAGTCCCGCACCGAACTGCACATCCCTGCCAGTCGAAAGTGCGAGTGCAGCCTTGGCACGCTGCTGGGCAGAGGCCGGATTGCCAACAAGGGATTCACGCAGGGCCGCGTCCGCCTCGTAGTTTGCCGCCGTCTCCAGCTTTTTCGAGTTCCGGGCCGACGTGACTGCTCGGCGCGAAAGCTCTCGGGCCTTCACCACCAGCCCGGAATACGCAGCGGTTTCAGCCTCGTTCGCTGGCAGCGCGTCTTCCGCCTCTCGCTTATTTTCAAACCAGGCGGCTTGCTCCGCCATTCCCGCAGGGTCGTTCTCCAAAAAAGCCATTTGGTACATGTAGATTCTGAGGAAAGGGGATTCCAGCTTTTTCGCCTCCGCCTGCCGGCACACCGCTCTGGCCTCTTCCAGGCGATTCAGATTGATATAGGCGGCCACGACGTTGGAATGCCCGGGACCGCTCACTGGGTCAAGGCGGAGCCTTTCCAGGGCCTCCGAGAGACTTTTTTCATAGTTGCCCAGATAGCGGTAGATGATGCCTAGGTTGTTCGCCGGTACAAAATCCCTCGGATAGGTCTGCGCCCAGAGTTCATACACTTCGCGCGCCTTTTCCAGGTCCCCGGTGACGAAATGATAGTAATGAGACTCGATATAGAACTTCTCTCGCTCGCTCACCGGCTCCCGCAGCTCGAAACTTTTCTTCGTGTTCTCGGCCGCCAAGGTACTTTCTCCGAGGTTGTTGTAGGTGGTCCCAAGCGAGGCATAGGCCATCGCGAAATTCTGGTCCGCTGCTATAGCCTTTTGGAACAGGGGGACTGAGGCCGAATAGTCCCCTCTCCCGACCATCATCTTCCGCCCCAGGCTGTAGGCTTGCAGGGCTTCGAGCGAGTGTGTGGTGGCCTGCTCCACCGGCGTGGCGTACTTCTGAATCGTGCTGTGGGATTCACCGAGTTTGCCCCGGAGTGAACTGGCGGCCTTTCCCAGCGCACCAAGCACATGGCTCTTATCTTCGGAAATGGTTTGTTCCGACCCCAAAGTGTCCCCGGTACGGCAGTTCACGGCTTTGAGCCCGAGAATGTACTGGGTTCCCAGCATTGCAATCGATCCTTCCACCTCTGCAGCCCCCTCCGCCCTTTGACACACTTCTCGGGCGATCTCCCCGGTCAGCGGCGCGTCGGGTGATTGGCCCATCAATCGCAGCGTCTGCCGGATGCGCTGTTCCGAAATTAGGCTCAGGAACGGCGATTGTTCAAGCTGAATGGCCAGCCCTAGTTTGAGGGCGTCATCAAATACCGCTTCACGCGTCGTGTTGGTGAAATCGGCCAGGACAATGGTGTCTTTCTCTGTGAGCTTTACCGGTCGGTGCGCCCGCCAGTACTGGCCGCCGGCGATTCCCAAGGCGATCACTGCAACGACGGCGACTGCGCCCGGCACCAGCAGCTTCCACGGGCGGCGGGCAGGCGCGTTCGTCACGCCGGACAAGACCGCCTTTTTCTTTCCACTGGAGGGCTTGGCTGCCGTCGCAGGCGCGGCCCCAGCCACCAGCATGTCTACCGGTTCTTCCGCCGCCTTCGATGTGATGGCGAACTTCTCCGACTCTGAATCATGCCTTAGCCGCTTCAGGTCAGAGCAGATTCCCGAAGCGTGCTGGTAACGCAGCTCTCTGTCTTTCTCCAGGCACTTGTTGATGATCTCCTCGAGCTCGGCCGGCACTTCGGGGTTCAACCGCACCAGTGCGACCGGAGTCTGATGCAGGATGGATTCAAACATGGTGGCCGCGCTGTCTCCCCGAAACGGGTGGCGGCCCGTGGCCATTTTGTAGAGCACCACGCCGAACGAAAACAGGTCGGTGCGCGAGTCGAGGGGCTTGCCTCGCGCTTGTTCCGGCGACATGTAGGCCACCGTGCCCACCGTGCCACCGATGCTCGTCAGCTGTTCCCCGGAAGTTCCCGACTTCGTGACGTCAAGATCGCCGGTCGGCTTCTCGGCAGAAGTGATCTTGGCCAGGCCGAAGTCCAGGATCTTGGCGTGACCGCGCTTCGTCACCATGATGTTTGCCGGCTTGATGTCCCGGTGAATGATGCCCTGGCTGTGAGCGGCATCGAGCGCCTCGCCAATCTCGATGCCGAGGTTCAGCAGGGTTTCGAGATCCATAGGACCATTGTCGATCTGCTCTCTGAGGGTTGCCCCCTCGAGCAATTCCATGACGATATAGGGGCGGCCATTCACTTCGGAAATTTCGTGGATAGTGCAGATCCCCGGATGGTTCAGTGCGGAAGCGGCGCGGGCCTCGCGGCGGAACCGCTCCAGGGCGTGAGCGTCCTGAGCCACATCGTCCGGGAGGAACTTGAGGGCAACCATGCGGCCGAGGTTCAGATCCTCGGCCTTGTAGACCACACCCATACCGCCGCCACCGAGCTTTTCCACCACCCGGTAGTGCGCGATGGTTTGCCCGGTGATGGGATCAGATTCGGGCACGGCTGATGCTAAACCCTTGCCCTACCCGCGCCTATTGAAAAAACTGACAGTGCCGCTCTGATTGAACAATTTCTGTGAACCGCACCTGACTACATCAAAATGTAGATAGGTGAAGATGGGTGGTAGGTTTTGCAGAGTCGGGTCGAGCCTAAGAATGAACTGGGAAAAAGCCGCACCCCTCCGAGGACGGAAGGGTGCGGCACTCGAAAGATGGCCCCTGCGGAAGAGGTCAGCCGCCCAGGCCGGCTCTGCCATTCCACACGGATCGCAAGCCGGGACTTAGTAGCTGGCCCCCTCAGGCACCCGGATGATTTCGACGCGGCGGTTAGACTTGTCCGCCCCCTCCACGCCGCTGGCGGATTGAGTCGTTACGCGGCTCCCGTTAATTCCACTCTTTTCGAGGTACTTCTTGACGTTTTCGGTACGGGTTTCTGCAATCTTCCCCTTCGCTTCGTGCGTGGGATCTGCATAGCCAACCAGGACGACGTTGGACTTGGGATCGTTTTGCAAGCGCAGCACGACGTCGTCCAGAGTGCGGCTGCACACATTGTCCACGCGCGTGCTGGTCATTTTCTTGAACTCGCATTCCCCGAATTTTGAGGCCTGCGGCTTGGCGGGCGGTTGGTTTACCGACAGATCGGCTACGCAGTCTGCGGCGCCTCCGTGCCCGTCGTCCACACGGCCGGAAATCGTATATCTGCCGGGAGCAACCGCGGTACTGTCGAACTGAACGTTTGGCCCGCTACCATTCACCTGGCCGGCGTTCGCGCGCCAGGTGTAGGTGAGCGGAAAACCCTCCGGGCTGGAAGCGTTTGCGGCAATGTTCGTCCGTTCCCCTGCCGTCACCGAGTTGTGGTCCACCGAGCAGGTCATGACTGGCGGACGCAGCGGCGGCGGTGGTGGTGGCGGTGGCGGTGGCGGAGGAGGCGGCGGAGGAGGAGGCGGCGGCGCCGGCTTTGCGGGCTGCGGTTTGGGAATCCGGAATGTATACGAGAAGCCGAACACGATCGTGCGGCCTTCCGGACGCGCCAGCGCGCGGTACTCATCGTAGCCCTTGAGAAAGAAAACCAGATCCTGCTTGGGAAAGATGAGATTGGCCTGACCGCCGACGGCATGGACGGAATAATAGGGCGCGAGTTTTGCAGGGACCCCCAGGCTTGAGGTGCCGCTGTTATCCGAAACCTGCCACTGGTCGTAGCCGACCACGCCGAGTTGCGCGAGCACACTAAAATCCTTCTTGAGCGGGAGCACCTGGCCAAGTCCCCATTCCATGGTGAATGCCTGGCCCGGGGTCTTGTTGACGGGCATGTTCGTCAGAATGTTATTGACTTGTCTGTTTCCGTGAATTTCGTAGATGGTGGCCAGGTTGAGGCTGGTTCCCTTGTTCTTGGTCACGTAGAACGTGGTGTTGGAGGTGATGTCGTTGCCCCAGTATCCGGAGCCGACATTGTTGGTGGTTCCCGGAGCGGCACTGTACCGGCCGGTGGGAGCGGTGAAGCCATAGCCTACGTTTATGTCGGCACGCTTCAAGTGCCAACCCAAGTTGAACGGTTGGACATACAGGTCGGCAAAACCTGACCCACCCCCGCCAGCGCCAAGATTGAGCGCGGGAATGTCCGCAACCAGGGAACCACTCGCGCCCGTCAGCGCAATGTAGGGCATGAAATACCCGCCGAGGAATTTGTGATCCGGGACGTAGTAAAAGATGTTTTCGTCCGCCCAGAAGGAATAGGTACCGGTGACGGCGTTAATGGCGTTCCCATTGGGGCCGTTCAATTGACTGGCGGAATAATTCACTGCCAGGTTTGCGTAGGTAATTCCAGGGTCGGGAATCGCGCCGGCATTGAGACCCCATTGACCCGGAACGTATTGTCCCTTCTGTTGCGCCAATAGCGGCGAAACGCATAGCAGGACAACGCATGCAAGAACCACGATTCCAGTGCGGGCTCGAAAATTCATCTCTCTCTCCTTTGCTTTCTGCCTTCCGTTGCCAATCTCGAGATTCATTTCTGATAGCCTTTGAAGTCCTCGCCCTTATTTTTTACTGGCATAGCCGGTGAACTCCTGACCCGGCTTTATGTTCGGATACTGGGCGACGCTTTTTTCGTACGCGCCGATGTACGGAAAGATGATTTCCATCATCCAGCCGATGTCCATCTTGTCGCCGAAGAGGCTGTTTCTCTCCCCGGGGTCGCTGCCGAGATCGAAGACCATGGGAAACTGGGGTGTTACGATCGGCTTGTCGAAGCCTTCGCTGTAGCGGAGCCACACCTTGATGTTGTGCCACTTTGCCGACATCAACGATCCATCAGGTCCGAAGAACAAAATGCTATCCCGTCCGGTGGTCTTGCTCTGCCCGAGCAGGAACTGGGAGGCGTCAACGCCGTCCATCGGGCGGTCGGTGGGCACCTTGTCCGAGGCACCCGCGAGTGCCGCAAACGTTTTGTACCAGTCGTGTGCCGAAAGCATCTCGTCGGTGACCACGCCGGTCGACACCTTTCCGGGCCAGTTGACCATGGCCAGGGTGCGCATCGAACCTTCTGTCGGCGGGGTCGTAAAGTCTCCACGCCAGGGTCCGTTCGATCCACCGAATCCCAAGGAAGGGAGCAGGATGGCCGCGTTGTCGCTGGAGAGCACGATGAGGGTGTTCTCGGCGATCCCGGCTTCCTTCACGCTGTCTATGATCTGTCCGACGCGGAAGTCCATCTCCGCAATCAGGTCCGCGTAGAGCCCCAACCGATTCGGATCGGTCTGGTCGAAGTCCGGGTGTGCCTTCTCCGGTGGATGCAGGTGAGAAAAGGCGATGTAGGTGAAGAAAGGCTTGTTGGCTTTGGCGGAGCGCTTGATGTAGTCGGTGGCCTTGCCGACGATCAGCTCGTCAAGCAGTGGGCGCACCTTGAGGTCCAGTTCCCGGACTGGTGTGGACTTCTGGCCCTTCTTGCCCTCCCAGATCTTAGGCGTCTCCATCCCTCGGGCCTTGGCCATCGCCCTGTACGCGGCGTACGACGTATAGCCGGCTTCGTCGACGGTGTTCTTGTATCCCCACCACTCATCGAAGCCCTGATCGTTCGGCAACCGGCCCTCGCGTTCACCGAGATGCCATTTGCCCCACAGCGACGTCGCGTAACCAGAGTCCGAAAGCAGCTCGGCAATCGTGTACTCCCAGGGCGTCATCCCGCTCTTGCCTTGCCCGGGGATTGGCACTGTGAACGTGCCACTACGGACCGACTGGCGGCCAGTCATGATTGCGGAGCGAGTCGGCGTACACTGCGACTCCACGGTGTAGTTATTGAAGCGAATCCCTTGGTTGGCGAGCTGGTCAATCCGGGGCGTCGGCGTGCTCCCGCCATAGATCGAGAAGTCGCCCCAACCGACATTGTCGACGAGGATGAAAACGATATTGGGTTTCTTCTGCTGGGCGCTCGCGGTAGATGCCGCGAGCGCAAATGCGAGCGCCACGATTGCGGCGACGATCGGCTTCCGTACGGTTCCATTCTTCGTCTTCATTCGTCTCCCTTCCTCCACCTACTCCTGACAGCTCGCAAAATGGCTCCAGGACAATTCCCCGCTACTTAACCATCGGTGCGGAGCACACACTTCCCCACGGTTGAGTTTGCCGCTTTCTTCACGCGGACCAACTGTCAAAACTGACAGAGTGCTGCTCACCTGTCTTGTTCGATGCTTCCTGGCTTGATACACTGCGCGGCATTGCTCATGACTAATGCTGTGGTTCCTTCCGGCGGGCAGGTTTTCTGCGCTCCAGGGCGCTGAGCAACCGCACCTTTGACGGGCTATTTCTCTTCATGTGGTCTTGTCTTTCCGAATCCAGCGCTCACGTGCCCGCGGTTGCGGCTGAGATGCAGGACGTGAATGTCTCCTCCAGTAGACCCGCGTCGATGCTGCCAGCCGCACCGATGGCTACGATCTGGGTGCGGGGCGCGCGCTGGCCCCACTCGTCCTGTAACGAGATGTCCACGCGCCTGCCGACCACCTGCAGGACGGCCCGCCGCTTTGGCGCGTCGGTGGTGTAGACCACCCCTTTGGCGCGGTAGACGCTGCCCGGCAACTTGCGCAGTTTTTCCCGCAACGCTTCGAGCGCCAGCGGCTGGTCGGTCTCGTAGCTCCAGGTGCTGAA
>Ga0074044_10002232_pt1 | contig 16959 bp, 13 predicted proteins | sample BogForMeECP23OM1_FD_94443 | JGI IMG/M metagenome (GOLD analysis project Ga0074044, IMG submission 94443) | Bog forest soil microbial communities from Calvert Island, British Columbia, Canada - Bog Forest MetaG ECP23OM1 | ecosystem: Environmental > Terrestrial > Soil > Wetlands ...
CCAGGGTGAGAATCGGCGTGTCCGCCGGATTCGTTTTGCTATAGATCGGCGGGACCGGGAGATCGGACGGCAGATAGGTCTGCGCTGCGTTGATGGCCGCTTGTACTTCCTGTTCGGCGACGTCAATGTTCAGTTCGAGGGAGAATTGCAGAACAACAATGGAGCTCCCATCCGAACTCGTGGAAGTCATCTGGTTGAGGCCGGGGAGCTGACCGAACTGCCGCTCCAGAGGTGCAGTTACCGCCGAGGCCATCACATCGGGACTGGCGCCGGGATAAAACGTGACGATCTGAATGGTCGGGTAGTCGACCTCGGGCAGTGCAGAAACAGGCAGTTGGAGATAGGCGACGAAGCCCGCGAGCAGGATGGCTGCCATCAAGAGCGACGTCGCCACCGGTCGCAAGATAAATGGACGAGAGGGACTCACTGATGCGTGGCTCCGTTCTTGCCGCTGCCGGTGCCTCCCTTAGAGGTTCCGGACGGAGCGGATGGGTTCACGTTATTCTGGCCGGTTTGAGCCGGCTGGCCGGAGGCTCCGCCACTGCCTTTCCCGGGCGTGCGAATGGTAACTTTCGCCCCATCCAGAAGCTTGTCGAAGCCATTTACCGCAACCACTTCCTGCGGTTCAAGACCTTGGACAGCGGTCACGGATCCATCCGTAGTGCCGGGGGTAATTGTCCGCATCGAGGCGGTCTGATCACTCTTAATTACGTAGACGAAAGCGCCCTGGGCGTTGCGTTGAATCGCTGGAGTGGGAATCAAGGTCGTATTGTGCAGCGTGTCGACGAGTAGTTTGACATTGACGAACTGGCTGGGAAACAGAGCGCTGTCCGAGTTGTCAAAGATTGCTTTGAGTTTCAAGGTTCCCGTGGTCGGGTCAATAACATTGTCGAGGGTCAACAGCATGCCGGATGCAAGTTTCGTGCTTGCTTCACGGTCAAAAGCGTCCACCGTCAGCTTCTTTCCCTTGCGCAATTGCTGTTGAATCTGGGAAAGGGAATCTTCCGCAATGCTAAAGATCACCGTAATGGGCTGAAGCTGTGTAATCACCACCAGGGCAGTGGTGCTATTAGCCTGGACAATATTTCCGGGATCTACCAGCCGCAGTCCCACGCGACCGGCTATGGGTGCGGTGATATGCGTGTAGACGAGATTGACCTTGGCATTCGCCAGCTGGCCCTCGTCGTTTTTCACCGTGCCCTCATCTTGCAGCACGACTTGCTGTTGATCGTCAAATTGCTGCTTAGCGATGGCGTTGCGATTTAAGGCTTGCTGGTAGCGTTCCAAATCGATTTTGGCTTCATTCAAGACGGCCTGGTCGTGCGCCAGTTGTCCCTCGACTTGCGTCAATGCCGCCTGATAAGGACGCGGATCAATTTCGACGAGCGGGTCGCCCTTCCGCACCATTTGCCCTTCGCGATAGTAGACCTGCGTAATCTCGCCCTGCACGCGGCTGGTCACCGTCACGGTATAAACGGGCGTCACCGTGCCCAACGCGTTCAAGGAAATCCCGATGTCACCTTGGTGCGCTACCGCCGTCGATACCATAACCGGCCGGGAGGCCGCGTCCCCGCCGGCTTTCGCTGCAGAGTCGGACCCACTGCGTTGCCACAACACCACCGCGACAACAACAGCGGCGGCGGCGATCAGCCAGATCCACCAGCGGCTCTTGTGATTGGTCGAATTCTGGGTTGTGGGCTGCTCGGATTCCCTGGAAACACCTGAGTCTGGTCTTTGCTCCGTCACTTGCGCTCCTCAAATCGATGAGGGTCAACAGCTCTCATGCATAGCTTTCTGGTGAATCTTATCATCTATCCCGTACCCATTCGACGCGTGGGACGGGCAAATCGAGCCGAGTTTTTTTGTGAAGAATTGTCAACGCTCTTGGCCAGTTCGCGCACGGTTATAATTCAAACCGTGACTGCAGTCCAAGGCAACAACCCCTGGCTCCGGCGAATCGCTCTGAGATCGTTTTTGGCTGGGGTGGGCCTGCTGGGAATCGCGTATGCTGCGGACTATGGCGTGTTTCGATGTCGTCTGGCGACGAAGCGCCAGCCCTTTGGCAGCGTAACCGTCGAACACTACTACCAGGTTGCGCACAAAGACGGGAAAGCCGAGCTTATTTTCGATCCGCCGGTGCAGAAAACCTGCGTGCACAGCCTTTTCCCGCACTCCGGCGATCCTCCGTGCTGGTTTCTCAGCCGGCACGTTGAGCAGAAGACCGATCTATAGCTTCGCTGCTTGCTCCATATTTCTTGATCCGCATCAGCCGCAGACGCTCTTCCAGCACACGAGTCTTCAGCTCTACGTACAGCAGCCGGCACGTCAGTTGTCGCGATCAGTTCCAGATCGGGCTGGTGCTGAAGGAATCGGAGCTACAGTCACAATGGGTTAGGCTAAATATGGTGGAGCTAGTCGGGATCGAACCGACGACCTCATCGTTGCGAACGATGCGCTCTCCCAGCTGAGCTATAGCCCCGCGCGGTGGCGAGTTTACTTTTTGATTTTACCAGCCGTTCCTCGATTTCGCCTAAGCGCGTGATCCTGTGAGCAGTAGCGCCGCGCTCCGTTTGACCCGCCAAGCGTTGAGTACATGAAATCGAAGGCTATAATTTGATTGTGAGTTCTTCCATAGTAAAACAGGTGGCGTCGGCGGACTTCCCCACCCGCTGGGGGCATTTCCTGATTCACGGGTTTGCGACCAGGGCGTCTACCTCGGGCGACGGCGCCAAAACCGAAGAGGCGGTGGCGCTGGTGATGGGCGAGGTGCATTCCGGGTCACCGCTGGTGCGCATCCACTCTCAGTGTCTGACCGGCGACGTATTTGGCTCGCTGCGCTGCGATTGCCGCCAGCAACTGGAAATGTCGCTCTCCATGATCGCCCAGGTGGGTGCGGGCGTCCTTATTTATGAACAGCAGGAAGGCCGCGGGATTGGACTGATGGCGAAACTGCAGGCCTACGCGCTTCAGGACAGCGGACTCGACACGGTGGAAGCCAACGAACGCCTTGGTTTCAAGGCCGACCAGCGCGAGTTCCTCATGCCAGTCGAGATCTTGAAGGCGCTGGACATCAAGCGGGTGCGTCTGCTCTCGAATAATCCTGACAAAGTCGCTGCGCTTGAAAACGCTGGTATCCAGGTGACCGAGCGCGTGCCCTGCGAAGTCGCGCCCACCGAGCATACGGAAGAATATTTAAAGACGAAGCAGGAGAAGCTGGGGCATCTTTTCAGCGACCGCAAGGGTCAGCATTAAGACTGACAAGATCTTGGTGGCGCGCCGCATCTAACCTCAGTGGCTAAAGCGTCGCTTCAGCCTGAATCGAGTCCACGGCGAGATACCTTATATTGTTGTGGTGGCGAAAGCTGCAGGAACGAAGTCAGCATTTATGAAATCAACGTCAGCCCGCGTCCTCTCTTCCCGAGTCAGTTACCGGGGTCCGGTGTTCAGCGTCACCACCGATGAAGTGGAAGAACCTGGAGGCGTGCGCGCCCGCCGCGATGTGGTTCGGCATTCCGGTTCCATCGTTGTTTTGGCCGTCGATGATTTAGCCAACGATCACCCGGTGAAAGCTGCCGGCAAAGCCGAGCCACGCATCCTGCTCGAGCGCCAGTATCGCCATGCCGCGCAGTCGATGATGTGGGAGCTGCCCGCCGGACGCATTGACGATGGCGAAACGGCGCTCACCGCCGCCAAGCGCGAGTTGCTCGAAGAAACCGGCTACAGCGCCCGCCAGTGGAAGCGAATCCTGCATTTTTACGTCAGCCCCGGTTTTCTCGACGAAACCATGACCATCTATCTGGCCCAGGGCCTCCAGGCTGGCGAAGCCCAGCCCGAAGCGGACGAGAAGATCGCCGTCAGATTTTTCCCTTTTTCGGAGGCGAAACGGATGGCTCTCAACGGACGCATCCGCGATGCCAAGACCATCGCCGGCATCCTCTGGTTGGCTCAGACGGGGTGCGGGGCACAGTAGAAACGGGGTTGCCCTACGCCGTTGGAGTACGCGTCAGTATTCGGTCGTCCCTCCAGTCCGGATTCCGGATTGCCCCCTTGCCTCAGGTATGTGATTGCAAGCCTTGACAGTCCCCCCGATGAGCAGCACAATTCCTAAACGATTTCTTGCGAGTCCCTGGAATTGCGCCTTTTCGGGGGAAAGCGCAAGAAAGAGGGGGCGCACGTGGAACGTCTGAAAGGCACCGTGAAGTGGTTCAACAACGCCAAGGGATACGGCTTCCTTGGCCGAGATGATGGGCCGGATGTATTCATTCACTACAGCTCAATCACCACCGAAGGCTACAAGAGCCTGCAGGAGGGCGACAAGGTGGAGTTTGAGATTGTCCAGGGACAGAAAGGGCCGCAAGCCGCTAATGTAACCAAGTCCTCCTGATCGGAGCCGTTTCACTCAGTCCGGTCCTCGGAAGCAAGCGCTGTCCCCTCGACGCCCGTGCTGGCAGTGTCCTCCAGCCATCACCCACCCTGCGGCCTCTCTTCGCCAGCGTTACAATCATCCTCTCGGGTCGACGATCTTCGTCGAAGAGCTTGCTTGAGACTTGGTCGTTCCTCCGGGATTGGTATCGTTTCTTTCGCTTGCCCATGGACAACAAAGCCATCGCCGGCCTTCTTTACGAGACTGCCGATCTGCTGGAGATCGACGGGCAGGATTCGTTTCGCGTGCGCTCCTACCGCAACGCCGCTGAGGCCATCGAAGCCTTGCCGCAACAGATTGCCGATCTGATTCCGGAGCCGAAGAAACTTCTCGAAATCCAGGGCATTGGCAAGGGCATGCAGGCCAATCTGCTGCAGCTCTTCAAAGATGGCAGCATTGAAGCGCACTCCGAACTCCTGAAGAAATACCGGCCGTCGATGCTCGAACTGCTGAAGATTCAGGGTCTGGGGCCGAAGACGATTGCCTTGATCTGGAGCGCCTATCAGGTCAGTGATCTCGAAGGCGTGGAGAAACTGGCGCGCGAAGGCAAGATCCGCACGCTGCCGCGCATGGGCGAAAAGCACGAACTGAAGCTGCTCAAGGCAATTGAAGACTATCGCCGCATCGCCGGACGATTCCTGCTCGACACCGCCGAAGAGCTGGCCGAAAAACTGGTGGAACATCTGCTGGCGGCTTCAGGCGTCGAAAAAGTTACGCCCGCCGGCTCACTGCGCCGCGGACGCGAAACCGTCGGCGACCTCGACATTCTGGTCACTGGCAAGGCCTGCATCCAGCCAGAGCCGCGTCAGAAAGTCATCGAGCATCTGCTCCGCTTCCCTGGCCTGATGGACGTGATCGCGCGGGGAGAAAACAAAGTCAGTTTCCGTCACCGCAATGGCATGCAGGTGGACGTTCGCCTGCTGCCTCCCGAATCGTTCGGAGCGGCGATGCAGTATTTTACCGGCTCGAAGGCTCACAACGTCGCCTTGCGCCAGCGCGCGCTCAAGATGGGCTTCACGCTCAACGAATACGCCCTCGCCAAAGTCGAAGGCGACAAGCCGGTCGCGCGCAAAACGGAAGAAGAAATCTACGCCAAGCTCAAGCTCGACTTTATCCCTCCTGAACTGCGTGAAAATTTGGGAGAGATCGAAGCTGCCGCCACTCACACCTTGCCCGTGCTGCTCGAGCTGTCCGACATTCGCGGCGATGTGCATATGCACACCATCGAAACCGACGGCCGCAACACGATTGAAGAAATGGCCGAAGCGGCACGCGAACGCGGCTATGAATACATGGCGATCACCGATCACTCGAAAAATCTTGCCTTCGCTAACGGTCTCACCGACGAACGCGCGCTTGCGCACATCGAAAAGATTCGGGCGGTCCAGAAAAAGACGAAGGGCATCCGGATTTTTGCGGGGATCGAGGTCGACATTCTGGGCGACGGCTCGCTCGACCTCTCCGATTCGGTGCTCGAACAGATGGACATCGTCATTGCCAGCGTGCACTCGCAGTTCAATCAGGATCGTGCCACCATGACTGAGCGGCTGCTGAAGGCCATCGCCAATCCCAGCACTTCGCTGATCGGGCATCCCACTGGACGCCTGCTGCTGCGCCGCGACGCCTACCAATTCGATCTTGACGCGGTTCTCAAAGCAGCGGCTAGCCACAAAGTGGCGATGGAGCTGAACTCCTATCCCGATCGTCTCGACCTCAGCGATGTTCATCTGCGGCTGGCTAAACAACATGGAGTGAAAATCGTCATCAACACCGATTCCCACCACACTTCGCACATGGAAAAGCTGCATTACGGCGTCACGCAGGCGCGGCGAGCCTGGCTTAAGAAGGAAGATGTGCTGAACACCCTGCCTGTCGCGGAGTTTGCCCGAGCCATGAAGCATGCTTGGTAAGCGGTTGGGGCAAAAGAGGGAATAAAGTTACCCACGTTTGATAAGTCCCCGGCTTTGCTACGTTTACAATCATTCCCGCAACAATGAGCATCTTCCTTACAATCAATAATTTATAGCAAACTCTCCGGGTACGTTTTGGACTCTGGCTTGCTGGTGTAAGCAGGGGAGTTTCTTTCGTTTTGCGAGAAATTCACCAAGCTCTGCTAGCATCTGGAACTGGGTCGGGGAAGCTCCATCCAGAAGCAGTCTCCTCGGGGCTGGGGGAATCGGTAGGAAAATCTCGGGGTTTTGAGGAGCCAGAAACTGCTACCCATCCCGTCAAGGGGCGGGCTGCGGGCAGCCGGAAAACGCATGGTTAACCAGAAGGTGGTTATCATTGGAGGCGGGCCGACGGGGCTGGGCGCTGCCTATCGTCTGCACGAACTCGGTTACGAGAACTGGGTGCTTTACGAAAAAGCCGACGACGTGGGCGGACACTCGACCTCGCACGTGGATCCCCAGGGATTCGTGTGGGATGAGGGCGGACACGTCATCTTTTCGCACTATCCCTATTTCGACAAACTGATCGACGACATGCTGGGCAAGGAAGTGCACGAGCGCGTCCGCGAGAGTTGGGTGTATCTGCAAGATGTCTGCGTGCCGTATCCCTTTCAGAACAACCTGCGATACCTGCCCAAGCCGCTCCAGGTGAGTTGCCTGATGGGTGCGGCCAAGGCTGCGGCCAGCCGGAACGGTGACGCAGCGAATTTCCGGGAGTGGACGCTGAACACGTTCGGCGAGGGCATCGCCGAGACTTTCATGTTTCCTTACAACTCCAAGGTCTGGACCACGCCGCTGGAGCGCATGTCGAAGGGATGGATTGCGGAGCGCGTGTCGGTCGTGGACTTCAAGCGCCTCCTGGAAAATGTCCTCTACGAAAAAGACGATGTAGCTTGGGGTCCGAACAACAAGTTTCGCTTCCCTCTTTACGGGGGAACGGGCGAAATTTATCGGCGGATGGCGAAGCGCTTTCCGGACAAGGTGCGGACCGGGAAGCAGCTTGCCGAGGTCGACACGGCGCAGCGCAAAGTTTCGTTTGCCGACGGCAGCGGTGACAACTACGATGTTTTGATCTCAACCGCGCCGATCGATTTGCTGGCGGGCATGCTGAAGCCTGCCGACACCAGACTGCGCGAGGCCGCGGCGCTGCTCGAACACAACGATCTGCTTGTCCTGGGGGTCGGATTGAAAAAGAAGATCGACACCGGTAAATGTTGGGTATATTTTGCGGACCCTGAAATGCCGTGCTACCGAGCCACGTTCTTCTCGCATTACTCGCCCAATAACGTCCCCAACGGCGATACCGAGCAGTACAGTTCGCTGATGTGCGAGATGTCAGTTCCCCTTGGGCAAAAGCTGGAGATCGAGCGCACCTATGAACAGATGCTCGCCGGGCTGATCCGTTCGAAAGTCCTGAACGAGTCAGACCGTGCGCGCATCATTTCGCGTTACCACCGTCTGGTGAGGTATTCGTATCCGATTCCGACGATCGATCGCGATAAAGCGCTCGCCATTCTGCAACCGGCGTTGATGCAGCAGGGGATATACTCCCGCGGACGCTTTGGCGCGTGGCGCTACGAAATCGGAAACATGGATCATTCGGTCCTGATGGGCGTGGAAGCCGCCAATCACGTCGTGAGCGGAGAAAAGGAACTGGTCTTTTACAGCTCTTAAGGAAACCAACTTTCTGGAACAACTATGGGAAACGAGCTGTCACAATCAGCGCCGCGGGTAAGCATCATCATCCCTTCCTACAACACGGCGCTAATGATCGCCGCGTGTCTGGATTCGATTTTTGCCCAAACCTTCCAGAATTTCGAGGCCATCGTGGTCAATGATGGTTCGCCGGATACTCCGGAACTGGAGAAGGTGCTACAGCCCTACCTTGATCGGAACTCTGATCGCATCGTGTACATCAAGCAGGCCAACAAGCGAGCGGCGGGTGCAAGAAACACGGCGATCGCGCGAGCGCGTGGCGAGTTTCTGGCGTTCCTCGATAGCGACGACGCGTGGTTGCCCAACCATCTGGAATCGCAGATGAAGCAATTCGAGGCGGACCCTTCCCTCGGCCTGGTTTACGCTAACGCGGACGCGACCAGCGACCCGACTCGCCCCATCACGTTCATGGAGAAGAACCCCTCTGACGGCGAGGCGACATTTGAAGCCCTGGTACTGGAACGTTGTGTGGTATCGATTGCCACCGTGGTCGTGCGCAAAGCGGCCATCCTGAAGGCGGGCGGATTTGACGAAAGTCTGGCCCGTTGTGACGACTACGACATGTGGCTGCGCACCGCGTTTTACGGTGCGAAAATCAGCTACAGCCGCCAGATCCAGGCGCGCATGTTCGAGGGCCGCCCGGGCTCGCTCGGCGCGGCGCGCTCTAAGATGGCGGAGGCGTACTGGCTGATCCTCGAAAAGGCCGACATGAAACTGCCCTTGAACCCTGCGCAGCGAAAGCTGGTACGGGACCGAGCCGCCGAAATTCGTGCGCGGTACCTGGTCGAAGAGGGCAAGAACCATCTCTCTGCGCGAGATTTTCCCAAGGCTCGTGAACGCTTTTCCGAAGCGAACCACTACTTCCGTAAAACGAAATTGAGCCTCGTGCTCTTCGGGCTGAAGGTGGCGCCGAATGCGACCAGCCGTCTCCTTGCCTTCTGGACGCGGGGAAATAACGGAGCCCCGGCTTGAGGCAGTTCGTGATCAGTACTCCGCAGTTGGTGATTGAGGTGGGCGGATGATTCGGCATCTGTTAGCGGGTATGAAGCATGCGCTCGGGCTGCATCGTCCTGGACAGAAGCTCCCCGTGCGCCCCGATGACGTATTGCTGGCTTCCTATCCGAAGTCGGGAAATACGTGGACGCGATTCCTCATCGCGAACCTCATCCATCCGGACCGAGAGGTCGGCCTCGGCAATCTGCACCAACTGGTCCTCGACCCCGAGGTTAGCGTGAAGCGGGATTTCGACCGGGCGCCGCGGCCGCGTTTCATCAAGTCACATAATAGTTTTGATCCGCGCTACCGGCGGGTCATCTATGTGGTGCGCGACCCCCGCGACGTGGCCCTTTCGCAGTATCACGACCTGCGCACGCTGCGGCAAGTCCACAATGAATTCCCCATGGAAACCTTGATCGGACAATTCCTGGTAGGGGAACTCAATCGCGATCCTGGATCGTGGGGAGACAGCGTTGGCAGTTGGCTGGCTGCACGCTCCGGCCATCCGGGCTTTCTCTTGTTGCGGCATGAGGATATGCTCGCCGATCCGGCGCGCGAATTGACGCGGGTGGCTGAGTTCGCAGGCTTGCCAGCGACTCTCGCGAGAATCTTGCAAGCCGTCGAGCGAAGCTCCGCCAACGCATCGGCGAGGTCGAGCTGGCAAAATGATTTGCCCGACCCGCAGGTAGCCCGTATCGAGGCCGCGTGGGGTGACATCATGGCGTGCCTGGGTTATGAACTCGTGACTCGTGACTCGCGCGCCGCGCTCAAATCCAGCCTGATTGGGTTGCTGGCAGGGTCGGGTTTTCTCTCACAACGGGTCATGATTCGATGATCCAACGCCTCATCAATACGACGAAACGGGTGCTCGGACATACCAGTCAGGGACGCCATTTTGAAGTGTTTGACGACGACACTTTCATCGTTTCATTCCCGAAGTCCGGGAACACGTGGACCCGATTTCTCATTGCCAACCTCCTGCATCCGGAGGAGCCCGCCAACTTCGGGAATATCGATCGGCTCATTCCTGAATCAGAAGAACTAACGAAAAACCAGCTGGCACGCGTACCGCGACCCCGCATCATGAAGAGCCACGAATATTTCGATGCGCGCTTTCGGAAGGTCATCTACATCGTGCGCGACCCGCGCGACGTTGCCGTTTCGCAGTTCCACTTCTTCAGAAAACGGCGGCGCATCGCTGACGACTATTCGATCGAGCAATTCGTCACGCGCTTTGTGGCAGGAGAAACGTGCGACTATAGCTCATGGGGAGGTAACGTTGCGAGCTGGCTAGTCACACGGCAGAACTCTCCCAACTTCCTGCTGCTGCGTTATGAAGACATGGCGGCACGGACGGCCGCGGAATTGACGCGGGTGGCTTCGTTTCTTGGCCTGGGAGTAACGCCAGAGCTGGTAGCTCAGGCCGTGGAGCGCAGTTCCGCCGATCAGATGCGGAAACTGGAAGGCGCCAACGCCACCGCTACCGTGACCAAGAACTCGCGCCAGGATGTTCCCTTTGTACGCACGGCCAAGGCCGGAGGCTGGAGGACGGGCCTACCGGAGTCCGCGGTGCAACGACTGGAAACCGCCTGGGGACCACTGATGGTTTATCTGGGGTACGAGCTGATGTTTCCCGAAAAAGTGGCGACCTCCGATCTGCCGGTTCCTGAGACCCTATTGAACGGATCCTCACGATGATGTACAGCGTCAAGAGGCTATTGAAAAACGCATTAGGGTTGGATATTGCGGGACGCACGCTGGCGGTTCGTCCCGACGATACGTTCCTGGTCTCCTATCCGAGGTCGGGCAACACCTGGACGCGCTTCCTGATCGCGAACCTTTTGCATCCGCAAGAGCCGGTGACTTTCGACAATATTGAACGGCTGATCCCGGACGCCGAGGCGCAGTCGAGCCGCTACCTGCGCGGCGTCCCGAGCCCGCGCATCATCAAGAGCCATTCCTATTTCGATCCTCGCTATCCGCGGGTGATTTATGTCGTGCGCGATCCGCGGGATGTGGTTCTCTCCTATTACGATTTCTCGCGCAAGTACCGGCACTTTGAAGACAGCTATCCGCTGGAGAGCTATATCGGGGATTTCGTGAACGGACGCTTAAATTCGACGGACTGGGGCACATGGGGAGAAAATGTAGCCAGTTGGGTTTTCGCGCGCGGTGCCCGGCCGGGATTTTTGCTGCTGCGCTACGAGGACTTGAAAGCGGGTCCGGCGCAGGAACTGACCAAACTGGCCAACTTCTTCGGGATCGCGGCGACTCCAGAACTGCTGCAGGCAGCATGCGACCGCAGTTCGGCCGACCGTATGCGAGAGATGGAAAAAACGCAAGGCAAGGACTGGGTTTCGACCAAGAACAAGCGCGATGACATTCCGTTTATCCGCGCTGCGGTTGCGGGCGGATGGAAGAGCAAGCTGCGCCAGGAATCGGTTGAGGAGATCGAAGCGGCGTGGGGAAATATTATGACGCAGCTAGGCTATGAGTTGGTCACGCGCCAAGCAGAGCCCGTGGATACTCAATTGGCCGGCGTAACCACCCCCGGGGATCGGCGAGAATGACGGAGCCTCTGGTTCTGGCGGGATCATAGCCGGTAGCGTCGCCGGAAGCCGGGTCGGCACGGAGACGTTGATTCCCAATACAACATTGTCAGACCCAGCGGACCGGGAAGCACGGTCGGGCGCTCATCACCACTATGCGAAAGCACGAAAAAAGACAGATTCTGAAGAACGTCGGCTCCAGTTGGTCAGCGCTGGCCACCAACGTCGCGGTGGGGATTTTTCTCTCCCCCTTCATTCTGCACCGGCTGGGGGACGCGGCCTTCGGGGTTTGGGTCCTGATCTTCTCGGTGACCGGCTACTACGGTTTGTTCGATCTCGGCATCCGCTCTTCCATCATCCGCTACGTTTCCAAGTACACAGCCACTAACGATCGCGAAAACCTCGCTCACTTCGTCAACACCGCCCTGTTTACATACACCTCCATCGGCGTGGTGAGTATGGTGTTAACTGCGTTGCTAAGTTCGTACGTGGAACGCCTGTTTAAGGTTCCCCCTGAAATGCATTCGCAGGCGCGCCTGCTGCTGTTAATGGTCGGCGCCTCAGTCAGCCTCGGCTTCCCGCTGGGCGTCGTCGGAGGCATGCTCGAAGGTTTGCAGCGCTTCTACATCCTGAACTGGACCAGCATCGGCGCCACCCTCGCCCGCGCCGTTTTGATCGTTTATTTCCTGCACCGCGGACACGGTTTGCTCACCGTCGCCCTGATCACCGTGATCCTGCCGGTTTTTTCCTCCATTGTCCGCGCCATCATCGTATTCCGCTTGTGCCCCATACCGCTCGGTCTGCGGTATGTGGATCGTGCCTCGTTCCGCCACATGGCCAATTACGGCGGCACCACCTTCATCGTGCTGGTGGCCGCGCGCCTGCGCTTCCGCACCGACGCCATCGTGATCGGCTCCATGATGTCGGCCGTCGCCGTCACCTGGTTCAACATCGGCTCCCGCATTGTCGACTACGCACAAGAGTTCGTAACCAGCCTCTCCCAGGTTTTCGTGCCCATGGCGAGCCAGTCAGAGGCCACCGGCAATCTCGATCGGTTGCGCAAGATTTATATCGCCGGCAATCGCGCGTGCGCGTTCCTGATTCTTCCCATTACCACGATCCTGATCCTCCTCGGCAAACACATCATCCGCATCTGGATGGGCGCCCGTTACATCCCGCACAGTTACCCGGTGCTGGTGGTGATGATCATTCCCTACACGCTGATGTTGTCGCAGGCGGCTTCGGGGCGCGTTTTGTTCGGCCTCGGCAAACATCAAACTTTGGCGGCCATCACCGCGATCGAAGGCGTCGCCAACCTCATCCTAAGCATCGCGCTCGTCCCCCCGCTGGGAATTGTCGGCGACGCGCTCGGGACCGCCATCCCGCTCAGCTTTACTTGTCTCTGGTTCCTGCCTCGCCAGCTGAGAAAACGGATCGGCGTTCCGGTCAGAATCTTCCTGCGCGAGGCCTATACACTGCCCATTCTCTTAACTCTCCCGATGGTCGCAGTGCTGTGGCTCGCCAACCGATTCTTCTATCCCCGCAACCTGATCCAGTTGATGCTCGAAATCATGGCGGCGAGTTCGATCTACGGGGTCGGCCTGCTCTGGGCCTATCGCACCAACCGCGCCTTTCATGTTGCCCAGATCGCGGGCTTGACGACGGCGCTTCCTGCCGAGCCACCGCCGCAGGCGGTGGTGGCGGTGGAATATCAAGGCGAGCAGTAAACATGCACCGAATGGCGAATCCGCTTAAGGTCGTGATCTTTACTTCGGTTCCGCCACGGCAGGTGGAGCGCATTCTGGCTCGCATTCGCCGGGACGCTCCGGAAGCGCAAGTGGTAGGCGTACTTTACGAGCGCCGGCCCCCCAAAACTCTGCAACGGCGGATGGCGATATGGCGCAAGAAGATGAAGCGCCTGGTGTACTGGCGGTATGTAGGGCACCGCATGGCGGCAGCCGCCGGCCGCAAGCTGAACAGCCTGTTGGACGCGGTCATCCGTTTCATTCATGCGGCTCCGAAGCAGCCCCATGGCAAGCCGGGCTACAGCCTCGACGATTTCAAGGTGACCTGCGAGGCCAATGGAGTTGAACTTTTCATTACCGGCGACATTCACTCCGAACCGGCGCTCGATTTTGTACGGCGCCTCAACGCCGATCTCGGCCTGGTGTTTGGAACCGGCATCTTGAAGCCGGTGCTCTTCGAAATGCCGAAGCAGGGCTCGATCAACATTCACAAGCGCAAGGTGCCAGACTACCGGGGAGGCGGTCCGGTCGGACTCTGGGAGTTACTCGACGACCAGAAGGAGATCGGAGTCACGGTTCATCGCGTCGAGGCCAAGGTGGATGTGGGGGCCATAGTTCGTTCGGCGCTGATTTCGATCCAGCCCTTCGACGATCTGGAGAGTCTGGCGTTGAAGGCGGATGTGGTGGGCGCGGATCTCATCGTGGCTGCGATTCGCGACTTCGCCAATGGAACGGTGACAGAAACACCGCAGAGCGGTCCCAGCAAACTGTTTCGCAGCCCGGCCGCCGAAGACTTGCTGCAGATGAAAAGGCAGCTGGCGGCGCGGCGCGAACGCTACGATAACAGCTTCCGGTGGCCGGCGTGGAAACTGCTGATTAAGTCCTTGCTGTATGCCGTCCCGGTCACGCTCCGCAACTGGCAGTATCGGCGCCGGGGGGATTATCCGGTGATGATCCTCTACCACCATCTGGTTTCTGATCGTCCCCATCGCTTCGGAACTTCGACCGCCTACTTTCTGCGGCAGGCGAATTACCTGCTGCGGCACTACCGCGTGGTGAGTCTGAGTGAAGCGGTCAAACTGGTGCGGGAAGGCGGGAACCGCGTGCCCACCGTTGCCATCACCTTCGATGATGGCTATGCCGACAATTTTTTGAACCTGCGCGCCATCACCGAAGAAACCGGTTTGCCCATCGGATACTTCATATCGACTGGACACATCTCGAACGGCCGCGAATTTGCCCACGACCAGTTGTTTGACGAACCCGGGTTTCCGCCCAACACCTGGGAGCAGATCGAGCTTCTGAAGCGCTGCGGCTATGAAATCGGCAGTCACACCCGTAATCATGCCGATTGCGGCGCGATCGATGAGGAGTTCCTCCGCCGCGAAATCGTTGGTTCCGGCGAGGACATTCAGCAGAAGCTGGGGCCGACCGCGCACTTTTCTTTTCCGTTCGGACTGCCCCAGAATATTTCCGCGCCCGCGGCGGAAATCGCCTGTGTCAGCTATAAGAATGTTTTCTCCGCTTACCGAGGCGGCAACTTCCACGCCGAGGCCAAGCGAATTCTGAAGCGTGGAAGTTTTCCCCACACGGTGTGGGAGCTTGAGCTGCAGTTGCAGTCCGTATTGAGTCCGGAGGCCAAAGAGCCTCCACATTTGAAGGTTCGCATGGACCAGCCGTCGTAATTTGCGGGGTTCTGGTAATCGTCGCTTGCGCGGGAGGTGTGTGCGCTTTCCTTTCCCACCCTTGGGGCGCAAGGTTGCAACCTGTTGCACACCCCTCCAGCGCCCTCGAGTGTTTTGAGGTAAAATGGTACTCACCTTTTGTTTTTAATGGCTTACAAGTGCACTTTGGCTGGCTTTCGGAAGACGAATTGCTCATTTCCTATGTTCCATATGAAGTTTGTCGGGTTTCAAGACCGGCGTATTGGACTTAGGTGGCTCCGTTGTTGTTCCGGCGGTTACCGGCAGCCCAAGCAGGTAGCTTGACGAGCCACGGCAAATCGGGCGAGCTTTAGATTAGAAACCCCCCAAGTGACTTTGCTTTCAGCATAAATTTTGGTTAGAACATCCGGGAGGAATACTGCTTTGAACGCAACGACCAGTCATCTTATCGCCCCTCATGGGGGAGAACTTGTTCAGCTGCAAGTGCCGGCCGAGCGCGCCGCAGAGTTAAGAGCGCATTCCAAAGATTGGCCCTCATGGGACCTCACGGCCAGGCAGCTTTGTGATCTGGAACTGCTGATGAGCGGCGGTTTTTCGCCGCTGCGCGGGTTCATGAACCGCGCCGATTACGAAGGCGTCTGCCACAACCTGCGCCTCGCGAACGGAACCCTGTGGCCGATACCAATCACGCTGGATATCAGCGAGGACCTGGCCAAGAAACTGACGCCGGGCTCGAGCAAGATCGCGCTGCGCGATCCCGAGGGTGTAATGCTGGCTGTGCTCAGCGTAGAAGACGTGTGGCAGCCTGACCGCAAAGCGGAAGCGCAGTCCGTTTTCAATTCCACCAGCGCCGCGCATCCGGGCGCCGACTACGCCATCAGCAAATCAAACCCCTGGTACGTGGGTGGCAAGATTGAAGAGCTACAGCCGCATGCGCACTATGATTTCCGGGCGCTGCGCCTGACTCCGGCGGATCTGCGCTCCGAATTCGCCCGCCTGGGCTGGACCAAAGTCGTAGCCTTCCAGACGCGCAATCCCATGCATCGCGCTCATGTCGAACTCACCATGCGCGCCGCCAAGCAAGTGGAAGCGAATCTGCTGATCCATCCGTCCGTCGGTATGACCAAGCCGGGCGATGTGGATTATTTTGTCCGCACGCGCTGCTACCAGTTGCTGCTTTCCAAATACCCTCACGGCACGGTCAAGCTGTCGATGCTGCCGCTGGCCATGCGTTTGGGCGGACCTCGGGAAGCAATCTGGCACGGCCTGATTCGCAAGAACCACGGCTGCACCCACTTCATCGTCGGACGAGATCATGCCGGTCCTGGAAAAGACACCGATAGCAAACCCTTCTACGGTCCTTACGACGCCCAGGAACTGTTCAAGAAACATGAAAAAGAAATGGGCGTAACCATGGTTCCCTTCCAGATGATGGTCTATCTGCAAAACGAAGACCGTTACATCCCGTCTGATGAAGTGCCACCGGGCGCTAAGGTACTCGACATCTCGGGCACGGAGTTGCGCCAGCGCCTGAACGAAGGCCGCGACATTCCGTCGTGGTTCACGTACCCCGAGGTGGTGCAGGAATTGCGCCGCAGTTATCCGCCACGGCACAAGCAGGGTGTCACTATCTTCTTCACCGGGCTTTCGGGATCGGGCAAATCCACAATCGCCAATGCGCTGATCACCAAGTTCCTGGAGATGGGCGGACGTCCGGTTACGCTGCTGGATGGCGATCTGGTGCGCAAGAACCTGTCGAGCGAGCTCGGCTTCTCCAAAGAGCATCGCGATATCAACATCCGCCGCATTGGCTATGTCGCTTCCGAGATCACTAAAAACGGCGGCATCGCGGTGTGCGCCCCCATCGCTCCCTATGAGGCGACGCGCAAAGCGGTGCGGCAGATGATTGAACCGTTC
>Ga0074044_10002233_pt1 | contig 16958 bp, 16 predicted proteins | sample BogForMeECP23OM1_FD_94443 | JGI IMG/M metagenome (GOLD analysis project Ga0074044, IMG submission 94443) | Bog forest soil microbial communities from Calvert Island, British Columbia, Canada - Bog Forest MetaG ECP23OM1 | ecosystem: Environmental > Terrestrial > Soil > Wetlands ...
AGATTGGCGAAGGATTGGGAATGTCTCAATCGCAAGGCGCTCGCCTTCCTGCGTCTCGCCTCTATTCGCCTTATGCTGCGAAAGCTATGCAATCCCGCATGATGTTTCCGGACAGACTCTAAGACATAGCGGCGATCCTCACGCCCAATAGATCGAGCCGAGCGACGCGCCTAAGTTTGCAGCGATGTCCGCAGACCACGGAAGCAAACGGTGAACAACTCCAAGCGCCGCAGTGCTGCGCATAGGAAGCAATCCCCTTCTGGTCGAAACGACCAGTATAATCGCCAACCTAAAGGATGAGGAGCCGAGGTGTCCGGAGCGTTATGAAATGCTTGTCCTCGGCAGTGGAGAAGGCGGAAAATTCCTGGCCTGGCACATGGCCAGGTGGGGGTGCCGCACTGCTGTCGTCGAGCGCAAACTGATTGGCGGCTCCTGTCCGAACACGTACTGCCTGCCCAGCAAAAACGAAATTTGGAGCGCGAAGGTCGCCGACCTGGTCCATCACGCGGATCGGTTCGGAACAGTGACAGGCGCCGTCGCGACGGACATGAGGCGAGTGCTGGCGCGCAAGCGCGAGATGGTCGACGGCCTGATCAAGATGCACCTCGACAACTATCAGGCCAGCCGCGCCGAGTTGATCATGGGCGCCGGTCGGTTCATCGGGCCGAAGACGATCGAGGTGAGTCTGAACGACGGCGGTACGCGCGCGCTGACCGGCGATCGAGTCGCTCTGAATCTGGGAACCCGTGCGACAATCCCGGATATTCCGGGTCTAGCCGTGGCAAGGCCGCTCACCAATGTCGAGGCGCTCGAGCTCGATCGGCTTGCCGACCACCTGATCGTCGTTGGCGGCGGCTATGTCGGATTGGAGCTGGCGCAAGCCTATCGCCGGTTCGGCAGCCGCGTGACAATCATCGAGACGGGACCTCAGCTCCTTGGCCGCGAAGATTTTGACGTGGCGGCGGCCATCTTGGAAATGTTCCGGGACGAAGGGATCGAGGTGCATCTCGGCGCCAAACTCCTTCGTGTCCGGGGCCGGTCCGGGGATGGCGTGAGCCTGCAGATTCGGACGGTCGGAGGCGAGCAAACCATTGAGGGCAGCGACGTCCTGGTCGCGGCAGGACGCACCCCAAATACTGCCGGGGTCGGACTTGAACTCGCGGGCGTCACAATCGACAGTCGCGGATATGTCGCGGTCAATGACCGGCTCGAGACGAGCGCGCCCGATGTATGGGCGATTGGCGAGTGCGCCGGGAGTCCGCAATTCAACCACGTCTCTTTCGACGATTTCCGCGTCATCCGCGACAACTTGGCCGGTGGTGATCGCACCACTCGAGGCCGGCTGGTCCCCTACTGCATGTTTACCGACCCGCCGCTCGCGCGGGTCGGTTGGAGCGAAGGCGAAGCCCAAAGTCGGAGCGTCAAGGTGCGCGTCGCGAAACTGCCGATGGTCAACGTGTTGCGGGCGCGAACAACTTCCGAGACGCGCGGCTTCATGAAGGCGGTGGTCGCGGCCGATAGCGGCCGCATCCTCGGTTTTACCATGCTTGGCGCCGTGGCCGGCGAAGTTATGGCCGTGGTGCAGACGGCGATGCTGGCTGGAATGCCCTATACCGGCTTGCGCGACGCGATTATCGCGCACCCGACGACTTCGGAGGGCCTCGGCGCGCTCTTCTCGAATGTGGCTCCCAGGTCAATGCGAACAGAGCGCGTGGCGGCATGAGGGCACGAAAGCGAGTGGAATGGTCAATGTGATCAACGGCCTACTCGCGGATGTGTTCATTGGTTTAGTGAACAACCGGATGGATGCGCGCCCTAATCGGATGAGCACGTTTCGACGTGCGCACGGTGATTTCGCCGTTTTGAATTGCTCCTAATGTGACGGAAGGCACGTCGGCTTTACGCAGGCCGCTAAACTTTGCGAGGGCAATCGGTAAGGCCAGTTGCCGCGGAGCGCGCTCAAGCATGATGCGGCGCTGTTCTGCGGTCCAGGGTCGATTGGCGAGGCCGCCGTCCCTGTGATTTTGATCTTCTTGATTCGCTCCGTAATAGGCCCGTTGAACGCCATGACAATAGCCGGAGAGCCTCGAACGCACGCTTTCGATCCTGCAGCGTCATCGCCGGCCCTCCTTTGTCGCGGCGAACCAGGCTTCAAATTCGGCCCTTTCGTTCCCGCTCATGTGCAGATAGTGCTTGGTGCGCCGTTCGAGGATGTCGTCCGCGGTTTCAGCCCATTCCTCGGCGGCGAGAAAGCGCGCCTCGCGCTCAAAGATCCCGCGCCCGAAGCGCCGACCCAGATCATCGAGCGAAGCCGCGCCGGCAAGCAATTTGTGCATGCGCGTCCCATAGCGCCGCGCATAGCCTGTCGCTATATCCTCGGGCAGCCACGGATAACGGCTGCGCCCAGTTTGAAGGAAAGCGGCGAAATCGGTCGCATCGAGGTCGCCGCCAGGCAGAGGCGCCGTTTCCGTCCACGCCGGCCTCATCGAGGGAAGGAACGGCGCCAGACGCGCAAGCGCCTGCTCGGCGAGGCGGCGGTAGGTCGTGATCTTGCCGCCGAAGATCGAGAGGAGCGGCGCGACTCGGGCGGGCGCATCGAGGTCGAGCACATAGTCGCGCGTGACCGCGCTAGCGTTGTCCGTCTCGTCGTCGAACAGTGGCCGGACGCCCGAGAACGCGCTGATCACGTCGGCGCGCGTTGGACCCTTCGCGAAATAGCGGTTCGCGACATCGAGAAGATAGTCGATCTCCTCGCCGTCGATCGCGACATCCTCCGCGCGGCCGGAGAACGGAACGTCGGTGGTGCCGATCAGCGCGAGATCGTTCTCGTAGGGGTTGACGAAGATGACCCGCTTGTCGGCGTTCTGTAGCAGATAGGCCTGTTCGCCATCCCAGAACTTGCGCGTGATGATGTGGCTACCCTTGACCAGGCGAACGTGCTTGGCCGAGTTCGCGCCCGCTGTGCGCAGCACGTCCTCGACCCATGGGCCGGCGGCGTTGACAAGCGCGCGCGCCCGCGCGCTGCTTTCGTCGCCGGCGCGCCGGCTCAGCGTCACATTCCATCTCTCGCCGGCGCGCCTTGCGCTGACCAGCGCCGTCCGCGTCAGGACTCGCGCGCCACGGCGGCTCGCATCGAGCGCGTTGAGGACGACGAGGCGTGCGTCATCGACCCAGCAGTCGGAATATTCGAAAGCGCGGACAAAGTCCCTCTTCAGGGGCGCACCCTCCGGTCCTTCCCTCAGATCGATCGCGCGCGTCGGCGGCAAGAGCTTGCGTCCGCCGAGGTGGTCGTAAAGGAAGAGGCCCATACGGATGAGCCACGCCGGCCTCTGCTCCGAGCTGTGCGGCAGCACGAATCGCATCGGCCAGATGATATGCGGCGCCGCTTTCAGCAGGACTTCGCGCTCGATCAGCGCCTCACGGACGAGGCGGAACTCGTAATATTCGAGATAGCGCAGGCCGCCGTGGACGAGCTTGCCCGAGCGTGAAGAGGCGCCCTGCGCAAGGTCGTCCTTTTCGACCAGCAGAGTCGAGAGGCCTCGGCCAACGGCGTCGCGCGCGATCCCAGCGCCATTGACGCCGCCGCCGACGACGATGAGGTCGAAGTCTCCAAGATCCGTCATGGTTTCCCCTTTGACTCGCCGAGCGCGGTCCTGCGGGGTTCGCTGCGGGTCAGCATGGATTGAGTGGACCTTCGCCCGCGAGATAACGACGCACTTCCTCGGCGGCGGCCTCGGCGGCGCGCCTGACGGTCTTGATCGAGGCGCCGGCGATATGCGGCGTGAGCGTCACGTTCTCGAGCCGTAGCAGTTCGAGATCTGTCGGCGTCGGTTCGACTGCGAATGTTTCCAGCGCCGCGCCGCGCAGATGACCGGACTTGAGGGCCTCCGTCAGCGCATCATAATCGACCATCGGGCCGCGGGCGGTGTTGACGAAATAGGCGCCCTTACGCATCGCGGCGAACTGCTCGCGGCCGACAAAGCCGCGCGTCTCCTCGGCCACGCGCGCGTGCAGCGTGACAACGTCGCTCTCCCGAAGGAGCTGGTCCAGTCCGACGTGACAAACGCCGTCGCCCGAGTCCGTCACCGACAGCTGGACATAGGGGTCGGCGACAAGGATGCGGCAGCCGAATGCTTTCAAGAGCCGAACGACTTTCGTGCCGATATGGCCGTAGCCGATCACCCCGACGGTCATTTGCGAGAGTTCTTCGCCCGTCAGGTCCGCCCGGTAGAGGTCGCCCCGCCAAACGCCCTTGCGCAGAGCGTCATGCCCGCGCGTAATGAGGCGGGTTTCGGCGATTATGGCGCCGATGGTAAACTCCGCGACGGCGGACGCATTGCGCCCGGGCGTATTGACGACCCGGATGTTACGCTTCCGGGCAGCGTCCATGTCGATGTTGACCGGACCGCCGCGCGAGACCGCGATCAGCTTGAGGTTGGGCAGGCGCTCGAGCATCGCCGCCGAAAACGGCGCCAGCTGAGTAACGACAACGTCCGCGTCGTCGACGAAGCGAACGATTTCATCCGCGTCTCCCCGATATTCCTTTAGGCCGTCCATTCCTGGCACGGCGTAGCCGTGTTTCATCGGCTCGTCCGGCCAGGGCATCTCCAAGGTTTCGATCTCGAGTCCGCCGTCGCAGCAGGCGCGAATCGCTTCTTCGAACATCGATGGCAGCATGAAGCGATCGCCGATGATCGCGATCTTCGCTTGCTTTCCCGCCGCGGCGCTCATGGGCGATCCTCGCGTCTCAATTCGGAAAGTTTGGACCAGGTCGGGGCCATGTCGTCGCGCACTCTGCGATAGATGGAAAACAGCTCCGCATAATGCTCGGCGAGGCTTGGCTCCGGCAACGTCATCGCTCCGAGCGATGGGGTGACCCAGTCTTCGGCACAAGCCGCTACGTCGGGATAAACGCCAATGCAGGCGGAGGCCATCATCGCGGCGCCAGCGGAACCGAGCTCCTCGCGTTCCGAGCCCCGGACCTGAGAGCCGAGCGCTGCCGCCACGATCGTGCGCAGCGCAGAAGAGCGTGCAGCGCCGCCGCCGATCCGCACCTCCTCGGGCGCCGATCCGGACGCTGCGTAGCAATCGCGCGCCGCGAAACCGAGGCCTTCATAAACCGCGCGGACGAGGCCAAGCAGGCCAGTCCGGCTCGATAAGCCGATGAATTGCGCTCGCGCGTTCGGATCAAGAAAGGGACCGCGCTCACCGGCTTCCAGGATGTAGGGATGAAAGATCGTCTGTCCCAGTGGCGCGGAGAGGATCTTCGCGTCGAGCCCGTTCAGCAACGTCTTGCGGTTCGTCCGCGCGCCGGCGAGCTCTGCCGCTTCGCATGCGATGTCGAGGATCCAGTCGATGTTGAGGGTGGCAGCCATATTCGACTGCATCGACGCGAAGGCAGCCTTCGATCGGGAGGCACATCGTGTAGCCGGAGCGCGCCTCGTTCAGTTTGACCTCGGCCGCGGTCGGCGCATAGCGCATGTGCATCCCGGTCGACCCGAAGATCGAGAAGCCGACCTTTCCGGTCGGGTCATAAAGGCCGCCGGCCAGGGCCGTGCAGACGACGTCGACGTAGCCGAGCGTCACCGGCAGCCCTTGCGGCAAGCGGGTTGCGGATGCGGCCGCCGCCGACAGGGGATGGCTTTGCCGCGAGCCCTCGACGATTGGCGGCAAGAGCCGTAGGCAATCGCCTATCCCCCATCCACTCGAGAATCTCAGGTCTGTAGGAGCGCGTCCGGAAATCGCCGAAGGTGAACATGCCTTCCGAAGGGTCCGCGGCGCGCTCTCCGGTCAGCCGGAAATAAAGCCAATCCTTGCAGTGAAAGCACGTTGCGGCGCGCGCCAGTCGCTCCGGCTGGTGGCGCTTCATCCACGCTATTTGCGAAGAGGCCATGCAGGCGTTGACGCCCGAGCCCGTCAACTCGTAGTGCCGCGGAGCCGCGTCGCTCCGGCGATATTCGTCGACGATGCGCGCCGCGCGGGAATCGAGCCAGAGCAGACCATCGCCGATCGGGTCGCCCGATGCGTCGACCAGCCAGCAGCCGTCCCCCTGTGCAGTGATCGAAAGGGCCGCCGCGCGCGCGGAAAGGTCCGGGACGCGTTCGCCGAGTTCGGCCAATGTCTCCGCGCAGTCGCGCCAGGTGCGCGCCAAGTCTTGTTCGATTCGCCCGCCACCGAGATTGTCATAAACATTCGCGCGAGCGGCGACGGCGACCTGTTCGCCGGACAGCGTGAACGCAACCGCCTTGAGGACAGAGGTTCCTGCGTCGACGCCGATCAAGAGGTCGCGTGTCATCGTTTGGTCCTTGCTGATCGCGTCATCGGGCCGGCGCCAAACCGTCGGAGACGGAGGCGCCGGACTCCGCGTCAAATACATGCAGGTCCGTGGCCGCGAAGCGATAAGCGATGATTTCGCCGGTCTTGACCGCAATCGGCGAATGGGTCACCGCGACCATCAGCCGTCCGGCGACGTCGGACGCCAAATGGCTCTGATCGCCCAGCCACTGGTTTGAAACCACCCGGGCTTTGTTCGCGCCGGCGCCGAGCCGCACGGCGTGCGGCCGAACGCCGATGATCGCCTTTTCCCGCCTGCCGATCGCTACTCTGACGCACTGCAGCATGTCCGACTGCGCATACGTGAGGGTCGGGCCGTCTTTGACGACGAAGGAAATCGTGTCAGCGTTGATGACGCTCGCCTCGAACACATTCATGGGCGGCTCGCCGACAAATGTCGCAACGAACGGATTTGCTGGCCGTTCGCGCAGCTCCTTCGGATTGGCGCACTGCTGTAGGACGCCTTCCTCCATCACCGCGATGCGGTCGGCGAGCGCGTTCGCCTCGGTCTGATCGTGGGTGACGAAGATCGTCGTCATTCCCCGCTCGAGCAGGAGGCTCTTCAGACGTCCGCGCAGGAGGGCGCGAAGTTGAGGCTCCAGCTGCCCCATTGGTTCATCGAGCAGGTAAAGATCGGCGTTGCGGACCAGCGCACGCGCAAGCGACGCGCGTTGTTGCTGGCCGCCGGAAATTGAAATGGATAGCGCTCGAGAATGGTTTCGATCTCGACTAGGCGCGCGATCTGTTCCACTGCGCGCTGGACGTCCTTCGGTGCGAGGCGCGCGCTTTTCAGCGCGAATGCGATGTTGTCGCCGACCGTCAGCGGCGGATAAAGGGAATAGCCCTCGAAGGCCATGGTGACGCCGCGCTGCGCGGGCGGAAGCTTGTCGATGCGGCGGCCGGCGAGTTTGATCTCGCCATTGGTCACCTCCTCGAACCCCGCGATCATACGCAAGGTCGACGTCTTGCCGCAGCCAGATGAACCGAGCAGCGCGACGATTTCCCCCTTGTTGACCTCCATCTGCAACACTTTGACGGCGTGGACCGGTGACTTGCCGCGCCGCTGATAAATCTTGTCGACGTTCTCGATCGAGAGTGCGACCTGGGTCGTCATTCAAGGCTCCCGCGGTGCGATGCGCTCACCGCTTTCGGCGTCGAAGAGCAAGATCGCGTTCGAGTCGAAGTGCGCATGCGCGGGGCCGTGACGGCGCGGTTCTTCGTCAGCGCCGGCTTCCGAAGCAATGAGCTCGCGTCCGTCATGCGTGCGCAGTAGGAGCAGCGTCTTTTCGTTGAGCGGCGTCACCGCCGCCACGTGAATCGGGAATGTATCGGGGGATGGAGCCGCGTCGACCATGATGGCTTCGGGCCGCAGACCCAACATGCAGGCGCGACCTGCAGCAGATTCGTAGCTGATCGGAATTGGCAGCACACAGCCGGCGAAGTGGACGGTCAGCCCCTCGGGCCGGATCAGCGGCTCGACCGGCACGAGATTAATGCTCGGATCGCCAAACAGGCGCGCCACGCCGATCGTAGCCGGTTCGCGGTAGATCTCGGCCGGGGTTGCGACTTGCACGAAACCGCCGTCGATCAGGACTGCGATGCGGTCGCCGATGGCCATCGCCTCTTTATAGTCCTGCGTGACGTACAGCGCGGTGGCGCCGGAGTTCTTCAGGAGAGGCGGCAGCTCGAGCCGCATCTCATAACGCAGCTTGGCGTCGACGTTGCGCAACGGATCATCGAGTAGGAGTATCTTGGGATCGGCGACCAGCGCGCGCGCCAGCGCGGCGCGCTCCTTTTGACCATTGGACAGTTCGCGCGGTTCGTGGGCCAGCACATGCCCGATCTTCAGGAGCGCAGCGATCTTGTGAACTTTCTCCTGGATCAGAATGGGCGGCAGACGGCGCGCGGTGAGCGCGCTCGCGACATTGTCGAACGCCGACATGTGCGGAAACAACGCGAAATTCTGAAACGCCATGCCGACGCCCCGGCGTTCCGGCGGCGCATCCGTCACGTCCTGCCCGGCAAGCACAATCGAACCCGAATCGAGCGTTTCGACTCCGGCGACGAGCCGGAGCAATAGTGTCTTGCCCGAGCCGGACGGGCCAAACACACAAACGATCTCGCCACGGTCGAGCTCGAGCGACACGTCGTTAAGAACGACTTTGCTCTGGAAGCTCTTGTGTACGTTTTGTATCGCGAGCTGCGCCATCCTTTAGCCCTTCACCGCGCCTAGCGAGAGGCCTTCAACGAGATAACGCTGAGCGTAGAGCGCAAGAGCCAGCGTCGGCGTCGCCGAGAGAACGATCGCCGCGGCGATTTGACCATACTGAATGCCGGACGCGGTGACGAAGGCGAGCGCGCCGACCGTCACCGGCTGCTTAGCGGCGGAAGCGAGGATGAGCGCGAACACGAAGTTGTTCCAGCAGAAGATGAAGGCGAGCAAGCCCGCGGCGGCGATCCCAGGCCCGTTAAGCGGCACGGCGATGCGCGTGAACGCGCTCCACCAGGAGTGCCCGGCGACGCGATAGGCGTGCTCGATGTCGGGAGAAATGTCCTCGAAATATCCGCGCACGATCCACAATATGAGCGGCAATGCAATCAGCTGATAGACCCAGATGAGACCGGCGTAAGTGTCGATCAGTCCCGGCTGTTGGAAATAGAGCGACAGCGGCAGCAGCACCAGGAGCGGCGGCGCGAAGCGGAACGAAAGGAGAGTGAAAGCGATATCCTCGCCGAGGCGGAACTTGAAACGGGCGAAGGCGTAAGCCGCAGGCACCCCGAGGATGAGCGCGACGGCGACCGACATTGTCGATAGGAGAACGCTGTTCCAGAGGTTTTTCATGAACGCGATATCGAGATTGCCCGCAGTCGTCGCGAGCTTGCCGCTGATGAGCGCCTGGTAATTGGAGAAGGTCGGCGTGAAGAACAGACTTGGCGGAATGCGCAGAATGTCCTCGTTCGTCTGAAACGACACGAGGAAGATCCAAAAGATCGGAAACAGGAAAAAGATCACGATCAGCGCGAGCGCCAGCCCTTTCAGCGCACGCTCGAAAGCGGAAGCATGCTCCATCAACGCCTCTCCTCGTCAGCCTTGCCCACGCGCGCGTTCGCGCAGCTTCAGCCATTGTTTGATGAACACGTTGGACAGTGCGTAGGTGATCGCCCACAGGATAATGAGCAGCGCGGCGGACCTGCCGACGTTCGTGTACTGGTAGAATTCCAGATAAGCGCGCACCTGGAACACGAGCAGCGTATTTCCGGGCCCCCCTGCGTCATTGGATAAATGATGTCGAATTGCTGAATCGAGTCCAGCAGTCGGAACAGCGCCGCCGTGACGATGTAGGGCATCAGCATCGGCAGGGTGATACGGGTGAAGACGAAGCGTCGCGGAACGCCGTCGAGCGCCGCGGCCTCGAACGGCTGTTTGGGCAGCGAACGAAGGCCGGCGAGAAGCAGGATCATGATGAACGGCGTATAAACCCACACGTCGACCAGCACGACGGTGAACAGCGCGGTCTGCGGATCGGACGCCCACTTGAAGTCGTGCACGCCGAACGACTGCACCAGATGAGCAACTCGGGAAGATTGTTCGCCGGTTGTACACCGACCTTCTCGTACATCTTGCGATTATAGGTGATCGAGTTGAGCTCATAGCCCCACGGAATGCACCATTGCTTGGCGTCCTTCGAGCCGAGTTCGCCGCCCGGCAAGGTTCTCCGCCTGCTTTTCATTTCGCGAGTATTCTCGCTGTTCTTTCGTCGGTAATCAGACCGTGCAGCAGTTCGCTGCCGAGCACCGCCCGGATCGGGTCGATCTTCAATAGTCCTCCCGCGACGGCTACCGTCGGGCGTCGTGCAATATCGGCGGCCGACATGGAGAGCGCGCGCGCGGAAATGCCACTGTCGATGACTTCGCCGCGCGCGGAAAACATGTGGCCGAGCAATTCGCCGACGGCGCCGAGGCGGCGGGCCTCATCGAACTCGTCCTTCTCCACGAGCCCCGTGGACAGGATCGACGCGTCGTCGCCGAGCGTGCCGATGCCGACCAACCGCAACGTCGACTCAACCCCGAGTGCGAAGACGTCCGCGACGCCGCGCTGCTCAAGAAACACCGTCTTGTCATCGGTGGTATTGGCGAAGAACGGCAGCGGCAGTACGTAGGCTGCGGCGTTCGTGCGTTCCGCGAGACGATGGATGACATCGAAGGGGGTCGTGACGTATCGGCGCGTCATCCCGCCGAGCAACGAAACAAGTTTGAGTTCGGGAACATCCATGCGCGGCAGCATATCGACGCAGGCGGCAAGCGTGCGCCCATGCCCGACTCCGATCGCCCTGTGGGTCCCACTCTCGATCGCCAGCCGGAGGAACCGGCCGCCCGCGAGGCCCAACGTGCGAAGCGGTAGCGGGTCGTCGTCAAGCTCCGGAGCGACGACGCATTGGCGAAGCTTGTACCTGCGCTGCAATTCGTCCTCGAGTTGCATGCAGGCTGTGATCGGCGCGTCGATGCTGACACGCACGAGGCCAAGGCGATTGGCGCGCGCGACGAGCCTGTGCGCCTTGACGCTCGGAATATTGAGGCGTTTCGCCACCTCCGCCTGCGTCAACCCCGCTCCGTAATAGAGCCACGCCGCGCGGGCGCAGAGCTCTTCCTCCGCATCATAGGGGGGCGACGGCACGTCGAGCGTCAAAGTCGTCGTCTCCCTGTTGTTTTTTTCTCAGCTTGATATTTTTTTCATGATGCTATCATAGTGTCAAGCGGCGTCCAACTCACTTACGTGCGTTTATACGCCGCCCAAGGAGGGAACACGCTGCCCGAGCCGCACCCCGCGAATCAGGGCGCGAGTTTGAAAGCCATTCACGCCTTGCCTCGCTGGCTGGGGTGGCGGGCGACCGTCGCAAGCCCAAGGAAAAGGATAGATGACGCGAGACGAGAAAGCGCTAAGAACGGCGATCATCGCCAAGGCCCGATGGATGAACACCAGTGGCCTGAACCAAGGCACCTCGGGCAACATATCCGCGCGCTATGAGGACGTGATGCTGATCACCCCCTCAGCGACGCCGTACGACGCCATGACGCCCGAGATGATCGCGGCGATGCCACTCGATGGAGAGTACGGCTCATGGAAGGGGCCGTTGAAACCCTCGACAGAATGGCGATTCCATCTCGACATCACGTTGTCGAGGCCTGACGTGGGCGCAATCGTGCACACCCATTCGACCTATGCGACGGTTCTGGCGATCGCCCGCAAGGAAATCCCCGCCTGTCATTACATGATGGCGGCTTTCGGCGGCCCGTCCATCCGCTGCGCGGATTACGCGCGCTACGGCTCGAAGGAGCTATCCGACTTCGCTTTGAAGGCGTTGGAAGGGCGCAACGGCTGTATTCTCGCTAACCACGGCATGATCGCGGTCGGCGCGAATCTCGACAAGGCGATGTGGCTTGCAGTAGAGCTGGAGACGATCGCGCGCCAATATTACTTGTCGCTCGTGCTCGGCAACCCGGTTATCCTCAGCGACGAGCAGATCGAGGAAACTGCGCACGGCTTCTCGACTTACGGCTTGCAGGATCCGCCGAAGTCCAAGGTCGCGACTTCGCGCCGGGGTCACGCGCGACGCCGCGGCTGAAAGCTTGGTCATGGCCTGCTTGCTGGGTTCATGGACACGCCGGAGACCTGTCGATATCAGCGCCGTTCCACGAGTCTTCGAAACATCCTTTGTTACGCCCCTCCTACTCCCACTCGATCGCGGCCGGCTGCTCGTCGTACTCGATCCGGTTCACGCCCTCGTTGATGATGCGGGTAGCGCCGTCCGCGATTTCGTAGGAGGAGAAGGCGGCGGCGATGGGGCGGCTCGCCCAAGGCCCGGCGGCCTGAATGCCGATCCGCTTGGCGCCGGGATCATAATCACCGCGAACCTTCGCGAAGCGCCGGATGAGGCCTCTTCCCAAATCACCGGATGCCGATCTCGATCAAGCTTGGCCCCTCGCGGGTCAGCGCGGCGGCGACGGCCGCGCCGACCGCCTCGCGGTCGTCGGCGCGCACGGCCGGCACGCCCATCGACGCCGAGAGCGCCTGAAAGTCGATCGCCGGATCGACGATCTCCATGCCGACGAACCGGCCGGCGATGGCGTTGGCGTAGCCGAGCCCTTCGCGACGTTCTGCAAGACGCCGTAGCGGCGGTTGTTGAAGACGAAGAAGATCACGCGCGCGCCGTAGTGCGCGGCGCTCCAAAGCGCCTGCGGCGAATACAGAGCCCCGCCGTCGCCGACGAGCGAGGCGACGAGCCCCGCGCCGGCGAGCGACGCGCCGACGGCGGCCGGCATGCTGCAGCCGAGCACCCCGCCGCGGGCGAAGAAGTAGCGGCCCGGCTGGGTCGTCAGAAGGTCCTGCACCCGGCCGAAGGTCGCGGCCGAATCGTTGGCGATTAGCGCGTCCTTCGGCAGCGCGTCGAGCGCCGCCAGCACCGCTGCGTCGGGCGACAGCGGCGCGCCGGTCTCGGCGAGAATCTCCGCCCGCAAGGCCTCGTGCGCCTCGCGCTTCAGCGCTGCGCGCGCCGCGAGCCGCGCCTCGACCTTCAGCCGGTCGACGAGCTCGTCGAGCCGTTTCGCGGCGGCTTCGAGCGTCAGGCCGATGTCGCCGACGAGCGCCATGTCGGCGGCGTGCTCCCGGCCGAAGGCCTCGGGATTGTCGGCGACGTGCATGACCGCGACGCCCGAAGGCACGGGCTCCGCCTCGCGATAGGGATAGGCTACGAACGCGCGTCCGCCGACCAGCACAATCGCCTCGGCGCTCTCGAAATGCTGGCGCATGACGGCGAAGTCCGGCTTCATCACGCCGGCCCATGCGGGATGGGCGGAAGGGAATGTCGCGCGCGAGGTGAGCTGCGTGCCCCAGACGGAAAAGCCTCCGGCTTCGGCGAAGGCGACGAGGCCCGTGCAGGCGGCCGCCGGCAGGTCGTCGCCGAGCAGGACCACGACCCTGTCGAGATCGAAGCCGGCGAGCCGCTCGGCGAGGCGCGCGGCGTCGGGCGACGCGCCGAGGCGCGGCGGGGCGGAGGCCGTCGGGGTTTTGCCGCTCACCTCCTGGTCGAGAACATCCATCGGCAGCGACAGGAACACCGGCCCGCAAGGCGGCGTGCGCGCGACGGCGAAGGCGCGCCGCAGCGCCTGGCCGACGTCCTCGCCGCGCCGCATTTCCTTCGCCCATTTCGTGACCGGCGCGGCGAGCGCGACGAGGTCGCCGGAAAGCCACGGCTCCGTCATCAGATGTCGCGTGTCCTGCTGCCCCGCCGTGACGACGAGCGGCGTCTCGCTCGCCTTGGAGGCGACCAGCACCCCCATCGCGTTGCCGAGCCCGCCCATCGTATGCAGGTTGACGAAGCCGACGCGCCCCGAAGCCAGCGCCCACCCGTCCGCCATGCCGACCGCTGTCGCCTCCTGCAGGCCGAGCACGTACTTTATGTCGGGCGCGTCGACCAGCGCGTCCATCAGCGGCATCTCGGTCGAGCCGGGATTGCCGAACACATGGGTGATCCCCTCGTCGCGGAGGATGTCGAGCACAACGTCGCGGGCGCGTCGGGTCATTTTGCGGGCCTCTTGTCTCTTGGCTGCGCCGCGGGTCGGCGCGGACCCAAACTCTGCTCCCAGTTTAAGGCGTCGTCCGGTTTGAAGAAACTGCGCCATCGTCGTGAGCGGCCTAAGGCGCGAGCAAATTATGGTGACACTTATGGGCGTCGCCAACAACGCCGCTAACGAGGGGGTCCCGGCCGGGCACCAAGAAATTAAGGAAATATGCAAGTGTCACCGTATGCCCGGCAGGCTCTCCAACCATGTCTGGTATTCCCCCTGCAGCTCCACGAGCTCGGTCACGGCGTCCCGCCACCGTTGCGCCTTGCTGCGCCGGTCGGCCGGCCTCCGGTATCGGATGCGCGGCGCTCCGTCCTGATGCGTTGCGCGATAGCGGGCGCTCCGCTCCGCCGGCGTCAACGCCCGTTCGCCCAGAGGCTTCCGTCCGCGTGCCATAACCCTATCCAATTCCGTGACGCAACGGATTGGTATAGGGCGCGTCCGCTCGGATCTCCCCGCCGCCGAATGCGCAGCGTCGCCTAATCGACCTTGGTCCAGACTCGGTCCCTTTGCCTTATCGCCCGATCGCTGCATAGTCGTCGGCAATATGCAACCCCGCTCTGCCGCGGAAATTAGGAGTGGATGCCGGCCATGGCCGAAGAATTGATACGTCCAATCGACGAGAACACCGCAAAGGCACTCGAGGAAAGCGCGAAGGCCTTGGGCAAAGGGTTGGACCTAGTAGGCGGATTGGGTGCCTATCTGGCCCGAGCGCTCGGCGGTGTGCCCGAAAATTTGGTTGGTAACTTGATCGGCGATTGGCTCATCCACAAACGAGTTCGTCGATGGGCAGATTTGCAGGCGGAGACGAAGCGATACCTCGACAGCCGAGGCGTCCAAGAGCCCTATGAGGAAGTGAGCCCCTCTATTGCCATCCCACTGATCGAGGCCGCGATCGACGAAGATCGTCTAGAACTTGCCGATTTATGGGCAAGACTTCTTGCCGCCGCGATGGAACCGTCGCGAAAAACCGCAGTCCGACGATCTTTGATCGATATAGTAAAGAAAGTGGAGCCACTAGAAGCAGTAATTTTTGAGATATGTGTGAAGGAGACAGGTACAGACAAATTAAGTGAAACCCCGTTGTATGAACTTATAAGTCAAAAACGACTTCAGTATTCAAGTGATGAAATTGAAATTTCAATTAGAGCGCTAAAACAATTGGAGTTGTTGGACCACCCCCAGATAGCCTCCCTCACCCCCCTTGGCAGGATGCTGGCAAGAGCTATCGTCGACTAGAATTCCTCTTCAGAATGCGCCGCAGTTTCGGCCCAGTTTCGGCCAGAGGGGAGACGAAACATTCCGGCTGTCACGGCTTTCGTCGGTCTGGTCCGGGCTCTTGCGTTGCGATCGAGCGGCCGAGGACGGCCGACGCCGAACAGCTTCTCGCGCACCCGCTTACCCAGCGACCGCGGCCCGGATGGCCCCCGGAGCCCGCTGGCGGCCTTTTGGCGCTTGTCCGCGCCACGACGCGCCTGCAGGGCCTCAGCAACACGTCCTGCGCCTAAGCGGCCTGGGCCAGGAACGTAGCGCGAACTTGGCGTAGCGGGCGAAACGGCAACAGCCCGGTGACGATGTCGCTTCTTTCCGTCTCGAGCGCGATGATGGGGTCACGTTCCGCGCCACGACGATCTCGGCCATGATCTCGTCGGCGTTGTGGGTCCGCTTTCGGCCGTGAAAGCGCAGCGCGAAGGCGTTGCGCTTTTCGCTTAGCGTGCTCTTTCGGGAAGATTCCACGATGACCCCTGAACGAGATCGAGGCGGCGCGCGGCGCCGCGACGCAAGTCGCCGACATCCCCATAGCGCATGGGCCGGCGAGCCTGTTCAGATGGCGATCGGCGCGAAGCCCTCGGCCCTTCTCAAGGACGGCCTTCGAGCGCCGTCAAATGGTTCGTCAGACCCTCGCTCGGAATCCTGTCGCCGCCTTGGCCCAATCGCGGAACGAGCTTCGGAAGCCGTGCCCCGTGTCGCCAGAAGAATGGCAAAAATGGGATAAAAATGCTTGACGAGATTGTTACAACATGCTCGGTTGTGCATACGTGCGTCTGTGAACTCCCCCAGAAATCGGGGCTGACAGGCGTGCGAAATTGTTTGTCGTGGAAATGCGAAGCCACTTTAAGCGGGCCGCTTGAACGCCACCACGTTCTCGCCAGCGCCGCCGCCGACGCGGCTATTCAGCGCGGAGACTGGACTTTTGAGAGATCGGGCGGGCAGCGCTCGCGGCCAAGAGGCCCGACGCGAGCTCTGCCCGGTGGGGGACCAATTCCCCTGACGTCGGGGTCTTGAACGGATTTCGCGTGGCCGAGGTCAAGCCAAGGCAGCGGCGACTGGACTGCCGTAGCGGGAGGACCAAAACATGACGACCTATACATACACGACAATAGACTTCCCAGGCAGCATCGACACTTTTCCCGATGCCATCAACGCCTCGGGACAGATTGTGGGGTATTATGAACCAGTAGGTAGCAGCACCTACCAAGGCTTCCATTACAGCGGCGGCGCCTACACGCTAATCGATCTCCCAGGCAGCACCCCGACCACTCCCCTAGCCATCAACGCCTCGGGACAGATCGTGGGGGATTACGCAGACAGCAGCGGGCACGAGCACGGCTTCCTCGACAGTGGCGGGGTCTACACTACTCTCGACTTCCCAGGCAGCATCGGCACCTTTGCCCAAGCGATCAACGACTCGGGACAGATCGTAGGATGGTACGGATCCGGTAGCAGCAGCCACGGCTTCCTTGATAGCGGCGGCGTGTACACGTTAATCGATTTCCCCGGCAGCACGTCCACTTTTGCCCAATTCATCAACGACTCGGGACAGATCGCCGGGAATTACGACGACAGCAGCGGCCAAGTCCACGGCTTCCTTTACAGCGGCGGCGCCTACACGACACTCAATTTCCCGGGCACCCAAGGAGGCACCGTTGTCGACGGCATCAATGCCTCGGGACAGATCGTGGGGGTTTACACAGACAGCAGCGGGCAGCACGGCTTCCTCG
>Ga0074044_10002234_pt1 | contig 16956 bp, 15 predicted proteins | sample BogForMeECP23OM1_FD_94443 | JGI IMG/M metagenome (GOLD analysis project Ga0074044, IMG submission 94443) | Bog forest soil microbial communities from Calvert Island, British Columbia, Canada - Bog Forest MetaG ECP23OM1 | ecosystem: Environmental > Terrestrial > Soil > Wetlands ...
GGAAAATTCTACGCGATCGACAACACCTGCAAGCATCGCGGCGGCCCGCTCGCCGAGGGCGAGCTCGACGGCACCACCATCACCTGCCCGTGGCACGGATGGGAATACGACATCACGACGGGAACGAACCTCGACGACGCGAGCGTCAAGCTCGGATGCTACGCGGTGAAGGCCGACGGCGACGACATACTGGTTGAAGCATGACGCGCGCGCGGCGCGGAGATTCAGCGCGCGGCAAACATGCGGCCCGCGGCGTAAGTCACACCCGCGGCCGCTATTCCAATCAACATGCTTTCGAGTCCGCTGCGCCACCACGAACGGCTGGTGATGATCGTCTTCAGCGCGCCGACCGCGAACAGCACCGCGACGGTCGAGATGGCCGACACGATCAGCGCCCGGCCCGGCTCGAAAAAAATGTACGCCCAGACGGGCACTGCCGCGCCTGACAAATATGACAAGCCGACGGCGAAGGCGGAGCGGAGCGGGCTGTCGAAGGATTCTTCGTTGAAGCCCAGCTCCTCGCGCATCATCACGTTGCTCCAGCGCTCGGGGTCCGACGTGATGTGCGCGACGATCTGATCGAGCAGCGGCCCGGCGAACCCCTTTTTTCGATAGATGGTGCTGATCTCTTCGCGCTCGCGTTCCGGCCATCGGCGGATTTCGTCGCGCTCGCGCTCTATCTCGCTTTGATAAAACTCGATTTGCGAGCGCGCGGAGATGAACGCCGCGAGCCCCATCGCCACCGCGCCGCCAAGCATCTCCGAAAGTCCCGCCATCATCGCCGCGTTGCCTGTGACGAACGCGCCCGCGACGCCGGAGGTAACGGCGAACGACGCGACCAGTCCGTCGTTCAGCCCGAGCATCACGTCGCGCACCCAGCTTCCGCCGGCGGCGTGGACCTGCTCGGTATGGTGGTCGTACTCGCGGATGCGGATCGAAAAAGCCACTACTCAGTTCCTCCAGCTAGCGGCGCCACGACCCGCTCCGTGGCCGGGACGCCGCGGCGCTTGCGGCGATCGATCGACTCGCGCGCCGCTCTGACTTCGGCGACCATCTTGCGCGCGGCCACGCGGTCCGGCCGATGGCCGAGGTAGGAGTAAAGAAAATCGAGCCGCGCCGCGCGGCAGAGAAATCGCCCGATGCTGCGATCGAGATGCACCAGGTTCAGAACGCGACGATCCCACGGGACGCTGGCGGCGCGGCGGAAGTCCTCGAGATCGATAAAGTACACTTTGAAGCCGCCGGAATCGTTTTCCTCGACCATGATGTTGGTCTCTTGCAGATCGCGAGTGTAAAGACCGGACTCGTGGAGGCGCCGGATTTGCGCGGCCACCGTATCTGAGATCTGTTTGCGGCGACGCACGTCGCGTCCCTTGATTTCTCCAGGGCCGAGCATAAAGCGGCTCAGAGAGTCGGCATTGATGAGCGCGCGGCTGACGAGATAAGAGGCTCGAATCGCACCCGCTTGGTACAAATCCATGGCCGCCAGCGGCTCCGGATGCGCGAAGCCGTGCGCCCGGAGCATCACCGCGCCGGCGAGCGATCGGGCGGCGCGAGACCCGCGAAATCGCGAGTAAACGCCGCGGCTCCACGAGGAAACCTCGACGCGCTTCAAGAACGCGGGCCCGGCGCCGGGGACGTCGAGAAATCCAGCCAGCGTGCGGGCTTCAGATTTGAGCACCCGAAAATCCGGCGACGCCATCAATTCGTCGGCGCGCTCGACTACCGCGCGCCAGTCCGGCGAACACGCATAGAGAACTACCGTGCGCATGCGCGATCAAGCCTAGCCCTTTCGCGCGCCGATGGCATCGGGGACGCGCCGGGGAGGCGCGAGTCGGCAAGTCTCCTGCCGCTCACGCGGCGCCCTGCAACGAAAAGCTACTTCCTGGGTTCGACGATTAACGAGCCGCCGATATGCGCGGCGTGCAACTGGCAAAAATACGGGAACACGCCCGGTTTGTCGGCGACGAACGTGATCGTCTTGGGCGTACCGTGGGTCACAACCTCCGCGATGTGGTATGCCGGAATCGTAAAGCCGTGCTGATTCGAGGCACCTGCGCCCGGCACCTGATTCTTGAGCGTGAGCTTTACCTTGTCGCCCTGTTCGACCGCGATCACGCTGGGCAACCAGAACTTCGTGTCATCCACCTCGACCGAGACGAGCGTGAAACTCCTGGTGCCGGGCTCGTCCACGGCGGGCGCAGCCGCGGCCGAGGGCGCGGCGTCGGCTGCCGTCGCGATCCGGCTCGCGCTCGGAAGCATGAACGCCGCCACGGCCGCCATCGCGGTCATCGTTTTCAACATTGCCTTGCTCATCGAAGTTTTCTCCTTGTCCAGCAGGTCATGAAAATCTATCACGAGAATGACGAAACTCAGGCATTGAATCGCTTTGCGAGTTTTGCCCATTGCGCGTCGTCGGTGCCCGCGCGATAGGGAATGTAAAACGCGACCCGGTCGAGCAGCCCATCGTAACGCTGCATCACCTTGTCCGCGATCTCGTCGTAGGTGCCCGCGACCGTGTACACGTCGAGCATCTCGTCGGTGATCTCTTTCGCCATCGAGACCCACTCGCCCCTGGCAGCCTTTTCGTTCAATCGCTGGGCAACGTCGCCCCATCCGTGCATGTCGAGCACGATCTTGTAGGTTCGCGTCGAGGCGTAGAACGAGATCTGCTGGCGGACGGCTTCGCGCATTTTTTTTATTTCGTCCTGGTTGCGGCCGACGATCACGAACGCCGTTGACTGGATTTCGAAGTCCTGGCGCGAGCGCCCCGCCTTGTTAAGGCCCTTCTCGACGTTCGGCAGCACGAATTCGCGAAGATACTTCGGCGAGTTGAAAGGATGCGCATGCAGGCCCTCGCACAGTTCGCCGGCGAGCCGGATGATAAGTTCGTTCACACCGGCGATGTGAATCGGCACGTTCGAGTAGTTGTGTTTGGCCGGGGTAAAGAACGGCGTCATCAACGAGAAGTTGTAGTACTTGCCCTGAAACGAAAGTTTCGCGCCGCCCTCCGACCAGCATTTGAAGATCGCGCGGAGCGCCAGGATGTATTCGCGCAGGCGCGGCACCGGCGCTCCCCACTTCGTGCTGTAGCGGCGCTCGATATGGCCCTTGACCTGCGTGCCGAGGCCGAGGATGAAGCGGCCCTGGGAAAGTCCGGCGAGATCCCACGCGGCAGCGGCGGTAATCATGGGACTGCGCGGAAACGCAATCGCGACCGACGTCCCCATCTTGATTCGCTTGGTATGCTCCGCGATCAGCGCGGCCGGAAGAAAGCCGTCGTTGCCGGCCTCGGGAATCCACAACGCATCGAATCCCACCGCCTCGGCGGCGCGGGCGGCGGCCGGAACATCGCGCAAGTTGCGCGTCGCAAGACCGGTGTCGAGCTTCATAATTTTTCGCTCCCGCGTAAATTTTTTGACGAGCGGGCGCAATCGTAACAAAGCGTGCGGTGAACTGGAAAGGGCGCGCTCAGCGGCGCGCGGATGCGCGCATGCGAATCACGTCGAGCAGGCGGCGCGGATAATCGCTGATCAGTCCGTCCACGCCCATGTCAAGCAGTTCCCGCATCTCGGCTTCCTCGTTCACCGTCCAGACATGCACTTCGAGTCCGATGCGATGGGCGAACTCGACACTTTCCGGCGTGACGAGCTGCCACGATTCGTACTCGCGCGGGAATTGGATTGCGTCGCCGGGCGGACGATAGCTGGCGTCGCGGCTCGCCATCGCCTGAAGGAATCCGCCCGACTCGAGGTACGAGAAGTTGGTCGGGATTTCCGCCGCCAGCTTGCGGACCTCATCGAGCGGTTGTTGGTGCTCGCTGGCGACCAGCACACTTCGGCGCATCCCGGCGCGATCGATCACGCCGAGCATCGGCGCGACCACGCTCGGCGCGATTTGCTTGACTTCGATCACCATCCGCAGTTTTGGAAATACCGCGAGCACCTCGGCCAGGCGCGGCACTCGGATACCCTGGTCTCTGAATGGAAACCTCGCGCCGTCGAGCGTGAACATCCGGCCCGCGTCGGCGGCCGCAAGCTCCGCGTATGTCATCTCTCGAATCACGCCGGCGCGTCCGCAAGTGCGCTCCAGATGCTCGTCGTGACTGACGACGACTTCGCCGTCGCGCGTCATATGAATGTCGAGCTCGAAATACTCAATGCCGATCGCGGCGGCGGCGGCAAATGATTCGAACGTATTTTCAGGATGCGTACCGGCGGATCCGCGATGCCCAAAGGCGCGCGGTACTGCGGGCTTGAAGAAATCGGTATTGGGATGCTCGCGCATTTCAGATGCGACGCGTCGCCACCCAAGCTCTAACCGGGAAGCTGCGACCTAGCAATGGCGATGGAAGAGTGGAGCGGATACCGTGAGACAGGATCAAAGCGCGCTGTCGGACCCCGAGGCTCCGAGCGCCCTTCCCTTACGGCTGCTCGAAATTCTCTGTCCTCGGATATGATGCGCGCTCTTTGCGGGGCTGCGACCGAACGTCACGTGATACATGTCGGCGAACTTCGAGATGGCGGGCTTGCGCGCGTCGGTCGCGATGAAGTGGCTGCCGAGGTCCGGCAGCTCGGCCAGCGCGGACTGGTAGCGGTCCTTGATGTCGTCGAAGATCGCCTGCATCCGCGGCGAGACCGGGTGATTCTCGCCGAGCTTCTCGGTCAGAGGGTTGACCCAGGCTCCCGCTTTTTCCATCGCGAAGTGGAGATGCGGCCCGGTCGAAAGGCCGGTCGAACCAACATTTCCAATGACCTGCGCTATATGAACGTAGCCGCCCGGCTTCACGTCGGGACTAATCTTCGACAAATGACCGTAGATGCTGACCATCTGATGCTGATGCTGGATGCGGATGCAATTGCCGAGTTCACCCTGCCATCCCGCGCTGATGACCTTGCCATCGGCGACAGCTTTGACCGGCTCGCCGTATTTGGCGACCAGATCGACGCCGACATGAGGGCGGTACTCGTGCAGGATCGGATGATAACGATGGAAGGTGAAGCCCGAGGATATGTACTCGAAATTGAGCGGAAAACGCAGGGACTGCGGACCGAGCGCGTGACCCATTTCGTCATATAGATGAGGGCGGCCGTGTTCGTCGCGGAACGAGATCGCGGTCAGCGTGCGGCTCCCAAAGCGGATCTGCGCCGCCTGGACATCACCGACCAGCGTGTACGAGCCGTCGCGGCTGACCTTTTCCTGGTAAATCAGCTTGACCGCGGACCCCGGCGCAAGGCGGTTGAGATCGTGGCGGTCCGAGAACGCATCCTGCAGCGTGTCGACGATTGGCTTGGGTATCCCGTGCTCGGCGGCTGCGCGCTGGAAGTTGTCCTTGACCGCGAACGTAAGCTTGATCGGGCGAATGAAATACTCGATCGGCCGCAGCCCAGCCTTCAGCACGCCGGCGCCGAGGCTCGCCGCGGTCACGGTGGTATTTTCGTCAAGATCGTATTTGAGGCCGCGCATCTCGCCGGTCTCGGGATCCTTATACAGCGTCAGCGGATGCCCGCTGTGGAAATATCGGTTCGCGGTGATGCGCTGAATGTACGACGCCCACTGTTGCGCGTCGCCCGGTTCCATCCCGGCTTGGCGAAGGTAGCTTTCGATTGGCGCGGTGCGGTCAAGCGTCGTGCTGATTGTGATTGACGCAGGAGCGGGATCGACGGATTCGGGCTGTTCGACGACGTCAGGGCCGTCTTTGCCGGCATCCAATTCGGAGCTGAGCGTGTCGAGCGGCGAGGAAAAATTCTGCGGATTTGCCTGGAAGAAAAGAAACAGCGCCGTGGTGGTCGCAATCAGGGCAACGACCAGTCCGGTCAGCGCACGTGTATATCCCAAGAACCGTCTCCCCCGAGCCAGCATCGTCAGCGACGTTAGGCATTTCAGCTACGTAAAGCAACTCCCAGTGGTGTATCCGTCTGATACACTACCTGCTTGCGAATTTCCGTTTACAGTGATCACAGATAAACCATATGAATCGGGATTATCTGCCGCGCGTGACGCGAATGAATGGGGACGCGGATGACGATTGCTGCGCTTGATCTCGGACGGCGACGAATCGGGGTCGCCGTCACCGACGCCGCCTCGATGGGCGCGCATCCGGTGGGCATCATCGAGCGGCGCGCGCTCAAAAAGGACCTCGACGCGATTGCCGCGATGCTGCGCGATCGCAGCGTCAGCACGATCGTCGTCGGCCTCCCGCTCAACATGGATGGCAGCGAAGGCTCCGTTGCTCGCGGGGCCCGGCGGTTCGCCGCGAGCATAGCCGATGCGCTCGGCGTCGCTGTCGAGATGTTCGACGAGCGGCTGACGAGCTTCGAAGCCCGCGAGCGCCTAGCGAACATGCCGGTCAGGAAGGGCGCGCGCAAGACCGGAATCGACGCGCTCGCGGCGGTAGTCATCCTCGAAGGCTGGATGCAGGCGCATCCTGATAAAGTCCCGCGCGGGGGCTGATGAAAAAATGCGGCGCGGAATATATCCTCGGATTAGATGAAGCTTGCGGCTGCAATCCTCGCAATCGCGATCGTCGTGGGCGGAGCGTACGCCGCGTTCACATACTACTGGCTGAGTCCCACCGAAAGATTCGCGCCGCCGCGCGAGCTCACGATTGAAAAGGGCGAATCGTTCCGCCAAATCGCGCAGGCGCTCGCGGGCGCCGGCGTCGTTCGAAGCGCGCTCGCGCTCCGACTATATGGCCAGATGAGTCAGACCGCGCGCCAAATCAAGCCGGGCGACTATGCTTTCAACGGCGGCGAGCGGATTCCCGACGTGATGCGCCATCTGGTCAGGGGCGATTTCGTCGTCGTGACGGTCACGATTCCCGAAGGCTTGACGGTCCATCAGATAGCCGAGCGGGTGGCAGAGACGAGCCTGGTCTGCGAGGACGAATTCGAGCAGGCCGCCCGCGACGGCGCGATGGTGCGCGCGCTGGGGCTGATGCCGCTCGGCGCGGAAGGCTACCTGTTCCCCGCGACGTACAGATTTTCGCCGCACGCGAAAACCAACGACGTGCTGGCGGCGATGCTCGCGCGCTTCTACCAGGTCCTGACGCCGGCGGTGGAAGAGCGGATGTTCGAGGTCGGCCTCGATGCGCGCCGGCTGGTCACGATGGCCTCGATGGTCGAGAAGGAAGCGAAAGCGCCGGGCGAGCGGGGGCTTATCGCGGGCGTGTTCTACAATCGGCTGCGGCTCAAGATGCCGCTGCAATCCGACCCGACGGCGGAGTATGACCTCGACGGAGCAATGCAGTCGGCCGCGAGCGCGGTTCACACGGCGTCGGCCTTCAATACCTATGACTTCACCGGCTTGCCGCCCGGGCCAATCGCAAATCCCGGGCTGAAATCAATCGAGGCCGCGCTCTATCCGACGCAGACCGAATTTCTCTATTTTGTCGCACGCGAAGGCGGCACTCATGTCTTTTCGAAATCGTTTGACGAGCATCGGCGCGCGATCGCAATCGAACGGAAACTGGGGGCAAATCCGGCCGGCGCGCCGGCAAGGAAATCCGCAAGCAAACCAGCCGCAATGCCGGTAAAATAAGGTGCTTCGGGCCGACCGATTGGACGGTCGCATCTGCGTCGAGTACGCTATAATTTCGTTCTGTGGACAATCCGGTCGAGACAATCGGGATCGCCAGCGCGCGGATCGCGCGGCTAGCAGCAATCCGTGTGATGCTGTGCGCGGTTGCGCCAGCGCTCACCGCGATTGCGCTGGGAGTGTTGCTCGAGCCGATTGGCGACGTGACCTGGACGCAACTGGGATACCGGCTGGCGCCCGAGCGCGGCGCTGTGCTCAGCCAGGCGTTGATCGGCGCGGGTATTGTGGTACTGGCCGTGGGATTGGTCGTGGCACTTCGCGCGTATCGGCACGCCAACGACTTTGTTGCGGCCGCCGCGGAGCTCGACGACCGCCTGGATTGCGATCAGGAGATCGTGACGTTCGCCACGCTGGCCGATCCGTCGGCGCCGGAGAGCAGCCGGGCGCGGCGCACGCCGTTGTTCCCGATTCTGTGGCGGCGCGCCATCGCGTTGTTCGTCGGCCTTGACGTTCGCCGGGAATTCAGACTTGAAGTCGGCGAGCCGCTCAAGCGCTCCTCGATTTTTGCGGGTGTGGTCGCGCTCGCGATGGTGCTTGCGACATTGGGATTGGTACGCGCGCCGACGCCCGAAAATACCGAGGCCGCCAAGCTGCGCGCGATCGCCGAGGAGATCGCCAGAACATCGACCAGTTCCGATGATTCGGCGCTGGCGGCCAAGATTCGCGAAGCGGCCGACGCACTGGAAAATTCCAAGCTGCCGCCCGAAGAGAAAAAGAAGCGCATCGAGGAAGCGATGCAGCAGGCCGACAAGGCCGCTCAAAAGCGCGACAACAGCCGGTCCGGAAAAAATCAGGGCACCGGCAAGTCGAACGCACAGAATGGAAACGGCAACGGCAAGAGCCAGGGCCAGGGTAACTCCGCGGGCTCCGGCAGCGGCGAGGGCAAGAGCGGGACCGGCGCCGGCCAGAACCCGGGCGGCGAGAGTTCGGGTTCGGGCAAAGGTGCTGGCGGCAAGAATTCGGGCAAGAACGAAGGCGGAAAAGGATCGGCAAAAAACGACAAGAACGATCAGAACAAGGGCGACCAATCGAACATCGAACTCCATGACGAACTCGCCAAAGCCGAAGCGCAGGTCGAGACCGCCAACGCGAAAAATCCCGCCCCCAATAACCAGCCCGGCGACGACAAGAACCAGGGCGGCGCCAACAAGCCCGGTGATAAAAACGAGCAGAAGAGCGGCAGCATGCCCGACCCCAACCGCCCCGGCAGCATCCCCAAGCCGGGCGCCAACGGCGATCGCAACATTCCCTCGGCCGGTGGCAATCCGAAGAATAACAAGGATATGGGCTCGAACCTCGGCGATACGCATCTCGGCGAGATGCCGACGTCAACCAATGCGCAGCGCTTCCTGAAGCCCGGCGAGAAGGGCGCCGCGCTCGACATCAAGGATGCGCGCTACGTCGTGTTCCGGCTGCCGGGTGCGCCCTCTTCCGGCAGCGGCGGGAAACCGGTACTTGACACCGATCGGCCCAAGGCGACGACGGGTTACGTCAATGCTCCGCTGGCGCCGAGCAGCGACGACGCGCCGCCCGACGAACGACAACTGGTGCCGCCGCGCTATCGCGACATGATTCACTAGAAGATTCAGCAAAGGAAGGACAACGGATGGGAGCGGCTCCTCAACAAGCTTCACCCGACCAGCGGGTCGCGGATTTTCGCAAGATCTTCTCGCGCGCCGAGAGCGAAGTCGCGCGCGTGATCGTCGGCCATCGTGAGGTCGTACGAAAGATGCTGACCGCGCTGTTTTGCGGCGGCCATATTTTGATCGAAGGCGTGCCCGGACTCGGCAAGACGCTGATGGTCAAGGCGGCCAGCGAAACGCTCGGGCTCAGCTTCAAACGAATTCAGTTCACGCCCGACCTGATGCCCTCGGATATCATCGGCACGCAGGTGCTGACCGAGGCCGACGGTCATCGCGAGTTCCAGTTCAAGCCCGGCCCGATCTTCGCGCACATGGTGCTCGGCGATGAGATCAATCGCGCCACGCCCAAGACGCAATCGGCCGTGCTCGAGGCGATGGAAGAGCACCAGGTCACCGTCTTCGGCACCACCTACGTGCTCGATCCGCCGTATATCGTGCTCGCCACGCAAAATCCGATCGAACTCGAAGGAACCTATCCGCTGCCCGAGGCGCAGATGGATCGGTTCATCTTCAAAGTCGTGATGGGATCGCCCAAACCCGACGAATTGCGCGAAATCCTCAGCCGCACCACTGGTACGGCGCAAGCCAGGATTCAGCCGCTGTTCGAAGCTTCGCGCGCGCCGCGGGCGATCGAGGATCTCAAAGCACTGGTGCGCGAGGTGATGGTGGCCGAACCGCTCGAGCGTTACATCATCAGCGTGATCGGAGGATGCACTCCAGGCGGTCCCGGCGCCATCCCCGAGGTCTCGCAATACCTGCGTTTTGGGCCGAGCCCGCGCGGGGCGCAGGCGCTGATTTTGTGCGCCAAGGTCAACGCCTTGCTCGCTGGCCGCGTCACCGTGAGCTACGACGACATCGACGATGCGATCGTCCCGTGCCTGCGCCATCGCTTGCTGCGCAACTTCCAGGCCGAGGCCGAAAGTGTTTCTTCCGAATCGATCCTCGAGCAGGTGATAAAGCGGCTCAGGAAGCCGCGCACATAGCCGATGTTCGGACTGCCAGATGAGTTCACGCCGGGTCTTCTTGCCCGGCTCGAAAGGCTCAGGATCAGAACCCGCCAGCGATACCCCGGGCTGGGCCGGGGCATGCACCTGTCGCCCAAGCGCGGTTCGTCGCTCGAGTTCAACGATTTTCGCCATTACTCGCCCGGCGACGACTTCCGCTACATCGATTGGGGACTCTACGGCCGCAGCGACAAACTCTACATCAAGCTTTTCCAGGAAGAGGAAGACCTGCTCACGTACATCTTCGTCGATGCGAGCGCGTCGATGGCGTATCCGGCGGGCGACCGAAAGTTCGAGTCCGCGATCCTGACCGCGCTCGCACTTGCCTACGTTGCTCTCGCCAGCGGCGATCGCGTGATGCTGCGGGTGCTTGGGGGGAAAGGCGGGAAGGTCGATCCGTCGTTCGTCAACGGCCGCCATCGAATCGTCGAGCTCGCGCGCCGCCTTGCCAATCTCCGGCCGGGCGGACAGTTCGATTTCGCGACTTCGCTGGCGACCGAGCTGCTCGCCATTCGGCGCGCCGGCAAGGTGTTTATCGTTTCCGATTTTCTGATGCTGCTCAAGTCGGTCACGCGCGGCCTTGGGATGTTTACTGCAGCCTCGATGGACCTCACGGCCGTGCAGATTCTCGGCGGGCGCGAGCTCAACGGCCAGGGCCTCGACGGCGACGTCGAGGTAGTCGACTCCGAATCGGGCGAGCGGCTGCGCGTCTCGATCGGCGACCGCGAACGCACACAGTACCGCGAGACGATGATGCGTCTCACGCGCGAAATAAAATCGTTCTGCCTCGAGCGCGGGCTGCATTACGCGCTCTACACGACCGACCACGATTTCCAGAATTTCTTCGTCCGTGCGGTTAGCGACCTCGGCCTGGCGCACTGAAGAGTTATCCGATGGGATTTCTTTATCCAGGCGCGCTCGTATTTTTCGCCCTCGTCCCGGCGCTGGTGCTGGCATATCTGGCCAGGGAGCGGCCGTCGCGCGTGACGGTCTCGAGCGTGCTGGCGTTCCGGGCGCTGCGCGGTTTTCGGCGCGAGCGTTTCGGTGGATGGCCGCGGCTGGATTGGATGTTCTTCGCCGAGGTCTTCATTTTGAGTCTCGTGGCGTTTGCGATGGCGGGTCCGTTCATCTGGAAAAAAACCGCTCCGCTCGCAGTCGTGATCGACAATTCCGCCGCGATGCAGGCGCTGACGGCCGCGGACAAGAGCCGTTTCGACGTCGCGCGCGAAAAGCTCGACGCCGCCTTGTCCGCCGAAGACGGCGGTGGCGAAATCTCCGTTTACGTCACCGCGCCGCAGCCGCGCCGGGTGGCGCCCCCGTTCGATACCCTGACCGAGGCGCGCCTGGCGCTGTCACGAATCAAGCCGACCGATGCGCCCAACGATCAAACGACGCTCGAGAACTTTCTCGGCAACCTCGCCTCGGAAGCGCGCGTCGCGAAGGTGATTTTTGCCGGCGCCAACGCGCTCGCCGCGCCGGTCCCCGAGCGAATTCATCCGATCGCGGTGGGCGACACCGTCGCAAACGCCGCCATCGGTTCGTTCTCGCTGCGGCGCGAAGTCCTTGGCGCGGAAGCCCTTCACGCCAGCCTCTCCATCGCCAACTTCAGCCCCGAAACCCGCACGCTCGAGCTCGTCGTGACCGGCGACGGCAAGGAAATCGCCCACGCCAAAGAAACTCTCGGCGCGCGTGAGACCGCTACGCTCGAGTTCCCCGCGATCCCGCCCGCGCGGATTTACGAGGCGAAACTCGCGCCCGACGACGCGCTCGCCCTCGACAACGTTGCCTATGCGACCGCCGGCTCGGTCAAGAACGTGTCGATTCTCTTCATCAGCCCGACTCCGGCCGATGCGGCAGGCCTGAATTCGATACCCGGCGTCGAGGTCACCGCGCAAAGCCCCGATTCCTACTCACCCGGCGATCTCGGCAACTTCGATCTCGCCATCTTTGAATACGCCACGCCCAAGGAACTGCCTGGCGTGAACACTATGCTGGTGATGCCGCCGCCGGGCGATCCCGTTTTCGGATTGACGGTGACGCCGGACTCGAAAGCCCGGATTGCCGGATGGCGCACGACCGACCCGCTCACCGATTCGGTGAACTTCCGCCTGCTCAATCTGCGCGGGGGCGAGTATTTCGGGACTCATCCATGGATGAGCCAGGTGGTCGGCGGCGACGGCGGCGCGCTGGTGCTTAAAGGCGAGCGCGCAGCGCATCGTTTCGTCGCGACCGGCTTCAACCCGTTCCCGTACCTCGGGCGGCGCAATCTTCCCATGTCGGTGCTGACGCTCAACGCAATCAGTTATCTCGCCGGGCTGGGTGCGAGCAGTTCCGGCTACCGGACCGGACAGCCGTGGCTGGTGCCGGCGGGCGTCGAGCGCGTGATACTCCCGTCGGGAAGGAAGATCGCCGCTCATCCCGGCACGCTTTTCACCGCGGTTTCAGAGCAGGGAGTCTATGAGCTGGTGGGTCCCGGCGGCGCGAAGACGCCGCGCGCGGTGAATCTTGCAGACTTGACCGAGTCGGATCTCTCCAACTCGCCGCCGCTCAAAGTCGAAGCCGCAAATTCGGGTTCCGCGGCCGAGCCGGTAATGGAAAAATCCTCGCTTAGCGACTACATTCTCGCCGTGATCATCGCGCTGACCGCTCTGGAAGCCCTCATTGTCTATCGACGCCGCCGCATCGTCGAGGCCGCCGCGCCGTGATTCCAACAGTCATCCCCCACGATTTGACCTTCGCTCATCGCCAGGTGCTCTATCTGTTCGCGATCCCCGCGATCGTTGCGCTCTGGGGTCTTGTCAACGCGCGCGAAATTCGCCGCGCATTTGCACCGCTGATGCGCGCGCTGGTGCTCGCCCTGTTCGTCGTCGCGCTCGCAAATCCGCAGCAGGTGATGCATTCCGAGGGCGCCGCGCGCCCCGCAATCGTCGACGTAAGCGCCAGTATCACGCCCGCGATGCGTTCGTGGACGCTCAAGCTGCTCCGCGACGACCTTGGGCTGCGCGCGGGAGATCCCGCGTTCATGTTCGCGACAATCGCGGTCCCCCAATCGATTGGCGCCGTCGAATCGGCGTTCGCCAATGGAAGGGGATGCGTCGAATGCGGGCCCGGCGCGACCAACCTTGAAAACGCGTTCTACCGTATCGCCGCAGATCCCGACGCGCACGGCGGCCCGGCCGTGATGGTGACCGACGGATGGCAAAATCGCGGCGACGCGGAGCGCGCGCTAAGCGCGATGGTCTCCGCCGAGATTCGCCTCGACATCTTCACGCCGCCCGGCGCGCGTTCGATCCCCAACGTCGCGATGACGGCGCTCGCGCTGCCGCCCGCGCTGGAGAAAGCCGCTCCGTTCGCGCTCGGCGTCACGATGGAAAATCTCAACGACGTGGCCGTGACCGGAACAATCACCATCGAGCGCGACGGCGCGCTAATCGATGTGCGCAAAGTGACGCTTGCGCGCGGCTCGCAGCGCTTCGACTTCCCGGTCCGCACCGAAACCGCCGGCCTCGCTTCGTACACCGCCGCCTTCAAGGCCGACAATCCCGCGCTCGACGCGTACCCCGAGGACGACTCGCTCAAAGGATGGGTGGGAGTGGGCGCGCGCCGCAAAGTTCTGATTCTTACCGACAGCACCAGGGACGCGAACTATCTCGGCACCGTCGTCAATCGGATGGGACTCGAACCGACTGTCGTAGCCGTAAGCGGCGGGACCTGGGACGGCGCCGTCGCGGGTTACGACGCGGTGCTGATTAACAACGTGCCGAGCGAACGTATCGCCCCGGCCGCGCAGAACGCGATGGCGGCGTATGTGAGTCGCGGCGGTTCGCTCGCGATGGTCGGCGGCGATTCGAGTTTCGGCCTGGGCGGTTATGCGGACAGTCCGCTCGCTGCGGTGATGCCGGTTACGATGAAGCCTCCGCAGCACAAGGAAAGGAAACGCGCGCTCGTACTCATTATCGACAAGTCGGGCTCGATGGGCCGCAACGACAAACTCACCTACGCCAAAGCCGCCGCCGAGACCGTCACCAGAACTCTCAAGGACTCCGACCTGATAGGCGTGATCGGATTCGACTCGCAGCCGTTCGTCGTCATCCCGCTGCAGTCCGTCGGGCAGAGCCGCTCGTATTTCGATCAGATGATCAACCGGCTCTCCGCGCATGGCCAGACTTTCATGATTCCCGCGCTGCGCGAGGCCGAACGCACGCTCGGCAGCAGCGGCGCCCAGGTCAAGCACGTCGTCATCCTCACCGACGGCGAGACCGGCGGCACCGCCGAGATGTACTATGACCTGGTCTCGCGGATGCATCATGACGCCGACACGACGATCTCGGCGATCGCGGTCGGCCCGGACGCCAACGTTGACCTGCTCCGGGCGATCGCCAAGTACGGCGGCGGTTCCTACTATCAGACCGACAGCCCGCGTAATCTGCCCGAGCTATTCGTCGAAGACTTTCGCGCCCACGGCGGCGAGATCACGATGGTCGAAAAAGAATTCACACCGCGCAGCGAAAGCCCGGACGCGATTTTGAAAGATCTCGCAGCGCGCCAGATGCCGCCGCTAAAAGGCTACGTCTCCACCGAGATCAAACCGCGCGCCACGATGAGCATGTACGTGGATAGCAGCGGCACGCGCGAACCGATCATCGCGAGCTGGAGGTACGGCGCGGGCAAAGCGATGGCGGTGACCACGGACGCGAGCGGCCGATGGACCGGGACCTGGGTCAGCGCGAATGTTTTTCAGCCGCTTTGGGATCGCCTGCTCGCCTGGATGACGCCGGAGACGCCCGCCGAGCCCAAGATCGACGTCGCACTCGGCTACAATGCGGGCCGGATCAATATCAAGCTAACCGACTACAGCGCCGAGCCCGGCACTGCGGACCGCCTGGTAACCGTGCTCGTGACCCGCCCCGACGCGACCAGGACTGAAACCGCACTCACCGAAGAAGTTGTGGGCGAGTTGTCGGGATCGATCGACGCGCCGGCCCCCGGCAATTACTACTTCGAAGTCCGCTCGCCGGAGGGCAAGGACAAGAAGTTCCCGCCGCTTGCGTTTACCGTAAGTCCGTCGGTCAACGCCGAACTGCCGCGCCCCGAGCCCAACTACGGCCTGCTCGAGCATCTCGCGTCCGCGACCGGCGGGCGCCTCAATCCGTCGCCAGCGGAAGTCTCGACCGAACGCGCCACGCTCGAGCGCCGCGTCTCGATGAATCCATACCTGCTGGTCGCCGCGATGATTATGCTTATCGCCGAGGCGCTGGTCCGCCGCCTCACCGCATGAGAGTATTTCACTTTTTCACTTTTTCACTGATTCGATGAAAAACGACCCGGTTCACGCCAACCATGATGTGCAGCGCGATTATCCGGCCAAGGTGAGATTCTGCCCGCTGTGCGGCGCCGCGATGGCGCCGCGCCTGATTATGCCCGAAAACGCCAGGCGCAATGTCTGCACGCGATGCGGCTTCGTGCATTTTCCGGGACCCAAGCTCGTCGCCGGATGCTTCGTGGTTGACGGGGGCCGGGTCTTGTTGATTCGGCGTGGCATCGAGCCGGCGGTCGGCAAATGGACGTTTCCGGGTGGCTACGTCGATTTCGGCGAGAACTCCGCCGACGCGGCGGTGCGCGAGACGCGGGAGGAGGTCGGGATGCGCGTTGCGCTCGGGCCGCTGCTCGGCGTGTTCACTGATTCGATGAGTCCAGCATTGACCGTCGTCGTCTATCTCGCCGAACCCGGCATCGACGCACCGTCTCTCTCCGACGAGGCAAGCGAAGTCCGCTACTTCGCCCCCGACGAAGTTCCGTGGCACGACCTCGCCTTCCCCACGACAACCGACGCTCTGACTGCCTGGGTCGCCTCGACCCGATCTAGTCGCTGACGGTCCCCGTTTTTCAACGGTGGTATCTGAAACACCCCATCGACCAGGCCAACTTTCGCACTTTGAGCATTAGCATTAGTGACGCATTCATGCTAAATAATTCATCTTAGTACGCTCGGCACCTGCGGCCATTCCAAGTTAGAGAGGTGGCTTTTATGGAACGGGTTGAAGTGGTTGGCGGCAATATTTTCGTCCTGCGGACGCGCCAAGTGAGTCCCGACTGGTGGTGCTGCGATCTTTACGAGCGAGTCGAACGCGACGCTGGCGTCGAGGCTTTTGTGCTCGAGGATTTCGGCCAATCAGAAATCGAGGCTATCGGGATGGCGCTGAGCAACGCGCACGAGCCCAACCACGTCCAGCATCATCATCGCTGATTGACGGCGCGCTGAAACAGTAAAGATCAGACTTTATCCGCCAGCGGACGTATCATCTGCCGCTCGTAGTCCGCAATCACAGCATCGATTGAATCTGCCTGCCCGGGGGTCTTGTCGTCGCGGATGCGCACGATTCGCGCAAATCGCAACGCCATCCCGGCGCCGTACTGAGGGCTGCGCTGTATATCATTGTACGCGACCTCGACGACGACCTCGGGGCGAACGCTCACCACGCCGTGCGACTCAGCAGTCTTGAGCGCCAACAGCCGTTCGGTCATCGCGCGAAATTGCTCGTCGCTCAGACCCTTGAAGGTCTTGCCGAGCACGGCGAAGCCTCCGCCGCTCTGGTCACGCGCAGCCAGATGGTAGTTGGAAAGCCAGCCATGGCGGCGGCCGTAGCCCCACTCTGCCGCGACGATCACCAGGTCCAGCGTGTGCGTATGCTTTATCTTGAGCCATCCGCGCC
>Ga0074044_10002235_pt1 | contig 16956 bp, 13 predicted proteins | sample BogForMeECP23OM1_FD_94443 | JGI IMG/M metagenome (GOLD analysis project Ga0074044, IMG submission 94443) | Bog forest soil microbial communities from Calvert Island, British Columbia, Canada - Bog Forest MetaG ECP23OM1 | ecosystem: Environmental > Terrestrial > Soil > Wetlands ...
CAAGCGCTTCGGATCGACATACGTCACCGTGCAGGTCGCAGCAATGTCCATGTCGCCGCGCACCAGCACCGCGCTGACGGCCGAGCCCGGCTCGATCGGTTCGGGCTGCTTCTCGCGGCTCGACGATCCGGTGCCCATGACCGGCACGATGCCCGCGGCCGCAAATTCATTCGCGTAGCGCGCCATCGTCGCATCGGAAAATCCATTAAACACAAACGGCGCTTCGATCGGTCTCAGGTACTCGCGATAGCTCGCGGCAAGACTCGGATCGAGCGACGCCGCGCCATTTCCGGGACCAGCCATCTCGGTCTTCCCTGCCTTATCGGAGGCGTTCACTTGCACCGGCGCTGGAGCCGGCCGATCATCGAGCGCGTTAATCTCCAGCATCTCTTCAATCGGGGTCACCCCGGCGATCGGCTCCTTGGAAAATTCGCCGATGCGAAAAGCCAGCGCGCCCGCCAGTTTGCCCTCGATGTACACGGGGCTTCCGCTCATGCCCGCGACCACGCCCGTATATTCCGGCTTGGTGCCATGCAGCCTCACAAGAATGATGTCCCCTTTGGGTCCGTTCACGTTATGCAGCACGCCCAGCACTTCCACGTCCATGGATTCCGGCTTGACTCCCTGAAACACCGTGAGCGCCGTGCCTTTCATGCCGGCATGAATCTGGTCGAGCGGAATGATGGGTGGGTTGTCGAGTGCGCTGGCAGGCAAAGTGACGGCTAGACACAGAAGGGCGGCGCGCAACGCCGTGATTCTCATTGAGGGTCCCCGGAGGTCAAAAAATGACCGTACTACTTTCTTAGACTCCGCGTGCTGTCAAAATGGTTTTGCCGGAGAGGAGGTCTTTTGTACCCTGCAAACTATTCCAACCGCAGAGTTGTTGCATCTATACTAGCATAGGTCGTTTCGAGGTCCTCCCATGATTTCCAGGCTGTTTCTGCATTTTCGGATGGGGCTTATAGAGTCCCGTAAGCGTCTGAGCGCCTTGGTTTTTGCCGGTTTGCTGCTGGCTGGCGCCAGTTACCTGGTTCTCGCGCAGAGCAGTTCCCAGCAATCCCCGCCGCAGCAACCCCCGGCAAATCCCAACCAACAGGAGGCCCCGCCTGAGGCCGGGGGGCCGCAAAACGACATCGGCCCCTACGTAATCCCCAAAAAGAAGGAAGAACCACCGCCGCCCGCGCCCGAAAAGCCGAAAAAGATCGAGAACATGCCCGACTACTCGATCCGCGTCGATGTCCCCCTCGTCACTCTCGACGTACTCGTCACCACCAAAGACGGCCAGACGATCCCCGGTCTGAAGCAGGACAATTTCAGGATCATGGAAGATGGCCAGCCCCAAAAAATCTCTTCCTTCAATCCAACGCAAGCTCCCATCACCGCAGTCCTCTTGATTGAATTCGCGGCTGCCAGAGCCTTTTCCGGCTCTCAGGCGTATCACTACATGTATGACGCGCTCAACGCCTCTTACACATTCGCCAGCGGCCTGAGGAAGGATGACTACGTCGCCGTAGTCTCCTACGATATGAAGCCCCAGATTCTGGTCGACTTTACGCAAGACAAGCGAGCCATCATGGGCGCGCTCAACTCGCTTCGCGTTCCGGGAATGAGCGAGCGCAATCTGTTTGACGCGCTCTTCGACACCATCGATCGCATCGATCGCATCGAAGGCAAGAAATACATCATCCTGATTTCTTCAGGAGCCGATACCTTCAGCAAGCTCACTTACGACCAGGTTCTGAAGAAGGTCAAATCCACCAAAGACATCACCATCTATCCCGTCAGCATCGGTTGGACATATCGCGAAATGGCGTCCGCATTCGGAGGAGCAAGCGGAGCGCGCGAGGTCGGCTGGCTGCAGAACGACAATCAACTGAAAACCTTCGCCAGCCTCACCGGCGGGAGGTTCTATCAGCCACGCTTCGAGGGCGAATTACCCGAAGACTTTAATCAGATCTCATCCGATATTCGCAACCAATACACCATCGCTTACCATCCCATCAACGCCAAACTCGATGGGACTTACCGCAAGCTGAAGGTGGAGTTGCAGGCGCCCGACGGCGGGCCATTGAAGGTCAGAGATCAAAAGGGCAAAGACGTGAAGTACATCGTCTACTGTCGCGAGGGATACACGGCCAAGCACCAGGTGGAGTAGCGCATGTCGATGGCTACGCCTCCTCGAGTTATGTTCGATTTTCAGCCAACTCTAAAAGGCGACATCCTTGATCTCCGGCCGATGCGGCCAGAGGATTTTGACGATCTCTACGCCGTGGCCTCCGATCCTCTTATCTGGGAGCAGCATCCCGCCCGTGATCGCTACAAGCCCGAAGTCTTCGCGAAGCTTTTTCGCGAGAGCCTCGACTCGGGCGGCGCCTTGGTTGCTATCGACTCCAAGGATGCGAGAATCATCGGCTCATCGCGGTTCCATGGATACGACGCGATCAGAAGCGAGATCGAAATCGGCTGGAGTTTCTTAGCCAGGTCGCACTGGGGCGGCGCTTACAACCGCGAGATGAAGCGCCTCATGCTGGAACACGCATTCCAGTTCGTAGACCACGTTGTCTTTCTGATTGGACCGCAGAACTTCCGCTCTCAACGAGCCATGGAAAAAATCGGCGGCGTTCGCCTCGGGACGAGACCCGACGCACGGGGGTGGGACAGCCTCGTCTACCAGATTACGCGTGACACCTTCAAACATCAGAAAGCAGTCTGAAGGAAGACGCCGACCCCACTCTTAGACGAATGCGCCCGTGCCTCACCCACACCCGTGACCTCGCTCACTGCGCGCCCAGCCGAACCGGCATAGCGTAAAAGCGCAAGGGCCCTGCCCGTTGAACGACTTCCATCCCGCGCCTCTGCGCAGGGCCTGGAGGTGGGTCATGCTGTTCCTGATCTGGACGCTTCTGTTCCTGACCGCCGCTTGTCTGATCCTGTTCATGCCCGCTCTGTGGGGCAAGCACATCTACAACAATTATCGGGGCACGCGCACCGTGAACTGCCCGGAAACTCACGCCCCCGTTTCTGTGCGCATCAATGCGCTTCATGCCGCGATCACTGGCTTGAGCGGCAAGCCGAAGGTGAGCCTCGCCTCCTGCTCGCGCTGGCCCGAGCGCGCCGGCTGCGATCAGGCCTGCGTCCCGGACGCCGAACGTGCAGTTCCCGGGTCCAAGTCAAATGCTGCGGTCTGGCTTGGCAAGAACCGCGTTCCTCATCTGCCCGCGCTCATCGCGGCCGGGGCCTCCTGGGTTCTAGGTGTAGTGTGGCATTCCGAGTATGCATTTCGTTCGCCGTGGGCCAAAACCGTGGGCCTCACCGATCAGCAAGCTCACGACCTGGCCCGCACCTGGATGCCCCATCTGCTGACGGTCGCCGCCTGCTTACTGTTCTCCTACTGCGTCGCCGGTCTGCTTGTGTGGATTGGAACTCGCACGATTTGGCGCGGTCTCCAACTCTCCGTGTCATTGTGGCTACTGATATCCGGAGCGCTGCTGGTGACAGGCCAGTTAGACTTTGGCCGCGACTTCCTGTGGATCGAGGGCGGCTACACCTTTCTGGCGGCATTGATCGTGGGCGTGATCGTTGGCGGCGTCCCGCGGGCAGTGTTTCAGAAAGATCCGGAGTAAGGTAAAACCGCGAAGCCAATCGCCGTTTGCGTGAGACGACCTACTTTTCCACAGATTTCTTGTCCGCTGCAATTTCCGTAAGGCGAAGATAAGGCGAAGCTTAGCGCAGGGAACCATTCTCCTAAACGCAATTAGTTGTGGTCACCTCTCTGGTTAACCGCAACATTTGGCGTTTCGCACTTTGAGTCCCGAAACGAAATCTCAACCTCTAACTTTCCTGTTGACAATAAACCAGTTAGGCGTAGGATGTGGTCAAAAGTGGTTAGAAGTGGAATTAATAAGAGAGTTCAGGGCAGGAATTCTTAACTTTCGAGGCGCCAGTGGTTTTAGAGACTGACACCCCCAAAACGAGCCCAAACGAACCCGATTCCACCTGTTTTGTGACCGCTTCTACCTCCCTCGTCGTGCTTTTGGCTGTGGTAGCAGCCATAAAACGAAGCCCAGAAACCGGCAAAACGCATGTTTCGCGGAAATCACCCAACTCGCGTGGACGAAAAAGGACGGCTGAAGGTCCCCGCGGAATTCAAGCGCGTGATCGACGAAAAATATGCCCAGAGATTCTACATCACAAGTCTGGATGGCGTAATTGGCCAGATATATCCCTTCGAGGAATGGGAGCGGATCGAGCAGAGACTGGCTTCTCTGTCGACGTTCAATCCCACGAAGAAAAAGTTTTTGACGCGCACGAATTATTACGGGCAGGTCGTAGAGATGGACGGGCAGGGGCGCCTGCTGATCCCTCAGATTTTGCGTGAGTCGGCGCAGCTTCGCGGGGAGGTGGCAGTGCTCGGCAATCTGACCTACCTCGAAGTCCGGAACATGGAAGCGCTCGATAAGGAGATCAAAGAGCCCTTCACGGATGACGACACTAAGACGCTCGACGACCTGGGCATCTAGCGCAAATGGATTTTGGACAAAACATCCCCGAGTGGGATGGGCATGGTCTGGCGGAAAACGCGGCGGTTGGCCATGTTCCGGTTCTTTTAAAAGAAGCGATCGATTTTCTAGCCGTAAAGCGTGGCGGAACTTATCTGGATGCCACGGTGGGCCTGGGCGGGCACAGTTTCGAAATAGCAAAACGCCTCGGCGCACCGGGACATTTGATTGGCTTCGATAAGGACCCCGCAGCGCTGGAAGTTGCTAGTCGCTTGTTGTTAGTTGCTAGTAAACCCAGCAGCATGCAACCGACAACTAGCAACGAGCAACTAGCAACTCGCGATTGGCCGACAGTGACGCTGATTCACGCGTCATATGCGGAGGTGGCGGAGCACGTCGCTCCCAACTCTCTCGACGGCATTCTGGCCGACCTGGGCGTGAGCAGCTTGCAGCTCGGCGACCCAGCGCGGGGATTCAGTTTTCAGGCGGATGGGCCCTTAGACATGCGGATGAATCCGATGTCGGGCCGCACCGCCGAACAAGTGGTAAACCACATCGACGAGCGCGAGCTGGCCGATGTGATTTACGAATTCGGTGAGGAAAGGAGGTCGCGGAGAATCGCCAGAGCCATTGTCCGGTCGCGGCCGATACAGACGACAAAGCAACTTGTAGACGTCGTATCAGCCGCGGCCCGGTCAATGAAACATGAGCGTATTCATCCGGCGACCCGAACATTTCAGGCTCTCCGAATCTTCGTAAACCGTGAACTGGACGATCTGAAAGCACTGCTGGTGACGGCTCCCAGAGTGCTGAAACCCGGCGGAAGGCTGGTGGTGATCAGCTTTCACTCGCTCGAAGACAGGATCGTCAAAGACGCAATGCGCGAAGGCGCAAAGCAAGGCCTCTACCGGCTGCTGACAAAAAAGCCGGTGACGGCCACAGAAGAAGAGATAGATCGCAACCCGCGCTCGCGCAGCGCAAAGATGCGCGCAGCAGAGCGCATGTAGAGACAGAAAAGTTTGAGTTAGTCCGGAGAAACTGCCGGGCCCCCGGTGCGGTGATTGCAAAGCGCGCCGGGTAAACAGTGTGGAAGAGCAAACTCTGTGGTGGAGTTATTCCGGAGCGGCCAAGCTCAAAAAACAAAAGGCCGCGTCCGGAAATGAGATCGGAAAATTAAGAAATGATGTTCACAGGAACAATGATCGACGATTTAATCGCGACGGTCGAACGCGCCGAAGCCAGAACGCAAGATGTTGCGCCGATGGAAATCGAACCCTGGATCGCATCGGCTCCGGAAAACGCGGAATACGATTCCAACCTTGTTTGGCAAGAATCTGGAGTGGCATAACTCAGGGGTGAAATGAAATGAGCGCGGCCGTGGCGATGCACAAAATAGCTTCCTCTGATCGGCGTCAAACCTGCTGGCTGGGCACGCCGGAAATCTACTTCCGCAAACGCATCGACAACTCGCGCCTGGTCAAGGTCGAGGACCCGCGCCGAGAGCGCGAAATGCGCGTGTTCGGCATCGCGCTGTTCTGTCTTTTTCTCCTGGTGATGGGATACGCGTGGCAACATTTCCGCGCCATCGAATACGGATACAAAATTGAAACTCTGCGTTCGCAGCGTGACGGCCTCGCCGGAATGAATCAGGCTCTGCGCCTGGAAGAAGCTTCCCTGCGCGATCCCGAACGAATCGACGCCATGGCGCGCAAGCTGGGTCTGCAAGCTCCAGACCCGGGTCAAGTGATTCCCATGGATGCCGTCACCGATCCGGCCGCCCCAGTTATGGCCAGTGTAAGGCCGGTTGCAGTCGTATCCGCGAGATAAATCAGTTCTCCGTTCCCAGTTCTCAGTTCTCAGTCAGAGGCCCTGAGCTTTTCACTGGGAACTGAGAACTGGGAACTGAGAACGAAACGTGGCGGCAAGCTCTTCTTCCAACAGCGCGCGCTTCCGGCTCTACCTCCTCTGCGGATTCCTGTGCCTATGGCTCGTCGTCATCTGCCTGCGCCTCGTCTATCTCCAGATTTTCTGCTACGGCGATTTCGAGCGCCGCGCCCAGCACCAGCAGCAACGCAGCTTTGAACTCTCTTCGAGGCGCGGCGTCATCTACGACCGCGCTGGCCACGAGTTGGCGATGTCGATCGACGTCGACTCCGCTTTCATCGTCCCCACCGAAACGCCCGACCTAGCCAACACCGTCAGCCTCATCGCGCGCATCACTAAAGACGATCCGCGAGTAGTTCTCGCCGACTGCAAAGCCCACAAAACTTTTTGCTGGGTGGCAAGAAAAGCCGACGCCGAAACCGTCGAGCGCATTCGCTCGCTCAACCTCCAGGGCATTCACTTTCAGAAGGAGCCCAAGCGCTTCTATCCAAAACGCGAACTGGCAGCGCAGGTCCTCGGCTACGTTGGCACCGACGATCAAGGCCTGAGCGGCCTGGAGCGCGAGTTCAACGACCAACTGCAAGGCAAGCCCGGCAAGCTGATGATCTCCGTCGACGCGCGCAAGCGCTGGTTTGCCAGCGTCGAAAAAGAATCCGAGCCCGGCGAAAACCTCGTCCTCACCATCGACCAGAACATTCAGTACATCGCCGAGCGCGAATTAGAGCGCGCGATGGAAGAAACCAAAGCCATCGCCGGAACCGTGGTCGTCATGAACCCGCACACCGGCGAAATCCTCGCGCTCACCAATCGGCCAACATTCAATCCGAATAACAAAAAGGAAATTCGTCCCGAATCGCTCAAAAACCGCGCCGTGAGCGACATCTACGAGCCCGGCTCGACCTTCAAGATGGTCACCATCTCCGCCGGCCTCGAAGAAAAAGTCACGCGCCCCGACGAAATGTTCGACTGCCAGATGGGTTCGATCGTCATCAACGGCATGCGCATCCGCGACAGCAAGCCGCACGGCTTGCTCTCGGTCGCCGACATCATCGCCGAGTCCAGCGACGTCGGCGCCATCAAAGTCGGCATGCGCCTCGGCAACGACCGCTTCTACAAATACATTCGCGGTTTCGGCTTCGGCCAGCAAACGGGCATCGAGTTGCCCGGCGAAACGCGCGGCATGACCAAGCCGGTCGATCGTTGGTCCAAGGTCTCTTTCGCGGCGATTTCCATGGGCCAGGAAATAGGAATCTCTGCCGTGCAACTCGCCTCGCTGATCTCCACCATCGCCAACGACGGCGTCCGCGTTCCCCCGCGCATCGTCGCCGGCAAAGTCGAGCCCCAAGTCGGGCAAAAAAATGCGCCTCAAACCATCGCCTTCCACCCGGCCGAAGGCACGCGTGTCGTCTCGCCGCTAACCGCGGCCCAAATGCGCCAGATGCTGCAAGGAGTTGTTCTGCACGGCACCGGCCGTAAGGCGCTTCTCGAGGGCTACACTTCCGCCGGCAAAACCGGCACGGCGCAGAAGGTTGACCCCGCCACCGGAGCCTACTCGAAAACGAAATATGTCGGCTCGTTTGCCGGTTTTGCTCCCATCAATAATCCGCAGATCGCAGTCGTCGTGATTCTCGATTCCGCCGTCGGCCTGCACCAGGGAGGCCAGATTTCAGCGCCCGTGTTCCAGCGCATCGTGCAGCAGGTGCTCGAATATCAGCACGTGCCGCACGATGTCGAACTCCCCGCCAGCCGCCAGCTTCTGTTCGCCCGCCGCAATGTTCCAGATTCCAATCTCGACGAAAGTTCGCCCGACCATTTAGGCGCAAGCCTCGATATGGCGGACGCATCCATTGACCCGGCAGTGAATCCGTCGAGTCTGCCGAGCCTGGCGCAGTCAAGGTCAGCGACCACCGCCCCCGCAACCATCGCATCACAAGTGCTGCCAGCCGCGCAAATGCAGCGCGAGCTGGGTACCCCGTCCAAGCTCCGCTTGGGCGGGGATGTTGGAACCCAGTCTGCGGCAACCTCGAGTCCAGCCAATCTAACCGGGGCTGACGCTCCTGCAAAATCGTCCGGCGGCACCGTGGTCCTCGACGTAGAAGAAGGAGGAATCGAAGTCCCCTCGTTCCTAGGCAAGAACGTGCGCAGCGCGCTCGAAGCCGCCGAAGATGCCGGCCTCGACCTCGATGCCATCGGCAGCGGCACAGCCCGCGAGCAATCACCCCAGCCCGGCGCCCACGTCGCCGCGAGAGCGCGCGTGGTAGTACGGTTCGGCAGATAAAGCAGCAGACCGGGGCCTTCGGCAGCGACGAGCACGTTGTGAACGCTAACGCTCCTTACGAGAATTACGACTTTAAGTACAATGTCGTGTTAGGCTCGCGCATTGCGTAAGCTGTCTATCGTGAAACGGCTTTCCTCAGCTAGTTCCACCAATTCCCATGCCGCGGAAAAGATGGCTTCATCTCCCTGTTCTTGCCAGAACTCAATGTCAAACGAACGATCTGGAAATCCCCGCTCGACCAGCCGCGTTTTCCACGAAGAATTTTGAGGAATACTCATAGCTTCTCTTCGAGTTGGCTCTAAGCAATTGTCAGGATATCAGGCTCAACGGCTCCCGGCCGGGCTCAACCTCTGCAATCTGCCCTCTAACCTCTGACCTTATAATCACTGCAATGACCTTCCAACAACTTCTGGACGGGGCCGAGATCCTCTCCCAAAGCGGAAACCCGCCCGTCACCGGCGTCGATTACGATTCCCGCCGCGTACGTCCCGGCACAGTTTTCGTCGCCATGAAGGGCGAATCGAGCGATGGCAATCGCTTTATCGATCAGGCCATCGCCGCCGGAGCAGTCGCCATCGTCACCGACTCGGCGACAGAAACGCCGCGTCCCGGAGTCGCCTGGGCGCAAGTTCCCCACGGCCGCCGCGCCCTCGCCCGCCTCAGCGCCAACTTCTACAAGCGCCCCGCCGAGCGCATTGCCAATACCGGCATCACCGGCACGAATGGAAAGAGCACCACGGCCTTCATCATCGAATCCATCTTTCAGGCAGCCGGCCGCAAAACCGCGCTCATCGGCACAATTGAATACCATGTCGCCGGAACAATCCTCCCCGCCCCGCACACCACGCCCGAAGCCCTCGAACTGAATCAACTGCTCGCCGAAGGCCTGTCCCAAGGCGTAACCGAGTCCGTGATGGAAGTCTCCTCGCACGCGCTCGATCAGCAGCGCATCTTCGGCATTCCATTCGACGTGGCCGTCTTCACCAACCTCACGCGCGACCACCTCGACTACCACGGCACCATGGAAAAGTATTTCCAAGCCAAGCAAATCCTCTTCGAAGGATGCGGAACCGAGCCGCCGCGTGCCGCCGTCCTCAACACCGACGACGATTCCGGCCGAGAGTTGCTGAAACTCGCAAAGAAGAAGAGCGCGGCAGTTTTTTCCTACGGCCTGACCACCGGCGACTTCCACGCCGAGTCAGTCGAGATCACGTCCCGCGGCACCCGCTTTCAAATGGTCACGCCCGCTGGCAAACTCGCCATCTGGACCCCGCTCATCGGAAACATAAACGTCTTCAACACACTCGCCGCAGCCGCCGCCGGTCACTGCCGCAACTGTCCTCCCGAAGCAATCATTCAGGGAATTGCCAATCTGACTCACGTCCCCGGCCGCTTCGAGCGCGTCGACTGCGGTCAGCCCTTCACGGTAGTAGTCGACTACGCCCACACCGACGACGCGCTCCGCAACCTCACCGCGTTAGCGCGCGATTTTGTAACCCGCGCCGCGCTCAAGGGCAAAGTCATTACCCTCTTCGGCTGCGGCGGCGACCGCGACCGCGCCAAGCGTCCGCTGATGGGCGAAGCCGCCGGCAAAGGAAGCGACTTCGTCGTCCTCACCTCCGACAACCCGCGCTCCGAAGATCCGCTCGCCATCATCAACGACGCTGTCGTTGGACTGCAAAGGTCCGGCCTGCAAAAATCCGGCGGCAAATACACTACCGAGCCCGACCGTCGCAAGGCCATCGCGCTCGCCATCGCACAAGCCACTCCCGGCGACATCGTCCTCCTCGCCGGCAAGGGCCACGAAAAAACGCAGACTACCAAAACAGGATCGATCCCCTTCGACGATGTCGATGTGGCCCGCGACGTGCTCTCCTCACTCGGGTACGAATGCGACCGGGCCGCTCCGGCAAGCCCCGCAAGGAGCCGAGCATGAAGCTTTCAATTTCGCGCATCGCCGAATTCGTTGCCGCCACCGGCCAGTTCGACCCGACCGCCATCGCGCAGGGATACTCCATCGACTCCCGCACCATCCAGCCCGGTGAACTTTTCTTCGCCGTAAAAGGCGAGCGCTTCGATGGCCACGATTTCGTCGAATCAGTCCTGAATCAAGGCGCCGTCGCGGCTGTCATCCGCAAAGATCAACTCGCCCGCTACGCCAATCCCAAAGGTCTGCTCGCTGTCGACGACACTCTAATCGCCCTCCAGACGCTCTCGACCGCCGTCCGAAAGTTGTGGGGCAAGACGGCAATCGGCATTACCGGTTCCATGGGCAAGACCACCACCAAAGAGGCCGTGGCTCATCTGCTCTCGGTCAAATACCGCGTCCACCGCACCAAGGGGAATTTCAACAATCACTTCGGTCTTCCGCTCGGCCTGCTCACGCTCGAGCCGGAATACGATCTTGCCGTGGTTGAGATGGGAATGTCGCACGCCGGTGAAATTGCCGCTCTGGCACGCATTGCGCTCCCCAACCAGGGCGTGGTCACCAACGTCGCTCCCGTGCACCTTGAATTCTTCGATTCGCTCGCCGGCATAGCCCGCGCCAAGTACGAACTGATCGCAGCTCTGCCCAGCGCAGGCGCCGCTTTCCTCAACGCCGATGACGAATACGTCAGCCAGTTCGGCCGCGATTTCAAAGGCAAGGTTGTCCTCTACGGCATGAAGCCCGCCGCCGATATCCGCGCCGAAAACATCGAAGCGCTCGGCGCTGAAGGCACGCGCTTCGACCTGCTCTGTGGAGGAACCACCTGCGATGGAGTGCGTCAAACGGTACACAGCCCGTTGCTCGGCCAACACAACGTCTATAACGTGCTAGCCGCCGCCGCCGTCGTCATCCAGCACGGCATCACTCCCTCCGAGATCGCCGCAGCTCTTCCCTCTCTGTCCGCGGCCGACAAGCGCGGCGAGGTCGTCCAACTGGGTAACATCTCCGTCCTCTACGATTGCTACAATTCCAGTCCAAGGGCGCTGATGGCTGCCGTCGACACCTTGGCGGCGATGCCAGCAACGCGCCGCATTGTGGTGGCAGGAGAAATGCTTGAATTAGGCACGACCGCCGAGCAATTGCACCGCGACTGCGGCCATTACATTGCGAACAGGAAGCTGGATTTCCTGCTGGGCGTACGCGGCCTAGCCAAGCCAATGGCAGAAGCGGCGAGCGCAGAAGGCATGAAAGCCGAGTTCGTAGCCACGCCCGAAGAAGCCGGCGAGTGGCTGGCCGAGCATACGAGAGAAGGCGATGTAGTGCTGCTCAAAGCCTCGCGCGGCGTAAAGCTGGAAAAAGCTCTGGAAGGCTGGCAGAACAAGCTGCCAGCGCCCAGCGACCGCGAACGACCAACGACGAACGACCAACGACGGGGGAGGTAGTTTGCTTTACTGGCTGCTCTATCTGAAGCTCTACCACTATTTCCCGCCCTTCCGCATCTTCCGCTATCTCACGTTCCGCACCGCGTTCGCCAGCCTCACCGCTTTATTTACCGGACTCATCGTCGGCCCGATCGTCATCCAGCGCCTGCGCGATTTCCAGATCGGCCAATACATCCGCGAAGAAGGCCCGCAGGCTCACCAGAAAAAAGCCGGCACGCCGACCATGGGCGGCCTGCTGATCGCAATCGCCATCCTCGTCCCCACACTGCTCTGGGCCGACTTAAGCAATCCCTTCGTCTGGATCGCCGTTTTCGCCACCGTCGCTTTTGCGGCCATCGGTTTCACCGACGATTACCTCAAAGTCGTTCATCGCCGCAATCTTGGCCTCACCGCGCGCGCCAAACTCGGCTATCAAATCGCGTCCAGCGTCGTTATCGCCATCGCCCTCATCGCCCTCGATCATCGCGGAGAATACTCCACCAAACTTGTGGTCCCATTTTTCAAGCAGGTTCATCCCGACCTCGTCATCGAACGCTGGGCTAAAAATCCGCAACTCTGGCCCATAGCTTTTCTGCCATTTGTATTCTTCGTGGTGATCGTCATAGTCGGTTCCAGCAATGCCGTCAATCTCACCGACGGCCTCGATGGCCTAGCCATCGGCTGCACCGTGATCGCCGCCGGAGCGCTTGCCGTCCTCACTTACCTCAGTGGTCACGCCACATTCGCAGCTTACTTGGAACTGCAGCGCATGCCGCAAATCGGCGAACTTACCATTTTCTGCGGAGCCATGGTCGGCTCCGCCATCGGATTTCTTTGGTATAACGCGCATCCCGCCGAAGTCTTCATGGGCGATGTAGGCTCGCTCGCCCTCGGCGGCGCCATCGGCACCGTCGCCGTCATGATCAAGCAAGAACTCCTCCTTCCCTTCATCGGAGGAATCTTCGTAATCGAAGCGCTGTCGGTGATCCTGCAAGTCGGCTCCTACAAGCTGCGCAAGAAACGAATTTTCAAAATGGCGCCCATCCATCACCACTTCGAGCTGCTAGGCTGGTCGGAGTCGAAGGTAATCGTGCGCTTTTGGATCGCCTCGCTGGTGTTCGCATTGTTCGCTCTGACGACGCTAAAATTAAGGTGAGTCCACATTAGTCGCGGAGGGATTTTGTAATTCCGTAATCGGGTAATTTCGTAATTTGAAATCTCCACGTCCTTGGTGTCGGGTCTCAAATTACCAAATTACAGAATTACCAATTGAATTCATGGATCTCAAAGGCAAGCGCGTCCTTGTAGTAGGCCTCGGCAAATCCGGTGTAGCCTCCGCCCTTTTCCTCAAATCCCGCGGCGCCCGCGTCACCGTCTCTGACTCTAAGCCCGAAGCCGAGCTTCGCAAAGAAATCCTGCTCTTTCTCGAGCACGGAATCACCGTCGAAACCGGCGGCCACGGCGACCGCACCTTTCGCGGCCAGGACCTGATCGTGGTCAGCCCCGGCGTCCCCTACGACGCCCCGCAGCTAGTCCAGGCCCGCAATCTCGGCGAAAAGGTCATCGGCGAAATCGAGCTCGCCGCCCAGTTTCTGCCCGGTCCCATCGCGGCCATCACCGGAGCCAACGGCAAAACCACAACCACGTCGCTAGCCGGAGAAATCCTCGCCGCCGCCAAGCTCCCCGTCCTGGTAGGCGGCAACATCGGCACGCCCGCCATCAGTTTCGTCGAACAAGCCACGCCCAAAACCTGGATCGTCCTCGAAGTTTCCAGCTTCCAGCTCGAAACCATCGTCGACTTCCGCCCCCGCATCGCCGTGATCCTCAACATCACGCCTGATCATCTCGACCGCCACAAGACCTTCGCGAACTACGTCAACGCCAAAGCGCGCATCTTCGAAAACCAGCACCCGAACGACTTCGCCATCCTGAACGCCGACGACGCCACCACCGCAGCTCTCCATGACCGCACCCGCGCCCAAATCCTCCGCTTCAGCCGCAAAAAAGAAGTGGATCAAGGAGCCTTCGTCCGCGACGGCCGCATCGTTTTCAAAGCGCTTATCCCAACTTCCATGAACGCCGTTCCTGGCAAAGACGCGGGAGACTCCAGCGAATCCGTCCGCGAACGACCAATGACCAGCGACCAACGACGGGAAGTCGAAATCATGCCCCTCTCCGAAATCCCCCTCAAAGGCGCCCACAACCTCGAAAACGTCCTCGCGGCAATCTGCGTAGGCATGCTGGCCGGATGCCAGCCCAATCAAATCCGCCAAGCCGTCCAGAACTTCAAAGCCGTAGAGCATCGCCTCGAATTTGTCGCCACGGTTGCCGGCGTCGACTACTACAACGATTCCAAAGCCACCAACGTCGACGCCACCATCAAAGCCCTCGAATCCTTCCCCGCCAACATTCACCTTATCCTCGGCGGCAAAGACAAGGGCAGCGACTACTCCGTCCTCAACGACCTGCTGCGCGCCCGAGTCAAGCGCGTCTACACCATCGGAGCCGCCGCCGCCAAAATCGAATCCCAAATCCAGAGCGCCGCCGAAATCGACCACGCCGAAACCCTGGAAACCGCCGTCCAGCACGCCGCTGCCGCTGCCGTCTCCGGCGACGTAGTCCTTCTAGCTCCCGCCTGCGCCAGCTTCGACCAGTTCCAAAATTACGAGCATCGCGGCAGAGTATTCAAGGAAGTGGTCAATTCGCTGGCGAAGTAGCCCCGATTAGCGATACGAAAAATGATCGTCTTGAAGGGAAAAGTCGTTTCAGGATTTGGGCATTTCAAACCGCGCATGGACAGTTTTCCCGAAGTGTTTCGCGGGGCTACCGGTGAAACGCTATTCCCAGGTACTTTGAATGTGGACGTGAACAGACCCATTAAGATCAAGCAACATTTCAAGATCAGCGGAGCAGAAATAAAGGAGCCCGAACAGGATCTGTTGTTCGAAATCTGCAGAATTAACGGCATCTGGGCATATCGAATCAGACCCTACAATCTCGAAAACGGTACGGGTGGTCATGGCGACCACATCCTTGAAATAGCCTGCGCGCAGCGGATTCCTGACGCCGTCTGTGGAAGCGAGGTGGAGATCACACTCTTCAGAGAGAGTCTGGATTGAGCGCCTCCACGCCGGAACCAAAACAATCAACAATCAATACTTCGCAATCAGCATTACTTCCCCGTGCCTCTGTGTCTCCGTGGTGAAATGGGTTAACTAGCAACCAGCAACTAGCAACTGAGAACTGCCCCCATGGCCAAGCGCGTCAGTGTCGATCGTTGGATGTTCACCGTAACCACCATCCTGGTCTTCGTCGGCCTGATCATGATCTTCTCCGCCTCCGCCGTCATGGCCAAAGAGCGTTTCGGCTCCGCCTACGAATTCCTGCTCAAGCAACTAATGTGGGCGGTAGCCGGCCTCGTCGTGATGCTCATCGCCATGAAGGTCGACTACAAACGCCTCCAGCATCCTGCCCTGATCTTCACTCTCTTAGGCTTCACCACGCTATTCCTGATCTCGGTCTTTTTTCTAGATCGCGCGCACGGCACGCACCGCTGGTTCCACCTGGGCCCGATCTCCTTCCAACCCTCCGAGCTAGCCAAGCCCGCGTTAATCTTCTTTCTAGCGTGGTTTCTCGGCAATCAGTCGGCGGCAAGCAAGGCCTCTGCGCGCGACGAACGACAAGCGACGAGCGAACAGCCGAGCCGGTTTGGCTCGCAGCTCGCACCTCGCAGCTCGCAGCTGAATTTCATGGACGACTGGCGCAACACGCTAATCCCCGCCGTAGTCCCCACCACTGTCTTTCTCGCCCTAATCGTCTTCCAACCCGACTTAGGCACCGCCATAGCCTGCGCCGGAATCACGGCCTGCATCCTCTTCGTAGCCGGCATCCGCCTGCGCTATTTCGGATACGCCCTCGCCGCCTCGATCCTCCCGCTCTATTTCCTGATCTTCCACGTCTCCTATCGCCGCGACCGTATCTTCACCTTCCTGCATCCCGGTTCCGACCCGCTCGGCCGCGGTTTCAACATTCTCCAGTCGTTAATCGCCGTCTCCACCGGAGGCATCACCGGTACCGGCCTGATGGAAGGCAAGCAAAAGCTCTTCTATCTCCCCGAGCCCCACACCGATTTCATCTTCGCAGTAACTGCAGAGGAGTTAGGCTTAGTAGGAGCGCTAGCCGTAATCGTCTTATTCGCCATCTTTCTCTGGCGAGGCACCCGCGCAGCCCTCCGCACGCAAGATAACTTCGGACGCTTCCTCGCCGTCGGCATCACCAGCATGATCGTCTTACAAGCTTTCATCAACATCAGCGTAGTCCTCGGCCTCATGCCCACCAAAGGCATCCCCCTCCCCTTCGTCTCCTACGGAGGCTCCTCCTTATTCGTAACCCTAGCCTGCGTAGGCGTCTTACTAAACATCACCAAGCAGGCGGAGTAAAGCCTATGGCTGGCAAGAGCAAGCCGGGTAGGATTCACCTTCGCATCATGCCTTACTTAGACTTGGATCGCGCACCATCAGGTCCATTCCCCCGGAAACGTGGGAAACGTGGGAACAGACGGGACGTTTTCCAATTTCCGGCCGCCTTTCCGGTGCCGCGAAGGGGAAGTAAACTCGCTACCACACTTCAAGTTGGAATTTGCAGTAACGGCGGATGGCCTCGAAGTCGGCGCGGTTCGAGGTGATCAGGCGAGCCCCATGCGAGCGCGCGGTCAGGGCAATGAGCACGTCGAAGTGCAGGTCTCTCAGCTTGTCGGACGTGTAGCCGCGCTCCGCTCGCAATCGCGCGAGGATTTGCCCCGATTCCAGCCAGTTGCCCTCTGTCGGCGTGAGAATGGGATGGTTCTTGCCCAGCGCCCGCAGAAACTCCCGATCGGCGGGCGTGACGGCCCCGCGCCAAAGCTCGGCCAGAACGACGGCGGAAGTCCAGATCAGGCCGCTCACGTTC